>ERZ1026884.1373-NODE-1373-length-13175-cov-6.457165_pt1 | contig 13175 bp, 20 predicted proteins | sample MGYA00380172_ERZ1026884 | MGnify/ENA primary metagenome ERZ1026884 (study PRJEB33269, sample SAMEA4719808) | human gut metagenome | biome: human-associated habitat; feature: organic feature; material: feces | place: Cameroon | collected 2013-10 ... | reverse complement strand
TCTAAAAAAGGATTTACACCAGACTGCTTTGGTCATTTTCATCATCAGTCTTGTTCATTGTATAAGGGCTTAACGCACCCGGTTGAGATTTCTCAGCGGTGGTTCTACGTCACAGAGAGCAACCATCTAAAACTCTATCTGTCAAGTGTATTTACGCAAACACATACGGATTTCTTGTTTTTGAGTAAAAGCATCAAGAAATATCTAACCCAACTGCTTTTTAGACCCTACAACTGGAATCGAACCAGAAAACCTTCCCCGATGTGTCTGTTATCACTAAGGAGCTACCTTAGTGTTTACTCAACGTCAGTTAATAGATGTGCTCCTTACACCAAGTAGGGATATAAGAGAATGTTCTTGACCATGGGTATTCTCAAACCCACTCCTTTGCCTATACACTTAACATAAATTAGGTTAAGCATCTCAACCTTGAGGTCAACTGGGGTATCTTACAGCCGTTCGGTTTATTTTTAATTTGAGTAAACCTTCCTCAAATACTCCTTCATCTACTTTTTTAAAAGGATATAGAATCCACGAGTTATGGCGGAGACAACAGGACTCGAACCTGTATTACCTTTCGGTAAGCAACTTTAGCAGAGTTGTGAGATACCTTTACTCCATGCCTCCATAATGAGCAAACTCGACACTTTTATTTCAGCCAACCACGACTTAGATGTTCCTTGCTCAAGGGATATTCTAATAGGGAGTCGAACCCTACACGATGTTTTTCCATAACATTAATAAAATTGCTGTGAGTGTCGAACGCAAATTGCGTTGATGTATAATTATAAAATGGTGGGAATAACAGGACTCGAACCTGTAAGCCTTCGCCGTGTAAAGACGTTATTCTAACCAGTTGAACTATACTCCCATATAACGGGGTTTGTTTAAACTCGCCCCCGAACGAGGTGTGGGTACAGGGATTTTTGCAGTTTAACGTTCATTCAATGGTTCAGAAACAATAAGTCGAAACTTATTGCATTATTTTTTGGCGGACTATCGTATTTCCCTTATTAAACCGCCACGCTTAGACAATATTTTAAATGGCGTCTTAAGTTATCCATTGTGGTATATTAAGACTTAACCAAGCTGAACTGTGGTTCCATCCTTAACATCAATAGTAGTATTAGTCTGAGTATTCGTATCCTTAAGAGACTTGTTCAGTTCAAGAACAGCGGCTTCAATAGCCTTACGAACCTCGTCCTCGTCAAGCGTAATACCAAGCTTTTCCATCTGCTTATTAAAATAATCAGTAGCTTCCTGCAAACGCTTCTCAGCCTGACCGGGGAACATCTGCTCAACTGCATTAACTGCAATCTTAGCATAATTCTTAATCAATTCAACCTGATTAAGAGCATCGTTAATCTTTTCCTGACCATACTTCTTCTTAAGATAAGGAACAAGAAAAGCTGTGATAACTGCTACACAAAGAGCAATTACCAGAGTAACAATCTGAGTAATATCAGTCATATCTTTCACCTTTATTATACTGTAAATTCTCTCGTTTGTCAAGAGTTTATTAAAATATTTTTATGGAGAAGATAAGGGGATTCGAACCCCCACAAAAACATTGGAAGTGTCTTATGCTACCATTACATCATATCTTCATAAGTGGCTATCAACTCGCAAGCTAATAGCCACACCCAGCGTCCGAAAAACATCGTGAGCTCCCGACTACACTTCTTACCGAGATACCAGTCAAGTAATGAGCTGAACCAGACAAACGTAAGCTTAGGTAACTGAGTTTATAACAAATTAATTAAGAAGCATCGTAGAGATAAACCTCATAACAAAGTCCAAGAACATCCTTTACAACATCAGGATACCCTTCTTTATAAGTCTTACCTTTATACAAAGGCATAGCCAGTTTATCTCCAATACTAAGAGACTTGCGAATTTCTTTAAGAACCCGCTTCATATAAAGCTTATCATAAGGCTGTGCTTCATCATTGTAGAATCTCAAACCAAAAGGAAAAAATTTCTTTTCAATGGGACTTGCAAAAATATCTCCATGAACTAAATGAACAGCCATAATAAACTCCTTAAGTCTCAGGATACTTTCTAATGAAAGAATCGTAATACATTAACAGAAACTTTTTATAACAGAAGAAATTATAATCGACAGACCCACAAGGGAAATCAATATTAAAATCATCTGCAATAATTTCTACCGCATTTCTCAGTTTACCCGGAGGAGGGCAATCATCTGGGAAATACTTATTTTCATCTGTGCAAATATTGTAAGCATCGTTTACAATATCCATATCTCTTGAGGTCATTGTTTTCTCCCTTAAGATGCTTTAAGTATAACACAAACTCAAAGGTTTGTCAATAGTTTAATAAAACTATTTTTAATTGGTGTCCTTGAACAGATTCGAACTGTTGGCCTATTCTTTAGGAGAGAATCGCTCTATCCATCTGAGCTACAAAGACACATATGTGTTGGGGATTGTAATGGGGCGTATGTTGTAATACGTTTACCCGTCAATCATTACAAGTCGCTCGGTGAAAATCTTCTAAGACAACTGATTTTCAAATAAGACTTACTACGTCCGACTATAAGTTTCCGCAGAAACGAAATAATCTGTGGAGGACTTCCAGTATACTTAAGTATACAACTAAACCAACGCTATCAAAGAAAGGAAGTGAAAAAATATGTTAAACGACTGAAAAACTCAGTTTTTCAATATCTCTTAGAAGGGTTCTGTCTTGCAAAGGAATAATCAGATTAAGAAATTTCTTGTTATTCCATTCATACGAAGTAAGATAACAGTTAATTCCTTTATATTTTCTTGCTTTTTCCTGAAAGATTCCATATACTTTCTTTTGCAAAACCTTATCTGAATGATAGGTTAAAGACATCCAACCTGTATGAACTTCTTGCCAACAGCAAACATCCTCACCTCGGCAACAATGGTTGTCTGTAATCCATTCATCCAATTCGTAATTTTTAAACAACCAGCAAATTAAGCCGGAGCTTAACTTCTTTTTTTCGATTTTAAAGTTGTTAACATTCTTACTAAATTGAATTTCTTCGTTTTTAGTAAGATTCATAGCTTTATATCTATTCATTTTATGATTTAACTCCAACATAAACAGCACAAAGCATATTATTATCGTTAAATTCAAGATTAGTGATACGCAAATCAGAAGTTAAGTAGTCGCTAAATCGAGGCCAACATAAAATGCGGATTTTATTTGTCTCGTTATCAGTTTGATTGATACCAACTACTGCTCCTACTACTTTATCAAAGCCCGAATTTTCCACTAAAACAAATATCTTTGGAGGGAACGGCCCTCTACACAAAGAGTTCCATTGGTTATCAGTAAAAGGAAAACTACTTTTGTGTAAATTAAATTCTAAAATTTCTCGCTCAAAAGGTTCAGTCATCAAATTTCTCCTTGTGCTTTTCTTTTCTCTTAAAAGAACCTTTGCCCTTCTTAGGTTTTACCTTAAATCCTCTTCTACGAAATTCGAGGTAAGATTGGAGTTCTTCTCCTGTTTTCTTTAAGTATTCACTTGTCTGCATTTGAAGAACTCCTTTCTTACCTTTGTACCAGATTTTAAAAATGAGGAGTGGTCTGAGTGAGAGGACTTGAACCCCCGACATCTTGAACCCAAATCAAGAGCACTACCAACTGTGCTACACCCAGATATAAAGCTGGCTACTGCTTCGTGTATACCCGAAAAAGACACCAGTAATTCGAACGTGAATATTGAATTCACAAAACTATAAAGGCTACCCTTTAATTTCAGCAGTATTTAATTCTTTTGAATTGGTACGGGTAGCGGGACTCGAACCCGCATGGTATCGCTACCGAGGGATTTTAAGTCCCTTGTGTCTACCTATTCCACCATACCCGCATATTTGATGTCATTTGAATTAATTTCTTAACCCTCCTGACATCATATATCTTAACATACTCTTACAAGTTTGTCAAGGGTTTTATAAAATTTCTTTTGAAAAATTTGATTGCCTTTTACTTATAATAGCAATCGCTACTACAAGGAGTCTTAATTTCAGCACCCGTGGTATTTCTAATCGTAGACCCCGTATATTCTCCGGGCTTAGGCGTAGAAATAGTATTTACATGAGTCTGGTCTGACCCAGTAGCCTTACAAGGAATAGAATCTACATAATCGCTATTAAACAAGCGAGTTACAGGTTGACTCTGCTTATACTTACAAGATACTTTAATATCAAGAATCTTATAAACATCATCTACAGTCGCATTACGGTCAATCTTAGTCTTTTCCTTAATCTCTGCTTCTGCTTGCATAGCCTTATCACGCCACTTACACACCGTAGCACACAAGCAACCTGAACAAACACTATAATCAGAAGAAACAGAATTACCCAAGTTATCATAACTAAACATAATTAGTCCTCTTCTTTCATAAATTCTTCTAATACAGTCTTATAACAAGTGGTATTAGGCATATATTTAGAACTTTCAAAAATTTGAGAATCGTCCCCTGTCATAGCTTTCATAATAGCCGCACAGACTCCACTGGAACGGCTAATTCCAGCATTACAATGTACGATAATAGTGTCCACCTTATCATACCATTTCTTTACAAAAGATACAATATTTTTAGCATCTTTTTCAGAAATTACAACATAGGGAGCGTTATCCAAGGTATCAAACAACAGCCCCTCATCCTTCTTCCAAACATAACGTTCACTTGCACCAGAAGGCAGTTGAACATCATCAAAAGACAGATACAGAATATCCTTAATACCATTAGATGTCATTCTCTTAAATTTAGCAGACAAATCGTAGCTATCGCATATAGAGATGATTACAGATGTCTCCATATGCGGTTTATAACTATACTGTACTGCATCCCTACGGCTCATAACTACAAATCTCATTTAGAATTTACTCCTACTGCAAATTTTAATAAACCTATCCTGTGCATCTTTAACTGTTACAATACTTTTATCTGGTTTCTCCCAATGTGCTTCTTGTCCCCAGTACAATCCTCTAACAATACAATCTGCAACAGGAACCATTTCTTCTGTATCTGCTATATAATGGTCAGCTACAACCACAAGAGAAACTTTGCCAGCTTTATAAAAATCTACCGCCATTCTCTCAAGTGCTAATCGTTGTCCAAATGGGACATCTTTCCCATTATATTTAACTTCTATAATAAAATAACCTCTATCCCAAAGTTCTATCAATCCATCTATATCAGTAGGAAAGATAGGACTATTGGGCGTTGTAAGGCCACTAAAATCAAGAAGTTGTTTAGCTCTTTTGGGGTTCGTAAATAGACTCATTCTTAAACACCTTGCTTGTTATAAACTCTCTGCTTTCAGGCTTACTCAAAATCGGCATATTAGTGTCCAAAGTCCACTTGTTACGAACCACTACTTCACCATTCAAACCAATTACCTTAGTAGGAACCTTATAGATACAAGTACCTCTACGCTCAACTACAGAGTAATCATTCCAATTTACACCCTTTTCAGAGAACATCTTATTCTGCAACTTAGAGGTGTTAATACGATGAATCTCTCGCTCAGAATACAAAGATTGTGCCAATCCCTGAATTGAATTTCGCATACAATCATTCTGTCTCCAAACAAAATAATTGTGTACTTCCTCAGCCGGAATAATAAAAGCACGAGAGTCAAAAACTGGCATCAGCATCTTAGCCTTATTGGAAATAGTAACCTGATACTTCTGTTCATTTTCATTATCCGTTTCATTAGAAGAAATATATTCCGTGGCATTTTTCTCCCAACACTTGTTGAACGCAACACCAGCCATAGAAGCACTAATACTAACCATCTTTTGCAAATTATTGCCAAACCAAGCATCAGATTCGTTCTTACTCCAGTTCCAAAGACAGAGAGAAATTTCATCAGACTCAACATAGCCAAACTTACATCCCTGAATATTAGAACAAAGATACTCCATAGTATCCTGCATGGTCTTAATAAATAGCGCATCAAAGGGCTTCTTCAAACCTCTGGTAAAGCTGTGAAAAGCTCTACCATCCAAACGCAAAATTACAGGGATACGGTCAGGAAGATACATTCTATACCTATGTTCATAGGCATTTTTCATTCTATCATCAAGAGTATCGTAACTCATTTTATTACTCCTTAAAACTTAATATTTACCAAACTAATATTTCCAGAATAAGGCTTAGGAATAGGAGCCCACGCAATTACACAATCACTATCAATAGCTTCCCACGTCTTACTACCAGCATCATAATAACAAGTGTAAGAGTTCGTCTGCATCTTCCCATTTTCTCCATAAATGATAGAAACAAGGTAATTATCAGACTGTTTAGGAAGATTCTCAAGTCCATCTTCGTCTACTACAGGACGCCACTTAAAGGTGTCACTCATAATTAATTCTCCTTCTTTTCAAAGAAATTCTGAACCTCTTTCTTGCGCCAAACAGCCTTACCATTCTTATCAAAATAATTGATTTCATACTGGTGATTGTTCGGCTTATAAGAAGCTTCAATCATTTTATCGCTACGGCTGTTGTTCGGAACAAATTTATACCTCTTAGGAAGCTTAGAATATGAACACTGAATATTCTCAACTTCCTCTTTACCACACTTAACCTTACCGGGAACCAACGCATAATAACTTAGATTGCCAAGTTCATCCCTTACTTCTTGATAAAGAAATGTTACCTTCTTATTATGGCAAATAGAAATAATATCTCTCAACTGTTTAGAAGAAAAACAGTAATCTTTAAATCCGCTACAAAGAGAGTCAGAAACCGAATCAACAATTCGAGGAAAATCAGTAGGGATACCAAACATCAGTTCAGAAGTAATCTCAGGGGCAACAGTATTGTTCATATATAAATCTCCTATTTGTCAACTTACTTTATCTTAATATGATAAGTATAACAAAACAGAATTAAAAAGTCAATAGTTTATTAAGGCTTATCTGTTTTGATTTTATTGGGTCTCTTTTTGTAGTTTTTCTTCTTTTTAAAAGGCTTTTTCTCAGTGTTTATAGGCTTTTCAGAAACCTTTTCTTGTTTCTTTTTCTCCAATAAAAGATTTCTTTTATCTTCTTTCCAAGGACATACCCTGTTCCAAGATGTTATAAAAGACCCATTATATCCACATCGAATTAATGGTTCATCTCTATGCTTTAACCCATCTTCTCCAACGTGCCATTTTACATCATCCATCCTCGGAAAAAAAGGACACGATGGAGAGCACCCCGTAATACTGTTTGAACCTTTAAAACACGAGGTCTTTCTTGAGTTGTTTCGCTTCGCCATACATAATCCTCCTAAAAGTCTCATTCACAATAGCTTCTTTTATTCCACGTTCGGAAGACTCCAAATCGGGAAGAAAATACGAAGAACCATTCTTAGTAGTATTAGCTTTGGTCGGCTCTTTAACAAGATAAAGACCATTCTTTGCTCTTGTCATAGAAATATAACTGAGATTCTTTTCCTGAACATTCTGTTCTTTACTCTGACGGAAATCATATGCAATCTTTCCTTCATTCAAAACAAAAACATTCTCAGCTTCAAGCCCTTTAGCCTTGTGAACGCTACAAATACGAACACAATCAGGAGAAGGAACAACATTCAAAAGCTTCGTTACATACTTAGTAAAAACATCAGTAGAAGTAGAAAGAGAATTACCAGCCTTAATATAACTCTTAAGAATAGCGTTTAAGAAATTGATATTATCAATCTTACTGGTTGCATCTGCAACTTCTTCAGCTTTCTTTTCGTTATCTTCGACAGATTCCGCTCTTTTAGTTGCCAGCTTCTTTACCTTATCATAATAAGAAGTAATGGCTTTTTCCAAATGTGTTTTCAACCCACGAATGGAAGTACACTTTGCCTTGGTAATAATCTTCTTAATATCTTCTACCATAGCTTTATCTTCCATATAAACAGGGATACCATTCTTTGCAAGAGAAAGAATACAGTCTGCAAGCCATTTATTCTTACGAGAAATAATCATGTCACCGGGTTCTGCGTAATTAACAATTTCCTCTTTATTAATATTCTTAACAAAACCTTCTGGAGCATTATCTCTTGGTTGAATGGGAATATCAAACAGTTTATTAACTTTACGCAAATGAGACTTTGCACAACGGTAACAAACAGGCAAATCAAAAGACTTCATAGGAGCAAACAAACGAGGGATAGAACTCCAAGCGTTTGTATCGCCACCAGCGAAACCGTAAATTGCTTGATTCTTATCAAGTACAAATACATAACGCCCAGTCTTACGCTTAATAAAAGGAAGGAAAGACAACTGCAACTTAGACAAATCCTGTCCTTCGTCTACCATTACATTAGTATACTGAGCCCAATAAGGGACTTCCCATTCCTTGTTCTTGATTTTCCAATAAGTAATATAAAGCATTTCAGTAAAAGAAATACTTCCATCAAATTCAAAAGCTTGCTTACTCTTAGTATCAAGAACTTTAAGTGTTTCAGTAATTTCTCGAATAGATGGCTTCGGAAAATCTTCTTCACCAAAAGAAACAAACAGTGTATGGTCATCAATAAGCCTATCAACATCAGTCATAGAACTCATATCAGTCATAGTAAGACAGCAAAGATTATAAAGAGACACATACTGGTCTTTATAAAACACTCTGCGACTGAAATCCATGTAGCGACCATAACGCTTAGTCAATTCTTCATCCAGAATCTTGTAAGGCTTAAAATTATCCAAATGGACTTCTTTCTTACTTCTCTGTCTACCAAATCCCTTTGGCTTTTCATCTTTCTGACCCTCTTGCTCTACATTGTAAAGCATGATAGAATAAGCCAAAGAGTGCATGGTCATAACCTTAACTTTGGGGTTCTTGATTTTCTTTTTAAACTCGTCAACAACACTTGCATTAAAGGCGATATAAATACTGGATTTGTCAATATGCTCAGTGAGCAAACAAATTGTAGAACTCTTACCAGACCCCGCCAAAGCGTTCACCAAAATATTTTCATTTGTACTTGTAAAGCAATCCAAGATTTTCTGCTGATACTTACTTGGAGTAAAATCCATTATTTATACCACCCTTTTCATTTTGATGTTTGTAGTATAACACCCCATTAGAAATTTGTCAAGTCTTTATAAATACTTTTTAGAGCCTTGGCAGTCAAAATCATTTCAGCAACATTGTTATCTAAAGTATAAGAAAGACGAATCTCTCCACGAATATAATCTTCTGGAATACGCATAAACGTTAATGCCGCAGAGGCGTTCATATCTCCACTATTACAAGCCGCTCCAGTTCCAACATAGATGCCTTTTTCATTAAGCATGGATTGAAGAATTTCTCCCTCAACGTTCTTAAAACAAATACAAGTAATAGAATTAAGGCTGTTAGCAGGAGAAGCAATCATATAGTTATCTTGGTCAAAATCCCTCCTCATTTCTTCCAAGAAAGCCAGTTTTAATTGTTTACAATGAGCTTGCTTTTGGTCTACCATATAACAATGCTTATTAACAGCTAAAGCCATAGCATGAATATAAGGAAGATTTTCAGTTCCACCACGAACACCTTGCTCTTGAGAACCATAAATCATAGGCTTAATCTTAGAAGGTGGAAATACTTCTTTGTTAAAATAAGAAAAGCCACAAAATTTAGGCGCTCCTACCTTATGGCCTCCAAAAGTGGCAATATCAACACAATTATAATTGTCGTGCAAGTCAATCTTAATATTGCCAAGTCCCTGTGTCATATCAGAATGGAATGGCATATGAAGACGATGTGCATAATCTGCATATTTATTCAAATTAAAAATTTCACCTGTTTCGTTTTGAACCAACATATGAGAAACAAGGAAATTCGATTCAAAAGATTCTTCTGCAACAGGAGTTAAAACATCATCTTCCATACTAATGGCCTGAATAAACCAATCATCATCTACAATTACAGTGCTGAGATTATCTGTAATATCATGATGTTCATAAGGAGAAACCAACGTTTTTCCTTTTTGATGAATTGCCCAAGCGTTACTTTCACTTGCACCAGAGGTAAAATAAATTTCCTCTGGCAAAGCTCCAACACTTCGAGCGATTGACTTGCGACATTCTTCAATAATAAAATGACTATGTTGACCAATTTCATAAGGAGTGCTTGCATTACCCCAATTTTCTTTGAGGTCATTTGCAATAATATCAATTACTTCATCGTCAACCTTATTAGTTGCCGCATTATCTAAATAAATTTTTTCAGCCATGTTTAATCCCACAGCTCAAAAAACACTGGTTTCAACATATCCAATGCTTTTTCGAGTTCTTTCTGACAATATTTGTTATGCTCTGGTAAAGTCATTTCATCTTTAAATTTGCTATCAAAATATTCTTCACCCGCATTGCGAAGATGTTGGGCAATTTCCAACAAATAATTTTCGTAAATTTTATTATAATTTTCTTCTTCCTCTTTAGTATAAGAGTTAAAAGGCCACAAAAGAGGTTCAGGAGGATTTTTGGAATAATCCATATTAGGAAGCCCATGATGATGCTTTACAAAATCTTCCAATAAATCAGGAAACACAGAAGTAAACCACATATCAAGATTAAACCAATCTCGATAACACCATCCCTTAGAAATTCTGTCTTTTGCACATTCCATGTTACCCTTTAAATATTTCAAATTCTTAGGATGAAACCAAGGAAGATTAGACCATGTTTTTTCAAACACATTCCAACTCATATTTAATCACCGCCATAAAGCTGATAAAACTCAATAAAATGAGTATGACTACCAAAATCTACATGATAAATTCCCTTATCGACATGGCAGTTGTAATAATAAGAAGTAAAATGAATATCATCAAGATACTCCTTAATTTTCTTAAAAGTGTTTGGATAACTTCCTCCAAGTTCAATTCTGCGTGCGTCAGGTTCTTTCACTTCCCAAGAATTTGAAATCACCTTTTTATCTCCCATATAAAAATAGGCATTAATCTTGATAACCATAATACACCTTATTTCGTAAAAACTTGAAATTCTCCATTGAGGCAATTACCTCTTTGGTCATATTCGAATAAAAATTCGTCATTAAATAAAATGACTCTTTTAACATATTCTATCATTTTTCTTTTCTTTAATGGATGGGGCGCTACATCTTTAAATACCTTTACTTCACACTCTTGGTCATATTCATCATATTCGCTGTCATGTACTATTACTTTACACCCATCCATTAGCTGTATAGCTTTGTATGTCAGCTAACGCATATTACACCTCACAATAAAGGACTTTATCTATAGAGAGTGTACCATAGATAAAGTCCCTTGTCAAGAGTTTTTTAAATAAAATTCAAAACACGGCTAAGATAATCGTTAGCCCATTCTTTTAATGTATCCATATCAGAACTGTTACTCACAATGTAATCATACTTATAGTGTTCAACATTTCTATCAGCATAATTACTTTGAATAACAGGAACATTCGAGTTAACTATTAATAAAGTGGAGATAGGCAAACCAGTTGCTTCTTTATTCTGCTCAATAAATTCTTTAATTGCTTCTGGTTCTCTAATATTTACAAAGAAAAGCCAATCAGACCTCTTAAAGAATTTATCAGATTTCTGCAAAGAATTAATCTGGTCAAAAACATTTTGGTTAGGAGAATTATTCCAATTCGCCAGCAACTCTTTTAAGTCATGCAAAAAAGCACGATTCTTTTCCGTTTTACTTCCATCCCAACCACAATACTGAGCAACCTCTTTAACATAATCAACGGTGCTTAATTCGATTACAGTTTTACCTTTCATTGGGTCGCAAATATCTCTACAGAGTTTAATAAAGGTAGATTTACCACATCCACCAGAACCATTAATTATTACTATTCTTGCGCTCATTGATAATCTCCTTTAACTCTTTTCGAGTGGGATAAGCGCCACAACTATGCTTACCCTCTGGACAATAGAGCATCCATTGACATTGAGGAACAAGTCTTGCCTTAAGTTCAGGAACAGCTTTCAAAGCTTCATCTCGCATACCCATAGCAAGCTCTCTAATTTTATCTTCTGCTCTTACACACAAACGAGCTTGACAAAAATGAATCAACGCTTCTACTGTAAAACCCATTACAAATGAAGTGTGAGTGGACATAGGAAGAACATATCGAGCAGATTCATTTGCACGTTCTCTCTTACCAGTTTTTTCAAAAACATAAGATTGAATGTTTCTATAAAGTTCCGCTGTATCATCCATGTGCTTCATATATTTATCCAGAAGTTCTTGATTATCCTTAATTTCTTCTGGAATCTCATATGCAAAAGTACCTTCACCAATGTAGCGGAACGAAGAAACGTTACACATCGTACCTACGGAGTGCCTGACACACTGGTCAACAGTAAAACGAGGAACATCAGTTATATAAAATTTAAAAAAATCTCCTCTACTACCAGAAAAATGACCAGAATACATACATCCTCGACCAATTTTATCAGGTTCATCAGTCTCAGTGTTGTAACACACTTTAGAAGCTGTGCCCCAGTTCCAAAACAACATCTAAATCTCAGTAGGATTAAGAAGTTCTACCTTCATATATTTCTCCTTTCAAATCTTTAAATTCCATAAATCTTTCCTGTATCTAAACAATCAAGTAAATATTCTAAGGTTTGCGGGGTGTAAAGCATATACGGTTTACACGCTTCTACTGGAATAACTTGAAAGCGATTATCAGGAAATTGCACATAATTCTTTCGTCCCCAAGCTACCATTTGCTTCATTTGCTCCCATTCTCTTGTATTATGCAAATGCCCACAAATCATAACATAATTGGGACTTCCATCGTGTTTATAAAAAAGCATTGGAAAATGGGATAAAATTACTGTAAAGTCTCCATCCTTTACCTCTTTATATTCAAAATAATCAACGATGTATTTCTTTAATTCTTTACTATTCCCTACATCATGGTTTCCTGAGCAAATATGAATATTACCGTTTAACTGCTTGAGAATTTCAATCCATTCAGGAGTCTTTCCCCAGCAAAAATCTCCCACATGATATACATGGTCAGCATTAGCAACAACTGAATTCCAATTATTAATTAATGCTTGCTTCATATCATCCAGATTATCCCATGGGCGATTATCAAATTTTAAAATCGAAGATTTACTAAGAATGTCCAAAGTGTAAATCACTAATATAATAATTGGACATTTAAGCATCACCTCTTTTATAATCCTATAAAT
>ERZ1026884.1372-NODE-1372-length-13192-cov-18.856436_pt1 | contig 13192 bp, 13 predicted proteins | sample MGYA00380172_ERZ1026884 | MGnify/ENA primary metagenome ERZ1026884 (study PRJEB33269, sample SAMEA4719808) | human gut metagenome | biome: human-associated habitat; feature: organic feature; material: feces | place: Cameroon | collected 2013-10 ... | reverse complement strand
GTGTCTCAGGTAAGTTTGGTGGCAACTCAAGAGAATACTTCGCTACCAACAAGACCAGCTACAACATCTACTTTGTAAAGCGCGTTAACGATTTTCAGGGTCCTTAAGTATTAAGTGTTAAGTATTACATACTATTGCATGGGCTTCTGTAAATGGCTTCTGATTGGCTTCTGTAGTGGCTTTTGGTTGGCTTCTGGTTGGCTTCTGCAATAGTGTGTAATACTTAATACTTAACACTTAAAACTTACTCCTTTACTTAATCCTTTACTTAACACTTATTAATTGCGATTTAAGAAAAATTACGAGTGACAAAGTGACACATAAGTGATTGATTATCAATACATTTTGGTGTCACTTGTCACTTGTCACTTTCGCTTTTACCCTAGATTTGGGGCAGTTAGAAGGTGCTTCCTACGGATGCGCTGAAATATTACCTCGTGAATAGTCCTTCATATCTTGGGCGCACGATGTAGCGCATCCGAACCACTGTGTGGTTTACTATTATGATACTACGGCTCTTGGCTCAAATTATGCGGTGAATGACCAGGACCTTCTTTGGGTGGTGGTGCATGAGTTTGAACGCAATGGGTGGGCGATGAATGATGTGTATCTAGGCAATCCCATGCGCCATGATGAAAAGTATTTGCTCATCAACCAAGGGTTTGCCGGGAAGCAACGGCTCATGCCGTACTTCAACTGCCAAAATAATGATGACCTTATTCTTGCGGTGCAATCGGCTGGCGTGGAACGTGGTCGAAACGGGTTCCGCAAAAACAAGTCTACAGAGAAGAATTCTGAATCGGAGGAGGACTTGTTGGAGCACCGCACCGATGGCACGAATGCTTTCGATACGCTGTATATTGGGTGTGAGAAGTTTCCGCAGCATGATTTTTATGGCGTTGCGGTGGGTGGAGTTAGGTAATCGACTTATCTTTGCAAAAAAATCATATCTTTAATCTTATTGTTATGGAAGTATTCGCTTGTCTATTAGCTTTCGTGTGGAGCATTCTTTGTATCGTTTTGTTCTTTAAAATTTGGGGCATGACGAACAATGTGGAACAACTCACAAGGGAAGTACACGAACTTAAATTGAAGATTGTACAAGAACGACATGAGTGTACACAAGAGCAATCAAAAGAATTTGTTTCAGAGGAAAAAGAACAAAAAAAAGAAGAACTTACAAACCATAATTTCAAAATGGGGGATTATGTCACTCATAAGAAATATGGAGGAAAAATGAAAGTTGTAGGTGTTAAGAACAATAGAATAACATGTGATAGAGGTTGGTTCTCTGGCATTACTTCTTATGATGCTTCTGAATTAGAACCTTATTTATAAAGAATAGTTGCACGAAGTCCGTCCATTCGGGCACTCCTTTCTTTCAACCGCCTACGCTATAGCTCTCTTGCTATGCGTATGGCGGTTTTTTCGTGTTATAGTTTTTTGTAATTTACACAGCTACATTACAACCTTTTATACTGTTCAAATGGAATGATATTGGAATTTAGCATGCTTTTGATACACTGTTTATTGGCGCAAAAAATTTCTACAGCATGATTTTTCAGTGGGTGGCATGAAATAAAATATATTTTATTTCAAACATTTAATATAAAAGTGTACCTTTGTGGGGGACATATCCTTTTTATTAACTAAAAAACTGCATATTATGAAACTAATAAAATCATTCCTCTTTTTTGCACTACTGCTTTTCTCGGTTGGAGCGCGTGGACAATATACAAGTGAGAATTCTTTCATGAGAAAGGCTTTAGTACTTTTTCAGAAAGATGCTAAAGGATTCTACCAACCATCACAAGAAGTTATGGTAGATCGTATCTATGGAGTAACGAAAAACTATGCTTACGACAAAAAAAATCACAACTTATATGTCCTTACAGCATACGGCAATTTTGTTGTAACGTTGAACAAAGATTATGCCAAAATAGTAAAGAAAAATCACCAGATTCCCCAACTCAAAACTATGGAAGCTCTAGCACTATCAAGAAAGTACACTGAGATTCTTTCCTTAAAAATGGAACAATATAACAAGAATAGAAAAGATAGTATAGAATTAGCAAGAGAAAAATTTATAAAAGATTCTATAGCATACGAAAAAGCTCTGGCAAAAATCAAGGAGAAAAATAAGAAAATAAAAAAAGATAGAGAACTCGTTTATAAAGCTAATCATAATTGGAAATCCGTTCCAACAGGTAAGATTGAGTTACATTGTACAATATGTGATAAAAGTATAGCAAAAGATTCTTTGCATTGTATGGGAATAAAGAACGACTCTATTTATTTCGTCACTGCATCTAAGGGATACTACAATACTAATTTCGCCTTAGCGCATGTTGCGCAAATTCCTTCTAAATTGGCTAATTACGAAGATTTTAAGTATCATTGTGATGTTTATAAAGATAGTTTAAAGTTGAATTCTGAAGTACTAGATAATGACTTTGTAAGTTATATTGCAGTGAAGTGGTATCTTGATAATTTTAAAAAAGCAAAAAGACTTGCTCCATTTGGATATTTTGGTGATTGGGGATGGGACAATGAATATGGATATGTGACTTTCAACTTCGACTACACAAATCTGAATAGTAAAACCATTAAATATATAGACGTCTATTGGTATGTTACGAATGATGTGAATGATATTTGTGGAAAAGGACATTTTAAAGGTGTAGGTCCTTTAAAAGAGGGTTCTTCCGCTAGTTGGGAGTGGGACGATTCCCCATATTATGTCTACAGTTCAGCAACAAATATGCGTATTTCAAAAGTGATATTAACATATATGAATGGTACTAAGCAAGTGCTTAGTAAAAACATGATTAAATTTGGAGGAGAAGATTCTGAAATAGAAGAAGGTGATGATGGAATGGAAGTTGATTATGGAGAATCTGAGAGCCGTCTAAAAGCCATATATGATAAGATGCCAATGGAACCCGAGGACCCTGATAATTACATGCCTGAAGTTCAAGCAAAATTTCCAGGTGGCGAGGCTGCCTTACTTCAGTTTATAAGAAGAAATCTTAAATATCCAGAAATCGCCAAGGAACAGAAACTGCAAGGAATTGTAGTACTTCGTTTCAAGGTTAATGTGGATGGTCTTGTTAGTGACATAAAGATTGAAAAATCACTCTCACGTGAATGTGACCAAGCTGCTGCGGCTGTTGTACGTAAACTTCCTCGATTCATACCAGCAAAAAAGGATGGTCGTCCCGTAGCTGTCTGGCTCCATCTCCCGTTTAGGTTTCGTATTACATCTACAGACCACTCTTTAGAGTAATCCTTTCTTTCAGCCGCCTACGCTATGGCTCTCTTGCTATGCGTTTGGCGGCTTTTTCTTTGGCTTGGCACGCGCTTCGAGAGCGCTCGGCTCGCAAGAGTGCCTTTTTATCGGGGAAAACGCACGTTTTCGATTTTCTTTACGGATGAAACGTCTTCGCTGTCTATTTCCTTTAGAAACGAGTTTAATGTGTCGGATGTGTTGTTTGTGGATGCTCAAACGAAACGTAAACTTTCGTTTGAGCGTGCTACCGCGCTTTGCTGTGGCGAGACTTCTTTTTATGATGATAACACGGAGGTGGTGTATGAGAGCGAAACGGCTTCGCTCTCCCCTACTCTTGCGCAAATACTTACGAATGCTTTGCTTTCTTCTTCTGTCAGAATCGTGTCTCACGATTTTCCAAATGGTACGAATGTGCTGATCACGGATGTGGAGAGTGAACTTTCGGATGTTGCTAATGCAATTAACCGCGTGAAGTTTAACTGGAAACAGGTGAAGAAGCAACGGGTGATGGTGGGTGCTACGCCTAAACGTATCTTTAATAACACGTATAACAATAACTTCTCATAATGGCTAGCTCTATTCATATCTCTACGCTTAAAAAAATGCTCCAATCTCCTGACCCTGTGGACATCAAACTGTGGACGCGCAGTGGGGAAATTCAGTGTTGGAACCGCTGCATCTCTCTTCGCTACGACTTCTACAAGGGCACACGTCGCATGAAACTGTTGGATTCTAACGAAATCCGACAGCTCCGCGATGTGTGCGTGTTTGAAATTAATGGGATGGAGGTGTTTATGTAAAATTTTTTATTTACATTTGCACATTATAAAACCTTTTAGTCAAACACGAAACAGAGTATGTATACTGTAGTTTTAGATATTAGCTTCGATGATTCTTTAATGTATTTCGAATCAAACGTTAGAATGAAACCTCATATAAATCAATGTGAAGAATTGATTCTTAAGGGAACGTTTGTAGGTGAACAATATTGGCGAGGAAGACTTGTTAAAGTAAAAAGGACTAACTTATATACCTCTACGTTAAATGAATTTCTAAAAGAACATAAGCATATAAGGACTCTGGATATGTCTCAATGCGAAGGTATAGAATCTATCGAAGGCTTCTATGATCTTGATATAGAAAATATAGTTTTCCCACGAAAAGTACAAAAGCTTCCTAATATTTGGAGATGTCCCAATTTGAAGACTATTAAGGGAGAGAACCTCTTAGAAATACAAGATATAAGAGATTGCCCAAATGTTGAAAACGTAATATTCAACCCTAAGATAAAAATATTAGAGCTTAATAATACTAAAATATCTTCCATAACGATAACTCCTCAGATGGAAAGATATAGCTTTCAAGGATGTAAATATCTAAGAGATGTCACCATTGAAAATGGAGTAAAGTACATGTTAGATAACTCTTTTGTAGGTTGTGAATCTTTGCAGAAAATTTACATTCCTGACAATGTCAGTTTAGGAGAAAAAGTATTTGCAAAATGTAAGCAACTACAATTCATTAGACTTCCAAATGATGTTGAAAAAATTCCATCTTCATTCTTTTCTGAATGTTCCAGTCTTGAAAAAATTGTTGATGGTAAAAATATAAAAAGCATTGGTAAACACGCTTTTCTGAATTGTGATAGTTTAAATCATATACCATTTACAATATGTGATTTTAATGAAGAGGATTTTACACAAGTTAATGTCAATCTTTTAGGAATTGTATTAGCCGATCATTACTCAAATCTGATATGGTGCTTTAATGATTTTTCATTTTATCACTTTAAGGGGGTTTTGGACATTGGAATGAAACATAAGATTATATCATTTACGAAAATCAATAATTTATCTTTAATGGTTTCTAATAGTGAGACTCATATAGTGCGTTGTCCATTTAAGAATGCGGAAGATATCTATGTCATTGAAGATTTCAGTGGTAATGGGAAAATAGGAAACGCAATTAGAGCATATTTGGATATTGGTAAGAAGAACATACCATCTATTCCGATTTTGTACAAAAATATTAAGGATAAGGTTGAGTTATTGAATGCAAAAGAAATCATTGGTAGCTACTATACTTTTGTAGATGAAAGTCAGACTTGTAAGGTTGGAGGGGATAATACATACCATTATATTAAAAAAACGCATTGTGACTATATGGATGCTTATTTTGAAAAGCTATTACCCCAATATGATGATGAGATACACGAAAGTTCATACCACGACTATCGTGATGAAATAGATTATGGAATTAGTATAAAACAAGCAAAAATTGATGACAAGATAAGGGAAAAAGCTTTGCGCGATTATTCACAATCAGAGCACATTATCACCCTTATAGATGATTATATTAGGAAATATAATCTAACAAATAAGATGATAGAAGATACATTACACATAGAATATGCCAAAAATATTGTGGAATACTTCTTCAAGTACCTATACAAAGGACATAAAAATATTAGATCAATTGGTTTTCTAAGTAACTCCGATGTTTGTAATCTTAATTGGATGAGTTATGTAAAAACAAATCATATGACTATTTACGACTCCATTTAAGACAAACACAAAATATTAAAGCCATCCTTGTTGGAATCTTTACAAGGATGGCTTTTGTTTAATCCTTAATAAAATTAGTTTGCAATGTATCAATATTATCTGATAGTGTACCTACATCTCGGATAATTAGAACACCCATAAAAATGCCCATATCGCCCATTCCTTTGTACTAAATGTCCTCCACATTCAGGACAAACACCATTGTTGAGCAATCTACTTGTTCTATTCTCGCGCACATAGATATTATCTATATGTTGTGCTTTCTTTTCCTTGTCAGCGTAAACAAGATAATTGTTCAGTGTCTTTATAATTCGTAGTCGTGTTTCCTCGTTCATCACTATATCACGATAACGCATAATAGCATCTGTTAGATAATAGCGATTAACCACTATATGATGTTGTACATTTACTTTTTGGTACCAAAATGAGTTCTGTTGTGCTGACTATATCAATAGGAGAATGCAGTATTCCGAATGTTCTGACTGCGATGACTATACTGGCACTAAAAACATATATTTCGGTTGAAGAAGTGGAATAATTGGTGTATTACGCCATTTATATTTAAAATTGTTCGTTCTTTAATGCTTGATTTTGTATCTTTGTAACCTAATTAATTAAGTAATAATGACTAATTGTAGTAATATGCATAATAGTGATAATATTAATCGGCTGAAAGTTGTTCTTGCTGAACAATGCCGAACAAGCAAGTGGCTTGCAGAACAATTAAATAAGGATCAAACTACTGTTTCAAAGTGGTGTACAAATACGTCACAGCCTAGTTTGGAAACTTTAAAATCAATAGCGAAAGTATTAGATGTTGATATTCACGAATTGATTTTTAGGACAAAGTAAAATGCAAATATAGCATAAGAATAAAGATAATGACAGGAAAAAAACAATATACGTTCATAGATCTGTTTTCTGGTTGTGGTGGAATGTCTCTTGGATTTGAAATGAGCGGATTCAAAGAACTTTTAGCCATCGATAATTGGAAAGATGCTCTTGTAACTTATGAGCATAATAGAAATGATGCACATACTTTATGTGCAGATCTCTCATGCCTTTCACCTGAAGATGTAAAAAATCAATACAATATTGATGATGTTGATGTAATTATAGGGGGACCTCCATGCCAGGGGTTTTCACTTGCAGGAAAAAGAATAATTGAGGATGAACGAAATAAATTGTATAAATCATTTGTAAACTTTGTAAGATGTTTTCGCCCAAAAGCATTTGTAATGGAAAATGTTCCAAATATCTTAAGTATTGGCGGAGGTATGGTACGAGACTCTATATTAAAAGATTTTGAAGATTTGGGCTACACTATAAGTGTACAAGTGTTAACAGCTTCTGACTATGGTGTACCGCAAAATAGACGAAGGGCTGTATTTGTGGGGTTTTCGGGCAAAACAAAATTTAATTTTCCTCAGCCATTTGAGACTCCTAAAGTAACCTCTTATGAGGCTCTTTGTGACCTTCCTGAAGGAAGTCTTTCTAATGGAGAAAAATATCCTATAGAAATACAAAATGATTATCAGCGATTTATGCGTCAAAATAGTACAGGCGTTTACAATCATGATATAACTATACACAATGATAAAACTATAAAAATCATTGCGATGGTACCAGACGGTGGCAACTATAAAGATTTGCCAATAGAATTACAACAGACAAGAAAAGTCCATATCGCTTGGACAAGGCTTTGTAGCACTAAACCTAGTTTTACTATTGATTGTGGTCACAACCACCATTTTCATTATAAGTATAACAGAGTGCCTACAGCAAGGGAGTCTGCTCGTTTGCAATCTTTTCCTGATAAATTCATTTTTATTGGCAATAAGGGCAGCCAATTGAGACAAATAGGAAATGCAGTTCCACCATTGTTGGCAAAAGCAATATCAAGTCAAATTAAGATAGAATTAGACAATGTATAATCCTGAGAATCAATATAGATGCACCATTATTAGAGGCAAAAGTCAATCCGATATGGAAGACTTGTTGCCACTGTATGCAAATATGGTCCACAAACTTTGTCCATGTGAAGAACATGCGTTCAAAGAGTCTTCTCGTAGAATCATTTCTAAAGCATTATTTAATACTAATGCGTATTCTGAAATGTCTTCAGGAAATCAAAAAACTGTTGATAATCATTTAACGGAAATCGCAGGCACTTTACTGGGGCTATATTATTCCGAAGAAGATGAGACTAGCACATTTATCTATGAGTCTGAGTCGTGCCATTATCTTGTCGAAAGAAATGATTATCCAACATTTTTCAAGAATCTATGTCTTAACTTTCAGTTTCCCAATGGAGCAAAATGGATACAATATGTAAAGGATGATATTTCTAACAAATTAAATATCAAACCATTTTGCTTTGTGGTGTCATTACTTTACTATGCTCAGAATCAGCCAGAAAAAGTTAAACTGACAAAGCAAGAGATTGGGTATTATGTCTTAAACAACCTGGATGCACTTCAAGGAATGGCAACATATCAGGAAATCTATGATAGAATCATATCTGATAGGCGTAATGGAATTAAACGAGAAAGACTAAGTGGGTCTCGTGAGTGGCAGCATATTAAGGAACAATTTAATCTTTTAGAGTTAGCAAATGTTATTGAAACTGATGCTACTTACTTGTGGTTAAACAAACAAGAAAGTTCTGCTATAAAGTTGTTCTTAAAGCAATCGCCTAATATTGGGTTCGATTGTTATAAATATGATCTAGAAACAACAGAGAATACAAAATTGTATTTTAATGCTTGGAAAAAGTATTATGGGCAATTTCATAAGGATTTGCTTAATGTTACAACAACATTTGATTCTACCAACATCGTTATTGTTGACCAAGATGAATTAAGATCACATGGTGGTGCCACAAAAACATCTGTTGATTTGGGAGATGACGGTGAAGCTCTAGTTTTCAAATACGAGCAAGAGCGAGTACGTAAATATAAAGAACGATTGGTAAATAAGGTATTGCTTTTAGGCAAGACAAAAGGATTAGGTTATGATATTTCCTCAATTGAAGCCGACGAAAATCCACTTAAACCAGAATTTGCAAGGTATATCGAGGTTAAATCAACGAAAAGAGTTACCACTCCTAAATTTGACAAAAAATGGAGTGATAGCCTTAATCTAACTGCAAAAGAATGGATTGCTGCAGAACAGTACCAAGAATATTATAATATATACAGGGTATACTTTACAAAGAACAATACCATCATTGTTAGGATAAAAAATCCATATAAGTTGGCTGAACAAGGTGACATTGAAGTGTACCCTACAATATACCAAATGAATTTTGACGCAAACGTAATAGAAATAAAATATGACAATTAAAGTAGCTTCATTATTTTGTGGCTGTGGTGGCTCCGATTTAGGAATGCTTGGAGGATTCAACTACTTAGGGAAAGACTATGCAAAGTTGAATTTTGAAATTGTATACGCTGTTGATTTTGACAATCATGCAATTCAGACGTACAATCAAAATTTCAAGCACAAAGCTATTTGTGGTGATGTCAAGGATGTAGATTTTTCCAAACTGCCTGACGTTGATGTTATGATTGGCGGTTTTCCTTGCCAGTCATTTAGTACGGTTAATCCTACAAAAGACACCAATGACGATCGTGCAAATCTATACAAACAGATTGTACGTTTTCTTGTGACAAAGCATCCCAAATATTTCATCTGTGAGAATGTGAAAGGGCTTATCACTCTGCAAAAGGGAGCAATTATAGAAAAAATAGTTAAGGAATTTAAAGCTGTTGGATATAATGTAAAGTATCAATTAGTTAAGGCTGTTGAATATGGGGTTCCTCAGCGCAGAGAACGTGTAATTATTGTTGGCATACGCAATGATATTGCTTATAATTATATATATCCCAAAGCTATCAATAGTATCGATAATTGTATACCACTTAATGCCGTAATAGACGAATTGGCTATATCAGAGGAAAAATACTATTTTTCTCAAAGAGCGGTTCAAGGTGTGAAGAATGCAAAAAACAACATGAAACGAGGTCTTTGGCAAGACTTGAATGGACCATGCTTGACAATAACGTCACACTTGGCTAAAACAAGTATGAATTCAAGAGACCCTATTTTGTTAGTTGATCCTCAAAAAGAGTTATATAGGCGTTTTACTCCTAGAGAAGCCGCTCGCATCCAATCTTTTCCTGACAATTTTCTTTTGAATAAGTCAGAAGCAAAGTCTTATAAACAGATAGGTAATGCTGTACCACCAGTTATGATGTGGCATATAGCAAATGCTTTACAAGAAGCAATTCTAAACGAGAAACCGATGAAGAAAGAAGCCATACCTCTATTAAACTTTGATAAAGTTATAGAGGAACATCCTAATAGAGTTATTGTCAATAACTCAGATGTATTGGATGAGAGTAAAATTGATTATTCTAGAAATATCCTTGTTAGTCTTGTAAAGGCTGACAACATCGAACAGTATTTGGATAGATCTGCAAAAGTATATTATACAGGGAAACGTTTTCCATCAACTGTGGCATTAAATAAATTGTACTATTTTATGCCATACTTGAAACAAAAAGGCATACGAGATTTGTATATTATCAAAATTGCACGTGTAGGGACAAAGCAAGAAGTCCACCCAGAGTGTGATGATAAAGATTTCCGTCTTGTATTCGAGATAGAATATGTTGGTCAACTTTTTGATGACTACAAGCCTATTAAGTTGGACATATGGAGAGCATTTACAGATACGACAATGGCAAGTCTTCATATCAAAGTTAAACAGTTTGAGTAAGTTGAAAAATGCTGCAGAGCACTTGCAGCAGGAATGGGTAGCAAGATGACTTAAAGCACAAAAGGAGGCTGAAGGATGGGATTTGTACATCACTGGAGGAACAACCACTGGAGGTAGCTTTCAAGAAAACTGGAGATACCTCAACTACTTCATACTGGATTTTTAGAAAACCATGTTCAAAGGAAATCTTTGAAAAGTCTGTAGAAGAAGGCATCAAGAAATAATTATTTCTGTCTTTTCTAAAATGAACTATCGCCCATAGTTTTGCATTAAAAACGCAAGACTATGGGCGATTTTAATTACTTACACATCACAGGTGTGAATGACTTGCCGGGCTATCATGCTGCAGCTGCTTTCACTACCAAAACAAGCGAGGTCTTCAAAGAATCACAGGAGATTTCACCGCGCATTATTAGCGATAAACTCTCCTATATGCCGTGGGGGGCGGATGACCAAATGCCGTTTGATATGATTAAACTCATTGAGAGTGACGAGACACTGAGTACATGTCAGATGTTTAACGCGGAGGTGTGCTATGGGTCGGGATTGGTGTATCAAACGGAGGAATGTAAACCGCAGGTGCAAGAGGAGGTCGAGGACTTCTTCCTCGATAATAACATGGCGACTTACTTCCTTGGCGTGTGCCAGGACTTTAAACACTTTGGCTTTGCCATTAGTGTTATTATTCTGAATGAAAGCGGTAACAAGATTGTGCGTATTCTACGCAAAGAGGCTTGTTACACGCGCTTTGCGCCTGCAAACAAGGAGGGGGTGATTCCTAAGGTGCTGTATGCGAACTGGCGCAACGCGGTGCGCCCCGAGGAGGTGGAGGTGATTCCGCTGCTTAATCCGCTGAGTCCGTGGACGGACTTGCAGACGCAAGTGAAAAAGGGGAAACGCAAGTTTGCCGTGGTGAGCCGTGTGCCGACGCCTGATAGTACGTACTATCCTATCCCCTACTACGCTGCGCTCTTTAAGGGGAAATGGTATAATATTAAGCAACTGATTGGGATTGCGAAGGAGGCGAAACTTCGGAATTCGGCTCCGATTAAGTATCACATTGAGATTGCTAAGACGTTTTGGGCGAACATCTTTAAGGCGGAGGGTATCACGGACCGCGTGAAGCAGCAGGAACGGGTGAATGAGGAGAAGGATAATATCATCAATTTCCTCACGGGTATGGAGAACTCGGGCAAAGTGCTTTTCTCGGAGTTTTATGTGTCTCCTAATGGGGAGGAACAGCATGATGTGGTGATTAATAAGATTGAGACGGACAAGGAGGGCGGTGATTGGGCTACGGATATCATCGAGGCGGTGAACATGATGTGCTTTACCATGCGTGTGCACTCGAACCTTGTGGGCTCGGTGCCTGGCAAATCGCAAACGAATAATTCGGGCAGCGATAAACGCGAACTTTATACGATTGCACAGGCTTTGCAAAAGCCGTATCACGACCTTTTGTTTAATGTACACCGACTGATTATAAGGTTTAACAAATGGAACGAGGCTTTTCCCGACTGTCCGTTTATCCAGCTTACTACACTCGATGAAAATAAGGATGCAAAGCAGGTAAGCACAGAAGAGTAACTTTATAACCTCATAACCTAAAACCTCAAAACTACTATGTCTCTATTGATACCCAATAATAATGTGCTTCTGCAATTCGTACCGAATGTGCTGAAGTCTGTGCAAGGCGAAACCTTGCTCTTTGATAAAATTACACCGCACTTGGAGGTGGCGGAAGCGTGGCTTACGACCACGTTCCTCTCTGAGGCAGTCCTTACGGAACTGCCCACTCGCGATGCCAACAACAAGTTGTTGCATTACGCGCGTATGGCTGTGGTGGCAGAAGCGATGCTTCATACCGTGCCACAGTTGGATTTGGTGCTTACACCCAATGGATTTGGGGTTGTTTCTAACACCAATATAGCCCCTGCCAGTAAGGAGCGCGTGGAACGCTTGCTCCTGTCGTTGGAGAAAATGCGTGATGACACGCTTGCGGTATTGTTGCCGTTACTGACGCAGGATGTGGCATGGGGGACAAGCGACCCATGCCAATACTTTGAGCAGACGCTTTACCCGTGGTTGGATCTGCCTCGGAAACTCGGCAGCACCGACCACGCTTGGCTGCGTTATCAGGAACTGCATTCTAAACTCATCGCCATCGAGGAACGATTGGCGCATGATTTCTTTTCTTGTGAACTACTGAATGTCTTGCGCAAGGCGAACTTGCACAATGATTGGGAGAATACGGCTTCGGCACCGCACTATAGGAGTGCATGGCAACATATCTTTGCCATCGTGCTTTTCATGCTGCGCGAAGAGGAGGCGAACCCTCCCTTTGCGTCGTGCATTGAGGTCGTGAACTCCCTCCGCAACGCTCCTGATGTGGTCTTCCATGAATGGAAGAATTCGGAGGTGGCGAAACTTTTTGAGAATCATGGCTACAAGAATCTTAAAAAAAATGGCGGATTTTGGTTTTAATGACTTAACTTTGTAAGCAAATTGCGACGTGAAGTCGTACAAGTAATTGTTCTTTGAAACTAAAGAACCTCT
>ERZ1026884.1366-NODE-1366-length-13212-cov-9.200350_pt1 | contig 13212 bp, 7 predicted proteins | sample MGYA00380172_ERZ1026884 | MGnify/ENA primary metagenome ERZ1026884 (study PRJEB33269, sample SAMEA4719808) | human gut metagenome | biome: human-associated habitat; feature: organic feature; material: feces | place: Cameroon | collected 2013-10 ... | reverse complement strand
AAAATCGTTTTTAAGCCTTTTATTTTTTTAATGAATATACTTATATACCTTGATTTTGGGCTATTTTTAATATTTTGAAACTAATTTGCAATAATCTAAACATACCCATCCAGATGGTGTTCTAGCCCAACTACCTTTTACTTCGTATGTATCAAATCTTGTTCCATTAATATATGTTTTTACGATTTTATAATTAGTACCAGCTCCTCTTCTAACATTTAATCCTGATTTAGCATTTACTACATACTTTCCTAAAGCATATCTTGAAGAGTTTTGTACTTCACTATTTTCTTTATTAGTATAGTCTAAACAAATCCATCCAGCACCAGATTTTAATTTTCCCCAGTTTCCTTGTGTTTCTATTATAGTATATGTTCCTTTATCTCTAATACAGCCTACTATATTATAATTAGTACCTGCTCCTGCTCTTATATTTAAAGCATTTGCTGTCACTTTAACTAAATAACCTTCTTTTTTATTTTCAATAGGTTTGTTTTCAGTAGGTTTAACAGTAGCATTTGCAATTTCTTCAAATGGATAGTTCTTTCCAGGACAAGCTGTTGCATTTACGTCTCTATGCCTTTGAACTTTAGTAATACCATATTTATTTTTTAAGTATGCAACTAATTCTTTTAATGCTTGTTTTTGTGTATCTCCCATTGTTTCATTTTCAAAATTACCTTCAGCACAAATTGCAATACTATCTGTATTAGATCCATAAGCATGTGCTCCAACAGCCTCTTCTCTTCTTCCTCTATATATAGCTCCATCTTTTCTTACAAAGAAATGATATCCAATGCATGTCCAACCTTTGTTTTTATGCCATCTATCTACATCATCTGCAGAGCAGTTTGACGCTGCAGAATGATGTAATATGATTCTATTAGTTGCATTTCTATTAGTCAATCCTCCATTCAATGAATAAGTCTTTTCAATTATATTCATACTATTTTTCCTCCTTTTCACTTATGGCCTTTTGTCCTAATAAATATGTACCTATTACTCCTTGTACAACTGCTATAATTTGTACTATTTGTATTGCATAAGGTATTGTTATTCCTTCTACTGCATTAATCCCTGCTACTAAAGCACTCACTATTGCTAATATGTTTGTTGCATATTTTGCTATTTTTTTAATTTTTTCCATAAAAATTCCTCCTTTAATTTATTCCTATATTTTTGGCTATATAAGCCAATAAAGCAGCCAAAATAAAATAGAACAAATAATCTATTACTTTGTCCCATTTTTTGCTTTTTTCTTTATCATCTTTGTTTGCTTCTTCAGATATGGCTTTGTCGTGTTTGTCAAGTTTTTCTTTTATTCCTTCTACATTTTTTTCAACATTTTCCATCCTATAAGCCATTTTTTCCATTATTAAATATGTTTTCTTTAGTTCATTGATTTCTTGCTCATGTTCATCTAGTCTGTGATGTGCAGATTTATCACTCTGTTCTACTTTGACTACTCTTTCTAATACCTCCGTATTATCCAATTCCTCACCTCCTAAACTTAAGCTACTTTTTATCTATTTATATGTCATGTATCCTTCGAGAATTAAAATTACAGAAGGACAATAAGCTGTTCTTGCTACTTTTTCTGCCTTTGTCCACGATGAATTACAAGCCTCTGATGGTTCTATCATTATTTGATATACACCTTCTTTTGTTTTTCCATTTGTTTGAAATATTGTCTTAATATCACTTGTTTCAAACGATTCGGTGTCATGCTTTGTATCATTTGGTGTTGTTGCTGTCCATCCATCGGTCCCTAAGGCCCCAGTTATTTCTTCATAAGTATAATTGCTTGGCATTGAAAATCCACTGTCTACATCTTCTGTAACTAAACTATTATTTAGATTTTTTGCTTTATACAATTTCAATTTACGTACATAGCCCCAGGTTGCAGATATATCTAATCCACTCCATTTAACAGGAGTATGATACCCTACCACTTTTGCACTAGTTATCTCGAAGCCTTTTGGAATTGATATATTAATAAATAACTTTTGTTTCATATCAGCATAAGAACTATAATCTGCATAATATCCTAATATATTTGCAGTATTTCCTGCTTCTCGTGGTTTAGCTTCTTGTATATATGTTGTCATTAATCCATTTTCACCAATAATTTTGGCTCCGTTAAACAAATTAATATTCCCATATTCATCTACTTTGAAATTCTTTGTATCAAGAGTTCCTTTAGTTAAATTAATGTTCATACCTTTTTGATTCTGTACATAATTGTTAGACGATATGTTTCCAGTCTTGATATGTTCTCCAGCAATTGTAGTAGAACTAGTTGGATCTGCTAAATCTGCAAATTTTGCAAAGTCTTTTGTTATAGTAACTACTTGTCCTGCTAAAACAGTAGTTTCTGTTCCTCCTAGCTCATCAACTATTGCATTTGCTACAGTGTTATCTGTATATTTTAAATTATTTATAAAGTCTTGTTCTTGATAAGGTTGTCCCTCTTCTTTACTTATTTGACATATATATATTTCATTATCTTTTATCCATAAATCTCCATTATCGTATGGAGGTGTAGGCTCCACAATGAATATTCTTCTCTTTCCATCTGCTGTATCTTGTGCTGCATTTGCTATTGCTAATGCTTCTGTTGTATCTTTATCAGTTATTTTAGTCCATTTATATGTATTATTTTCTTTTTCAAATATATATGAATAACCAGTTTCTTTATCATAATACATATCTCCTGTGTGACTTTTTATTTCTTCCTCATTCCAATCTTTTGCAGGACTATTTTCTAAGGTTGGCTCACCATTCATATACCATGTTGCTATCTTGCCATCTATTTGATTACTCATACTTTTCATAGCATTTTTATACGTTGTATCTACAAATGTATTTAAATTACTTAATACCTCGTTTGCTTTTGTATCATCTGTATATTTAGTAGCTATTATGAAATCTGTTTCTTCAAATGTGCCACTTTCTTTGCTTACGTTACATACATACAAGTCCTTATCTTTTAAATACAGGTCGCCCTCGTTATAGGGTGGACTTGGTATTTCTGTAAATATCGTTCTCTTTCCATCTGCTGTATCTTGTGCTGTACTCGCTACTCTCAAAGCTTCAGTTACATCACTATCAACTATTTTAGTCCATAGATATGTAGTATCTTGTTTAGCAAATCTATAGCAATAACCTGTTGTGTTATCATAATACAAGTCTCCTAAATGTGCATCATACTCACTCTCCTGCCATTCATTTGTAGGATAATTTTCGAGGCTTGGTTCTCCGTCTTGAAACCACGTAGTTATACTTCCGTCTATTTGATTTTGTAATTTAGTTACGTTTTCAGTAGTAGTAGTGATAAACTGATTTAGCTCATTATTAATCTTTATTAATGACCTTAATTGAGTTTCAACATTTTTCTTTAGTCCTGCTAAAGAAGCAAGATCATATTTTCTTTCTATATCTTGTGGTGTTCTTACTCCATTACAATCTTGTTTATTCGTAAACTTCTACCTCCCTTCTCAATAAAAAAGTAAGGTTACCTACCAAGTAACCCTACCATTCTTATAAACTGTAAATCCTTGTAATTTTTCAAATACTTTTTGCATTTCTTCCTGTGAATAATCTAAAGTTTTTACATAATTATATAATTTTGTCCTTTCTGCATTATTTAGTTTGTATTGCATTCCTAGTAACAACAGTTTTTGCTCATAACTTATATTCATACTGTTTACATATTCATACGTTTTTCGCTTTGCACTTCCAGTTACAGCCTTTCCACTTGTTGTTCCATTCTCCTTCTTGTCAGATTTAAAATCTTGTTGTAAATATTTCATGTATTCATCTATATCAATCCCACTTTTCTTCAATAATGGATATGTTGTATTTGTTGAAGAAAGAATATAGTTTTCATATATTGCAGATTTCTCTTTTGATGAATAGTTTGAATTTAGAAGTATTTCTAGCTTATCCTTATCTTTCAAGCTTTGAGTCTTAGTAAGTTTTCCTTCTTTTCTTTTACTCTGTGTTTCTTTGTATACCTTCTGTTTATAATCTGCATAAGTATCTACGGAAAGTCCTCCTTTTAATTCATCGTCATCAAGTTTTTGCCATTCGCCTTTTCCATCTTTATAATAGTTTTCTCCTCCTGCTTTATATGAATTTTTAGTTTTAATTCCAGTATTATAGTTGCTTAATCCTTTTTCTGCTAATGTATTGATTTTTTCTTGAATTTCTCTAACTTTTGCTGTTTTTTCTTTATTAGAAATATTACTCATTTGTATTTTTCTTTTTTCTTTATATAGGTCTCCCATTTCTTTTGAAACGCTATTCAAATATTTTAATTGTAATTGATCCTCATCTGTTGCGAAAGAATCATTTGCAATTTGTGTTTGTTTTTCTAATGTTTCATAGAATTTTCCTACATTTTTATTTTTCAACACACTATCGGTTGTGAACTTATCTACTATAACGTTCTTCTTAGCTTGTGGAGTTATTTCAGGTAAAAGTACATCTCCTATTCCTCCGCTATATTGATCTATCAAATAATTTATCTTTTTAGGACTCGCATTAAGTTTTGCTCCTAACCATTTACTTAAATTATCTGTTGTTTCATCATATTGATTTTTAGGCAACTCTTTTTGCAATCTACTTGATACTAAATCACCACCATACCAGGTCTTATTGTTTTTTACAGCTCTTATTGGTGCTAATAAATTATCTTCCCATGGATTATTTGGTGCAATTTGATTTTTTACGGTATTTTTAAAATCTTTCCAAGCCTCTTCCTGCCCTTCTGCAGATTCTAATGTTCTTCTTGCAGCAGCTCCAAATATACTTAAAACTCTTCCTTTAGGAATCCTTATAAACTTGCCATCTTCATATTTGAATAAATAATATAAATCTTTTGTGCTTTCTGACAACTTTTTATAGTCATCATCATCATCTAATAACATATGATTTAATACTGCTGGTGCAACTCCCATTACTGTTGCTTTTACTAATAAATTAGCATATCCTTTTGCTCCATTTTTTCCAGAAAAGTTCCTGAATTGTTTATCTAAACCTTGTATAGAAGCATTTAAAAAATTAAATCCATTTCTATTAAATGCTTTAGTAATATCCCCACCTCTTTTAAAATTAGTTGTTATTTCTGCTGCATTATATAGTGCTTCATTTAAGCTTTTTCCATCCTCTAGTGTAGAAATAAATTCAGAAAGTCTTGGCAATTGTTCTACTATTTCGTTCGCATTCCTTATCTTCTCTACAAATTTATTTCCTTTCTTCTTTACTCCTTTGTCATATTCAAAATATGTGTTGCTCATTCCTCCATTGGCCATATACGATTCATAATACTTTCCTTTTGTGACAATTTCATTAAGTGCTTTTCCGTAATTCTTAAAGAATTTTTTAGAATATTTAGAATTGAATGCTCCATCTTGAATATCTTTAAAGAAGTTTGTTACTATGAATACAGGGTTATCTGATGTCAATAGGCTTCTTTGCAAATTAGTAAGTTTTTGTATTCCTTTTAAAGTAAGTGTTGATTCAATCTTACTTCTTTCACTTGGTCTTAATGATTCATATAACTTGTCATTTATTTTTAGTTTTTGTAATTTTCCATCTTCGAAATATGTATAGTATTTGTTCCCTTTTTGATCTGTATCTACTAATGTGTTTGATTCGAACAATAACGATGGGGCTACCTCTATATCTATATTCTCATCTACTTTTGCATTTACTAAAGTTTTAGCTAATTCTTGTCCTAGTTTATTTTGATTTATAAGTCTTTTTATTCTAATAGCTTGTTCTGCAAATCCATCTTTTAATGGTTGAATATCTGTACTTCCACCTTTTAATCTTTTCAATGGTCCTGCTGCTCCTGTTTTCTCATTATCTCCAACATAAGAATTGCTATCGAAATTTCTTGAAATTGGTATATAGTTAGGGTACATTGTTTCTATATAGTCAATAGTATCTTGTGTTATCATTCCAGCATCTTTTAAATTCAATAAATTATTATGATTAAATTCTTTTATCTCTTTTGCATATTTTTTAAATTCTGGATGCTTTTGTTCTAGTTCTAATGCTATTGCAGAAGATTCTGTAGGCCCTATATCTCTTCCTATAATATATTTTCCTCTTTCACTTGTATTTGCATTATGCATATTGACTAAATAATCGCTAAATTCTTTAGTTAGTTTGGCTTCTTCTATTGGCTTCCATATATCATTGATAGATTTACCTATTTTCTTTCCATTATTATCTGTTTGTGCAACACCAATAACATATTGCCCTTCTGCAAAAGAATTTAAATTTCTATCATATATAAATTTAAGTTCTGGATTCTTTGCATCTTCTGATAGTTTATCTATATAGTGTCCTTTATTTACAAATTTTTGTGCTAAAATATCTAAACTGTCTCCAAATTTATATTTATCACTAGCATATTTTTCTAGTATTTTAGCCTTTTCTTTTTTAGTTAGTACCTCTGTTTTACCTTCTTTTTCGTATATTTTATTTAATACAGAAAGATCTTCATCTGTTAAATTATAATTATTTTGAATATTTTCATTTTTTACAGGTGCTAGTTTTACATCTTTTATTGTTTCTCCTCTTCCAGTATTTTTATAGTTCTTATTTAGATATTCTTGCCATTTATTCTTTTTTATTAATGAGTATCTGAATTGTGCTAATTCACTTTTCTTTGGAAATTCTCCATTCTTAAAATAATATTGAATGTCATTTAATATTTTTTTCGTTGATGTACCTTCTTTATATGTTGCGCTATCATATCTTGTATTAGTTTTATTTATATCTATATACAATTCACCATTAACACTATCAATATATCTTGATAATGTATTATATTGTTTTTCATTAGGTTCTATAGAAAGATTTATTCCATTTCCTTCAGGCATTACTCTTATATTCCCCATATCTATAAATGATTGCATATCTGTATCTATTTCATTAATTTGTCTATGATCTAGACTTCTACTACCAGGCATACCTCCTTCATGCTTTCCTGAAAAATCTATTTGTTTTCCATTTATATCTATATATGCTGTTTCTCTAAAATTTTTTGTTGTTCCAAAATGTTTTTCTGCCTCTTCTACTATTTGATCACTGTTTCTTGTTTCAGTATTATTTCCCATTAGCAAACTATTAATAGCTTCTTGCTGCGCTTTATATTTTTCATAGTTTTCATTGTAATACCTTAACTTGTCTGCATATTTTCCTGCTTTATTCCATACTTCCGAGTCATAATCTTCATTTTTTAACGCATCCATAAATTCTTCGGTTTTTTGAAACTCTTTATATTCTTTGCTTAATGTATTATATTCTTCTAACATATTTTCCTTATTTTCTACTGCATCTGAAAAAGCTTTATTTAATTGTTCTTCATCCATATGAACATATCTGTGCAACTCTTTTTCTGCTCTTTCACTTAATTGTGTATTATTTTCAGATTCTTGCATAGAATATTTAGTAGTATTGACATCATCTTTAATTGGTGCTATACTATTCTTAATAGAATCCGTACTACTAAATTTATTCGTTGAAACAGACGATACTGACGTAGTATGGATTTTATTAATTTCATAGAAATGCTTTTCTCCGTTTTTGTCTACTCCTATATTTATTGTTCCTTCAAAGTTCTTTCCATCTAATTCAAAGTTGAACTTATAATACTCCCAGCTTGGAAATTTGCTTGTAGCTTTTGTAGGTGCTGCCATACTATCTTTTTGTGCAATTTTTAGGACGTTTTTTAGTTCAGGAGTTAGTTTCATTTTTTCATTAAAATAATACTGTGTTTTTCCTGGGTTTGTGTATTTGCTTGCACTTTTTCCATCTATAATAGCTTTATCATTGCCTGACAAAGTTGTTTCTCCCATTAAGTAATCTTGTATATACATTTTAGCTATTTTATTATAATCTTTTGGATCTATCCCTTTGAAAATATCCTGATCTGTATCAACTTTTACATATTTGTTTCCATCTACTGTTGTTTGTATACTAAATCTAGAAGTTTGATTATTTGTATTTTGATATTCTTGTTTAAATGCATTTTCAAATTTATTTTTTACATCTGCCCAATATATTTTTTCACTTTTATATCCTAGCTTTCCGTTTAATTTATTAAACTTATCTACTACCCAGTCATATATCTTTTGTCCTAATGTTCTGTTTTGCATTGTAAGATTATTTATAAAATCCTGATCTCCTAGCTTGTTTCCTAAAATATCTGCTACCGCTTCATTGTCTACTAGCTCGTTAAAATCAGCACTGTTTTTATCATACATTTTTGAATATGTTTCTGCTAATGATTTTCTTGCCTCTTCAAATCCATTTTTAGTTTTATCATATTTTAGAATAATATCTTTTATTTGATTGTATTGTTCTGTGCCTTCTATATCATGTGTTAATTCGTGTATTGCTATATTTTGTAAAGTTTTATTAGTATCTGCATTCGGATTTATTATTACTTCTCTTGTTACATTACCATTTTCATCTGTTTTAATTCTCCATAATGCGTTTTGGTTAGTATTTGTAAATGCATTAGAATCATAGCTAGCTTTTATTCCTCTTTCATTTGTTATTCTTGCTATACTTCTTACAGTTTCGTTATTTGTGTCTATATTATTCTTTTTTGCAGACTCCAAATAATCTAAATCTTTTATTGGAGCAATTTTATTATCTGTATCTGTTTTTGAAACTAAATCTGCAAGCTCGCCTTCTTTAAAAGTTCCAGTTTTTTTAGCTCTTTCCAATATGTCTTTTATTGTTTTCTTATCTTTAGTACTCATATCAGAAAGTTCTACATCATCTATACTTCCCCCACCTAAGCCTACTAAATTTAATGCTATTGTTGTTAATCCAGTCATTTTAGCGGTTTCTGTAGCTTCTTCCCAACGTTGTTTTAAATCTGGCATATCCTTGTTATTTATTACTTTATCTATTACATAACCTGCTTCATTTTCTAATTGTTCTTCTCCCATCTCGCCTAGTATTTGATAGCCTTTATATAATAAATTTTGCCCTATTTTGCTCTTAACATTTCCTTTTATTGCTCTACCTATAGCATTATCTAATCCACCTTTGGCAATTAAATTGCCACCAGTTATTTTTTCTGTTAATGCAGAGGCCGTACCTTTTAGCACACCTGTTCTTACAGCTTTATCTATATTGTTTCTATCGCTGTTTAATGTTTCCATTGCTGAGCCACCTGCATTTTGTACTGCACTTGCATATATTCCTGAACCAGGTGCGATTATATTGGATATCATAGCAGGAACCATTTCACCTATCGAGCTACTAACCCCTGCTGCTGTTTTTACTTTACTGTTTTCTATTTGAGATACTGTTTTACTATGCATTGCTGTTCTATCATCTAGATCTTCTGCTTTATCTAGTAATTTATTCTTTGCTCTATTTGCAAAGCTAGGCATGTCCTTTAATCTATTTGCTGCAGCATTTGGTTTATCTTTCAATATTTCGTCTTGCATCCAATTAATTTTTTTATCTTGTTCATCAAAAGTTCTTGCTCCAAGAATATTGAGTGCATTTATACTTTTTGCAACTCCAGATTTTATTCCTTCTGGAATACCATTTAAAATTGCACCAATTGCACTAGCTTTATTACCATTTTTTAAGTCTTGATTTATTTCTGTAGCCTTTTGCTGTGCCTTTACATCAGAACGTGTAACTTTTTGTGTCTCTCCTATTTGAGAATTTGATTTTATTGCTTCACTACTAACTGGTGCTATATTTTTTAGTTTATCTGTTACAGTTTGAACTTTATTTGTTTGAGTTGTTGGCCCATACGTGCTTACATTTTCTACTTGTCTTTTTACTTGTTGCTCTTTTTCTAGTTTTTGTTGTTCTGCTATTCTTTTTTGCTCTTCTTCTTTCTCTTTTTTTCTCTTTTTTAGCGTTTCATAATAGCTTCCATTTATAATAGAATCTGCTATTGATGTCTTCTTTGAAGAATACTTTATTCCTCCTGTATTATTGTTGCCGTATGTTCCTTTTATAATAGAATCTGCTATTGACATATTTTCTCTCCTATATTCCAAATTTACTGCATAATATTTTTACGTCGTTTTCATTGATTTTTCCATCTTTATAAGCAATACTAATAGTGTTTGCTATATTAATTGAATTTGCTAACGTTTTTGATGCGACTGCTTTTGCCCTTCCTACTACTCCAGAGCCTTTTGCATTTTTCATTGAATTAAACTTATCATATATTGTTTTGGCATTTTCACTTAAGCTTCCACTGCCTAACCCCACTGAAGCTCCAGAACCTACTGAATATGTTCCTGCACTTTTTGCTAATCTTCTCTCTTGTGCCAATGCTATTTGATAATCTCTTTCTGCTTGTTTTTCTTTTAATAAATATTCTTTCTTCCATTGTTCTCTTTCTTCTCTATTCTTTGCCTTTTGTTCATCAAATTCTTGTTGCCAACGATTTGCCTCTTCTACAGCTTTATCTATATCTCTTTGCATATCTATTTCTCTGTTTATTTGTGTTAATACATTTTGATATCTGTTGTAATATGTTTCATCTATTTGTTGTAGTTCTGATTGTTTTTGTTGTATTAATGTATTTTTATATTGGAAACCTTGTAAACCTAATTCTAACTGTTTCTGTAATGAGTTATATGCTATTTCTGCTAATACACTGTTGTTAGCTAACTGAGCATCTTTTATTCCATTATCATAATTTAGAACTGCATTATTATAGCTCTCTTTTGCACTTGCATATCTATTTTGATATGTATTCCACATACTAACTCTTGAGCTTTCACTATATCCACTATTAGTTAGCCCGTTAGCAGCCATTTTTTCTGCATCTACACTAAATGGATCTACTTGTTTCTTATAGTCTACATAGCTTGCTCTTTGTTCTTTTTCGTAGTCCTTTCTAGCTTTATCTTTCTGTTGCTCTATTTTTTCAATTGCAAGATCAGTTTGTTTTTGTTGTATTTCAGACTGTTTATCAGCCCATTCTTTTGAAGTATTAATTTGATCTTGATAAAATCTGTCCGAATTATTTATCATGTCATCGTAAGTATTAGTTGCCTCATTAATTCTTTGATTTTTTTCGTTCTCTACGTTTTTAAATCTTTCGTCTTCATAATTAACAGCATATTTATCTGCCATAATTTCCTCCTATCTTTTTATGTAGCTTCCTATGTAGCTTTCTAATGTACAAGAAAAAAGCTCAAACGATTTGTTTGAACTAAATTTTAATTGTATACTTTTCCATTTCTTTTTCTTGATTCTATTTACTGCATATCCTGTTGCATTTTTATGTGTAGCAATTTTCTCAAACTGTTCCTTATTAGTTTTGCAAAATACATCTATTTCTTCGCCTATAACATCTGCTACACAACCTCTCTTATTTGTAGTTTTTTGCATTTGTGGATACTTAAACTCATCTTCACAAGTTGTCCAATAAGATGATGGTTTTGACAATAATATAATGTTTTTTATTTCTTCTATTGCCTTGTATTGTATTGTAATAGGTTCTTTTGCTAGATATGCTTTTAAATCTGCAACTGTTTTTACTTTTGGAATCTTTATATTAATATTTGTATCTATTAAAATTCCATAAGTTTCTCCTGACAAATCTTTTGAAAATTCATCTGTTATTGTACAGAATATATTTGTTTCGTTATCAGCCATGTTTTTCGGTTTAGCAGTGTAAAATACGTTAGAGTGTGTTGCATTAACATTCCATTCTTCTGTACCATTTAAAACTAATTTATCTACTCTTTTCATTACTTTTGCTATATTTTTATTAGTATCTATATATAATCTATCTGTAATATTGTTTCTAACTGATTTAAGCTCTTCTTCTAAGAATACAAAATATCTTTTATTGTTTATAATTGTTTGATACTCTCCTGATGAGATTTTATTTTCTATATTGCTCTTATTCTTTATACTAGGCTTTTTATATATGTAGTTATATTTGATGTCTATTTCTGATGTGCTTTCTATATGGTTTACTCCATCATATAGTTTCATACTTTCCATCTTATCCCAAGCTTCTTGTTGTTCAGTAGTGTAAGGTACTATTTCTTCTTCTGATAGTTCGTATTCTACTGTAATTGGATTGTTTGATAGCCAAGCTTTCCATTCTGCTAATGTTAATATGTCTTTATTTCTTATAATTATTTGTGATTGATTTGCTCTTTGGCATATTCCATAATCAATCTTTTCATCATATATTTTACCTTGACTTGTTCTTGTATAATAATCGCAGTACAAATCAGCTATAATAGTGGTTGATATTATTTGTTTGATGTTTAATATAGGTATCCTATATGCTAATCCATTTTTTGTACTGTATGACGTCCAACCTTCATCATCACTACCATCAAACACAACTTGCTTTTTTAAATGATGTCTTCCATCACTTGCTAGATAAGAGCCTTCCATTAGTTTTTGTCCTTCACTTAATGGAAAATCTACTTTTTGTTCTTGGTATGGTTTGTATGGGATTTCTTTATCGCTTCTAGCTATCATTACATTATTTGCATAATCAGGATTATTGTTTTCATACGATACAGTAAAATTGATAAAATATGCATTGTTAGGTGCTGTAACTATTCCTTTGTTTTTACCTCCTAAGGTAATTCCTGATATGAATTTTTTATCTTTGTCGTACCAAGCTCCCCAATTTCCTGTTAATTTATTAGATAGAATAAAGTATTTTTCTTCACCATCAATTTTAATATAGCCAGTATTTTTATTTTTTATATTAACACTTATAATTTGACCACTTCTGTCAGAAACATATCCATCTTTTGCATTGCTAGGATTAAATAAATTCTCTCCTATATCTTTTATCTCTAAAGAATTGTATGGGACGTAATCTGTTGCTACAGTGCCTTCTTCTAGTTGAACTTCATAATTTTCAAATATTTGTTTAAATTGTGTTTCTCCATTTGGAGCAAATATTACTAATTTAGGAGAAACCCATGTATTATCTACTTTAAATGATAGATTATTAACAATACCAGCAGTATTTAAAGCTTGACTTAATCCAACAAAGTTTGAATATTGATCTCCGTCTTTTACAATTCCTATTACACAACCTGTCATTTTAGTTCTTATCAAATTTATATTGAATTTATAAGAGGTTTCATTCTTTACGTGTATTGGACATATATCTGTCTCTTATACACATCTCCGAGCCCACGAGACTCCTGAGCATCTCGT
>ERZ1026884.1364-NODE-1364-length-13237-cov-5.758534_pt1 | contig 13237 bp, 10 predicted proteins | sample MGYA00380172_ERZ1026884 | MGnify/ENA primary metagenome ERZ1026884 (study PRJEB33269, sample SAMEA4719808) | human gut metagenome | biome: human-associated habitat; feature: organic feature; material: feces | place: Cameroon | collected 2013-10 ... | reverse complement strand
AACGGTACAGACAAATATGATTTCCTTTGTGAGCCATGGAGCTGGGATTCTAAAAATTTCGTGAAGCTCTGCTTCACAAAATTTTTGCTCAGAAGCCCAGCGGAATGCCCGGCGAACAGGAACATCATATTTCGTCTGTACCGTTTTTCTTTTCATAAACCTATAAAATCACGACTTGTGAAAGACGCTTATATCTGCCCCTTCAAGCCCTAAGAAAGCACCGCAGAATCTGCGACACTACGCCAATTAAACTCCGGTTTAAGAAACCTTGAGTGTGAATTTCTGAATTTCTTTTTCTGTACTCACTTTCTCGATAACCGCACCCAGAGACGCCAGTTTTGCCTCAAATTCTTCATATCCACGTTCAATATAGTAAATATCATCTACAACTGTAATTCCCTCAGCTGCAAGACCTGCGATCACAAGTGCTGCTCCAGCACGGAGATCCGGTGCATTCACTCTTGCTCCAGTATATTTTTCCGTTCCATTGATAATTGCAATATTGCTCTCTACCTTAATATTGGCACCCATACGTGTCAGTTCATCAACATATTTGAAACGATTCTCAAAAATACTCTCAGTCACTGTACTTGTTCCCTCGGAAATTCCAAGAACGACTGCCATCTGTGGCTGCATGTCTGTTGGGAATCCCGGGTATGGAAGTGTTGTCACCTGTGTATGATGAAGCGGTTTGGAAGCCACAACACGCACTGCGTCATCAAACTCTTCCACTTCACAGCCAATTTCCAAAAGTTTTGCAGTGGTTGCTTCCAAATGCTTTGGAATGACATTCTTTACTGTGACATCTCCTTTTGTTGCAGCCGCTGCAAACATAAAGGTTCCTGCCTCAATCTGATCCGGGATAATAGAATACTCTGTCTTGTGGAGTTTTTCCACACCGACAATCCGGATTACATCCGTACCAGCACCACGGATTTGCGCACCCATGCTGTTTAAGAAGTTCGCAACATCCACCACATGTGGCTCTTTTGCTGCGTTCTCAATAATTGTTTTTCCCTCTGCCATAGAAGCTGCCATCATAATGTTAATGGTTGCTCCGACAGATACTTTATCCAGATAAATATGGGTTCCTGTCAGCTTTTCTGCGGATGCAAGAACAAGCCCATGTTTAATATCAACATTGGCGCCTAATGCACTGAATCCCTTTAAATGCAGATCGATTGGACGGCTTCCGATATTACATCCACCCGGAAGTGCCACTTCTGCTCTTTTATATTTTCCTAACAAAGCACCGATCAGATAATAAGATGCTCTGATTTTTCTGATATATTCATTGTCAACATTAAAATCACGGATAAATGATCCATTGATCTTAACAGTGTGAGCGTCGATTCGGTCGACTTTTGCTCCAATTTCCTGAATTGCGTTTAATAATACATTAATATCTCTCACGTTTGGGAGATTCTCTATCGTAACAGTTTCATCCGTCATTACGGCTGCAGAAAGGATTGCCAGTGCCGCATTTTTTGCTCCGCCAATCTCAACTTCTCCAACCAAAGGATTTCCACCTTTAATTACATATTGTTCCATATCACACCTCTATGAACATTTTCGTCCAGTCTGCCATCAACTTACAGACTTATCGAATGGTTGCATACAAACACATTATTATAGTAACCATTATATCTTTTTGTCAAGCGGTTCTTTCTTCCGCTTATTATATCATTACTGACCAATATAATTCAATGGATTTACTGCAACTCCATTGATATAAATCTCAAAATGAACATGTGGGCCAGTAGATCTTCCGGTACTTCCGCTTAAGGCAATGCTCTGTCCCTGTTCTACCCACTGACCTGCTGATACCAGTAATTTACTGTTATGTGCATATCGTGTCATTCTGCCATCCGGATGGCTGATGACAACATTATTGCCATATCCTTTGCTGTAACCGGCACTGACAACAGTTCCTGCACTGGATGCATAAACGGTTGTTCCGACCGGGCATCCCCAGTCAACGCCCTTGTGCATTCTTCCCCAGCGGCGTCCGAATCCTGATGTGAAATGCCCACCTGCCAATGGTTTGATATACGTTGGCGGCGTGATTGTTCCCTGCTCAATGATTGCCGGTGTCGATTCCACCATGATCGTCTGATGCGCAAGCTCCCTCGCAACCTCAATTCCATTTTCATAGGTGACAATGTCATTACGCTCTCTGTGTCCGGTCGTGCCTTCCTGGTGTACCACCTGTTTTGTCGTATACCATTCATCATTTTTTATGATGGTCGGCTCTGCGTTATAATCCTCTTCATAGACTTCACCTTTTTTAATGCGAAGGCTTAAATCCGGTTCCGGCACTGCAATGATGATCTCCTGTCCCGGATAAATCCTTACCTCTGCATTGTCAAATCCGTTCAATGCCATGATATTGGCTACTGTTGTATCATGATCCATCGCGATAACAGAAAGTACATCACCACTCTCTACTACATATATTTTATTCGTTTCTTTTTCTTTTGTGACTTCTTCTACCTGTGTTTCCACATCCGACAGTGCATCCCCGGAAATGTACTTCTCATACACTTCGACACGCTCTATAAATTCCATTCCAATGGTTCCCGTCTCGTAACTGTCATCCCTTGGATTTGCCATTGCGTATTCCATCTGATAGGTAAATGCCCCATTGGCTCCGGCAGACACCTGATCTGCAAGCGTCACCTCCGGTGTCACCTCTGTATTCTCTTTCGGATCAACTTCTGTCAGCTGTGCTGTATAAATACCACTGATATGTCCGGCTTCTTTGGAAATCTGTGTTGTATACTGTCCTTCCGTATCAGCCTCATTTTTGACCGTATTCAAAAATTCCGTCACTTCGTCCATACTTTTGAAATTTCCGCGATAGCCTTCAATTGCTACTGTGTAAGCCCGCACCTGTGTTTCAATTTCTGATACTTTCATTTTCTCCTTTAAGGCTTCTTTTAATGCATCTTCTGTCATCAAAGGAGTAAACCAATCATTGGCTTTACTGGAAGAATATTCATAATCCATGCAGAGTGGTTCATCGCTCTCTGCTGCAAGTTCTCGGCGCACCTCATGCACCGCATCATCGACTGATACATGACCTGCAATATTTCCTACAAGTTCTCCATTAAAATAAACCTGCTGGTATTTCTGTCCGATCGTAACTTTCTGTGAAACTGCAAAAAACAGTAAAACCAAAAATAAACCCGCTATCACAAATAGTTCTATGATCACTTTTTTTGTCAACTCTATTTTTTGCATTTCTTTTCATTCCTCAAACTCAAAATTTTATCAATGGTCTGCTCCACATTCAGACCATATTCGTTTACCGTGATATCTGCATATTTTTCATATAACGGAACACGTTCCTCATACAGATCTTTTAAAGTCTGTCCATCTTTTAAAACAACACCACGGCCTTTGATGTCGCTCAGTCTTCTGTTTAACTCTTCAAATGGAAGCTGTAAATAAACCACAGTTCCTATGCTTTTCAAATGTTCCATCGCTTCTTTTCCATAGACAACACTTCCGCCTGTGGCAATGATCGAATGGTCGACCTCAAGCGAGCTGTTCACTCGGTTCTCCACTGCGATAAAACCGTCTGTTCCAACTTCCTCAATGATCTCCTTTAAAAGCTTGCCTTCCTCTTTCTGAATCACAAGATCTGCATCTACAAATTCATATCCTAAAACTTTCGCAAGAATGACACCTGCGGTGCTTTTTCCCACTCCAGGCATTCCGATCAGTACTATATTATCTTTTTTCATTGCTGCAAGATTCCTCTTATTATTCTTTCTTCCGCAGTGCATGTACACTTCGGTTTTCCGCTATGTCTGCACGTCTCAACTGCTGATACACATCTTTTTTTAGAATAACATAAACGTTCCCTTTGCACAAGCACAACTGCGCGAGTGTGCATCCTTGCGGAACGTTTTTTGTTACTGTTCACTCAGCAGTAAAACACTTACTGTTTTGCTGCGTAAGAAAGTGATTCAGGAGTAAAAAACAGGATAATCTCCAAAGCTGTATGCTTTCTCTGATTATCCTGTCTCTTTTTTTCTATTATTGTACAGATTCTGTGCCTTCCACTGCCTCTGTATTCTCTGTCACTGCATTGTCTGTTGTGCTGCTTTCGGTAGTCTCTGTTGTCTCTGTTGATTCTACGGTTGTTGTGAATAAGTTATCAAATGTAACTTTATCCCACACTTTATCTTTTAATACCCACTCTGCTTCATCTTTCCAGCCCTGAAGGACTTCATTATATAAATCGCTCTGACGCTGGCTGATGATCTCCTGTCTGTGTTCCTCTGTGGCATCTGCATCTGTGATCTCGTCAAGGCGGAGCACATAATAATAATTATCTGTCTCCACTACGTCAGAGAGCTCCCCTTCACTCTTAAGTCCCTCTAATGCGTTCAACACTTCTTCATCCAATGTGGTGTTATCTGATGAAAATGTACCTGTACTCACCGTATATCCATACTCATCTGCGGCTGTATCAAGTGTCGTGTCTGCTGCTGCATCATGGAATTTCTGAACTGTATCTGCAAGTTCTGCTTTCTCATCATCTGTATATTCCTGTGTATTTCCGTCTGCATCTTTATAACTGGTTTTCGATACATTGACATAACTATATGCACTTGTGTTGGCATCTGCATCACTGACATTTGTGTCTGCATCTGCAATGATCGCTGCACGCATTTTACTCTGAATTGTCACTAAGGTAAGATATTCCTTCACAATGTCTTCTGTTGCTCCGAGTGCATTGACCGCCTTATCATCATTGTCTGCCATGAACTGTGCTGCTGTCTCTGCGATTTTTGCAGTCTCATCATCGGTCAATGTCACGTCATAATCTGCCATATGATTCTGTAAAATATATAAATTTTCGATCATCTCGATGACACTGTTCTTCGTGTTATCTTCCATGGTTGTTCCATTGTTATACAGATCGGATGACCACACATCATCTCCAAAATAAGCTCTGTAAAAATCATCTGCCTGTGCCTGCTGCAGACGCACTGCAAAATTAGCTACTCCTAACTTTATTTCCTGTCCGTCTAAGGTTGCAACGGTTTCATTTTTATTTATGCCGCCACATCCCACTAACATAGATGCTGCTAAAACACTACTTACGAGCAGTGTTGTAAATCTCTTTGCCTTCATAAATCCTCCTTGTTTTGCGGAGCAAAATGCGACTGCCCCTGCGGGAGCAGAGGATTTAGCCTCCTAAATGTATCCACTCGATTTTCATACATGGATAGTCACTTTTCCTATTATAGTGCTTTTTTACCGGTGCCGCAAGATTTTTCACTCTTTTTTCACAGAGTCCTGCGCAATCTTTAATTTTTCCTGCACACCATTTAAAAAATCTTCTATCACTGTTCTGGCATCCACATTCTTTTCCCTGGAATTTTTCTTCAAAAAATAAGTAAAATACGGTGCTTTGGCATCCATGGTAAACTTCAGGTTATTGCCATAAGATGCGATAAACTCCGGGATTTTTGCCACGTCAAGTTTCGCTTTCCCATAAAGTGTGAACTTCACAGTATCAGCTTTTTGTGAAATCTCTGTCATATAAACTGCATGCGCCAATGACTTTATTTTTGCAATGTAAAGCAGATTTTCCACTGGTTTTGGTGGATCACCGAAACGGTCGATCAGCTCCTCTAACATCTCCTCCGTCTCCTCATCCGTCTGGATATCTGCAATACGTTTGTAAATATCGAGTTTTTGCACCTCATTTGGGATGTACCCCATCGGAATATAGGCATCGATGTCAATGTCGATCGTGGTGTCAAAGCTTTCCTCCTGCTTCATACCCTTCGCCTCTTTGACTGCCTCGTTTAACATCTTGCAGTAGAGGTCATAGCCGACCGCCTCCATATGCCCGTGCTGCTCTGCGCCGAGCAGATTTCCTGCGCCACGGATCTCAAGGTCTCGCATGGCAATTTTAAAACCACTGCCGAGCTCCGTGTACTCTTTGATCGCAGCGAGACGTTTCTCTGCGACTTCTTTTAACATCTTATCGCGCTTATACATTAAAAACGCATACGCTGTCCGGTTTGAGCGTCCCACGCGTCCGCGAAGCTGATAGAGCTGTGACAGCCCCATGTTGTCCGCATCATGGATGATCATGGTGTTGACATTGGAAATATCGAGTCCTGTCTCAATGATCGTCGTCGACACAAGCACGTCGATCTCTCCATTGATAAACTTGTACATGATATTTTCCAGTTCGGTCTCTTTCATCTGTCCATGCGCATAGGCGACATTCGCCTCCGGCACAAGCTCTGCGATCTTCGTTGCCACATCCGCGATCTCTTTCACGCGATTGTATACATAATACGCCTGTCCGCCACGCGCCAGCTCTCTGGATATTGCTTCCCGCACAAGTTCCTCATTATATTCCATCACATAAGTCTGGATCGGGATTCGATCCATAGGCGGTTCTTCCAACACACTCATGTCACGGATTCCGATCAGACTCATATGCAGTGTTCTTGGGATTGGTGTCGCGGTTAAAGTGAGCACATCAATGTTATTTTTTAACTGCTTAATCTTTTCCTTGTGAGTGACACCAAAACGCTGTTCCTCGTCGATCATCAGAAGTCCAAGATCTTTGAACACCACATCTTTCGATAAAAGACGGTGTGTACCAATAATGATATCCACCTGACCTTTTTTCAGTTTTTCTAATGTCTTTTTCTGCTCACCTGCAGAACGAAAACGGCAGAGCAGATCGATATTCACCGGAAAATCCTTCATGCGCTGTACAAAATTGTTGTAATGCTGCTGCGCCAAAATGGTTGTTGGCACCAAAAATGCAACCTGTTTCCCATCCTGCACCGCCTTAAACGCCGCACGGATGGCAATCTCAGTCTTACCATAGCCAACGTCACCGCAGATCAGACGATCCATGATCTTCGTGCTCTCCATATCTTTTTTCGTTGCCTCGATCGCAAGGTCCTGATCTTCCGTCTCCTCGAATGGGAACATCTCCTCAAACTCGCGCTGCCAGACAGTATCCGGCCCATAGGCAAAACCGCGCTCACTCTGCCGCACTGCGTATAAACGCACCAGATCTCCTGCAATCTCTTTGACCGCTCCGCGGACTTTCGTCTTGGTCTTATTCCATTCCTGTCCACCAAGTTTATTTAATTTCGGCTTTTTAGCGTCCGCACCGGCATATTTCTGGATCAGTTCCAGCTGTGTCGCCAGAATATAGAGATTTCCACCTCCGGCATACTCAATCTTGATATAATCCTTCACGGTCTTGTCTACTTCGATTTTTTCAATGCCACGGTAAATTCCAAGTCCATGATTTTCATGCACGACATAGTCACCGATATTCAAATCGGTAAAACTGGCAATTTTCTCACCCTCATACATGCGGTGGCGTTTCTTTTTCTTCTTTTCCGAGCCAAAAATATCACTCTCAGAAATCACAACGAACTTGACTGCCGGATACTCATACCCTTTTTTCACCTTGCCATATCCTGTCATGATCTCTCCCGGACTTAAAACACGGTCAAAGTCTTCCGAGTAAAATGCCGGAAGCTCCTCGTTCATCAGATCTTCCGCAAGACGTTTTGCACGGGTTCTCGAACTCGATAGTAAGATCATGCGGTATCCGTTTTTCTTATAGCGCTTCAGGTCTTTCACAAGAAGCTCAAAACTGTTGTTGTAAGGATTCACAGTACGGCTTTCGATTGCGATGCGGTCTTTGATGTTTAACTGGTTACACTTCATATCCAGTGCAACCATTGCCACACATCGTCTCTGATTTATTTGGGCAAGTATTTCTTTGCAGGAAAAAAGTTCGCGCATCTGTCCCGGAAGAATATATCCTTTTTCCAGACGTTGTTTCATACTCTCGGAAAACTCGGTTTCCGTGGACTGTCCACGCTCGATCGTGCGCACTGTCTCATCCAGAAATACGATGGAATCTTCTTTTTTCAGATAATCTAATAAAGATACCCTCTCCTCGCAAAAATAAGACAGATAGGCGTCCAGTCCTGCGGTAATGCCGTACTCCATCGTCTCTTCCGCAATCTGGTCTGCCATGGACTTTATGCGGTAAGCCTCCTCGGTTTTCATCTCTTTGCGGAACTTCTCTGCAGTTTTTTCTGCCTCTTTCTGAATCCTTGCGACACCATTTCTCCGTTCTTCTTCCGTCAGGACAAGTTCACACGCCGGATAAATATAGATTTCCTCAAGATTTTCAATGGAACGCTGGCTCTCCGGATCAAACGAACGGATGGAATCCACCTCATCGCCCCAAAGTTCGATTCGAAACGGCGTTTCCTCTGTTAACGGAAAAATATCAATGATTCCGCCGCGCACAGAAAATTCTCCCATCGTCTCTGCCTGATAGTTTTTCTCATATCCAAGCTCTACCAGATGTCTGGTCAGTCCGTTTAACTCCACGGTATCGCCCACGGAGATTTTCTTCACTGCCTGGATAAACTTTTCCGGGGCAGGCATCGGATTCATCAGGCCATCAAATGTAGTAATAATGGTACATTCCTTCTCCTCAGCCATCATTTTCAGGGCATTGATACGTTCTGATGTCAGAACATTTCCACGGATATCCGACTGATAAAAAAGAATATCTTTCGCCGGATAATATGCCACGTTTTTATCAAAAAAACGGTATTCTTCCAACAATTCTTTCGCTTTTTGCTCATGAAAAGTAACAATGATTCTGTTGCCAGAACCATTGTGAACACTGTATACAATATGTGGTTTTACTGCGTCAATGCAACCGGAAACCAAAATGACTCCTTCGGTCTTCTGCACTGCCTGCTCTAACTCTTCATAACCCTGCAGTTGTGTTAAGGGTTCAGTGAATGCTCTCACGCCGTCGCGCTCCTCTCTGCAGCCCGGAATTCTCCCACTTTCATGATCTTAATACTCATTACTGCAAATGCTTTGTTTTACTTGTTTTTACTATTGTAATCATTCATTGCCTTGTCGACTTCGCCCTGCATCATCAAAACGGCTGCATCCATCGCATGTCCGATCGCTTCCTCCACTTTGGCGCGGTCTTCGGTACTGAAATGTCCCAACACATAGTCTGCCAGATCCCAGCCCTTCGGCTTCTCGCCGACACCGACTTTGATGCGCATAAAATTCTGCGTGCCTGTCATGGCAATAATATTTTTGATTCCGTTATGTCCACCGGCACTTCCTTTTTTGCGGATACGGATATTACCCGGTTCTAAGCTGATATCATCGAAAACGACAATCAGTTCCGATTCTGGATCCAATTTATAATAATTGACCAGTTCTGCCACACTCTCACCGCTTAAGTTCATGTAAGTCTGCGGCTTCGCCAGCACAACTTTCATGCCTTCAATGACACCTTTTCCGCAAAGTGCCTTGTGCTTGTTCTCACTGATACTAATATTATATTTATCTGCCAAGGCATCCATGACATCAAAGCCGATATTGTGCCTTGTCTTTTCGTACTGCTTTGTTGGATTGCCTAATCCTACAATTAAAAACATGTCCTGCCCTCCTCTGCTTTCCATAGTTAATTGCGAAACTCCGGCAGATTATTTTGCAGTTCTCGCGCGGATGATCTCAGCGGCGGCTGCTAACTGCTCCTGATCGTTAACACCTGTGATATCTTCCGGATCATCGAGTGCAAAAGCATCTACTTTAAGTCCTTTGTTTTTGATGATGGTAAGGGTATCCGGCAGATAGTACTCGCCCTGCGCGTTGTTCGGTGTCAGCTTATCGAGTGCTTCCTTTAATTCTTTTGTATCGAAAATGTACATGCCGGAATTGATCTCGTGAGACTCTAACTCTTCCGGTGAAGCGTCTTTGTGCTCTACGCTCTTCACAAATCTGCCTTCCGCATCGCGGATAATCCTTCCATATCCGGTTGGATCGCCGATCATCGCAGAAAGCACGGTGACTGTATTGCCATTTTTCTTATGATGTTCTGCTAACCGGTTTAATGTTTCTGCAGTGATAAGTGGTGTATCTCCAAATAAGATCAGAGTCTGTCCCTCATCCCCTAAGAAATCCCTGGCACATTTTACTGCGTGGCCGGTTCCCAACTGTTCTTCCTGTAATGCAAATTTCACATTTTTGTGGGAAATGCTATGCTCCACTACTTCATGTTTATATCCTACTACCAGACAGATATCATCTGCGCCTGCTCCGATTGCTGCGTCAATTGCATAATCTACCAGACATTTTCCCTCGATCGTGTGAACCACTTTCGGAAGATCTGATTTCATCCGGGTTCCTTTTCCTGCTGCAAGAATGACTGCTTTTAACTGTTCCATTGTTCTGTTCCTCTCAATATGATGAAATAATTTCCATTGTTCTATTCCGTATGTTCTATTTTACAGAAGATTTTGGATTTGGCAAGTAAGGAATGCAACTTTTATTTCTGCATGAATGCGTATATTTTTCTCATCAACATAAGCAAAAAACGAGCCGCTATCCCCATAGCGGCCCGCTCATCTGCAGTTCTTATTCTTCCACAACCATTGTTTCCTGATACTTTTCAAGGATCAGTTTCTGAATACGGTCTCTTGTATCGGAATTGATCGGATGTGCGATATCACGGTATTCCCCGTCTGCTGCCTTTCTGCTTGGCATCGCAATGAATAATCCTTTCTCTCCTTCAATGATCTTAATATCATGTACCACAAATTCTTCATCTATGGTAATGGAAACTACGGCTTTCATTTTTCCTTCTTTTTCAACTTTTCTAATTCTGACGTCTGTAATCTGCATGATGTCTCAGTCCCCCTTTTCGGTCTTCATCTAACGCAAGTTTTTGTCACCCTGTAAGTAACTCTGTGATTCTGGCTATAATACATATCTCTCATTGTTCTCAGATACGATCTTAATTCCATTCTCTCCACAATAGTATGTGTTGGCTTTCAATGTATCACGGCTCTCAACGATACAGTTTTCAATGTGTGTATTATCCCCAATATAAACATCGTTTAAAATAATGGAATTCTTGATCACACAATTTTTTCCGACAAATACCTTCTTAAATAAGATAGAATTTTCAACCTTGCTGTTGATAATACATCCGCTCGCGATCAGGCTGTTTTTCACGTCTGATCCTGCATTATATTTTGCCGGTGGAAGATCATCCACTTTCGAGAAAATTCCCGGTTCTTCTTTAAAGAAGTAATTTCTGACTTCCGGTTTTAAGAAGTCCATATTCGTCTGGTAATAAGAATCCACGGATGCAATATTGCTCCAGTATTCTTTCATCTTATAACCATAGATACGCTTCATATTCTTATAACGGATCAGGATATCCGTTACAAAATCCCATCTTCCCTCATCAGCACTCCGCTCTAACATCTCAATGAGCTGTCTTCTGCGGACAATGTAAATACCTGTAGAAATCGTATTGGACTGGGAAACCATTGGTTTCTCCTCAAACTCAACGATTCTGGAATCCTCATTCATGCGGACAACACCAAAACGGCTGACATCCACATTCGGATCCATATCTTTGCACACAACGGTGATATCTGCTTTCTTCTCGATATGGTAATCAAGGACTTTGTTAAAATCAAGTTTGTATACACAGTCACCACTGCTGATGATGACATATGGCTCATGACGTTTTTTCAGGAAACTGATATTCTGGTACATCGCATCTGCTGTGCCACGGTACCACCAGCTGTTATCCACTGTTACAGTTGGGTTGAATACATATAAACCACCCTGTTTACGTCCGAAATCCCACCATTTGGAAGAACTTAAATGTTCATTCAGGGATCTCGCACTGTACTGTGTCAGCACTGCCACTGTCTGTACATGAGAATTACTCATATTGCTCAGAGCGAAGTCGATGCTCCGGTAACTGCCTCCGATCGGCATTGCTGCAATTGCTCGTTTGTTCGATAATTCCTGCATGCGGCTGTTATTACCGCCAGCTAAAATAATTCCTACTGCCTTCATTCTGAGTCACCTGCCTTAATAATTACTTCACCGCTGTCAAGAATTCCTTCCGGATAATCTTCTTTTGTGGTCTTGCCGGAAATTGCAGTGTTCTTTCCGACTGAGACGTTCGATGGAACTTCGGAATCCTCTCCGATCGTCACAAGACCAAAGGAGTAAATCTTCTCATTGAACTTGTTCGGTTTTTCCTCTCCAACGCCTAATGTAACGTTATCACCAATGCTGCAGTTTTCAGCAATAATTGCTTTGTCTATGACGACATTCTCACCGATCTGGGTTCCCTTCATAATAATGGAATCTCTCACGACACTGCCCTTGCCGATCGTAACGCCGGCTCCGATGACAGAACTGTGAACCTCTCCGTAAATCTCAGATCCCTCTCCGATGATACTCTTCTCAACAATACTGTCTGCTGACAGATACTGCGGCTGGATAATATCACTCTTCGTGTAAATCTTCCAGTATTCCTCATACAGGTTGAATTCCGGGATCAGATCGATCAGTTCCATATTGGCTTCCCAATAAGAGCCAAGCGTTCCTACATCTTTCCAGTATCCATTATACTCGTAAGCAAACAGACGCTGTTTCTTCTCGTGGCAGTAAGGAATGATGTGCTTACCAAAGTCACAGTTGCTCTGATCTTTCATTGCAGTCAGAGCTTCCTTCAATACCTTCCAGCTAAATATGTAGATTCCCATTGAGGCTAGATTACTTCTTGGATGTTCCGGTTTCTCTTCAAAATCCTGAATTCGTTTATCTTCATCTGCGATCACAATACCAAAACGGCTTGCCTCCTCTAATGGAACAGGCATTGTGGCAATTGTAACATCTGCGTTATTTTCCTTATGGAAATCAAGCATGACTTCATAATCCATCTTGTAGATATGGTCACCAGATAAAATCAGTACATATTCCGGATTGTACTGCTCCATGTAATTCATATTCTGATAAATTGCATTGGCAGTTCCTGAATACCACTCACTGTTATTACTCTTCTCGTATGGTGGAAGTACTGTTACTCCTCCGTTATTACGATCAAGATCCCACGGAATACCAATTCCGATATGGGTATTCAAACGTAATGGCTGATACTGTGTCAATACACCAACCGTATCAATTCCGGAGTTAATGCAGTTGCTCAATGGAAAATCGATAATACGATACTTGCCTCCAAATGCAACTGCCGGTTTTGCAACTTTTGATGTCAGGACACCTAAACGGCTTCCCTGACCTCCCGCTAATAGCATTGCTATCATTTCTTTTCGAATCACGTCAATCACCTCTCGTCACTTTCTAGTCAATC
>ERZ1026884.1362-NODE-1362-length-13271-cov-5.883626_pt1 | contig 13271 bp, 10 predicted proteins | sample MGYA00380172_ERZ1026884 | MGnify/ENA primary metagenome ERZ1026884 (study PRJEB33269, sample SAMEA4719808) | human gut metagenome | biome: human-associated habitat; feature: organic feature; material: feces | place: Cameroon | collected 2013-10 ... | reverse complement strand
CGCGCATGCTCCAGGAAGTTTCCGACGATCGAACGCACGGAAATATTTTCGCTCACTCCCGGAATTCCGACTTTTAAGCAGCAGATACCGCGCACGATCAGCTCAATCCTTACACCCGCGCGGCTCGCCTCATACAGCGCCACGATAATATCCCGATCGCACAGGGAGTTCATCTTTGCAATGATATGTCCCTCACGCCCAGCTTCCGCGTTTTTCTTTTCCCGCTCGATCAGATACAGGAAACGATCTTTTAACCACAACGGTGCAAGGCTCAAACGGTTCCAGGAACGCGGCTCTGAATAACCGGACAACATGTTGAATACCGCCGTCGCATCCTCACCGATCGCTTCGCTTGCCGTCATCATGCCGATATCGGTGTAGAGCTTTGCAGTCGCATCGTTATAGTTTCCGGTTCCCAGATGTACATAACGGCGGATGCCATCCTCCTCTTTTCTGACAACCAGTGTAATCTTGCTGTGGGTCTTCAAGCCGACCAAACCATAGATAACATGACAGCCCGCTTTTTCCAGCTTTCTCGCCCAAACGATGTTGTTTTCCTCATCGAAACGCGCCTTTAATTCTACCAGAACGGAAACCTGCTTACCGTTCTCCGCAGCCTGCGCGAGCGCCGCGATGATCGGCGAATTTCCGCTGACACGATACAGTGTCTGTTTGATCGCAAGCACATCCGGGTCTTTGCTCGCCTGCCGGATAAAGTCCACGACCGGCACGAAGCTCTGGTACGGATGGTGCATCAGCACATCGCCTTTTTTGATTACATCGAAAATATTGTCGGTACCGTCGAACTCCGGCACGGGCGCAGGCGTATATTTCGGCGCACGCAGCCCGTCAAAGCCCTCCAATCCGTATACCTTCATCAAAAAGGTCAGGTCAAGAGGTCCGTCGATTTCAAAAACATCCTCCTTGCGCACAGAAAGCTCGCGGCACAGAATCTTTAACAGCCGTCTGTCCGCAGCTGCCTCGATTTCCAGGCGGATCGCCTGTCCCCAGGTTCTCTTTTTGATCTGCTTTTCAATTTCCAAAAGCAGATCTTCCGCCTCATCCTCATCGATTGCAAGATCGGCATTTCGTGTGATTCGAAACGGATGTGCGCACAGAACGTTATAATTTAAAAACAGCTTGCTGATGTTGCGCTCAATAATCTCTTCCAGAAGCAGCACCGCAACCTCTGTGTCCCCCTCCTTCGCCGCCGGAATCCGCACAACTCTCGGTAAAACAGACGGAACCTGTACGGTTGCGAACTCGATTTCCGTATCCTTTTCTCCCTTTTTGGCAACCAGCGCGCCGATATTCAGCGTCTTGTTGCGGATCAGCGGGAACGGTCTGGAAGAATCCACCGCCATCGGTGTCAAAACCGGATACACATTTTCTTCGAAATATTCATCCACATACTGTGCCTGGCGCTCTGTCAACTGCTCGTGATGCTCCACAAAATTTAACCCATTTGTCCGAAGCTGCGGCAGAAGCATCCGGTTGTAAGTGGAATACTGCAGCGCCGCAAACTTATGGGTTTCCTCCATCAGCGCGTCCAGCTGCTCTTTTGCAGACATTCCGGCGATGTCCTTTTTGGTATATTCGGCATGGATCATATCCACAAGGGAGCCGATCCGCACCATGAAAAATTCATCCAGATTGGAAGCGGTAATGCTCAAAAATTTCAGTCGTTCAAATAACAGAAGCTGTTTGTCGCGCGCTTCCGATAGCACTCTTTTATTAAATAAAAGCCAACTCAGCTCCCGGTTTGTATACAACGCGGGATTCTGAAGTTCTTTCTTATCCATATTTTCTGACCCTTTCTTTTTATTCATGACAATAGAATGCTCGCAGAGCGTGCATTCTATTGTTCTTTACTGCGATATTTCCCGCTGCGGTCAAAGCATGTGCAGGCACAGTTTTACAAAATCCGTTTCTGCCGGATCACCGGCTCGATGCTGTAAACCTCCCGGAAAAACTCTGCCCGAGAACCGAACAGACCTCTTTCCAATGTAATATCCTCGTTGGTAGTGATTGTCAAAATCAGCTTGTCGTCCTTGCGCACCGCCTTGATATCCCTGCATTTCTGCTTGTGACTGCGGTCAAGCGCGTTCGCGATCTGCAAAATCGCAGTCAGCTTGACGATCGTTAAGTATTCCTCCCGGTCGATCCCCTCGCTGTTTTCCATGCTGTAGTCGAATTCCAGGTGATTATAGCGCACGATATTGGCGACGATTTCCCGCTCCCGGTGCGACAGCCCGATGATCTCCGTCGCCATGATGATCGCATAGGAGCACTCTCCGAGATTGACCATGCTGATATATTTGCCGCAGTCATGCAGAAGCGTTGCGATCCGAAGCAGCAGCCGTTCCCGTCTGCCCATGCCATGCACGCGCTTCATGCTGTCAAAAATCGTCAGTGCGATCTGCTCCAGCGTCTCTGCACGGCGTTTGCTGCCCATATAGCGCTTGCTGATGCCGCGTGCACAGGTCACGATATCCTGTTCAAAATCATGCACTTGCGCCAGAAGTTTATGTTCTTCCGCATATTCGTATACCATGCCGTCGCATAGTGACACGCCCGGCGCCCAGATCATCTTTGCATCCGTCATCAGCGCGACCTGACGGACAATTGCGGATGAAATTCGAAGCAGAGCCACATTTTCTTCCGGCGTGTCAAAATAGCGCACGATTTCCATATCGGTGTGATCGTGCAGATAATTCATATAGGATGCCATCGAATCCCGGTCCAGATATCCGCTTCCAGCCACTTTGCCGAGTTTTCCCAAAATCAGCGCGGAAATATAGTCATCCACTACGATGATATTTTCGATCACGCGGTCCTTTAAATACATCTTGCGGAATACAGAAAGCTGCGCTTCCAGAAGTTCCTCCAAAAGCGGACCGTTCTCAGAGGGGCGCACATTTAAGCGGTTCATTTTTTCCTGCAGCCGCAAAACGCCAAGACGCATGTTCTGCGTCGCGGAAAGCTTATCCTTATCGAACAGTGAAATCTGGATGCTGCCGCCGCCGATATCCAGAACAAGGGTTCCTTTTTCAATGATTTTTTCGAAGCCGCCGCGGCTGGCGATCGATTTATAATCGAGGAAACGCTGTTCTGAGTTGCTCAGCACATCCAGCTTGACTCCGGTACGCTGCATGATCTGATCCAGAACGATCGCCGTATTTTTTGTTTCCCGGATGGCGCTCGTCGCACAGGCGCGGTAGTCATCCACCCGGTAGCCTTCCATAATCGAAACAAAATTGCGCAGTACCGCGCACAGTTCGTCCATCACCTCATGGCTCAGCTTTCCGGTCGCAAAGGTGCCGCCAAGATCCAGACGGTTCCGAATCCAGTCCACCTCCCGGATGCCGTTGTTTTTGGTGATCGTATAAATTTTCAGGGTCTGCTCATAGGAGCCCACGTTAATTGCCGCAAACGTTTTCATATGCCAGAATGATCCTTTCTGCCTCTTTTCCTGCCGCATACAATAGAATGCACGCTTACTGTCCTAACAGATAATCGATAAACTGCTGCGCCGTCCGCCCGGAAAGTCCGCCGTGGGACAGCTCCCACTGGTTCGCCTTTAACAAAAGCTCGTCTTCGCTCATCCTTACGCCATAACGGTCTGCCAGCGTCGAAACGATCTGCTGGAACTGCTTTTTGTCCGGAGAGCCGAAATAAATGCTGACGCCGAAGCGCGACACGAGGGAAAGCTTTTCCTGCACGGTATCGTTGACATGCAGCTCTTCATCCCTGTCCTGTTTGTCCTTAAAGGTCTCCCGGATCAGATGCCGTCTGTTGGAGGTTGCATAGATCAGGACGTTTTCCGGCTTCTTTTCCAGACCGCCCTCGATGACCGCCTTCAGATATTTATATTCGATCTCGAATTCTTCAAAGCTTAAATCATCCATGTAAATGATGAACTTGTAGTTCCGGTTTTTGATCTGCGCGATTACATCGTTTAAATCCTGGAACTGGTGTTTGTACACCTCGATGATGCGCAGCCCCCTGCCGTAATATTCGTTGGCAATCGCCTTGATACAGGAGGACTTTCCGGTTCCCGCATCGCCGTAGAGCAGGCAGTTATTCGCCTTTTTGCCGTTGACAAACGCTTCGGTATTGTCCGTCAGCTTCTTTTTCTGGATCTCATAGCCAACCAGGTCAGACAGCTTCACATGCGTGATATTGGTGATCGGCACGATTTCAGCGCGCCCGTCTCTCTTTTCAATCCGGAATGCCTTATGCAGCCCGAAGCGCCCCACGCCGTATTCCTGATAAAATTCTGTAAGGGTCTGCTTCATTTCTTCCGGCGTATGATCCAGACAGAACCGCTGCGCAAGATCGCAGATCCGGTCGCGGATACGGGTATTGTACACTTTGCTCTCCTGCGGATTGCCCTCGTAGAAAAGCACGATAGAAAACTCCTCTGCTCCAAGCGCTTTTGCGACTGTTTGCAGATCATAATCATAAAATTCCTTGAAAATCCGGATATCGTGAAGCGCAGCCAGATTCACGCTGCCTTCCACGCTGCCTCTAATTTCCGCGCTGCAGCTGTAGCTGTTTTCTTTATTCACCAGAAGATTTGCAAGATAGCAGTGCCAGAGATTTCCATAAAAACCGTATCTGCCCGCCATATCCAACAGCCGGTGCATACAGTCGTATAAAAGCCCCGCCTTATCCGACAGGTTGTAAAAATCATCCGCATAGTTTTCTGCCAGCCAGACCATGTCTGTCAGCAAATCCCCTTCTTCAAAATCCCGGTAAAGGATCAGCTGTTCTGTTTTCATCCTGTTGTATTCTCCCTTTCCGCTTATCCGGCAGTTTTCAGCCGCTTAGTAATTTCCCAGAATTTTCATGTTCGAGGCCTCTTCCCGAAGTCCCCGCAGCGCGTTCTTCACGGCGCTGTCTTCCAGATTTCCCTCGAAATCCAGGAAGAACCGGTATTCCCACGTCCGTCCCTCGATCGGACGGCTCTCGATCTTTGTCAGATTTAAATGATTGTATATAAAATGCGACAGCATATGGTACAGCGAGCCGCTCTCGTGCGGTACTTCAAAGCAGATGCTGATTTTCTTTGCATTCTTCTTAAAAATCTTCTGGTTCGTCACGATAATGAACCGGGTCGAATTGTTGGAAACGTTGTTGACCGGCTTCTGTAATACCTCCAGTCCGTAAACCTTCCCGGCATACTCACTGGCGATTGCCGCCTGGGTATTTAAACGATCTTCTGCAACCTTCCGTGCTGCAAACGCATTGTTCGGCATGGAAATCTGCTGCCAGGAATGCCCTCCTAAAAAGCGCGAGCTCTGCATCAGCGACTGCGGATGGGAATATACGGTCTGAATGTCGGAAATCTTCGTCCCCGGAACGCCCAGCAGGCAGTGCTCAATTTTTAAAATCTGCTCGCCGACGATGTAGTTTTCAAATTCTACCAGAAGATCGTAAATCTCACTGACGATCCCTGCCGTCGAATTTTCAATTGGAAGCACCGCAAACTCTGCGCTGCCCTCTTCGATCGCGCTCATCGCATCCCGGAAGCTGTCCACATGGATGCTGTCGATGCGTTCCCCGAAAAAGCGCATCATCGCAGCCTGGGAATATGCGCCCTCTGCGCCCTGGAATACGACTCTTGCCTTTTTGGTATCCAGATTTTCGACTGGGATAAAGGGCAGCCTGCCGGTGCGTCCATGGCTTTCCAGCATCTGGTACTGGAGCTTTCGGCTCATCGCCATGATCTGTTCAAACAGCTCCGTCACACCCTGACTGTTAAAATCATTATGGGTCAGGGAACGCACCCGCGCCAGCTTTTCTTCCTCTCTGGTTTTGTCAAATACTTTTTTTCCATTTTCGATCTTATATTCTGCCACCTGACTGCAGATTTCCATGCGCTGCTCGTACAGCTGCACCAGCTGGCTGTCAATCCGGTCTATTTCATTCCTGAGCGTAGACAAATCCATGAACGCTTCCTCCGTCTGTATTTTTACACTTTATCTTAGCACAGTTTGCATGGAATTTGAAGTTTTGCACATACTATTTCCATGAAAAAATTGTGTAAAGATTTTTTAAAATGCGGCACCCTCGGCTGGTGCCTCGAAATCCTTGTATCCGGCGCAGAAGCGCTGCGCCGTCAGGACAAAACGCTGACCTGTCATACTTCTTTATGGATGTTTCCGATCTACGGCTGCGCCTGTCTGATCGGCCCCTTCTACCGGATTTTAAAGCCTTTGCCAAAAGCGGTGCGCGGGCTGATCTATATGACCGGCATTTTTTCCGTCGAGTACGCCACCGGGCGCTTTCTGGATAAAAAAGGCCAATGTCCCTGGAGCTATCAGAAAAGCCCCTGGAACATCGGCCATGTAATCCGCCTCGACTTCGCGCCGGCGTGGTTTTTGATCGGACTGCTGTTTGAAAAAGCGGTCGCTGCGGACGATTCGCAGACGTGACGACGCAGGGCGCTTCGCTGTCTCTGCGGACACGGCAGCTGTCGCATCAGTAAACTGCGCCGAATGCCGGATCGTTTGCGTCCACAGCTGCCGCGGCTGCTATGGCTGCCATCTGTGCTCAGCCTTTTTTGCGCTCGTACTTCAGGAAATGATAGGTCAGGTCGAAGTAATACTGCTCATCGCTGTCGGCTGTGATCTCCCAGTCCGGATCCTCGTCCAGATTCGGGAACCACGAATCCGCTTCATAGGCATGGTCGATTTTGGTCACATGCGCGGTATCACAGTATGGCAGCAGCTGTTCGTATACGCTGCTTCCGCCGATGACATAAACCTCCTTCGTGTCATATCCCTTGACCGCTTCCAGAAGCTCTTCGACGGAATGCACAACCTGCGCATCCTTCTGCTGATATGCTTCGTTGCGGGACAGGATAATATTATCCCGGTTTTTGAGCGGCTGTCCGCCCGGAAACGTATCCATCGTCTTTCTTCCGAGTACGACAACCTTTCCGGTCGTCTCCTGCCGGAACATCTTATGATCTGCCGGAATCCGCACCAGCAGCTCCCCTTTATTGCCGATCGCCCAATTTTTATCTACTGCTACAATCAGATTCATGCGTATTCTCCTTCTATCGTCAAATTGCAATCGGGATGTCCCTGATCTGCTCCCCGGTCACATAATCGTCTGCGCGCACGTCGTTTCTTGTGAACTGATAAAAATCCTTGATCTCCGGATTTAACCAGAATTTCGGTGCCGGATAGGGCGTCCGCGAAATCAGTTCTTTGATAATCGGCACATGGCGGTCATAGATATGCGCATCCGCAATGACATGCACCAGCTCGCCGACCTCCATATCACATACCTGCGCCAGCATATGCAAAAGCACCGAATACTGCACCACATTCCAGTTATTCGCCGCCAGGACGTCCTGGGAACGCTGGTTTAAAACTGCATTTAAAGTCAGTTTATCGTGTCCTGGCTTCTGCGTTACATTAAAGGTCATGCTGTAGGCACAGGGATACAGGTTCATTTCGTGCAAATCCTGATGCACATAAATATTCGTCAGGATTCTCCTCGAAAACGGATTGTTTTTCAGATCATAAATCACGCGGTCCACCTGATCAAACAGGCCCTCTTTATACAGATGCTTTACACCAAGCTGATAGCCGTAAGCCTTGCCGATACTGCCGTCTTCATCTGCCCATTCGTCCCAGATATGGCTGTGCAAGTCGTGGATATTATTGGATTTCTGCTGCCAGATCCACAAAATCTCGTCGGTCGCGCTCTTTAACGCGGTGCGGCGAAGCGTCAGGAGCGGAAATTCCTTCGATAAGTCGTAGCGGTTGACTACGCCGAACTTTTTGATCGTATAGGCGCTGGTTCCATCCGGCCAGTGCGGACGTACCTTTTCTCCCTCCGTGCTCGTTCCGTTTTCCAGAATATCCCGGCACATATTGATAAAGATTTCATCTGCCATGCTCATATGCTTATCTTTGATTCCTCCTGATTTTAATTCCATTTATCGCAAAGCGAATTGATCTGGTCTGCAAATTTCGCCAGATCCTTATTTGCCAATCCTTTGCAGCGCCCAATCAATGCCATCAGGCGCTGTCCTGCAGCCACGAGACGGTTGTATGCGCTGCTCTGCCCGCCGGATACCGCAGCGGTCTTCTTTTTCACAGCAACAGGCTCTGCGATCTTTTCAAACGTCTCCGTCGTCAGGTTAAAGACCGTCCCGCTGTAAGGTGCAAACGCATCGAACCCGTGTTCATCCTTTAAGCAGTCCGCAAACGACATCGTAACGAGATCCTCACCGTGCACAATAAACACTTTTTTCGGCTTTGTTTCAAAGCCCTCGATCCAGTCGATTAAACCGTTTTTATCCGCATGTCCGGATATTCCGGTTAACACCCTGATCTGTGCGTTTACATCCACCGTCTCTCCGAACAGCCTCATTTCTTTCACTCCGTCTACCAGCGCGCGTCCCGGCGTGCCAACCGACTGATAGCCAACAAACAGAATCGTACACTCCGGTCTCCAGAGGTTGTGTTTTAAATGATGGCGCACACGCCCGGCGTCGCACATGCCGGAAGCGGAAATGATGACCTTCGGCGTTTCATCGAAATTGATCGCCTTGGATTCGTCGCTCGTGACCGCAAGGCGCAGCCCCGGAAAGGTGATGGGATTGATGCCCTGTCTGACAAGCTCCATCGCCTCTTCGTCAAAGCAGGTCCGCTCGTTTTGTTTGAAAATACCGGTTGCCTCCACCGCAAGGGGACTGTCCACATAGACCGGAAAATCCGCATGATTGGAAACCAGTCCGTCCGCCTTGATTTTGCGGATAAAATACAGCATTTCCTGTGTACGCCCAACCGCAAAGGACGGAATGACCACATTTCCGCCCTTATCCAGCGTCTCCTGGATGATCTGGGTCAGCTCTCTGACATAATCCGGGCGCGTACTGCCGTGCAGGCGGTCGCCATAGGTCGACTCCATCACGACATAATCTGCCGTTTTTGTATATTCCGGATCTTTTATCAGCGGCTGGTTTTTGTTGCCGATATCCCCTGAAAAAACAAGTTTTCTGCTGCAGCCCTCTTCTTTGAGCCATACCTCGATGCTGGCGGATCCAAGCAGATGCCCGATGTCCGTAAACCGGATCGTCACGTTATCGTTTATTTCCAATTCTTTCCCATACGGGCATGGTACGATACAGTTGATGGTGCCGAGCACATCCTCCATCGTATACAACGGCTCCTCCACTTCGATTCCGGCATGGCGTTTTGCCTTCCTGCTTTTCCACTCTGCCTCCTGCTGCTGAATGTGGGCGCAGTCCCGGAGCATAATGCTGCATAAGTCCGCGGTCGCTTCCGTCGTATAAATTTTGCCGCGGAAACCGCGTGCGTACAGAAGCGGCAGCATGCCGGAATGATCGATATGGGCATGCGTTAAAAATACAAAATTGATCTGGGATTCCGGAACCGGCAACGGGCAGTTTTCAAACCGGTTGACGCCCTGTTCCATTCCGTAATCGACCAGCATATAACTGTCTCCTGCCTGCAGGTAATGACAGCTTCCTGTCACTTCATGATTCGCACCGATAAACTGCAGCTTCATACACCATTGCCCCCTTTTTTTATTTCAATTCGTTCGCCATCCGGTAGAATTGGTCATATATGCCATGCTTTTCCAGAAGCTCTTCATGATTGCCTTCTTCCACAATGCCGTCATGGGTCAGCACCAAAATACGATCGGAATTTCGGATAGAAGAAAGCCTGTGTGCGATGGTCAGCGTCGTGCGCCCTTCAGACAGCCTGCCAAGGGATTTTGCTACCTCGTATTCGCTCTCGTTATCCAGCGCACTGGTCGCCTCATCCAAAATAATAATCGGCGGGTTCTTTAAAAAGACACGGGCGATGCTGATTCTCTGCTTCTGTCCGCCGGAAAGCTTTACGCCCCGCTCGCCCACGTAGGTGTCGTAGCCATCCTTCAACTCTGTGATAAACTCATGCGCGCCCGCACGTTTTGCAGCTTCCATCACTTCTTCACGTGTCGCATCCGGTCTTCCGTAAACGATATTGTCATAGATCGTGCCCGAGAACAGATAAACATCCTGCTGCACGATGCCGATATTATGGCGCAGGCTCTTTAACGTGAAATGTTTGATCGATTTTCCGTCAATTGTGATCTCGCCACCCGTCACATCATAAAAACGCGGGATCAGGTTGCACAGCGTTGTTTTTCCGCCGCCGGAAGGTCCTACCAGTGCTACCTTTTCTCCCGGATGAATTGTCAGGTTTAAGTTTTTGAACACCTGATTGTGATCATCCGGATATTCAAAGCTCACATTGTGGAATGCGATTTCGCCCTTCGGCTCTCCCATTTCCACAGCGTCTGCCTCATCGAAAATTTCGATGTCCGCATCCATGATCTGCAAAAACCGTTCAATTCCTGTCATGCCGCGCTGGAACTGTTCCGCAAACTCGATAATCCTGCGGATCGTCGCAATCAGCGTCGTCACATACAAAAGAAACGCCACCAGGTCGCCTGCCGCGACCCATCCCTTTATCATAAATATGCTGCCGAAAAGCAAAACAGACACATACATTGCGCCATCAAAAGCGTGGGTTGTCGCATTAAAGACCGCCATCAGGTAATAGGAATCTCGCTTGATGTCAAAGAACTGTCTGTTGTCTGTCTCAAACTTGTTCGTCTCCATCTGTTCATTTGTAAATGCCTTTACAACCTTCTGCCCCAGCAGGCTGTCCTCAATGCGGGCGTTTAATTCACCAATCTGGTTTCTCTGTCTGCGGAATACATCGCGCATTTTAAAATTCAGATGCATGCACACTGCAACCATGATCGGAACAATCAGGAAAATAATCAACGTCAGAAGCACATTGATCCGCATCAGGATGATAAATGCGATCACGAGCTTAACCCCGGCAATAAAAAATTCTTCCGGGCAGTGATGCGCAAATTCGGTCACATCAAACAGGTCGTTCGTAATCCGTCCCATGATCTGTCCGACCTTGGTATTATTATAATAGGTATTCGACAGCTGATGCAGATGCTGATACGCGTCCCGGCGCATGTCTGTTTCGATTTTCGCGCCCATGATATGTCCGACGCCCGCCATATAATAAGTGGCAACGCAGTCCACTATGCGCAGCGCCAGATAAATCGCAACCACGCCCAGAATTGTCTGAACCGAAAGCTCTGCCAGATGATACAATCCCTGATTGGTAATGTAACGCATAATCATCGGCAGCACCAGCTCGCACAGTGTCGTCAGCCCGGCGCAGAATAAATCCAGCACCAGTGTTTTCCAGTATGGTTTAAAATATGGCTGAAAGCGCCGGAATAGTTCTTTTGTTGTATATTGCCTGTCTTTCATGGCAATTTTCTCCCCTCATCACTCGTATTTTACAGACGGACTATACCATCCGTTTTTTTTTAGTATAACACAAAAACAGCTCTCATGTAAACGGCAGGTGAAACTGCTTCCCGCTTTGTCACCCCCTGTTTTTCCTCTTCATAAGATAAGAAAAAAGGCAGTGTCTTCCCCGTCTTTTGTAAGGAGACTTCCATGATGGCTTTCTGTTCTTCCTGCTGCCCTGCAGACAACGTTTCCAGCCGCTGCAGCGGTGATTCTCCGGGCTGTTGTACGCAGACCGCCTGCCCTGCTTCCGGCCGTCCGGCCTGCACGCTGCCAACCGCCTGCCGTCCCGGCGCTTCCTGCATATCCAGACAGGACATCGAACGCCTGCTTCTATGGAAGCTCGGGCTTATGAAATGCCAAAGCAACCGGTTTTGCTCCGGTTGGCAAAAGCGCCCAGGCGTGTGCCGTTCCGATTCCTTTTTTCACTGACGCAGCTTTGGCTGCCGGGATGCCTACAGCTGCCAAATACAGTCCGTATCTGCCTATAGCGTCCTTCCGGCGGCGGTATATAACAGGGCATTACAGATTGCCGCCGCTACGTTCGAACCACCCTTTCGTCCACGCGCCACAATATACGGCACCGGATCCTTCAGAATTTCTTCCTTGCTTTCCACTACATTGACAAAGCCCACCGGAACCCCGATGACCAGCACAGGATCCACTTTTTTCTCCAGGATCAGCTCATGCAGGCGAATCAGCGCGGTCGGCGCATTCCCGATCGCAAAAACCCATCTGCCCGGAAGCCTGGCCGCTTCCTCCATACTCACCCACGCGCGGGTCGTCTGTCTTTCTTTCGCAAGCCTTGCCACTTCCGGATCGCTCATAAAACAACGTGCGGTCCCGCCAAAGCTCTCCAGAGTGCTTTTATGGATGCCGGAAAGGGCCATCTGCGTATCTGTCACAATTCCAGCCCCGGCTTTGAATGCTTCCACAGCTTTTGTTACCGCGCCGTCCGAAAAAACAAGGTTGTCTACATAGTCAAAATCCGCCGTCGTATGAATCACCCGTTTGATAACCGGCTCGTTTTCCGGTAAAAGCTTCCGGTCACCCAGCTCCTTCGTAAGGATCTCAAAACTACGTTTTTCAATTTCACCCGGCAGTACATATTGATAGCTCATCTGTCGCCCTCCTGCTTCTCCATCATCCGGTAAATCTGTTCCATATCCAGTGCTTTTCTGACTTCAGCTGCCAGAAGATCATACTGACTTTCCTTAAATGCCGCATAATCCTGTGTCAGCGCCTCTGCACAGATTCCCTTTTTGGAAAGCAGCGCGCTACACAGATTTTTTGTCAGCGACCCGTCTTCAAAAAGTCCGTGCACATAAGTACCGGCAACATTGCCGCAGACTGCGCCGTCTGCCTGCCAGTCCTCCTCTGCTTCTGTGCTTCCGTTTGTCAGCTTCCGGATTCTGGAGAACGAGTTTTTTCCATTTCCTGTTGTATGTCCCATATGAATTTCATAACCGGAAAATACACTGCCGCTAAGCGCAGCGAACAGTCCGTCTCCTGCGCCCGGGTTTTGAAGAATTTCTCCTGTCACCCGCGTCTGCACCTTTTCTTTTTCAAAAACGGTTCTAACCGGCAAAAGCCCCATTCCATGCAGGCTTCCGCCCTCTTCTTCCCCGCCCGGGTCTTCGATGCTTTCGCCCAGCATCTGATAGCCCCCGCAGATTCCCAGCACCGGCACGTTTGCTGCCGCAAGCTTCAAAATGGCGGCTTCCATACCATTCTGGCGCATCCATTTCAAGTCGCTCATCGTATTTTTGCTTCCGGGTACAATCACCATATCCGGCTGCCCGAGCGTTTTTACATCCCCTGCATAACGCAGACTGATTCCGGGCTGCTGCTCCAACGGGTTAAAATCGGTAAAATTCGAAATATGCGGCAGGCG
>ERZ1026884.1359-NODE-1359-length-13278-cov-12.474552_pt1 | contig 13278 bp, 9 predicted proteins | sample MGYA00380172_ERZ1026884 | MGnify/ENA primary metagenome ERZ1026884 (study PRJEB33269, sample SAMEA4719808) | human gut metagenome | biome: human-associated habitat; feature: organic feature; material: feces | place: Cameroon | collected 2013-10 ... | reverse complement strand
ACATGAAAATAGGAGATAAACACCTATGATTAGTGTTTACCTCCTACTCGATTTTTGCTGATTCATTATTTTTCATTAAATTTGTCGCATACAAACGGCTAAAGTAATGAAGAATAGCAATAACGACATAGATATACTCGAACAGCAGATGGCCAATAATGAGGACATCTGCTGTTCGTGTGGTAATATACAGTCTTTTCCGAAAGTATTTTTTGACAACTTCCGCGTTGCTGATGTGGGCATTATAGTGTGCACATCGGGTAGGTTTAAGTTTAGTTGTGAGGACGTGGAATATGTGGTAAACAAAGGCGAGACTGTTTTTATATCGCACAATGTTTACTTTTCGGTTATCGATCACAGTGCCGACTGCTCTGTGGTTATTATTCTTTATCGTGTAGATTCTATACGCGACATCCTTGGCAGTACCGTTGTCGGGATGCGATTTATAGAGATGCTTAATCCAAGGGCGTGCTGGGTGATGCACACAGGACATGAGGATGAGTTGACAAAATACTCAGAACTATTGGCTGTGGGCAACCGATACAGTAATGTCTTTGCCGCTAACGAACGTAGACTGCTATTGCTATCGCTTACGTATAGGCTTTGCAGCATATTCCATGAAATGTCGAAGGAAGGGGATAATGCGCCAAGTAGGAAACTTGAGACATATATGCAGCTGATGCAGTTGATAGACCAATATTATATAAAGGAGAGGGGAGTGAGGTTTTATGCCGACAGGTTGTGCCTGTCGCCAAAATACTTGACCTCGCTTGTTAAGTCGGTGTCGGGCAACAGCGTTCAGCAACTTGTGTTCAAGGCGATAACAAAAAAGGCCATCTCCTTAATCTCTACTACAGATAAGAGTATTAAGGAGATAGCCGATTATCTAAATTTTCCCAATGCATCAGCCTTCGGCACATTCTTTAAGAAACAAGTGGGAATGTCGCCGATGAATTATAAGAGGGAGAATTAGAATTTGCTATCATTTTATGCAGTTTTTCTTTAAAGTTGCATAAACTTTATGCAGTTTTTAACAAAAGCTGCATAAAACTCATGCAAAGTTGCTATATTTGCAGAAAAAGTAGAGTAAATGGAACAGTTATTTGAATACTTCAATCGTAAACTTATAGAGACACCCATAGATTTGGTTCGATATAAGTATGTAGATGCTCTTGCAATATTTTATTGTATTAGATATATAATAAGGGTGTATAAAACTCGTGGACTTGAGTTTTACACACCCTTATTTTATTAATGTTTATTATATCAGATTGATTTGTGGTTGTTACTTCACAATCTTGATTGTCTGCTTGCCAGCCTTAACCATATATATGCCTGCTGCTACATTCTGAAGCGACATAGAAGATGCATTGTTGGCCTTCTTTACAAGCGTGCCGCTTGCGGTGTAGAGGTAGATGTCGGCAGCCTTAGCAAGAGTAACAGTGTTGTTGTTCCAATTGATAGTGTTGCCGTTGGCAGTGAGCTGCTTAACACCAGTGTCCTCTCCATCTTTGTAGAAGTTGTATGTATATACGCCTTCTGTAGGATCCTCGTCAGCCTTGTTGTCGCTTTGAGTGATAGTATATATATCGTTGTGTGCTACAGAGGTGGCAAAGATAGCATCTGCACCAGCTTTAACCTTCATCTCAGAAGGAACAGTTTCGATATCGATATAGAAGTTGAGAGGAGTGTCTACAACATGTCCGCTTGTTTGTTCTGCCCAACCAGTAAGCTGCACATCACCATTAAAGACTGCCATACCAGTTACAACCTCAGCCTTCTTGTTTACATCACCCTCATCGTAACCACTTGTAAATGCCCAGTTCTTAGACAAGTCGGTTGCCTTAATACTTGCAATATAAGTATCGCAACCACCAACGTATGCCTTGGTATTATCAAATGGGAAAGTCTCATTGAATGTACCAGCCAGGTAGATATTGCCATTGTATAAAGTCATCTGGTCAATAGTATTGAACTTGGCATTGCGCAGATTGTCGTCAATCTTAGAGTGGTATGTCTTTGTTGCTGTGATGTTGCCATTCTCGATAGTTGCAATGATATAGGCGTGCTCGTATTTGGTTTCCTCGCCTGTCACACTATTAAGCAAGTCGGTAATCTGCTTAGAATCGTTGGCCGACTTCAAAGTGAGATCGTTGCCATAAGCCACGAAGGCAGCATATACCTTAGAACCATCAGTTGTGAAATTGACTTCATCAGCTCCGTAACCCACTTCTGTCTCCATATCTGTTGCAGCCAATTGTGCTACAAGCTCGGTCTTGTCAAAGTTGTCTGATAATGAAATGATGGCTAAAGCAGGAACATCCCATGTGTAAATGCCATACAAACTTCCGTACTGACCAACCAATGCAAGGTCGTTAATCTTGACGTTGCCTTGGAAAGAAGCGGCAAGATAAACCTTTCCGTTTGATGCTATTAGTTTAGAAGGGACGAAGTTAGGGTTTGGATCGCCGTATCCCTCGTCATTGCGAGCCTGCTCTGGAATTACAACCTTTGAAGCCACATACTCACCTTCCTTATTATACTTAACGATGAAGGCAGAAACCTGAGCTGTCTTACCATCCATACCATTGATTATCTCCTTAGAGTCGCCATTGCCGTTGAGAATCTCAACCTTATCGGCGAATACGCCTGCTGCATATACATTGCCTTCGGCATCGTTGGTGACAGCTGTGATGGTGGCAGCACCCTTCAATCCGGCAGCCCACTTCTTGTTGCCTGCCTTGTCGTACTTTGCAATGAAAGCACTTGTTGCGATAGGCTCAAGATAGCTGCTTGCAAACTCAATGTCCTTAGTATAAGTACCGGTAACAATGGCATTACCCTCATTGTCTATAGTCATGGCTGAGCCACGCTGCAAGTCGGCTACCTGCTCTGTTGTAGCAAGGTTGGCTGTCCATGTAGGAGCTGCATTCTCTTCTGCATTGGCAACTATGGTAGCCAATGCCAACATAACAGAAAAAGTAAATTTCTTCATATGCTAAAAATTTTTTTAGTTTTGTATACCTTATTATATATGTATATTATACCTTATTATATATATCTCTCTTTGATAGCGGAAGGATTTAAAGCCTCCGCTATCAATTAAAGTCAATCACTGGAGTAATGATTACTCCGGTTACTTATTCCACTTCTCGATATTGGGGTTAGCCTCTACAGCTTCGGTCGGGAATCTGAGAGTGTAACGAGAGTCATTCTCATCAAGAACATATTCGCTTACATTATTACCGTCCTTGTAGCTCTTCTTGAGAGCAGGGCGAGAGATGCGACGAAGGTCAAACCAACGATGTCCCTCAAAAGCAAGTTCTGCTGTGCGTTCGTTGTATATAGCCTTAAGCAAGTCGGCCTTCTGCATATTGTCAAGTTCTTTGGCATATGTATTATACTTGACAGATGCATATCTTTTAACCATAAGATCCTTGAGATATGTGCGTGCATCGTTAAGGTTATTGTCTGTAGCGTCAGCGTTATCTGCAGCCAGATTAGCAGCAGCCTCGGCAGCTATGAGGTAAGCCTCGGCAGAACGGAAGCTGCAACGATATCCATCATTTCCCTTATCGCCATACTTGGTAAGGCTGTATGCGCTTGCAGTAATAGCCTTATAGTATAGAGACTTGCGCTTGTCGCCAGTGCGATAGGTGTCAATCAGCGCCTTGTTGGGTTCGCCAATCTTGATATATCCAGAAGTCATAACCTGCTCCAGGGCAACGATGCTCTCAACTGACTTGTAGTAGTTGGGCAGAACCTTGGATGTATTAAGGTCTTCCAAGGTGCCATGTTTCTCTATTACAGTCTTGGCTTCTGCCAATGCATTCTGCCAGTCGCCCTTGTATAGATAAACTCTTGCCAATAGGGCGTCGGCCGAAATCTTATTAAAACGATAGGTAAAGCCCTCGTCCCAAGTGTCCACAGTTAGGTACTTCTTGGCATTGTTGATGTCGTCTATAACCTGCTGGTATACCTGCTCAAGACTGTTGCATGACAGTACAGCATTGACATCAGCCACCATAGAGAGAGGAATGCCACGTGTTGTAGCAGGATTGCAGTGTGTATAAGGCTCGGCATAGAGGTTAGCCAAAAGGAAGTGGCAATAGGCTCTCATCATATAAGCCTCGCCCACCAACTGGTTGATCTCGTCGCTTGTAGCCTCTGTTATATCAGTCTGATGCTCGATGATATAGTTGGCTATATATATAGCGTGATAGTATCGACGCCATCCAAACGACACCGTAGTGCTTTGTTGCTTGAGGTCGTTCCATGCCCATATGTCAAAGTATGAGTCGTAATCCTCTGTTGATGTTGCCTCCTTGCTCAGTGACATTTCGTCGCTGCGCAATGTAGACAGTCCACGGTCTTCAGGGAAGTTCTTGTATTCGTATGTTAGTAAGGCTCTATATTCCTTGCCCGTCTTGGCTATAACCTTTCCGGTAGGGGTGATGTCGAGAAAGTCGTTGCAACTGGTAAGTGTCAACGCAGCCAAGAGCATGGCGATGCCCATCAGATATTTTCTTTTCATTGTGTTCAATCTTTTAGAATTATATATCCCTTTCTTTTCCAAACTCTCACTTCCTTTTTAGAAGTTTACGTTCACACCAAAGATAAAGCTCTTAGGTATTGGTTGAGCGTATGGGTTGCCCATTGTCTCTGGGTCGAGATAGTTGTCGTAGTTGCTTGCTATTACAAAGAGGTTACGAGCCTCGAACGAGAGCGAAGCACTCTTTAAGCCAATGTGGTTTATCCACTGAGTTGGAAGCTTGTAGCCAAGACGCAGACTCTGCAGACGTGCGTAGTTGCAACTCTTAATCCATGTGTCGAGCATACTGTAGAGGTTGTACTCGTTGTATTGTACAAACTCGCGTGGACGCTCTGTGCTTATCATCAGCTTGCTGAACTTGCCCTGTGTATTGTCTGCAGTCCAACGATTAAGTATATCGCGGTTTACATTCAATCCACGGTCGTAGCTTGCAGGCGAATAGCTTGGCTGCACTCTAACCTTCATACCGAGGTTGAATATGAAGTTGATGCCCAACTGCCAGTTCTTGTAGTCAAATGTATTGATGAAACCACCAGTCCACTTAGGGTCAGTGCTACCCATATATGTATACAGATCGCGCTGCTCTTCAGCTGTAAGAGTACTTGCTCCATGAGAGTTAAGCTTAAGGAACTCAGTTGCAGAAACCTTATTGCCGTCCTTAGTTACGAATAGAGGATAGCCGTCTGCATCGAGGCCAGCTGTCTTATATGCAAATAGAGCACCTACTGGATAGCCTTCACGTCCAGGGTAAGTGGCGTTCTGTGCTACAGTCTCCTGAATAACCTTGTTCTCATTGTAGCCAATGTTCAAGTTGGTTGTCCATGTAAAGTCCTTTGTCTTGATATTACGTGTACCAAGAGCAATCTCCACACCCTTGTTGTTCATACTTGCCCAGTTGATGGTAGTAGACGAGAATCCACTCTCAAGAGGCAGCATCTTCAAGCCTATAAGGTCGGTACTATGACGATAGTAGTAGTCTACCGACAGGGTGATGGCATTGTTTAACAAAGCCAAGTCTACTCCAGCGTTTACGTTCTCTGTCTTCTCCCATTTAAGGTTTGGGTTAGGAGCTGTCTCGCTGTTGATAATATCCTCGGTAGTGCCAGGCAGGATAGTGCCTTTCTTAAGAATACCTATAAGATAAGGTGAAGTGTTCTTGTCGATGTTGCCTTGCAAACCGTATGATGCCCGGAAACAAAGGTTGTCGAGCCACTTAACCGACTTAAGCCATTTTTCCTCCTTAGCTCTCCAAAGACCGCTGACAGAGTATAGAGGTAAGTAACGATACTTCTTGGCAACGCCAAAGACATCCGATCCGTCAAAACGTACACTACCACCAAATGTATAGCGGTTGAAGAGAGAATAAGAACCTGTGGCATACCAAGACACGTAGGCATTTTCCGATTCTGTTTCTATATGCAGAGGATAGGCATCAGCCCATGTCTGGCTTGGGAATATAACAGGTTGTGTTGTAAGAGTGCGCGAGTCGTAGCCGTAAGCCACACTATAGATAGAGTTCGACTTGGCATGACGCACCTCGGTACCAAGCATAAAGTTGACATCGTGTATGCGGTTGAATGTCTTGACAAACTCAGCCATTGCCTTCCATGTCCATTGACGGTTGTGGTATTCAGTAGTCTTGTGCATACCACCATCTGGCAAGAAACTCTTCTTAATGCCATCTGCACCAATATATTCGGTGAATAGTTTCTCCTTGCGCATAGCGTATGTGTTCTCGTTGGCATACTTGCTAAGCGAGTAAGAATCCTCCTGCAATCCAAACTGTGATGTAAGCTTGAGATAGTCGGTAAGTCGAAGCTCGGCATTAAGTATAGCCATCATCGAACGGTCGCGACGCTTGCTGTTGGCATTGAGTCGTTCCTCAAATATGTTGAAGTTAAGTGATGAGTCTTCCTTACCTTGTACATTGGTATCATAGTTATAGTTGCCGTTCTCGTCGAATGGAGTGAAGTAGGGATTAGCCAGACGCGAGTAGTATACCGGATTGGTAAATCCGTTGCTGTCGGTAAGATATGTGTTCTGCTTACGCTCGTTGGCATAAACCGAAGCACCTACCTTAAGCATCTTGTTAACCTGATAGTTGGTCTTAAGAGTGATGTTATAACGGGTATTGCCCACACCCTTTACGGTGCCTTGCTCGTCGTTATAGCCCACAGATGTATAGTAGTCGCTCTTGTCGCCACCACCCGAAATACTCATATTATACTCTTGTGTAAGAGCATTGCGGAAGAGAATGTCGTTCCAATCGGTGTTGGTGTTGCGCAACTGGTTTATTTGGTTGCGTGCAGTCTCGCTCAGCGCATCCCATCCGCCAGTCTTATATGCATTAGTCTCGCCAAGAGCATTGAGAATGCTTGCAACACCACCCTTATTCTGACGATAGGTGTAATCTGAAGCCAATAGGCCAAGCTCCAAGTCAACCTTCTCCTTGCTGTTCAACAGGTTCAGACGGTCGATATCGGTCTTAGGCATATATGTCAGCTTGCCCGAGAAATTGATAAGCGGTTTGCCGGCACGTCCCTTCTTGGTAGTGATAACAATAACACCATTGGCAGCTCTTGCACCATAGATGGCAGTAGCGGCAGCATCCTTAAGTACTGTGATATTGTCGATGTCCGAAGGATTAAGGCCAGCTATAGATGTCTGGTATATGTTGTCGATGTCCTTCAAATCCTCCATATTTGGAATATCGGTACCTTCCATCGGAATACCATCGAGTACCCACAAAGGTTCTTGAGTGCCGTTGAGCGAGGCAGTACCACGTATACGAATCTTAACCGGTGCACCAGGAGCACCAGTAGATGTAATAGACGAAAGACCTGCAATCTGTCCTGCCAAAGCTTGGTCGATATTGTTTACAGCGCCAATCTTCTCCTCGTTAATCTTAAGAGTGGTCACAGCCGAAGTAAGCTTGCGGCGGTCGAGTTCCTGATAACCAGTAACAACAACTTCGCCAATAAGCTTGTCGTCAGTGTTGAGCACAACTCTATAGTCGTTCTTTCCTGCAACGATTTTCACGTCTTGTGTCTCAAAGCCCATGAATCTAACAGAGAACAACTTGTCCTTGGCATCGACCTTAAGTGTAAACTTACCCTCATAGTCGGTAACCGTTCCATGCGATACTTTCTTGTTTGGTCCGCTCAACACAGATATAGTAGCGCCAGGCAATGGGTCGTCGCCCATAGTGCCATCTACCACGATACCCGTGATAGTGCGCTCTTGTGCCGAGAGCATGTTCATGGTGAAAACCATGAGCAATAGCATGAATGTTCTCATTCTCATTTTTCTCTTTCTTTTTTGTTATCCTTACTATTTTTACTTAATCTCTTGTCCCAATGCAGTCTGTATACGCATTATCACATCCTCGTAGTGGAACTGTGTGGCGGTATCGCCAGAGTGGCGCTTCGACTTAAGCAAACTGAGTATTCTAATCAGTTCGCCACGCTTAACGCTTATTGCGTCACTCACACGTGCAGTCTGTGTGCCACCCATGTCTATTGTGCGTGATGCAGAGCTGAGGCTATGGCATGGCATGTTAAACTCAGGCGAGTCGATAATGGCAGGCGAATTGAATATACGCTTGTTAATCTTCACTCCCTCCATCTGAGCAGCTGCTGTGATAAGTGCATCCACAAAGTTCTTCTGAAGCTGACGCTCGTCTATGCTTAGAGTCTTGCCGGCAATGGTATTGCCAAAGAAGTGCTTGTGCAGCATATTCATCATGTCTACAGCACTGAAAGCCTCCTTGCCATTAGCTTGCTCGTTGGCAAACATACGCATAATGCGACTGTTGTCGAGCATATCCCAGAGCATATAGCTCTGCTGATTTTGCAAGGCATAGTCGGGCGACTGTTCCTGTACACCAATTGGAGTGTTCTTGTTTATGAATGTGTATTTGTTGAGTTCGCTTCTGAATAGCCACTTAGGACATGTAAATACCTCGTCAATAAGGAACTGCACAGCACGCTTCTGCTTGTCCTTCTCTACAAATGTGAATGTAGGTTTGCCGTCGTCAACAGTTGTGTTGTCGATATACATACCACCCACATTGGCAAGTACATGGTATAGGTAAAGACTCCACTGGAATATAACACCCTGATATAGCTTAGAGGCCTCGTCGTATGTCTGACCAGGTTCGCCAGTGCGTGTCCATTCGATGATGTTAGGCATCACACGCTTTAGGTTCTCTATACCATAGTGAGCCGACTTCATAGCGTCATCGCCAAGGTCCTCGCTCAAAGAACGTGGGTCTATGGCAGTGCGCTGACTCTGTGTCTCGCTATAACGATATTCCTTGCTTGTGTGCTTCTTTAAGAAGTCGTTAAGCTTGGCAGTTGCATCCTTCTCCTCTGGGAACCAACGGTATCCCCATTCTATAGCCATCAAGTCGTATGGACCAATTTGTGGCGAAATCATACGGATGTTGTCTCCAGGCTGTGCTATATAGTTGAAGCGGGCATAGTCCATAATAGAAGCCGCAGTGCCGCCAACACGATCGGTAAACTCTCTTGAGCGTAGCGAGTCGGTAGGGTAGGCATTAGATGCAATCATATTATGGCGCAATCCAAGAGAATGGCCTACCTCATGGCAAGCAACAAAGCGAGCTGCGTCGCCAATCAATGTTTCTGGCAATTTATACTGACGTGCATCCTTGTTGTATGCGCCAGTCTGTACCATAATCCATTCGCGCAATAGCGACTTAACGTTATGCCACCAGATGATGTCTGCCTCAAGAATCTCGCCAGTACGAGGGTCGATAACCGATGGCCCCATAGCATTTGCCTTTTCAGAGGCATCGTATGTCAAAACCGAATACTTCATGTCGTCGCCCTCTGCAGCAATACTGTCGGTAAGGTCGAACACCTGAACGGCATTCTTGAAACCTGCTTTCTCGAAGGCAACGTTCCAATCGGTCATACCTCTTTTAATATAAGGACGTAGGAATTCGGGTACAGCCTGGTCTATATAGAATACTATAGGCTTCTTTGGTTCTACCAGTTCGCCGCGCATATATGCCTGCTCGTCCTTAGGCTCCAAGCGCCAACGTGTGATATAATTGTTGCTTGTAACCTCTTGCTGATGGTCGCCATACTGCAATCGGGTTGTTGTGAAGTAGCCCACACGCTGGTTTTCCTTACGAGCCACCATAGGCTGTTCGGGCAAAAGCACCAACGAACTGCTCACCTCAATGGTGATATTGGTCTTGCTTTTTCCTTCGTGTACAACTGTTGTAAGCTCTGATGTAGCTGTAACGTTGTTGCTGAAAGCCTTGATATCGATAATCTGTGAGAGATCCGAGTCGGCAGAAGTGCCGAGATTGATAAGGTTGAATACGTCGTTAAAGTAAGTCTTCTTGCCGTTAAAGAGGTCGTTTACCTTAAAAATAACAGTAGACGAATCTTTAGCGACAGCCTCTACCTTAAGGCTCGCTATTAATGGGTCGATGTAATTGTTCTCCACCGACGCAGCCATAGCGTCATTGGCATTCACTTCAGGAGTGGCACGCTGTTGACGCACAAAAACAGTTTTCTTCTTCTTGTCCCATTCAAAGCGTATGCACTGGTTCTCGTAGTTAATACCACGGTTAACACCAGCCTCGTTCAGCTCATGAGGAACACGTTGTAGCTTGTTAGATACCAAAAAGACTCTGCCCATAAGCTTTGTGGGCATTTCAAGATAAAAGTCCTGGTCCTTTCTTACAACATTCATTACACCTTTGACATTGACAGAATCGCTGCCAACAAGTTTCTTATAATCCGAATCGGTTTTCTGCTCTACCTTCTTTTTTTTCTTAAAGATTCCCATCTCGGGTATCATTTCTAATGTTGTAGCCTGGCAAGAGCTACCGATAAGTGAGGCCGCAAAAGCCCCTAGTATAATTTGCATTCTATGCATGGGTAAAAACTTATAAATTCCTGAATTTAATGTTATTGATTCGTTTTAACTGTGCAAAGTTAAGTATAAATATCCATTTGTCCAAGAATTTATAGGTTTTTATGACTTGTTGGTGTGCTTGTATGCATAATTATGCAAAAATGTATACAAATAATTAAAAACTATAGTAAAGTCGTGTGCATAGAACTGTGAAGTCGCCATTCTTGTTGTTAATATATTGAAAGTAGGGTTGTAGGGCGATTGATTCTGTCAGTTGTCTTTTCCACGTCAGCTCTAAAGAGCATTCGGTGCCTTGATTGAAGCGGGCATATTGAGCCGATATGCCACACTCGTTTTTACTGTCTTTATAAGCGCATCCGGCTTCGGCAAACCTGTAGCAGCCGTTGCTGTGGTTTGTATTCTCCGAATATTGCAGCATAGCCGATATGTTTTTATCGTCAACCGACCATATTGTTTGTTCGCCATATATCCACCATGCGCAAGTGGTGTTGTTTGTAGCATCGTCAGATGTTGCCATTTCGCCTTCGTCATCAATATTAAAGTGGCGTGTGTGTATGGCAGCACCTGCAAAGTATTGTCCTTTTGGGTACTGGTATTCCAGTTGCGACATGTTGAAGATGCCGTCTCTTTTAGGTTTTATTATAAATGGATTGTTGTTGCGTTTCCATCCGTTATAGCCTACACCGTTGTATATACTGTTGCGGAATGTCCAACCGCCTTTTGTAACATCAAAATAAATTGTCAGCCCCGATAAGGGATAGTTGGCTATTGGGTAGCTTGCCGATATTGTAGGGAATATTCCACCTGAGCCATTGGCAAATAGAGACGTTACGTCAGATGTGAAGAAGTCCTCGTTCACATTTCTTACACCAACAAACAGATGTCCCGATTTCCATTCGTGCATATATCCCAAAACGGCAATAGCTGCAAACATATCATCGGCCTCTATATTTGAGAAACCCTGCCAATCGTCAATAATAGTCTCGTTGGTCTTTGCCACATGCAGTGTGGCTGCCTCAAACGAGTCGTTGCCTTTGCCTACTGGTATGCTGAGATTCAGTCTTAGTTGGTTTAGCCAGTTGGTTTTGTTGTTCAAGTCCCACTGCCATTCCGTAGTGTACTCTCCGCTAAAGTTCTGGGCTTGTATAACACAGGCATTTAGGCATGCCAATAATATTAGTATCACTCTATACATGTCTGTCTGTTTGATTATGCGATTCTTGTATTATTATATAACTCTCAATTTCGTCTGCAAAATTACTACATTTTTGTTAAATACCCAAAAATAGGTATTTTAGAAAGCCATTAGAGTAATGTTAGAATACAATTAGAGCCATCTGAATACCAACTTGTCATTATGTAGTGATAAATATCCAAGAAGTCGTTTTTTAAGAAAACTTTACTAAGTGTTGTAGTTTTTATCGTATTGTTTTTATTATCTTTGCATCCATATTATTAAAGGTAGCCTACTACAGTTTGCTCATGCCTTTTTGTTAGCCGTGAGGCTAACCATCTAAGTATTGATGCAAATGTAAGGCTTATGTTTTTATTTTTATACTTAGATTATGAACAAGTTTTACACTCTTCTTCTTTTGAGTGGTGCAGCGCTTTCGATGAATGCGCAGCAGGTTAAGGGCAGTGAGTCTGCCGATGTTAAAGATGCAGTTTATCAGATTCCTAACTCTGATTTTGAGAATTGGGCTTCGGATAAAGCATTGACAGATGGATGGCATTCTTTTGAGTCGGCTACTGGAATGTTTGCTTCTTTGGCATTCCTATCGCCAACTCCAGCTATGATTGAAGATGGTTTCGAAGGCAAGGCAATACGTTTGGTGTCCAAAGATCTTGGTCTTGCTATTGCCAATGGCAATCTTACTACAGGTACAATAAATATGGGTTCTACCACACCTACCGACAAGAGCAACTATAACTATACTAATCTCAAGAAGTCTGATGGCAACCTTCCGTTTGCCGGCATTCCTGATGCTTTTGAGGTATATGCCCGATTCAAGCCGGGTACAGCACGTGACCTTACTGATGAGGAGAAGGCTAACGGTACAGAGATTAAGCTCCAGGGACGTGTACAACTTATTATACATAACGAAGGAGCTTATCAGGATCCGGAGCTTGAAAAACAGGCTTCTATGAAGATTGCTTCGGCTAACGTGCTTATAACAGAGGCAACCGATTGGACTAAGTTTACTGGTGAGTTCAACTATGTTGGCGAGCCTTCTGCTAAGCAGTATATGCTTGCTTCGGCTACAACAAATCCTATACCTGGTGCTTCAAAGGACGACCAGCTCGACCTTGACAACGTTAAGCTTATCTACTGGCACGCTCTGTCAGAGCTTACATTCGACGGTAAGGCTGTAGAGGGATTTAATGCCGACAAGACCGAGTATACTGTTAAGGGCAACCTTGCTGATGACAGCAACAAGATAGCATACAAGGTTAAGGGTAAGGGCGCTAATGCCTCTACATCAGTCGACCCCGAGAACAATGTGCTTAAGATTACTGTTGAGGGCAATGACATTAGCGTTAATGCCGACAGTAAGACTGTATACACAATCCACTTCGACAACACTTCAACAGGTATAGGTTCTATCTCAGCTAATGAGGCTAAGAACCACAAGGTATACACCCTTGGTGGTGTGCGTGTCAACGGCAAGCCTGCAGCAGGCTTGTATATTGTTGACGGCAAGAAGCTTATTGTTAAGTAATATGCATAGACGTTATTTTCAATAACTATAAAAACGAGGGTGTGTCAAAATAGGAGTTAGAGGAAGTTAAGAAGAAGTTAATCCATCTAC
>ERZ1026884.1354-NODE-1354-length-13313-cov-9.877583_pt1 | contig 13313 bp, 12 predicted proteins | sample MGYA00380172_ERZ1026884 | MGnify/ENA primary metagenome ERZ1026884 (study PRJEB33269, sample SAMEA4719808) | human gut metagenome | biome: human-associated habitat; feature: organic feature; material: feces | place: Cameroon | collected 2013-10 ... | reverse complement strand
CCAATACCATAGCTTCCCATCCAAACTGGCTGTAATTGGTTATTGGCATCTGTATAGTAAAGATTCATACTCTTAGAATATTTAGTTCCCAATTTAAATAAGTTTCCAACTTCAATACCATGTTGGAAAGTTAACTTTTTACCACACTTAGGACAAATATCCCCTTCTTTTACCTGACAAAGATCTGCCACTTCAACAGGCGTAAAATCTTTACAGTTCACATTCTTAATGTGACGATCTGATTGGTTTGCCCCTACAATGAAGTTTTTCATATGTTTGATTTGACGATCCATATAGACTGGACAATCAATACCGACTGGACCTGCAAAACCAACACGCGCATGTGTAACTTGTTCTACTTGTTCAAAGCTAGCAAGCTCCATTTCATTCGCACCCAATAACTTCAATGCCTTTGTTTCATTCAATTCACGATCACCAGGAATACAGAATGCGATGACTTTTCCATCTACGTTATATAGTAATGTTTTAACGAAATCACTTTCCTTCTTTCCAAAGAAAGCAGCTACTTCTTCAATTGTCTTCGCATTAGGTGTATCAACAACTTCCATAGAAAGTTCTTCTTCACTAGAATCTTGCATAGTATCTACAACTTCTGTGATTTCTAAGTTACTAGAATAGTCACAACCCTCACAGCCAACAACAACATCTTCACCAATACTTGATAGAGCTTGATATTCTTCCGATAATAAACCACCCATAGCTCCTGTGTCGGCCTTAACAATCTTATATTCCAATCCTAAACGATCCATAATACGGCAATATGCATCATACATTTTATTGTATGCCACATCCAATCCAGCTTCATCCACATCAAATGTATACGCATCCTTCATGATAAACTCACGAACACGAATCAATCCATAACGAGGACGAGTTTCATCACGATATTTAGTTTGAATCTGATATAAGTTATAAGGAAAATCCTTATAAGATTTACCATCCATACTACTTGCGACCGCAAACAATTCTTCATGAGTTGGACCCAAAACATAACGTTTATTGTAACGATCACTCAAAGAGAACATATTAGATCCGAAAGCTTCACGACGACCAGATTGTACATATACATCTTCAGGAATCAACGCTGGCATCAATAATTCTTGTGCATCTTTCGCATCCATTTCTTCACGAATAATATTTTCTACTTTAGAAAGAACCTTCTTTCCCATAGGCATGATCATATAAATTCCGTTTGAACATTTTTTGATCATTCCTGCACGCACCAATAAATTACTTGATACGCTATCTTCATCTTTTGCATTTTCTCTTAATGTATAAAAGAAACTCTGACTTAATTTCATCTTTTCTTACCTCTCCAATTATCTTATCTTACGAATCATCGCATCTATTTCAATAGGCCCAGACCACTTAGTATGTACGATCTGCATCGGCTTATTACATACTTCTAATACATTCTCTTCACTATCATACACATCATCTACATGTACAATTGTACTTAAAATGTGAGGACCAAATATTTCTAAATCCTGATTGGGCATGAAATGATTTTTCACCTGCAAAGTCGCCATCTGGCTTGCCTTGTCATAATCTAGCACAATGGCTACATATTCCTGTGTTACCGTTTCATCATGATCTTGATACAACTGCACCTTATATCCAGGAAGACCATTATAGAAGCCCGGTCCAGTCGGTCGATTTTCTGCCTTTGCGATTTCCTTTTTTACACGCTCAATGATTTCAACATCCGCATGACCATGCTCATAAATATAATCAATCAACATACGGTAGCTTGATACAACCGTAGCTAAATAATAAGCACTTTTCATTCGTCCTTCAATTTTCAAAGATGCTACACCCATATGGATGAAATCCTCAATATAATCTACTGCCTGCAAATCTTTTGAAGACATTGAGAATAAATTTGTCGGATCGCTTAATTCTGTTTCACCATCCATCAAATGATATTTCCAACGACAACTCTGTGCACAACCACCACGATTTGCATCACGAAGCGTCATATGATTACTCAATACACAACGTCCTGAAAATGAAATACACATACCTCCATGAATAAAGACTTCAATTGGCAATATATTCTCTTCACAAATCGAACGAATATCCTCCATTTGACATTCTCTAGCCAGTACGACACGATCCATGCCCTTTTCTTTCCAGAATTTTGCAGCACTTGAATTTGTAGAAGAATGCTGTGTAGATACATGCACTTCAAACTTGCATCCAAGCTTTTTAGCCAACATCATAATCGATGGACTTGCCACAATAATCGCATGTACACCAATCGAATCCAACGTTTTTAAATAATCTTCGATTCCATCAAGATCCGATTCATGTGGAAGCATATTCACAGTTACATGCACATGAGAATTGTGTGCATTCGCAAATTTGACTAATTCCGCAATTTCATCGATGGAAAAATTACTTGCTCGCGAACGCAAACTAAATTGTTTTCCACCAATATATACGGCATCCGCACCATATAAAATCGCAATCTTTGCTTTTTCTAAATTTCCAGCAGGAGCTAATAATTCAATTTTATTCATTTACTTGCTCCTCCTTTTTCTTAATTGTCTCTTCCAAATACCAACGATTACTTGATTCATCATCCGTAATTTTAATACCTTGTAAAGCCAAATCATATAAACCTAAGATTTCAACTGTCCAATCATCATCAAAGAATAAAGAATCAATGCGGAAGCGGTGCATTCCTACATCAGTAAAATCCCACATTTCCTGTAATGAATTGATTGGCATTTCACTAAAGATATGCGTACCCGTTTCATCTTGTACAATTGGCATACGCTCTTGTCTAGTTTGTTCAATCAAATCATAATGACATGGTAATGAACATACCGGTTTATTCACTGCTTCTAAATAGTTAGTGACCAAAGGTCTTCTTGAGTAAAGAATTGAGAAATAGCCATGCACTAAAATTTCTATATCCGGATTATGAGTACCAATACTTACTACTTCTTCAAGACTTAACTCATGTGCTAAAGATACAGATTGAATCCCCAAAGACATATAGAAATTTACATCTGCACTTGAAGCTACCAATGTTTCCGGTTGATAAATCAATTTGGATTCAATCCCCAATTGTTTTGCCTCATAATATAGACCTTCATCCGCATAATAAATACCATCCACATCTAATTCTTTAAAAATAGAAAAGTATTCACGAACACCCGATAGATCTTCATCCATACATAATCTTAAGAAGTTGATATATAATTTTAGGCCAAGCTTTTTACACTTCTTCTTCCAAAGCTGTAAATCCTCTTTTTTTACCGTAATACTTGAACGAATTGAATAATGTTCAACACCAATGATTACGGCATCGGCCTTCGCCCTTTTTAATTTTTCTAATGAATCAATAGAATGAATTGTTGTTATAAACATAATTACTCCTTATTAAAACATACAGAATTATTTTACCACAAATGTGATTTTATGCCTAACCCTAAAATCATCACTATATTTATATTTTAGACATAGCCTTATTGTTTATACATTGTATATACTTATTATAGAGACAAACATCATGACTCAAAACAGTTTAAAAATTGCAAAATGGGGAAACGGACAAGGAATTCGATTACCTATGGCAGTGATGAAACTTCTATCTTTAAAAGCTGGAGATGAACTTCAAATGACAGTCCAAAATGAAACAATTGTTCTTGTACCCAAAAAAGAAAAAAGATTAACATTAGCTGAAAGATTCGCAAATTATGACGGACCGACTGAACAAAAAGAAATTTGGTCTGATGAAATTGTCGGTAAGGAGGAAATTTAATGTCTTTTAAATAAGGCGATAGCGTATATATAAACCTTGATTCTACTAAGGGGCACGAACAAGCAGGAAAGCGTCCATGCTTAGTTATTTCCAATAATGATTACAACAAAATCATGGGTCTTTTCATCGTTTGCCCAATAACAAGTAACACAAAAAATTTTCCAACATATGTAAAACTTGATTCTAATACAATGACAACTGGATGTGTTTTATGTGAACATGTAAAAACATTAGATTTAAAAGCAAGAAAAGCCACAAAAAAAGAAGAATGTCCACAAAACATCCTCCAAGAAGTACTCGATATAGTTCATTCATGTATTTAATTATTAGGTTAGATGATTTGTCTAACCTTTTTTAATGAATTCAACCAACTCTTTAGCCGAATATACTACATAATCTGCCAAAGGACCACTTACTTGATGATGACGATTAAAATGAATCGTCTTCATGCCTGCGTTTTTTGCTCCTTGCATATCATTGATATAGTTATCCCCTACATAATACCATTCTGTAATATCTTCATGCATCGTTTCCATACATTTTTTAAATGCATTTACATCCGGTTTTGCGACGCCAAGTTGTCCACTTGTAAATACATTTTCTGGTTTAAAATAATCAAAGACATGAAGCACTTCTAATTTCATTCTTTGGTGAGCATCTTCCCCATTTGTAAGGATTGCAAGTTCATCTTCACAATTCGAGAAATAATCAATCAATGGTGCATCCATTTCAATATGATGCTGATAATATTTATAGCGAGACTGAAACTCTATAGCTTTAGAATGCGAAAATTCAATTCCATACTTTTCACAAGCTTTTTCAATACGATAAACGCCAGATTCATCAATCGTTATCTTTCCTTGTTGAAGATCATCAAAAATCATATCTCCAAACTTACGATAATCTGCATAAAATAAACCCATGTCCACATCCACATTCGGAAGAAATTCTTCCATGCATTTGCGAAATGGCCAAGATAAATCATAAAGTGTATCATCACAATCAAACATTAATTTTTTCATATAATCACCGAAAGAAATATAACATAAAAGTGAAGATTCGACTACTGAATCTTCACTTGATTTAAACACTTACGAACATGACCCGACTGACCTGTCACCTCTTCATTTTCAATTAAAGATAAGTGCACAGCTTCTTTACAAGATTCAATGGCTGCATCAAATACAACATTGATCTTATTATCATTGATTTGTGTTAAAGAATGAATTTCTTCAGATCCAAAACGATTTGCGGTACTAAACGCAATCGCAATATCTCCTGAACCATTGCCCATATGTGATCCTGTTAAGGCTAAACCAACTGGCATACGATTGCATACTCTATGTAGTTGACGATCACTTAGTGGAGCATCGGTCGCAATAATCATCATAATCGAACCCTTTTCTTGTTCTAAAGGCAATTGATTTCCTTCAACACGATCTAATAAGTATTGTTCTCTTAAGCCAAAATTTGATAAAACGAGTACACCTAAAGTATATGTATTTCCACCAATTTCAAAAACTCTTGAACTTGATCCAATACCACCTGACATTTCAAAACAAGACATGCCTCGACCTGCTCCAATACTACCAAGTTCAAACTCTTTTTTACAATCGGCATATGCATCTAAGACATCTTCTTTTGTAACAACACAATCACGAATCGCATTTAAATAACCATCGTTACATTCTCCAACGACAACATTAACACTGGTTAAGTCCTCATTTTCTTTGACCATGATATCCACTAAGGCTTGTTGAACAACACCCACATTTAAAGTGTTTGTCAAACAAATATAGCTTTCTAAAGTTCCCAACTCCATAATTTGTGGAAGTCCAGTTGTTTTGCCAAAACCATTTAGGATACTACAACCACAAGCTAGCTTTTGATGAAACACATCTTCAGCTGTACGAATAAATGTCACTCCTGTTTGATGAGAACCAGAAGAAATTGTTTTATGTCCTACAAGTACACCTTCTACATCTGTAATTCGATTTAGTTTTCCTTTTTCCATAATTAAACACCTCTTAAAACTATTATAGTAAAATTTTAAAAATTTTCACAAAAAAAAGAAGCCGAAATCAATCAGCTTCTTTATTCATTTCTTACTTGTAAAGTTCTACTAAACGTTGTAAGTGTTCGTAACGTTCTTTAGCAACTTCTTCTGACTTAGCAAATAATTTTTCTGCTCTTTCAGGGAATGGTTTAACTAAACGAGTGTAACGAGATTCGTTGTGTAAGAAGTCTTGGTAAGTTCCATCTCCTTCTTTAGAAGTTAATGTGAATGGGTTCTTACCTGCTTCTTTCTTAGCTGGATCAAATGAGAATAAGTTCCAGTATCCAGATTTAACAGCTTTCTTCATTTCATCTTGACAGTGGTTCATTCCACCCTTAGCAATACCGTGTAATTCACATGGTGCATAACCGATGATTAAAGATGGTCCTGGATAAGCTTCTGCTTCAGCAATACATTTAACTGCTTGTGCAGGGTTAGCTCCAAGAGCGATTTGTGCTACATAAACGTATCCGTAGCTCATTGCGATTTCTGCTAAAGATTTTTTCTTCATTTCTTTACCAGCAGCAGCGAACTGACAAACTTCACCGATGTTAGATGCTTTAGAAGCCTGTCCACCAGTGTTTGAATACATTTCTGTATCGAATACCATAACGTTTACATTTTCACCTGATGCAAGAACGTGGTCTAATCCACCGAATCCGATATCATAAGCCCATCCGTCTCCACCGAAGATCCAAACAGATTTCTTAGCTAAGTATTCTTTCTTATCTAATACAGCTTTAGCATCTGGACATCCAGCTTCAGCAGCTTTTTCTACTTCTACCAATAATGCCTTAGTTGCTTCTGTGTTAGTACGAGTATTTTCTTTAGTTTCCATGAATTTTTCGAATGCAGCCTTGAATTCAGGAGTTGCTTTTTCGCTTTCGTTCATAGCGCCTAATTTTTCGATAGCTTGTTCACGTAATACTTTTTGTCCTAATTGCATACCGAATCCGTGTTCAGCATTGTCTTCGAACAATGAGTTAGCCCATGCTGGTCCTTGTAAGCTATCTTTGTTTACTGTATATGGAGATACAGATGCTGGACCACCCCAGATTGAAGAACATCCAGTCGCATTTGATACATACATGTGTTCACCGAATAATTGAGTAATTAAACGAGCATATGATGTTTCAGCACATCCAGCACATGATCCTGAGAACTCTAACAATGGTTGGTTGTATTGAGAACCCTTAACAGTATCATCAGCGAATCCAGAATCTTTCTTAGAAACGTTAGCTACTAAGTAATCGAATACTGGTTGTTGTTCAGCTTGAGATTCTTGAGGTACCATCTTAATAGCTTGCGTTGGACATACAGTGATACATTCACCACATCCCATACAATCTAACGGAGATACGCTCATTGTATATTTGAATTCTGTAGCTTTTGGTTTAACATCAGCTAATTTGATTTGTGCAGGAGCAGCCTTAACTTCTTCTTCGCTCAATAAGAATGGACGAATAGTAGCGTGAGAACATACGAATGCACATTGGTTACATTGAATACATTTTTCAGCATCCCATTCAGGAACTGTAACAGCTGTACCACGTTTTTCATAAGCACTAGCACCAGTTTCCCATTGACCATCGATGTTTCCAGTAAATGCAGATACAGGTAATGAATCTCCATCCATTTTGTTAACTGGTTCCATGATGTCTTTAACCATCTTAACTGTTGCAGGACGTCCTGATAATTCAGGTCTTGGTGCATCAGCTTCTGGGTTAGCCCAAGATGCAGGGATTTCAACTTTGTGAGTTGCACCTACACCAGCATCGATAGCTTTGTAGTTCATTTCTACAACTGCATCACCCTTCTTAGAGTAAGATTTCTTAGCAGCTGCTTTCATGTAATCTACGGCTTCATCAATTGGCATAATGTTAGCTAGTTTGAAGAATGCTGATTGTAAGATTGTGTTTGTACGTTTACCCATACCGATTTCGATAGCTTTATCGATGGCATTGATTGTGTACAATTGAATATTGTTGTCTGCGATATATTTTTTAGATTCAGCAGGCATGTGTTTGTCTAATTCTTCGTCTGACCATTGGCAGTTGATCATGAATACACCACCAGGTTTAACGTCTTGAACCATCTTATATCCATTTACTACATATGAAGGGTTGTGACAAGCTACAAAGTCAGCTTGGTTAATGTAGTATGGGCTACGGATTGGCTTGTCTCCAAAACGCAAGTGAGAAATTGTGATACCACCTGTTTTCTTAGAGTCATATTGGAAGTAAGCCTGAATGTATTTGTCAGTGTGGTCACCGATGATCTTAGTAGAGTTCTTGTTAGCACCTACAGTACCGTCTCCACCAAGACCCCAGAATTTACATTCAACAGTTCCTGGAGTTGAAGTGTTAGGAGCCGGTTTAACTTCTGGTAATGATAAATTTGTAACGTCATCCACGATACCAATTGTAAAACGAGGTTTTGGTTCGTCTTTTAACAATTCTGTGTAAACAGCGAATACACTTGAAGGTGGAGTATCCTTAGATCCTAAACCATAACGTCCACCGCAAAGAGTGATGTCATTTAATCCTGCTTCACGAAGTGTTGTAGCTACGTCTAAGTATAATGGGTCTGCTAGAGCACCTGGTTCTTTAGTACGGTCAAGTACTGCAACTTTCTTAGCTGTCTTAGGAAGAACTTTTAATAAGTGTTTGCTTGACCAAGGACGATATAAACGAACCTTAACTAAACCAACTTTTTCTCCTTTTGCAGTTAAGTAATCGATAACTTCTTCAGCAACATCATTGATAGAACCCATAGCGATGATTACACGATCAGCTTCAGGATCTCCATAGTAGTTGAACAAGTCATAGTTTGTTCCTAATTTTTCGTTGATTTTACCCATGTATTTTTCAACTACAGCAGGTAATTCATCATATGCAGTGTTACATGCTTCACGGTGTTGGAAGAAAATATCTCCATTTTCGTGAGATCCACGCATAGTTGGACGTTCTGGATTTAAAGCGTGTTTACGGAATTCCTCAACTGCTTCCATTGGACACATTTCTTTTAAATCTTCGTAGTCCCATTTTTCAATTTTTTGAATTTCGTGAGAAGTACGGAATCCATCAAAGAAGTTAATGAATGGTACTTTTCCTTCTAAAGCAGCTAAGTGAGCTACAGGAGATAAGTCCATAACTTCCTGAGGGTTAGTTTCACATAACATTGCGAAACCTGTTTGACGACAAGCATAAACGTCTGAGTGATCACCAAAGATATTCAATGCATGAGTTGCAACTGTACGTGCAGAAACATCGAATACACAAGGTAATTGTTCAGCAGCAATCTTGTACATGTTTGGAATCATCAATAATAAACCTTGAGATGCAGTGAAAGTATTAGTCAATGCACCAGCAGCTAATGATCCATGAACTGCACCAGCAGCACCTGCTTCTGATTGTAATTCACTTACAACTACTTGATTTCCAAAAATATTTTTTTGTCCAGCTGCAGACCATTGGTCAATAGAGTCTGCCATTGGACTAGATGGTGTAATAGGGTAAATTGCAGCAACGTCTGTAAAAGCATACGCAACGTGAGCCGCAGCCGTATTTCCATCCATAGACTGTTTTGCTCTAGGCATTAATATTTCCTCCTTTATAGATATTCAATACCATAATTTATTATACGAGCTTCATGTCAAATTTTAAAGATTAAATTCACTATAGAGGTTAGTCATATCTAATTTGTAAACGTTTAAAAAAGAGACGTAAACACTTGCTTACATCTCTATTTTCATCATTATTCTTTACCTAATAATTTGAACATGTTCTTTTTATAAACTTCAACACCAGGCTGGTTGAATGGATTTGAATCATTCATCAATGTAGTCATTGCGACAGCCTTGAAGAAGAACATACACATATTACCAAAGTCATAAGAAGTCATGCCTGGCATAGTTAATAAGATATTTGGTACTCCACCAGTTTCTTCATGAGCCTGTAAAGTTCCTTTGGCAGCCATTTTATTAGCCCAGTCAACACTCTTACCAGCTAAATAGTTCATTCCATCTTCGTTTGCTTCATCATTAGGGAATGTTAAATCGATCATTGGTGTTTCAACATATAAGTTTGTTTCAAACAATACTTTCTTACCTTCCTGAACAAATTGTCCTAAAGAGTGTAAATCTGTTGAGAAGCATACTGAATCCGGTAAAATACCCTTTCCATCTTTTCCTTCACTTTCACCAAACAATTGTTTCCACCATTCTGCAACCATCTGCATTTGAGGTTCATAGTTTACTAATAATTCAACATCATATCCTTGGTTTTGAAGAATACGACGAGCTACTGCATATTGGTAAGCAGGGTTCTTTTCAAGATCTGCATCTCCATATTCACCCATACCATCATGTAAACCTTTCATCAAAGCATCAATATCGATTCCGGCTACTGCAATTGGTAACAATCCAACTGGAGTAATAACTGAGAAACGACCACCAATATCATCAGGAATTACGAATGTTTCATATCCTTCTTTATCAGCTAAAGCTTTCAATGTTCCTCTAGCCTTGTCTGTAGTGGCAATAATACGATTTTTCGCATCTTCACCATATTTTTCTTCCATAAATTGTTTCAAGATACGGAAAGCCAATGCTGTTTCAGTTGTAGTTCCAGATTTAGAAATAACATTTACAGTAACTTCCTTATCTTTGATATAGTTCATAACCTGCGAAATATAAGTAGATGAGAAAGTGTTTCCCATATAGATGATTTCAGGTTTGTTGTCACCAAATAAACCATTCATCATTTCAATGGCAGCGCGAGCACCTAAATAAGATCCTCCAATACCACATACAACGAATACTTCTGTGTTTTCACGTACTTTAGCTGCGACTTCTTTAATACGTTTGAATTCTTCTTTATCGTAGTTATTAGCCCAGTTAAGCCAACCAATAAAGTCATTTCCTTTGCATGTGCCATTTTGTAAAGCTTCATCAATTGCGCGAACTTGATCTTGATAAGCCTTTACATCTTCTTTTAAGAAAGCATGATTTAAATCTAACGTAATCATATTTATTTTCCCTCCATAGCTATCCTAAGGATGATTATACCACGAATTAACAATGTGTGATATAATGTTTTTTGTTAGGAGTGAGAGTTTATGATACCATCGTCCTTATATCCACTTGTTACTGCACTTTTAAGCAATGTGCTTGCACAAGTAGGAAAAACGGTCGTATATTATTATAGAACTGGCAAATGGGACTTACACTGGGTCATCGCAAGTGGCGGCTTTCCAAGCAGTCACTCATCAACCGTAACGGCCCTTTCCCTTTCCATAGGAATTCAGGAAGGTTTTGATTCAGCCATATTTGCCGTAACCACAATTTTTTCCTTTATTGTCATGTATGATGCATGTCACGTTCGTTATTATTCTGGTAAAAATATTGAATTAACGCAACAGTTAGTCAAAGATTTACGTGAAATGACTGGACTTCGTTTTGATGATCCAATCTATCAAGAAAAATTAAAAAACGTTCTTGGTCATAAATTTGTCGAAGTCATTGGAGGATTTGTGGTAGGAATTATTGTCCCATTGATTTTATGTCCACTATTTTTATAAGTTAGGAGTGTTATTTTATGGATACTGTAGTAGATAGTAAAGCCGTTAATGATTGTTTAGATAAGATTCGTCCATATATCCAACATGACGGAGGCGACATTGAACTATTAGGAGTTGATGAATTCAATGTTGTCTATGTTTCTTTCAAAGGTGCGTGCCAAGGATGCATGATGGCCTCTGAAGATTTCTCAGGTGGAATCAAAGAATTATTACTTGAAGAAGTGCCAAACATCCGTGATGTAGTACTTGTAGGTTAAGATATCGAAAGATATCTTTTTATTTTTTAGGAGTTTTGATTATGTACACCAAAGAACAATTAAAAAGATTATTAATTCCATTGATGTTCGAACAAGTTTTAATCGCATTAATGGGATCTGTCGACACGATTATGGTCACCAACATAGGTTCTGCCGCCATTTCCGCTGTTTCCCTTGTCGATTCATTAAACATTTTGATCATCAATATATTTGCCGCCATGGCCACTGGAGGCGCATCATCTGCGCCCAATACTTAGGATCCAACCAAAAAGAAAAGGCCAACCAAGCCTTGAAACAATTGATTTTTTCCGTGACTCTTATTTCTATATTAATTACAATTCCTTGCATTCTTTTCAGAAAACCATTACTTACGTTAATTTTTGGATCCGTAGAAAAAAGTGTAATGGACAATTCATTGAGCTACCTATATATCACAGCTTTATCCTATCCCTTCATTGCTCTATATAATGCGGGTGCTGCAAGCTTTCGAACAAGTCAAAATTCAAGACTTCCCATGGCCATTGCGTTTGGCTCTAACATTCTAAATATACTCGGAAATATCTTTTTCATCTTTACTCTAAGTTTAGGTGTTTCAGGAGCTGCCTTGTCTACACTTCTTTCTAGAATCATCAGTGCACTTATTATCCTGATCCTTTTAAAACAACCCAAACAAGATTTATACGTGGATTCCTACCTCAGTATTCGCCCTAAATTTCAAGGCATTCAACAAATCCTAAAAATTGGAATTCCAACCGGCATTGAAAATGGTATGTTTCAATTTGGAAAACTCGTCATTCAATCCACTGTATCTACAATGGGAACAACGGCTATTGCCGCACAAGCTATGGTTGCCATGCTTGAAAGTTTTGCCTGTCAAGCAAGCATTGGTATAGGCCTTGGTATGATGACAGTTGTTGGAAAATGTGTAGGTGCAAAAGAATACGAACAAGCTAGACACTATACAATTTTACTCACAAAATATGCATGGATAGCCTGCTTTATATGTTGTGCAATGATTCTCTTTCCAATCAAACAAATCACAAGTCTTGCTGGAATGGAAGCAGAAAGCGCGAAACTAGCGATTTGGCTAACACGCATTGTATTCACCTATAAAATGATATTCTGGACACCCTCATTCTTACCAGGCTATGGTCTAAGAGCCGCTGGCGATGTAAAATTTAGTATGATCACATCCACTTTATCAATGTGGATATGTCGAGTTGTAGTTACCATCTTTTTAGTTCATACATTCCACATGGGACCAATAGCTGTATGGATTGGTATGGGTGCCGATTGGACAATTCGCTCCTTTATATTCTTAGCTCGTTTTAAATCGAATAAGTGGCTTGAACATAAAATCATCTAACACAAAAGGAGTAGTTCACGCTTAATATCTATGAGATGCATATATTGTGCATCTCTTTTTTTAGTGCAATATCGTATTTATTTTGACAGCATGATAATATATAAAATGAAGGAATGGAGTATTACAGATGAATGAGAAAAGAGAAATCAAAACATATAAATCAATTGATGAAATGGTTGAATACTTATATAAATCAAAAAAATTATTGTGGATGATGAAGATAAACATTACTTTTCTGAGAGAAATTACATATCTATGATC
>ERZ1026884.1351-NODE-1351-length-13342-cov-4.588620_pt1 | contig 13342 bp, 10 predicted proteins | sample MGYA00380172_ERZ1026884 | MGnify/ENA primary metagenome ERZ1026884 (study PRJEB33269, sample SAMEA4719808) | human gut metagenome | biome: human-associated habitat; feature: organic feature; material: feces | place: Cameroon | collected 2013-10 ... | reverse complement strand
GAGCATAACGAATACGGTCTCCTTCGCACCGAACTTGCAGAAGAAAGTGGCGAGTATCGTCTTCAGTTCGTGTGCCACTTCCTTCACGCTCTTCTCCGAACTAACATCGTCGGCAGGACGCGGCATCATACGGCAGTGGTAGAGCCAGATGCCGATGAAGAGCGCCGCGAGCGCGTAGAAGATAAGCGTCCAGGTGTAGACTATCGGCATCTGATGCTCGTGCTCAAGGCCAATTCTTCGCAGCCAGGTATAGACCTCCGGCTTCTGCAACTGATGTTCAAGGAAGCCGGCGAGTGATACGAGCGCACCGTTCACGAAGATGCCGGCGAGTCGGTAGAACGTATTGCGCAGTCCGACGTACTTCGCCTGGTTGTGCTCGTCGAGCTCTATCATATAGAAGCCGTCGGCAGAGATGTCGTGCGTAGCACTGGCGAACGCCATTGCGAAGAGGAAGAACATCGTGCCCTGGAACCAGAACGACGTGGGCAGCGTGAAGGCGATGCCTGCCAGCGCACTGCCCATGAGCAGCTGCATCGTGAGCACCCACCAGCGCTTTGTCTTCAGCAGGTCGATGAACGGGCTCCATAATGGCTTCACCACCCAAGGCAGAGCCAGCCAGCCCGTGTAGAGTCCTACCTCGGCATCGCTTAGTCCCATCTGCATCAGCATGACTACCGACAGGGTTGTAACGACAACGTTGGGCAGACCTTCTGCGAAATATAATGTGGGGATCCATGCCCACGGATTAGTCTTTTTCATTCTGAAAATGTTGTTTTGTTGAGGTGTTGAGATGGTGAGATTAGTAAATACATATCTCAACATAACAACACCACAACATTCTTTCACCACCTCACCATTACTTATATATCCTCTTTATCTCCGCTCCGCGGTAGTAGTGCAGCAGGATTTGGTCGTAGTTATAGCCCTTGGCACCCATTACTGCGGCACCAATCTGGCAGAGTCCTACGCCGTGTCCCCAGCCTGCACCTGTGAGGCGGAAAGTCTGTGGCACGCCGTTCTTGATGTCCTCCTTGTCTACGACGAACGCACTGCTGTATAGGTGCGTGTCGCTCAGTGTGCGACGTATCTCCAGCTCCTTGCCGATGGTGAATGTGCGCTCCGAACCCACAATCTTCAGTCGGCAGATGCGTCCGCTGCGTCCGCGCTCCATCGGCACGAGGTCGAGGATATCGCCGAACTCCATCTTCAGTTTCTCTGTGATGAGGCTCTTCAGTTCCTCCTGTGTGTATGTCACGTGCCAGCGATAGAAGTCGGTAGTCTCCTGGTCGTAGTCGTTGAGCACCTCCGAGAGGATTTTCTTGTCGTCGGTGTTGCAGAACGACTCCGGTGCGGTGCGTATCCAGCGTTCAGCGTTCTCCTCAATGGTAAGGTCGGGCAGTTCGGCTGCTGCGGTGTTGTTGCATCCGCAAGAGCTTGCGTCAGCCGTGTCGCGTACAGCCATGAGGTATGGCTTCTTCACGTTCTCCCAACAGTACTGGAATTCCTCCGTAGCACCACCGCAGCACTTGCTGAAGCGTGCGTCGCATATCTCGTCGTTGTCCATCAGTATCTGTCCGCGTGTGGCACGAATAGCCTCCGCTACATGCTTGCTCGTAGCCTTCGTAATGCCTTGATAGCGCTGGCAGTGGTCGTCGGCGCATACGTCGAAGATGGTATGATCCTCGCGGTCGTACCACTTTATCAGCTCGTCGTCCTTGCGTATGAACGAGAAGAAGCCACTGCCACCGGCACCCGTCTGCTGCTTGTGGCGCTGCTCAATCTGTGCCAGCAGCCAACTGCGTGAGATGACGGCGTGTGCTTTGAGCAGTTCGAGGCTCGATGTGGCACTCATCTCGCTTGATATGACGCTCTCCAGATACGACTCCACGGGCAATTCGTTGATAGCACATACGCAGTCAGAGTCTACCACGAGGCGCAGCGTGCCCAGGAAGGTCTGCGTCTCCTGACGCTCCCAGTGGAAATTCACGCCGATTGTTACGTCGTGCAGTGAGAACGAGGCATCGTTCTGCTGCGGATGGAAGGTCAGCTCGCGATACTGGTTGCCGTTCCACAGGATGCCACCCTCATGGAACTCAACCACCTGCTCGCCCTCAATCAGGTTACCCTTAGCCATGTACGGCTTATTGAGCGAGAACGAAATCTTCGCACCGCTCACGATGCCCACCGACACCATCGGCTGCTTGCCAGCGAAGTGGGTGTTAGCGGACGGGGCTTCGGCTGCCAGTGTGTGCAATTTCTCCACCGCCTCGTTGAAGGCAGCTTCGCTCATGCCACACTCCTGCAGTATAGCTATAGCCTCTTCTGCGGTCAGCGCCTCGAAGTCTTCGGGGCGTGGTGTGACGATGAAGCCCGCCATGTCGAGCGAGCCCGGACTGACGAGACGCTTCTCCTCGCCGTCGGCAAAGTAGCAGTCGGGGCGATGCTTCGTACGTGGTATCACCACCACCTGATAGTCGTCGCCGTCGCGCCATGCTATGATGTTCATCATCGGTTCGGTCTCGCCGCCGTGCATCGGCAGTGCCGAATAGAGCTTGCGGAAGAGCTGTTCGCCCGTGTGTTGGTCGGTGGTGCGTATAGAGAATACGGGCACGGCGAAGTCACGCACGGCAGCCACCGCACCACGCTCGTCCTTGCTCAGCAGCACCTCGCTGCCCCGGCTCAGTCGGGGCCAGTTGGTCTGCAGCGGCAGCATACCCGAGCAGATTGCCTGGAAGTGCATGTGGTCGGGAGCCGATGCACCGCACTTCGGTCCGTTGTAGAACACGGTGAGCGTGGGGTAGGCGTTGAGTAGGCGGTAAATCTCGCCATAGTTCATGCCGATGCTCTGCGGACGGTGTGTGCGCAGCGGTATAGTATAGTGTTGCGGCATGATAGGGAAGGGGTTGATGAGCAGCGTGAAGTTCTTGTCCACCTGTTTCTGCATCTGCTCCTTCGGTCGGTTCTGCTCGCAGAGAAAGCACGGACGCTCAGCGATTGTCTTGCGGTCGATGTTCGCGCCCGTAGACACGATGCGTGCAGGGTTGAACTGCAGTTTCAGCGTAATCTCTCCGCACGCCAACTCGCGCGTCTTCACGTTGCGCAGGTCGTGGAAGTGCTGGCGTGCATCCTCCCATACCTCCAACTGACGGTTGAAGAAGCGTTGCAGCGAACTGTCTGCCGAAGCATCCGCAGTACCTTCGGAGAGCTGCTGACGAGCCGCAATCTCGAGTGTGCGCAGACGATCCTTGTACAGGTTGTTGGCGTTCTGTCGCTCAATGCTCAGTGCGGCGTCGCTGTTTCCGTCCCAACGGCGGCACAGGTACAGCTCGTCGAAGATTCTGCCGATGCGATACTTGCGGCTGAAGGCAAGTCCGAGGGCATAGTCCTCGCCGTACGACGTGTTCGGGAACTGTATCTGGCGCAGGATAGGCGTGAAGAAGGCGCGTGGCGCACCGAGTCCGTTGATGCGCAGCGCGTTGTTCGGTCCGTTCTGGTCGGTCCACTCCTTGTGGTCGATAAGTCCGGGTGGGAGCGTTTCGAGCTGGAAGTTGCACATGCGATAGGAGCCCACAATCATTGCAGCCCCCTGCTTGTGAAACTCGTCGACGATGCGCTGCAAGGTCTGCGGCGACGAGTAGAGGTCGTCGCTGTCGAGCTGCACGGCGAAACGTCCGCAGCGTGCGTCGTCGATAGCCACGTTCCAGCAGCCGCCGATGCCGAGGTCGGTGCGTTCCGGAACGATGTGTACGAGTCGCTTGTCCTCAGCAGCCGCAGCTTCGAGTATTGCGGAAGTGCCGTCGGTGGAGTGGTTGTCCACCACGATGACGTTATATTTGAATGTGGTTTTCTGCGCGAGAGCCGAACTGACTGCGTCGGCGATGGTTTTCGCGCGGTTGAACACGGGTATGATGACCGATGCCTCGAACGTGAAGTCCTGCTCGCTGTAGTCGGGCTTGGTGTACTTCGATGTGTCTACCGTAGCACCAATCTTGTCCAGGTGTTTTGTGGCAGCCTGTTCCATCTCTATCTGCACCTCGCGGTTGCGCGGATTGACGTAGTCGAACTGTCGCTCGCCGCTCTTGCGTGAGTCGGTCTCCACCTGTGTGTACAGATATTCGTTCAGATGGAAAATCTGCGCCTTGCGACTGATGTACAGGCGCAGGTCGTAGAAGCCAGCCCACTTGTAGTCGGTCAGTTGTTGCTTTGCTGCGTACTCGTGCAGCAGCGACGCGCGTATTAGCACGAGCTGTCCGAAGTCGAAGTCGTCGCGTATGCTACCCGTCTGATAGTCGATGGTGGGATGCTTCTCCTGCACGCCGTCCTTCTGTATGTAACTGTCAGCGTACACCATTCCGGCGTTGCTGTCGGTAGCCACGCGCAGCAGTCGTTCGAGAGCGTGCAGTCCGAGATTCACTGGTGTGTGCTTTAGGCTTAGCAGCACGTATTCGGCATCCGTATGCTCCTCGATGGTGAGTAGTGTCTTTGTCGAAGTGAACCCGTCGATGGTTATCACGGTGCAGTTGCTGATGCTGTCCGTGTCGCTGCACGCGCAGATGTCGCTTGTGTCGCTCACGAGCAGGTTAATATGCTGTGTCGTCTTGCTTTGGCTCAGCGTCTGTATCGAGTCGGCAATCTCGGCTACATCGTTGCAGGGCAGAAAGCAGTCAATTTTTTCTCTCATTTGTTGTTTATAGTGTTTCAGGTTAATAAAGATGCGTACATTTGTACAAAATCTATATGCAAAAGTAATGTTTATTTTTTGAAAAACGGAGTAAATCAGGCTGAATTTATATGTTTGTTGCGAAATGATTTTGGTGTTCGGATTATTTGCAGTAATTTTATACATTGAAAACAAATCGACTACTCTAAAACAACAAATTTCACGATGAACAAGAACATTCTTTTAGCGGGCGCCGCACTCTCTGTAGTGCCCTCGCTCGTGGCAGCAAAGGCACCGCAGAAGCGTGTGCAGCCGAAGCAGCCCAACATTATATTTATATTGTGCGACGACATGGGCTACGGCGACCTCGCCTGCTACGGACAGCCCTATATCAGTACGCCCAACATCGACCGCATGGCTGAGGAGGGTATGCGCTTCACGCAGGCTTACGCCGGCTCGCCGGTGTCTGCGCCCTCGCGTGCTTCGATAATGACGGGTCAGCATTCGGGTCACGGACACGTGCGCGGCAACCGCGAATACTGGTCGAACGACCGCACTGTGATGTACGGCAACAATGTAGACTTCGCCGTGGTGGGTCAGGAACCTTACGACCCGCAGCACAAGATACTGCCCGAGATGCTGAAAGACCACGGTTACACCACAGGCGTGTTCGGCAAGTGGGCTGGCGGCTACGAAGGATCGCCCTCTACGCCTGACAAGCGCGGCGTGGACGAGTTCTACGGCTACATCTGCCAGTTCCAGGCGCATCTGTATTACCCCAACTTCCTCAACCGCTACTCGCGCTCTATGGGCGACACGGCTGTAGTGCGCGAGGTGATGGAGCAGAACATACAGTACCCCATGTTCGGACGCGACTACCATAAGCGCCAGCAGTATTCGGCACGCATCATTCATGAGAAGGCACTCGAGTGGATTGACCGCCAGGACGGCAAGCAGCCCTTCGTGGGCTTCCTTACATACACCCTGCCACACGCCGAACTGGCTCAGCCCTACGACAGCATCGTTGAGGGCTATGAGAAGAAGTTCTTTGTCGACAAGACGTGGGGCGGACAGGAGGGCTCACGCTACAACGCCGTGGAGCATACCCACGCACAGTTTGCTGGAATGATTACCCGTCTCGATCAGTACGTTGGCGAGGTGATGGCGAAGCTGCGCGAGAAGGGACTCGACAAGAACACGCTCGTCATCTTCACCTCCGACAACGGGCCTCACGAGGAGGGCGGTGCCGACCCCGAATTCTTCGGACGCGACGGCAAACTGCGCGGACTCAAGCGCCAATGCTACGAGGGCGGCATACGCATTCCGTTCATAGCATGGTGGCCCGGACACGTGAAGGCAGGCGAGGTGAGTGACCTGCAGTTCGCCTTCTACGACCTCATGCCTACGTTCTGCGACCTCGCCGGCGTGAAGAACTTCCGTAAACGCTACACCAACCGCAAGCTCGCGGGCGACGGCTTCGACGGACTTTCCATTGCTCCGACACTTCTCGGCGACAATTCCAAGCAGCTGCAGCACAAACATCTCTACTGGGAGTTCCACGAGACCGACCAGATAGCCGTGCGTCGTGGCGACTGGAAGCTGATAGTGGTGAAGGGCAAGCCACGCCTGTACAACCTCGCCACCGACTTGCACGAGGATAATGACGTGAGTGCTGCGCATCCGGACATAGTAGCCGAGCTTGTAGATGTTATACGTAAGGAGCATGTCGATAACGAGTTGTTCAAAGTGACACTGCCTTATTAACTTTTGTCATCGTTCTTCGAACGCCGCCCGATCAGATTTCGAACGCCACCCGATCAGATTTCGAACGCCGCCCGATCAGATTTCGAACGCCACCCGATCAGATTTCGAACGCCACCCGATCAGATAGCGTCCGCTGCCCGATCGGGCGGCGGACGCTATCCGATGACTTAAATGGGCTTTTAAAGGTAAAAAAGTAAAAGAGTAAAAGAGTAAAAAGGTTAAAACAAAAGAGTAAAAAGGGGTGAAGCAAAAGAGTAAGATGGGCTTTTAAAAGTAAAGTTCTGCCATTTTGGCTACAAATGTATTGCAGCGATATGACAAAAATGCAAATTTACGACAACTACTTGACTAACATCAAAAATATACGACAACTTGAAAAATAAACGAATTAATACTTGTGTGCGAACACAAATAGCACTACCTTTGCATCAGAAATAAACGACGAGGCTGCGCTGAAAGCGTGGCTGACGATTGCCGAAAGGCAAGAAAGAGAAGCGTAATTAGGGATAACAAAGTAAGAATTAAAGAAAGAAAGGGTAACATTATGGTTATTTTTAGTTTTATTTTTGCGATTTGTTGTGCAGCTCTTGCAGAGGCTGTAAAGGTAAACAACAAGATTAGCCTCAAGAAGTAACAAGTGCTGAAAGCACTGTTGCGCTGAGGAGCAAACAAATGGGAAACACAGAAAAACACAAGTAGGATAACAATTAAAAAAGAAAGGATTAAGATTATGATGATTTTCGGATTTATCTTCGCAATTTGTTGTGCAGCCATTGCAGAGGCTGTAAATGTAAACAACAAGATCAACCTCACTAAATAAAAGTGAGCTTGCTCAGACAATAGTAATAAAACGAAATATAAGAAGCGGTTGCATGAGCCTTCGGGCACGTGCAACCGTTTTTTGCGTCTGTAGCTTTCACCGCACCCAAATGCGAAAAGTCCCTCATAAAAATGTAGTGATGTGGCAAAAAGTCCCTCATAAAAATGTAGTAATGTGGCGAAAAGTCCCTCATAAAAATGTGAAAGACTTGTTTTTATTGTTGATTATCAGTATCTTTGCAGCGTATAGGATAAATGACAGTTTATTATGGAAAGATTTATAATGGACGATTTGGTCAGGTGGAAGAACCGTAACGACCGTAAACCGCTGATTTTGCTTGGAGCAAGGCAGGTTGGTAAGACATATATACTAAAGGAGTTCGGTAGGCGCGAATACGAGAATGTTGCATACATAAACTGCGACAACAACGCTCTTGTGCGCGACCTTTTCACTCCCGACTATAATATCGAACGCATATTGTTAACCATCGGTGCGATAACCGGCGTGAACATTCTGCCCGGCAAGACGCTTATCATCATGGACGAGGTGCAGGAATTGAAGCGTGGATTGGCGTCGCTTAAGTATTTCTGCGAGGATGCACCGGAATATCATGTTGCGGTAGCAGGGTCGTTGCTCGGACTTACGCTTCATGAGGGCGATTCGTATCCGGTAGGAAAGGTGAACACGCTCAATATGTATCCGATGACATTCGAGGAATTTCTGCTTGCGTGCAATAGGAAGCAAATGGTAGATTTGCTGCAGGCGCAGCGTTGGGACTTTGTGAAAGGATTGCGAACACTTTACATGCAGCATCTGCGTGAGTATTATTTGGTGGGCGGTATGCCTGAGGCGGTAGACAAATTTGTGCAGACCAATGATGCCAACTTGGTGAGGGAAGTGCAGAACGAGATACTTGCAGCCTACGAGAGGGACATCTCAAAACACGCACCTGCCGAACAGGTGATGCGCATCGGGCAGGTTTGGCATTCCATTCCTTCGCAACTTGCCAAAGAAAACCGCAAGTTCATATACGGAGTTGTGAAGAAAGGTGCACGTGCGAAGGATTACGAACTTGCTATACAGTGGTTGCTGGATGCAGGGCTGGTATATAAGGTGAACCGCGTAACAACGCTTGCTATGCCATTGAAAATACATGAAGAAATCTCTGCGTTCAAGCTGTTTATGCTCGATTGCGGACTGCTTGGAGCGATGAGTCTTACTCCGCCTGCCATGCTTCTTCTGCCAAGCACAGACAATAGCGGCAAGGGTGATTTTACGGAGAATTTCGTTTGCTCGCAGATGAAGTCGTTGTCAGATTTGCCTGTGTTCTATTACAGTAAGGACAACAGTCAGCTCGAACTCGACTTTGTCGTTCAGGCAGACACTGCGGTTTGTCCGGTAGAGGTGAAAGCAGAAGAAAACCTACAGTCGAAGTCGCTCAAGACGACGCTTTCCGAAAACCCCGATATGCATGGTCTGCGTTTCTCAATGAGCGATTATCGTGAAGAAGGCAGGTTGACAAATGTGCCGTTATACGGAGCAAGATCTTTCTTGAAGGCACTTAAATAATAGTAATTGATTGTAATGATACAATAAAACCGCCGTTTCTGCGTTATATCTATTACGATGAAACATATTCATATATATATAATAATGTGTGTGCTGGGCGTGTTCGGCTTAAGCGCATGCGACGATATCGACGATTTCACAACATCGCCGAACAACCTGCTCACGTTCTCTACCGACACGGTGCGCATTGACACCGTATTCTCTACCGTGCCGTCGTCGACGCGCGACTTCTGGGTGAGCAACCGCTCGGGTAAGGGGCTGCGCTGCACATCCGTGCGCCTCGAAGGTGGCAACCAAAACGGATTTCGTGTGAATGTAGACGGTGTATATCTGAGTCCGGAACAGGGCTATAAGGCGAACTACATAGAGGTGCGCAACAAGGACAGCATACGTGTGGTCGTGGAAGTGACTACCGCCGTGAACCACGGCGACGGACCGAAGGAGCTTAACGATCGTCTCGTGTTCGCGCTTGAGAGTGGAGTGGAGCAGAAGGTGGTGCTCAACGCGTGGTCGTGGGACGCCGACTTCGCACGCAACAAGACCATCACGACCGACTACACTATAACTGCCGGCAAGCCGCTCGTAGTCTACGGACCGATGACCGTAGAGGAGGGCGCTACGCTCACCATAGCGCCGGGCGCTACGCTCTTCTTTCACGACGGGGCAGGCATCGACGTGAAGGGACGACTCGTATGCAAGGGCACAGCCGACCAGCCCGTCACGCTGCGTGGCGACCGACTCGACCATATGTTCGACTATCTGCCATACGACCGCATGAGCGGACTATGGAACGGCATACACTTTCTGGAGAAATCGTATGATAACGTTATGGAGTTCACCGACTTGCACAGCGCGTTCCATGGCGTGCGTGTCGACTCGTCGGATGTGGCTCGGCAGACGCTCACCATAGCCAACTCTACCATACACAACTGTCAGGGACATGCGCTGTATGTAGAAAATTCGAAGGTGACGGTAGAGAACTCGCAGCTGACGAACGCACTCAACAACTGCTTGGGCGTGGACGGAGGCGACGTGCAGGTGAACAACTGCACGCTGGCACAGTTCTATCCGTTCGACTCAAACCGCGCCAGTGCGCTCAACTTCTCGGCTCTGAAGCATCCGCTGCAGCAGTTCGTCTGTCGCAACACGCTCATCACGGGCTACAGCGCAGACGAGATGATGGGCGGAAAGCCAGTGAAGGATGCTACGGGCGAGGATGCCGCAGAACCGAACGCTTTCAACTATAAGTTTGAGAACTGCGTGATACGCACCCCCGAAGTGACGGACGAGAAAGAACTGCCGCACTTCGTAAACGTAGTGTTCGAGGAGAAAGAGAATGCCGACTCTGTTTGCACCAACCACTTCCGAAAGGTGGACGGCGACAAGCAGGACTACGACTTCCGACTCGCAAAGACATCAGTGGCTATCGACCGCGCCGACCCTGCTACGGCTACCAAAACCGACCGCAACGCCATGCCGCGCGACGAGCGACCAGACGTGGGAGCATACGAATTCAAGGAGGAAAAGACGGAAGAACCTAATCCGCAAGAGTAAGGTTTCACCATCTCATCCCATCATCACCCCATCTCACCCCATCATCACCACCTCACCACCTCACCACAACAACATCTCACCACCACCTTTAAACTATGAAAGAAATAAACATCAACATTCGCGTTGAGCACTATCAGCTCGACGAACTGAACACTGCTGACCGCGAACTCGTAGAGCGTGCGTTGGAAGCCACCAACGGTGCATACGCTCCATACAGCAATTTCTACGTAGGAGCAGCGTTGCGCCTCGCTGACGGCACCATCGTAACAGGCGCAAACCAAGAGAACGCAGCATTCCCATCAGGCACGTGCGCCGAGCGCACAGCCATCTTCGCAGCACAGGCAAACTATCCCGACCAGCCCGTTTCGACACTCGCTATCGCGGCACGCAACACAGGCGGACTGCTCGACGAGCCAGTGAGTCCATGCGGAGCCTGTCGCCAGGTGATACTCGGTGTGGAAGACCGCTACAAGAAACCCATCCGCGTGCTGCTCTACGGCAAAAAAGGAGTCTACAGCCTGCAGTCGGCCAAAGATCTGCTGCCCTTCTCGTTCGTCGACGACAGCATGAAGTAAGGCAGGCAGAAGCCAGTGTCGGCACAAACGAAATAATGCAGTAACAAAATTTATATCAATGATATAGCCTTCTTTGTTCTTTTTTTAGTAATTTTGCACTCTAAATAGTATATATGCGATTTCATACGCTAAAGAAAGAACAAAGAAATAGCAAAATAAAATTATGAGCAAACAAGTAGAAAAAATCAAGGAGCTGGTCGCTAAGCGCGAACAGGCTCGTCTCGGTGGCGGCGAAAAAGCTATTGAGAAGCAGCACGCACGCGGCAAATACACAGCACGCGAGCGCATCGAGATGCTCGTCGACGAAGGTTCGTTCGAGGAGTACGACATGTTTAAGAAGCATCGTTGTACTAACTTCGGTATGGAAAAGAAGCACTACTATGGCGACGGTGTCGTAGCAGGTAGCGCTACAGTAGGCGGCCGTTTGGTTTACGTATATGCTCAGGACTTCACCGTCAACGGCGGTTCGCTCTCTGAGACAATGGCACAGAAGATTTGCAAGGTGATGGACATGGCTATGACCATGGGCGCACCAGTTATTTGCATGAACGACTCGGGCGGTGCACGTATTCAGGAAGGCATCTGCGCCCTCGCTGGCTACGGCGAAATCTTCGAGCGTAACATCCTCGCTTCGGGCGTAATCCCGCAGATCTCGGCTATCATGGGTCCGTGCGCAGGCGGTGCAGTTTACTCGCCGGCTCTCACCGATTTCATCATAATGAAGGAGCAGACTTCATACATGTTCCTCACAGGTCCGAAGGTAGTAAAGACCGTTACGGGCGAGGACATCGACGCTGAGCACCTCGGCGGTGCATCGGTACACGCTACGAAGAGCGGTGTGACACACTTCGCTGCAAAGACAGAGGAAGAGGCTATCGAGATGATAAAGAGCCTGCTCTCGTTCATCCCGAGCAACAACACAGAAGAGGCTCCGCGCGTAGAGTGCAACGACCCAATCAACCGTATGGAGGACTCTCTCAACGAGATTATCCCCGACGACCCGAACAAGGCTTATGATATGTACAAGGTTATCGGTGCCATCACCGACAACGGCGAGTTCTTTGAGATACAGCCTAAGTTCGCTAAGAATATCATCATCGGTTTCGCACGCTTCAACGGTCAGAGCGTTGGTATCGTAGCCAACCAGCCGGCTGCTTACGCAGGCGTTCTCGATGTTAACGCAAGTCGCAAGGCTGCACGCTTCGTGCGCTTCTGCGATGCGTTCAACATTCCTATCGTGTCGCTTGTCGACGTGCCGGGCTTCCTGCCGGGTACAGGTCAGGAGTACAACGCCGTTATTCAGCACGGTGCACAGTTGCTCTACGCTTATGGCGAGGCTACCGTTCCAAAGATTACAATCACTCTGCGCAAGAGTTACGGCGGTTCGCACATCGTTATGGGCTGCAAGCAGTTGCGTTCAGACCTCAACTTCGCATGGCCGTCTTCAGAGATTGCGGTTATGGGTGCAAGCGGTGCCGTTGCAATCCTCTGCGGCAAGGAAGCTAAAGCTAAGAAGGAAGCTGGCGAAGACGTTCAGGCGTTCCTCGCAGAAAAGGAAGACGAGTACACTGAGAAGTTCGCAAACCCGTACGAGGCAGCTTCTTACGGCTATATCGACGACGTAATCGAGCCGCGCAACACACGTTTCCGCATCTGTCGCGGTCTGGCACAGCTCGCTACAAAGCGCCAGCAGCTGCCGGCTAAGAAGCATGGTTGTATGCCGATGTAATTTGTTTTACAAGTAGACGAGTAAACAAGTAGACAAGGTTACAAGTAAACAAATATACAGGTATGGACAAGAATATATATGCTGCCATTGCCATGGCTCTATATGAGTATCAGGGCAACAACGTACACGATAAAGAACCGGGCTTCATCACCATACAGCCGCGTCAGACTATGTGGAACGCCAAGTTCTTAAGTTTAACAGCAAAACCATAAAAAAGAAATGAAAGAGTTTAAATATACAATCGACGGCAAGGAGTACAAGGTACAGATAGAAGACGTTGAGGGCAATATCGCCGACGTAACCGTAAATGGTGAGGCTTTCAAGGTAGAGATGGAGCAGGAGGCTGAGCCCGAGAAGAAGAAGGTAGTGCTTGGTCAGCCGGCTGCCGAAGCAGAGGAAGGCGAGACAGCAAGTGCTGCCAACGTGAACACAGCCAACGCGCTCAAGGCTCCGCTGCCGGGCGTAGTAACCGAAATAAAGGTTGCTGTAGGCGACGAGGTGAAGGTAGGCGACGTAGTCGTTGTGCTCGAAGCAATGAAGATGGCTAACAATCTCGAAGCTGAGAAGGACGGAAAGGTGACGGCTATCTGCGTGAAGACTGGCGAGAGCGTACTTGAGGACTCTCCGCTCGTAGTGATTGAGTAAAAATACTATATATAATAGAATAAGGT
>ERZ1026884.1349-NODE-1349-length-13357-cov-10.152909_pt1 | contig 13357 bp, 13 predicted proteins | sample MGYA00380172_ERZ1026884 | MGnify/ENA primary metagenome ERZ1026884 (study PRJEB33269, sample SAMEA4719808) | human gut metagenome | biome: human-associated habitat; feature: organic feature; material: feces | place: Cameroon | collected 2013-10 ... | reverse complement strand
AGAGACAGGTCTGATACCTGATCATAATCTTTCATACCATCAAACTCACCTTCAAGATAACCTTCCATAAACTTATTCTTATTCTTAAGATTATCTAATACAATATTGTAATTATCTAAATCTATGCAATAACGCATAACTGCCTGAACCTGTGATTCCATATCCTCGATTATCGGAGCAAATTGCTGTTCGGCAGCATTATCCCATTCAACGCCCTCAGCTTTAGCGTTACTAAAACTTCTTCCTATGAATTTACCACCGAATTTTAAAACAAGTACAACACCAGCAACGCCTAATACCTTGCCAAGCCAGTCTCCTGATGCAAAGAAATACCATACGCATACTGCTAAAAGTGCAAGCACAATAATAGCTGGAATAAATGCCTTCGTCTTGTCCTTCTTCTTTTCTTTCTTTACAATATCTCTCTGTGAATCTAAATCTTTTCTCATTGACTCAAAGCCTTCAAGTAATTCCTTTATGCTGTCCTCAATATCTTTTTTACCATACTCTGCACATTTCTTAATAAATGCAGTTACATTATCAATTATTCCTGTTTTATCGGAATCAGGACAATCTAAAGCTCTGCTTATAAAACCATTTCCATAGAAAAATGACTGACTTCCCATTTCTTTATCATCATCATCAAAATAATTGCCATCACATACGAATAAAGCATACCTGTCAACAGCTTCAAAATCTCCTGTAAGAGCTCTATATAAGCCATACCAGGCCTTTGACTTATCAGGATTTTCTTGTGTTGCTTTATCATAAAGGTCACTGGCTATATCCCAGTCTTTTTTCTTTAAATGCTGTTCGGCTTTTTCAATTATTGCATCAGGATCTATATTATTGCTATTCATAAGCTTACTGATATCATCTTTTAAATCTTGATGCATACTGCTTATATGCTCATCTGTCTTTCTGAATTCCTTTGAATGATTATGTATTAAAAACACATTATCACACGCCATACAAGCATACTTTTCTTCTGTTAACTCTTTAACCTGTTCACTTCCGCAATTTGGGCATTTTATCGCCTTCATATCTTTACTGCTCCTTTGTATTCTTTATTTTTCTTATATCAAGCTGTTTAACAATCTCATTACATTTTGCTTCAAATAAAGTATTATCTGTAATATCAGCTAACTCAGCTATCAACCCTTTAATTCTTAAATTCTCCTCTATAGCCTTTGGAGAACTCACCGGATTTTCATATCTCATTCTCTCGTAAAGCTTGTCTATATTCGCTTTATTGGCTGTATCCTGTACATTAACCCTGCATATTTCCAAATCTTTAATTAATTCTTTAAAATCCTGTATAGATTGCTTCTCTTTATTATCTACATCTTCTATATACTTATTGCTTCCCCACAAAATCATCTCAAATATTACAAATCCTAACAGTATAGCCGCCTGTATAAGATAAGAATAAATGCTGTATCTTTCTGGAAACTTTGAACAGAATTTAAAAAATACATATAACTGGACTACCATATATGCCACACTGTAATAAAGCATTGGCATCTTTAGTGCTGCTTTTTTCTTATCCTGCTTGTGATACACATACCAGCTAAATACCGGTTGTATCAGTAATGCGATAATACAAAATATATATTTCATCATACATTTCTCCTTGTTCCGCAGTTCATACAAAACTGTGCATTAGCCGGCATAACTGCTCCACATTCCTGACAATACACTTCTTTAGGAGTGACCTTCTCACCACAATTCATACAGAACTTAGCCCCCTGTGGCAGTGGGCTGTTACATTTACTGCACACCAGCGAAGCCCCCTGCGTATTCATTGAATCACCCTGTACGCCCATTGTGCCACCCTGCATATTCATTGCTGAATTCTGCATTGTGTTATTGGCATTTACTGCCGCTTCCATATTTCCTTTAAGCATATCGCCCATTGAAAATGCAAGTGGAATCTGTGCCATCATATTAGCTGGATTGCCTGCAAAACCCTCATTTTCTGCAAATGCCTTGCTGACATTAAACTGCTGTTCCTGCTGCCAGTTGTAGCCTTGTATCTCTCGTGATTTAGCAAGTCCCTGTGCCTCAATAACAGCCGCATCCCTGTTACCCATAGCTTCAAAACGCTTCTGTGCCATACTATTATCCAGATTCTTTAACTCAATTAAATCATCTTCATTAATATTAACTGCTGATAAGAAAAAATTAAGAATTTGAATTCCATATTCTGCTATATCATCTCTTATAAGCCCAGCAACATTTTCAGAAATATCATTCAAATGCTGGTTAAATTCATTGTAGCTGTACCTGCTAAGTTCCACTGCTATACAATTCTTAACCCTTGTAACTATCAAATCCTTAAAATATTTCTGGATATTTGCTGTAGACATTTCCTGTTCTGTTCCAACAAGATTAATCAGAAGCTTTCGTCCATCAATTATCTTAAGCCCAAATGAACCGCTTGCTCCTGCACTATAACTATAGCCATAATTAGGGTCTTTTACTGTAACCTGGCTTGGTGTTCCCCAAGGTATATCCATCATTGTTGCAAGATTAATGAAGTATACTTCTGTGTGAAATGGAGATACTCCACCTGTAACAAGATTTCTAAGCTTTGAAATTAATGGAATATTCTTAGTTTCCAATGTGTAACGTCCAGCCTTGAAACTATCTAATGCCTGTCCATCACTGAAAAAAACTGCTTCCTGTGACTCGTGTACAATAAGCTGTGATAATGTATTAAAATCCTCCGCAGGATGCTTATATATAAGAATGTCATTATCACCTTCATATTTAATAACTTCCTGTATTGCCATTTATTTTCTCCTGTAAAATACGTACTTTTTGCTAAGTATAGCACATAACTTCCATTTTGGATACTATTTTCTTCTATTTTGGATACTTTTTTCTTCCTTATTGGATACAATTTTTAATGTGTGTTAATAAATTTCCAGCCATATTAATATATGGATTTTATAAATCCACCATTATTTACCTATATTTAGTACCTGAGGATTGGAGCTATATGTCAGAACGAATTAACCAGCACTTAAATCCACTTGTTGGAAATAATATAAGAAGACTCCGCAAGGAACGTGGACTGAAAGCAACTGAGGTTATTGCCAAGCTCCAGCTTGAAAATGTCAATGTAACAACCGGCATTTTCAGTAAAGTAGAAAATGGCTACAACAACCCTACAGTTGATATGCTTGTCGCCCTTACCAAAATATTTGAGTGCGATTTCAATGAATTTTTTAAAACAGAGTGAGAACAATTCTACTATATGATTATATATGTGGATTGTTCTCACTTTTTTGTACAGTAACACTCTGCCTTAATAATGGAGCGTGCTCTGTTTCCAAGCTTTGTCTGCACTCTGTCTTCGTACCTTAATCTACGCTCTTCTGTCCTAAATCTTTCTCCTTCTTTAGATACACAACACCGGCATATATACGCTCTATTGGTCTTAACACAGTTTCTATAACTTCTATATCCTCATCTATAATATCTACAAGTTCATTACTACCATCTGATGTGCTTTCTATCTTTAGTACTACAAGATTTCCTGCAAATATTCTCTCAGGCTTTAAACTTTCCAAATCGTTATTACTTATTTTATTGTGAACTGTATTTTTAACATCTGCTGATTTTTTATCTGTTTCATTATTAACTGGAAGTCTGTAAAATGCCCTGTTAAGCGTTCTGCCCTGCACTACTGCATCTTTTTCAGCTATTAGTAACAGACTGTCATTCAGCCACACAATATCAAGTTCATCTGTACCGCAGCCTTCATCAATATTTTTACTGTCAATTCTTCTATCAGCACATTTACATAAGATATATTTTCTTACATATGATAATTTATCGCCTGTCCATTCTGTGTAACCTTTGTATACAACGCCATTCTGTGCACACATATAATATGCCTTTATCATCTTAGTGAGTGTTCTCTTAGAAATCCTTCCATTCATCATCTGATAAATCATCTTGCATATCCTCGTCATATTCTCCTGAATGTGATGGCTTTCCGCCTATCAACTCCTCAGTATTATTATCTGCAGCTGGTCCACAGACACGACCCATAGTGTTGAATACGTCAGCCGTTGTCAGACAGAAATTATTACCTATGCCAGGTATAACCATATTGGTTGTTGCCTGAAAACCGTCAAGGCAATAAGGCTTGGACTTTCCCTCATCAAATACTGTATCTGCAATAATAGAAGTCTTTGGCTGATAGTCATACACTGAAATATCTACATAGCCTTTAGTAAGAAGCATATCCAGAATTCTCTGCACCTCACTATACTGAAGATTTCCGACCAATACAGCATCTTCATTTACTGCAAATACCGATATATCATCATCTCTGCCATCTTTTAACTTAAACAGAATACCTGTTATATCTTCTTTGCTGCTATTTGCCTTTGCTACCATACGCAGTGTATCTCCATTAAATGTAAATCTTTTTTCAACTATTGGTTCTGCCTTTTTAATCTCTCTAACTGCTCCATTGTTTAATTTAACTACCATAATGTCCTCCATTCTTGCGCTGCTTCTAATCGCATCTCAAGTTTGTGCAAAGCACAAATCCTGCGTGTGAAAAATCTTATTTTTCACACTATCCTCCATTCTTACCTGTTATAACAGGTACTTAAATTGATTATCAGCTATACAGCCTTTATCTTATCTTTAGGAACTCTCTTTCCTATCGACAATTGAAGCATAATAAAAAGCAGCCTGATTTTCCAAGCCGCTTTTTTTAATCTTTAAAATATGCTATTTTACTGTATCTGCAATTTCAAAAAAATTCTTCATCGCATAAATTCACTATCAGAACATTTTCCAATGGGAATTTCTTATAAATTTGTCTATAAATTCAGGCATTGTCATTTTCCTTATATGTCCGCCATCACGAAACCCAACATCGTATTTGTCCATAAATGCCCTGTCGTCTGCCTCACTGCAATCTATATCCGTTATAAACGCTATGCTCTGTGGTCTGTTTCTGTCTTTATCACGATATACATAGACATATAATGGTTTAACATTGTGCATATTGAGCATTTCCCTATATATAACTTCAAGTGTTACATCATTCTCATAGTCAGCTTCTTTGCTTGAAAGCCTGTAATAAGGGCTATTCTCATTCTGGTTCTCAACATAAGTCTTCCAAGTCATAATCCAGTTGCCACGGTAGGTCTTAAGAACCTTAAGTATATCCATCATATGAGCACCGCTAAACTCAAATCTTTTATATTCCCTTATATATTTTGGCATATCTATATAAAGAAACTGCCTGTCAAATTGAAAATCAAGCCCCTGCTTAACTATGCTTGTGGAGATGCTTTCTATATTAAGATAATCAGCTTCTATAAGATGCAAATGTATTTTCTTTACATACATATCAGCAAATTTGCAGAAATCCTCTTTGCTTAATCCACATAACTGCTTTATCCTGCTTCTGGACATTTTCGTATCATCAAGATATGAAGATATATCGTCTACAACAAGCTTTCCGTCTTTATATGAATAAGTCTTCTCAAGCTTAGAATCAAGCCAGTATTCAGTCCGCAGACAATTGCACATAAAATACCTTGCCGCAAGCGTGTATTCATCATAACCTGTTGCACTCCAGTCCTGATATACACTAAACAGTGCAAGCCACTGGTTAATCTTGGATATCAGCACTTCCTTCTGCTTCTCGATACCCATCACTTCTATTGTCTTAGTAAATGCTTTGATGTGCTTGTATACTTTAACTGGTTTTTTCAATGCATTCTGAAACTGCACAAGCTGGTGATAATTCCTGCGTGCTAAAAGAACAATTCTGTTAGAATATCCATTTGCACAAAACAGCGGAACAAGTCCCATTTTGCCGAACATATCGAAAAATGTATCCGTCCTCTGGTCTGCCTGACTTATAATATAATGCAGCATTCCACGGTATATCTCATTACACTCAACCTCAGCATAATTAAGTGGTATATGCAGATTATGGTAAACCTGCTGTCTAAGCTTCATATCAGGTGAATACATATTCCAATACTTCTCCTTAAAGACGTCCTTAGGAAGCCCCAGATATTCAAGAAGCTGTGTCTGAGTATAAGTGTTATCTTTGCTCGCAAGCTGCTTACATATAATTGAATACACCTGCCTTTTCAGTTCCATTGGGAAATCCGTATAACCTGTATGTCTGCTTCTTAATTCACTTATTATATTCTTAACATCTTCGTACAAATGTATATTCACTCCTTGTGTACACACTACTTTAATTGCAGTAATTCACACTGATTAATTCCTGCATCCCAAAAATGTTCTGTGCTTAAACCCCTGACCTGGCATATTATTCCTGAATTCATTGCACCATGTCCGATTATTACAATATTCTTTCCATCCTCAAGCTGTGGTTCCACTACATTTCTAAGAAAGTCACCTGTTCTTTCAAATAACTTCTCAATGCTTTCCCCACCTTCAACTGCCTTATACTTTTCTGGTTCTTTAAATAATATATTAATCGGACAATCTAAAGCCCTTGCTGACTGTTCTGTTCCTTCATATATTCCAAAGCTCATCTCAACAAGCCTGTCATCTGTTATAATCGGAATATTGCGGTTTTTTAAAAATATCTCTGCCGTCTGTCTTGCTCTTGCCAATGGAGAACAATAGCATACATCAAGCGGCACATTTTTATAAACCGCTGCTGCCTCTTCCGCCATCTTTCTTCCAGCTGCATTGAGTGGAATATCTGTTCTCCCCTGCAGTTTATTTCTCTCATTCCAATCAGTCCTGCCGTGCCTCATTATGTATAACATTGTACTCTCTCCTTATCTTATGAAGTAGTATTTCGACGAGATGTTATTCTTATATTATAACACCTCATCTCCAGTATTAACAATGTGTTACAGCTCAATCTGAATTATGTATGTTACGCTGTTTCGACTTTCCTGCCTGTGCAGGCAGCATATATCTTATCTATCAACCTGTCACATAACAATGTATACGCCGCTCCTACTACATTTACACCTATTCTAAGTAAAACAGCATATTTAAGTCCGAACAATTCCGCCGCTATTGAAAGTGCGCCAAATGTATTAAACACTGTCTGCCACGAATAACCAGCTGAATATCCGACACCTATTCCACCTATCATACCGATATAAGGATACATCGACTTTGGAAGCACAATATACATAATTGAAAAAATCAGACATCCAACAATGTTAAATGCACCTCTCTTGCCTGCCCGTCCTTCTATATCCTTTGAAAATGGCAGGCACACTGACATGCACGCTATACCTATCCACATTGCTCTTGGCATATTAAGCAGATTCATCACAAGCATTGCACTTGATACTATAAATGTAAGCTTGATATACCATCTGTTTCTTGCCGAATTAATATTGAATTCATAGAATAAATCCTGGAATGTTCTTCGATATGGTCTGTTCTTCTGGTTCTTATAAAAGATAATCATACAAATTACCATACCACAAAGAAGTCCGATAACCCTTAACACATAGTCCTGTCCTGTAACGTCATACCCCTGTAATAACAGATAACCAAGCACAAATGTCGAATGATTATACATAATTACATTATGACAGCCCATTATCATAAGAAGCATTATACATACTATATTAATAAGAAATGCTGCAAATGGTGGCACCATATTACTAAGCCTTGGTCCTGCTATCAATATAGCATATATTCCCATAATTGACAAAAGTCCATGTGATGTCTTTATTCCAAAGTCCGCCTGTCTTAACACAAGCACTGCAAGAAGTACTGTAACACCTACCACACTGTTAGCACTGCCTAGAAGCTTACTGAATATTGTAACAACTGCTACACAGAATACCATAACAAGGTAAACCTTGAAATTATATATTAATATATGTTTTCTTTTCTCTTTAGCATCTTTTGTGTTCTTAATAAGCTGTTTAGAGCCTGCAGAACTTAACTGTAATTCCTGATAAAATGTCATAAAACCACTCTGATCCTTTCATCCCCATATATTTATTGAGTTACATTTCATATGATTTGTACTCAATAATCATCTTCTTTTTATAATTTTAATGATGATGAAATAAGATGATAGGGTGGAGTAATATAACACTATTCGTTGTTATTGTCAATTATAAACTTATAACCCTGTCTGCCATCTGTATTGTTGATGTCCTGTGTGCAATCATTTGCTATTTAGTTTCTTCACTTTGCAAAATATCACTTAATATTTTTATCTGCTTTACTATATTATCCTTTATACTGCCCTTAATATAGACATCATTCAAATCATTTTTACTATACTGTAAATATGTATTATTGGTTAATTCTACTAACAAAGCTGTAAAATATCTTTCCCAGCTCATATACATACTGCTGTCCACATAATCCCACGTATTTTGTAATATTGCTGACAAATCTGCATTTTTAATAACACCTGATTTCAATATCAGCCATTCAAATGACTCTGGCAGATATAAATAACAATTATTATTCTGTCTGGCATATAATTCAATCTTTTCTACTTCCGAACCAAATGCAGCTCCATCTGCAACTACAAGTACATTTTTATCTTTTTTCAAATGCTTATATATATTCGATTTTCCATCTGCTGATATACACTGTAAATGTTCTGATGAATATACTTCTTTGAAAAACTGGTATCCTGCCTTGGAGTCTTCTGTTATAATATAATCCACTTTAACGCTTTCATTTACATTAACATTTGTATATATCTTATACATTTCGTTATATACATTTTTTAATGTTCCATATTTACCGGAATTTCTTATGCCATATATCTCATCTACACTATATGGAAGTGTTTCAAGTGTCTCTCTTGTTATTATAACGAAATAATTGTCTGACTTTTTTACTTCTTCTGCAAACTCTACACTTGATACGAACTTATTTCCCTCATCTATAAAAATTATGCTATTCTTCATCTCTGCCAATAAAGCTTTCCAATATCGCCCCTGCAAAATATGACATTCCCTGTCGCATGCTAATCTTATTCCGCTATCAGCTCCATTTTCCTCATACTCTGATATCATATCTGCCAGTGTTGTCTTACCGGTTGCACTATCACCTTTTATTATTGTAATATTACGTTTTACCTCGAAATCATATCTTATTTTCTTATTTTCTACTATTATTCTATACTTTCCTTTCATATATCCCCCTAGACATATGCCATAGCCTCATCTAATAATTCGCTCATATTGTGAACTATCTTTTCTGTATTAAGTACTTTTATGTTAAACCTTCCAGCTCCGAAATCCATCAAATGCCTCAGATTAATAGTTACATCGGCAGCGTCAGATGTGTATAAGAGACAGATTATTACCACAGGTTGAGGCATTAAATATTTTCTCTTTATCATTTATTATTAATATTAAGGTTTTTGTTCCACCAGATAACGCAAGTGGTGATATCTTACCCAACACTGGACTTTCTATAAGATTGCTGTCAATAACTTCTGATTTATCAACATCTTTTATTATATCCCTGACTATAGGTTCTGTTATCCAGTTATCCTCATATGTATTTTTAAAATATACTGCTGTATTATATACAGCTTCTTCCATATCTCCATAATATATATTTAACATATCCTGCCCCTTTCCTATAAATTAAATATATCTCATCAATATATTCTAATTATCACAAAATATATCAATATCAATAATATGCTATATTACTAATAATGTATTATTATATCAAAGCATTTCTATAAAGCAAATAATCTATACTTTAAATTAAGGTATCTACAAGCCTATAACCCTGTCTGCCATCTGTATTGTTGATGTCCTGTGCGCAATCATTATAATTGTCATTCTACCCTTTAAGTTCTGTAATGTTTCGTTTACTGCACGCTCCGACTCATTATCAAGTGCGGAGGTTGCCTCATCCATAAGCATTATCGGAGCATTTTTAAGGATTGCCCTTGCTATGGCTATACGCTGTCTTTGACCACCTGATACAGACATCCCCTTTTCACCAACAACTGTGTCATAACCATCTGTAAATTCTATTATAAACTGGTGAGCATTAGCCATCTTTGCAGCTTTAATAATCTCAGCTTCCGTGGCATCAAGCCTTCCCATTCTTATATTATCCATTATACTCATATTAAAAAGTATTGCATCCTGTGGAACAAGTGCAAAAAAGCTTCTGCCAGCCGCCAGACTTATATCATCAAGATTATTGCCGCACACTTCAATCATTCCACTGTCCGGCTTATAAAATCCCATAAGAAGCTTAGAAAGTGTTGTCTTTCCAGAACCTGAAGCACCTGTAACTGCCACGAACTCGCCTGACTTTATTCTTTCATTATAATTATCAAGAACTACAATCGGTGCATTATTTTCATCTTTTATATATGAAAATGTTAAATCACTTATCTTAACTGAATAATCAGCATTATTTAAAATTGTATTATGACCGCAAAAGTTGTTTATTTCATTAATTACAACATCCTCATTTATATCTTTATGATTTAGAATGTCCGATTTATTCAATTTTTTACTTTTATCCTCTGTTTCCTCATCAAGAAAATCAAATATATTCTGTGCATATGTCAGATACGCAATAAGCTCCGGAATATACTTTCCCATTTGCAGGAATTGTCTTGAAAAACGTCCATACATTGTATATATCGCCGCAATAGCACCAAGTGTTGTATAGCCCTTCTGCACGAATAATATTCCAAGTGCCAAAAAAACAAGATTACATATAAGGTCAAAGCCTGTATTAGCACATTCAAGCAAAGATGAAAACATATTTCTTTTATCAGACTTTACAGCATACACATCTGCCTCTTCATTATATCTGTCAACTGTTTTTCTTCCTGCCGGAAACATCCTTACCTGTATAATTCCCTGAATAAGATCTGTTATATGCTTTGTCATTATGCTGTTTGACTCAGACATTTTCTTACTTAAGCTTTTAAGCGGTCCAGTCAGAACCATCGTAACTCCTATCAGCACTGTATTTACAGCCACAAGACAAAGTGTAAGCTGCCAGCTGAGTGCAAACATAGGCACTAAGAATACAACTACCATTATAAATGGCATAACAACTCTTCTGAATCTTGAACCAAATATATCACCCATTCTTCCAAGGTCAAATGATACTTTTGATAACATTTCCCCGCTATGGTGATTTTCATAATATTCACAAGGCAGCTTCATTTCGTGACTTAACACCTGTTCGTACAGCTTTCCATATATTCGCTTTGCTTCCACGTTATATCTTATGCAGGCAAATCTATATCCTAACAACACTATCACACCTGTTATGACTATTATTACGACAGAACTTATAAGCCTGTCCCACTCGCCTTTCTGTGCTATGTCAACAACTATCTTCATAAGAAATGCTTCCATAACTGAAAACATTGCAAATGTTATACTCATCCCTAATATTGAACCATAATACATAAAACGTCTTTTTCCCATAGTTCTCATAGTCCGTAAGAATAACTGCCATATTCCGGAATTCTTCTTATTATTATCCTTCTGCGTACATTTCTGCATATACCCCTCCCATATCAAGCAACTTTTTATGAGTTCCAGCCTCAACTATCCTTCCATGCTGAAGTACAATTATCCTGTCGGCATCTTTTATTGTAGACAATCTGTGTGCTATCGTTATGCTAGTTTTCCCTTTGCATAACCTGTCAAGAGCATCCTGTATAAGCTGCTCTGTTCCCTCATCAATAGCAGATGTAGGCTCATCTAACAACAAAATTGGCGTGTCTTTTAATATTGCCCTTGCTATAGCAATACGCTGCCTCTGACCACCTGAAAGCTGGCTTCCACCCTCACTTATCACAGTTTCATATCCGTCAGCAAGTCCTTCTATGAAGTCGTGAATTCTTGCATCCTTACATGCATTAACAACTTCATCGTGAGTTGCATTAGTATTTCCATACCTGATATTTTCCTCAATAGTTCCTGGAAATAAAAATGTATCCTGTGAAACAAGCGCCATATTCTCTCTTGCGCTTTCAATATTCCATTCATTAATATCCATTCCGTACAGCTTATATGTTCCGGCACTGGCATGATATAAGCCGCATAACAGTCTGAAAATAGTAGTCTTTCCACCACCTGAGCTTCCGACTATTGCTATATTTTCGCCATTTTTAATCTTAAAGCTGACATCATTAAGAACATTTTCGCCCTCTTTATATGCAAACTTTATATTGTCAAATTCTATGGCATAATCTGAACTATGCCTGTCAGATATATCATTTTCAACATTACTTGTAATGGTCTTATTATGCGATATATCTGATTCTGTCTTGTCACCAAAATGCTCATCTTTAGCCGAAAGTATTCCTTCAAGCCTTCCTATACACACCATACAGCCTGTAGCATCAACTATGGCAAAAGGAATTCCTATAATCGACTCAACAAACTTTTCAAGAATAACGACAAAACCAACAAGTTCTCCAACTGTAAGCTGTCCATTTCTTACAAGCCATATGCTTAAAAATGCACATAATATAGAAGGAATCCATTGTATGAGTCTTCTTATAACTATCGCCGTATTGCTTATGCCTGTTCTTATCTGCTCTGTTTCCACAAGCTCCTCTGATGCATTATGCATTCTGTTTTCAAAATACTTCTGTAATCCAAAGGCTTTTATTATCTGATACCCCATTATAGCTTCATGATCAATCCCAAGCATTGCATCAACCTTTAAACGATATACCTTTGACACATCACGCATTTTCTTCACAAGAATATTTGACAGCCATATTACAAGTGGATAACTCACAACAACTGCAACAAAAAGCACTACATTTATCCTCCGCACATAATTGGCATATATAAGTGCTGCCGTAATATTTGTTATAATTGCTGCAAAATGCTCTGTCAAAAAGTTTTCCGCTTCTGCTATATCAGAATTCACCTTATTAATTATTGTTGCTGTACCTGCATTATCATAATATGAATAATCTATCCGGTATAACTTGCTGCTTATCTGTTTTCTGTATGAATTAATAACCCTTACCGCATATTTAAGTGAAAGCCTGCTTCCTGCAAAGGAAAGTACAAAGCCTGATAATGTCAGATATATAAACTTCTCAATAATACTGCCAATATCAACAGCTTCGCCTGACAGCATATAATCTATGTTGACACTTATTATCTTATTGGCACTCACAATTATCTCATTCACAACAGCATTAAGAAGCAGTGCCATAATTATCAGATACGAATACCTGAGCATATTTTTTATAAAATTATTCGCTTTAAGATTAAACTTCTGATTCATATGTTATCCACCTCTTATTATGATTTAACTATAACTTATTCTTGCACAAAATTTTATTTTTTTCATTAAATATTATTGCTTTTATGAC
>ERZ1026884.1342-NODE-1342-length-13378-cov-172.577122_pt1 | contig 13378 bp, 10 predicted proteins | sample MGYA00380172_ERZ1026884 | MGnify/ENA primary metagenome ERZ1026884 (study PRJEB33269, sample SAMEA4719808) | human gut metagenome | biome: human-associated habitat; feature: organic feature; material: feces | place: Cameroon | collected 2013-10 ... | reverse complement strand
TATTTGCAATTATTAAAAATTTACTTGACATGGTCTCGTTCATAACAGTTTTTATAAAGAAATCCCGTTTAAGAAAACCGGACAAGAAAAAATGAGAGAAGATAGACCGAACAGTTTTTTTCCAATCTTATACAAAAATGGTCAGTTAAGTTCAATTCAAAGTTCCGAATACGATAAAATTTATTCAGCTTCTACACGAACATTTAATGATTTATATCTTGGTTCATTACAAGAAAAATATGAAAATTTGGGCTACGAGTTTATTCTTCCAAAAGATAAACATTCTAATTTCTTGAGATGGACATATTCTTTTGAAGGTACAAATGATTTAATTCAAAAAGGTTATTTGGTATACAAGAAAGGTAAAAGTATTTATCTCAGGAAATATCCATCGCCAATAGAAATAATAAATAACAGTGTTTTAGGAGTCCCCAAGTCACTTTTTTATAGAAAAAACTATGCCAATGGAACTACTGACTTGGATGATATTGTTAAAAATTCGAATTTTTCTTTTCCTAAGCCTGTTAGCTTGATAAAAGATCTGATTTCATTACATAAAAACTCAAATTCAATAGTTCTTGATTTCTTTGCCGGCTCAGGAACTACTGGTCAAGCAGTTCTTGAACTTAATAAAGAAGACTGTGGAAATCGTAAATTCATCTTATGCACTAATAATGATAAAACCGACAAAAATCCCAAAGGAATCGCTTACGATGTAACTACTAAACGACTAAAGCGCATTATGACTGGTAGTTGTTATGATGGAACTTCAGATTTTGGATGGATAAAAATGAATGAGCCTTTAGGGGATAATTTGGATGTTTATGAGATAGAAAAAGTAAGCAATATAGAGCAGGAAAAAGGAAAAAATCCGTTAGATGTCATAGATGAAACTTTATATGACGAAGTAAAAATGACACCAAAAGACAAAATTAATTGGATGTGCCGTAACTTTTCCATAACTCAAAGATATCTTTTAGAAAAAAAGGAGCAGTAAATGTTACAGGAGGCAAAAGAACTTCAATTAAAAGCTGTCGAAGCGCTTGTTAAAGTTGCAGAAGTTAAAGATAGAATAACTTTTAAAGCACCAACCGGTTCTGGAAAAACATTTATGATGGCTTTATTTATGGAGAGAATTCTTGAACATAATAAAGACGTGATATTTATTGTGTCATCTCTTTCCAAAGCAAAACTTGCTAAGCAGAACTATGAAAAGTTTAAATCTTACTATGATTCTGGTTTATTAAGGTTGCTCGATCCTTATTTAATTCAGAGTTATGACAAAGGAAAAGTAGAAGGTGCTCTATTTATTCCTGATACACATAATGATATGTTTTACCTCAACTCTTATATAAACAAAAAAACAGTATACTAAAAGAGCAACAGGTTTTACTTAAGCTTTTGATTGCGCTAAAAAGCTCAAATAAGAAAATTTACTTAATAAAAGACGAATGCCATATAGCTACAAATAATCTTGATAAGCTTAATGACTATTTTTTTAAGATCATAAATATCTCCGCAACTCCAAAAATTTCTAATGTTGATGTAGAAATATCTGAAATTGACGCAATTACGTCTCACTTGATTAAGAAAGTTGAATATAAAGACAACAACTATACAGCTGATGATCTTTATGACGGTGGACCTTTGTATTCTTCTTTAGAATCTTCACTAGATAAGCTTTTAGATTTAAGGAAGCAATATCAAAAGTTTAATATCAAACCTTGCATGATAATTCAGATCTCAAATGAAAAGTTAGCAGAATCTCAATTAGCCATAATTAAGAGATTGTTATCGACAGCTAAATTTAAAGATTTGAAATGGATTAGTACTGCTGACAATCCTTCTTTATGTGATACTAATGATCAATTGATAAAAAGTTCTCCTGATAAATGGGAAAAATATGCAGTTCGCAACGACTCATTAATAGACATAATCATCTTTAAGATGAAGATAACCGAGGGGTGGGATATTCCTCGAGCATGCATGTTATTTCAGATCAGAGACTCACAATCAGATCAGCTTGATGAGCAAGTAATAGGTCGAATCAGAAGAAATCCTTTACTATTGAATTTTGAAAAGGTGGAAGCTCCTGATGATATTAAACTCCTTACAACAGCATATGTTTGGGGAGTAAGAAAACAAAATCAGGATAAGAAATCTGTTGAAGTTGAATTAAAGGGAAAAACTCCTGATGAGTTAGCTAATGTTAAAAATGAAATTCAACAAGAATTCAAATTAAAGGTAACTAAACTGCTTGATAAAATAGAAACTATAAAAACAGGTGTCAATATAAGGGAGGAATTAAACAAAGCTCCAGAGCCTATAGCTAGAAAAAGTATATTTGAACTTTATGAAGAATTTGAAAAATCTTCAAACAAGGTTCAAAATGAATGCTACAACTATATTGATGAAAATAGATCAGAGCCTTACAAAGCTTATTTTAGGTTTGTGAACAATCTTGATTTTATAAAGAAAAAAATAACTGATAAGTTAAAAGATTACTCTAACAGTATAGAGATTGTAAAAGATTGCCATGGAGAAGCTCTTGAAGTATCACTGCCTTTCTCATCTATGTACGTCAAAAATAAAGATTATCCTAGAGATATAGAACACTACATTTGGAAAAATAAAGGTCAAGATATAACCTTTTATTTTGATAGTGATGCTGAACGCAATTGGTTATATAAATTAATGCACGAAGGATACAAAATAAAAGAGACAAGTCTTTCAGATACTCAGCAGGTATATCTAATTGGTAAAAACTATTTGCCAAATTCAGACATCAAATATGAGTATTACAACGATGATGGAAGACATTTTTCATATCCTGATTTTGTTATGAAATCTCAAAAAAATGAGTACTTTCTTTTTGAAGTAAAAAGTTTAAATTGTTCTGCAGCTCTCAATATCGATTCTGAAGATTACACACAAAAGGTAGTTTCTTTAAAAGCCTTATACCAAGCAGTTTCGTCAAAGATAGATGATTATTTTTGCATACCTATAATGAGTGGAGATTCTTGGACTATATCATGCTTTTATAAAGGAGCATGCTATGAGCTTGATGAGGAGCAATTGAAGCAGGTAGTAAACGGAGATAAGTCAATATTTGAATTTAGAAAATAAAATTTACTAGTTAAGCTCCACCTTTACAAAGGTGGAGTTGTAAGATAAATTTCGCATCTCAGATTTTTGGTCTACAAATTATTTAGTGTGCAAGTCAAACTTCTTTCTTACATTATGATATGGATCTTTGTAGATAACCTTAAAGTGGCCAAAATCGTGTTTCTTTCCAATTTTAGGTTGTATAAAAGTTATTGATTTAATGTTCTTTCATTCTTTTGAAGTAACAACTTTCAATAAGTTACTAGAAGAAAGAAACGCTTTTTTTCAGTAAAGCATCAATATTCATTCACAACTACCTTTATTTTTTAATCCTGACGATAATATCATATAATTGTATCTGACCTCAGGATTGATTAAAGGATCATTTAAATGGATTTTTCTAAAGAACTTCCTAATACAACTTTGTTCAGAGAACTCATAGACAATAATTGCATTTATGTTGATAAAACAGAAATTATCTCTAAGTTCGCAGTTAAAAAAGGTCCTTTTTTTCTATCACGACCTAGACGATTTGGTAAGTCTACTTTAGTAAGTACATTGCACGAACTGTTTGAAAACGGTCTTGAAAGATTTCATGGTCTAAAAATAGAAAATCTATGGGCAGATAAGACCTATAAGGTTATCTACCTTGATTTTTCAACATTTAAAGAAAGTAATCCTTCTGATTCATTTAGATCTCTTTTTAACAGAGCCTTACTAAGAGCATTTAAGGGGGCTCATCTAGAATTTAACGCTAACAATGATGAGGATGGTCCGTCAGATCTTTTGTCTGATGCTCTTATGCAAGTCAATACAACAGACATCGTTCTTTTGATTGATGAGTATGATGCTCCACTTACTGCGGTCTTGAATGATGAGACTGAATTTGAATCAAGACGTAAAATTTTGTCTAACTTTTATAGCGCTGTTAAATCATATCAGGGAGTGTTCCGTTTTATCTTTATTACTGGTGTGACATATTATGATCATACTTCTATCTTTTCTGCATTCAACCATCTTGAGGATTTAACCTTAGATAGCGATTATGGAGCTTTAGTAGGTTACACAGAAGACGAGCTTGAGGACTATTTTTCACAATATATTGATAACGCTGCTGATGAGTTAAATAAAGAAAATAATACGGATTTATATTCTCATGAAAGTGTTGTTACTTCTTTAAAGCGAAACTATGATGGCTACAGTTTTGATAAAAAATGCAGAGAGCACGTTTACAATCCATGGTCTATAGTTAACTTTTTTAGTAAACCTCAAGAAGGATTTTACCCTTACTGGTATATGTCTGGTGGCTCTAGGCCGACCTTTTTAGTTAACTTTTTAAAACAAGAATTCTATAAAGTTGATAAAGAGCAATTGCAAAGACTTTTAGACTTGGATTCTAAAGTAGATATAGAACAGACTAAGCTTTATCCTCATATTGATAAACTATCAGATCTAGATCTTCAGGCTATTTTGTATCAGGCAGGCTATTTCTGTATTAAAGCTGCTAGAAAGGGAATTTTAACCATAGGAATTCCAAACTTAGAAGTAAAACAGGCTTTTTCTGAGATTTTGGTTGGAATTATTACTCATAGTGAAAGAGCTCAGGAAAAATATGTAATTCCTTTTGATAAGGCTATTAGCACCTGCAATCTAGAACTGCTTAAAGAATTGTTCAATAGTTATATCAACGAAATTTCATATGAATCAGTTAAGAATTTTTCAGAGTCATCTTTTAGAGATGTTATTAAATTAGCATTGTTGTCATTTAAGGTGAATGCTTCAACAGAAGTTATGTGCGCAAGTGGAAGAGCAGATTTAACAGCTGAATCTGATGATTATCTTTATGTTTTTGAGTTAAAAGTTACAGATAAAGACTCAAATGTAGCATCTAAACTTGAAGAGGCTAAGAATCAAATTATTTCAAACAAGTATGCTCGAAGACTTTCTGGAAAGACAATTGTGCCTGTAGCTTTAGTTATTGTAAATAATACTAAGGTCAAAGCAAAAGACGATGTCTCACAATGTGAAATAGCTGCGATGGAAAAAGTTGAAGTGTAAAACTGTGAGGAATAATATCTGAAAACTTCAAGAGCCTCAAATAGAGGCTCTTAAAAGAGATTTTAGTCTTTATCTAAAGTGCAAAGGCAGATTTTAGACAATAATTAGAATCTAACCTGCTTTTTCTTACCAGGGCGTGGAATGTAAACAAAGATAATACCGATAATTGCACCGCATAAAGCAATTAAGGCACCCTGTAACCACCAGCGCATCTGCATGTCTAACTCTTTAGTTTCAAGCTTATCAGCATAGTCACGTCTTGTAGCATCAAGATCTTCTAACTGATTGTTCTGCTTTGATAACTGCTCTTTTAGAGCTGCATTCTCTTTTTCTAGTTTCTCAACTTTAGCTTTAGCAACCTGATAGTCCTTAGCTACGATTGAGTCATAGTTATCCAAATCGTTCTGTAATTTAGCAACCTGACCTTCTAAGATCTCAACCTTTGCTTTACCACAAGGTTCTGTCTGAAGATCTCTTGTCTGCATCCATAACTGTTTGTTATCACCTTCAACTAAAACAAACTTCTTGTCATCAGACATTTTGATGAACTTGAATTTTTCACCTACATGGGTTGCCTGAACAATTCTGCAGTTTGCGCTAGGGCAGGTTCTTAACCATACGTTAGCAGCTTCTGAAACGTAAACCTCGTCACCTACTTGAGATTCCTCAACTGTAGCTGGTTTTGTAACTTTAATTTCAGCCTGTGAATTATCTGATTGGGTAGATTGTGCGCTTGTCTGAGTAGTGCTGTCAGTTGTATCTTCAGCAAATGCAGAGTTTGCAAGAAGTAGTGAAGAGCACATAAGAGTAAGTGATAAGATATTTTTGATAGATTTCACGATAAATCCTTAAATTCAAATCAATTTTGTCGTTTTGAACATTTTGAAAATTGTTTCAATTTTAGCACAGCTTGATTTACCACAGTTAAATTTGCAGATTAAAAATCACAAAGCCTTTATCCAGTCTATTCTGAATAGTTAAGTTTGTTGAAAATGTTAAAACAGCTAATGCTGTTATCAAAATGTGCTTTAGATTTATAAGGTGATTCTTCAGTTAGTGATGCCTGAAACCGTGCAATGTAGCAAATCTTGAAAGGCTTTTTTCATATTTGATCTTTTTGTGAGAATAATCTAGGCACAAACACCAAAAAATCTCTTATTATAGGAGTATCGAACGGAGAAAGACTATGAATAACAAAGAGATTGAGCTTAAATTTGGTTACGATGGCAAAGCAGACAATTTATTTGAGACCTTTTCAAAAATAGGTAATGTAAGTGCCGAGAGTGAACAGCACTTAGATAACACCTATTTTGATACTGATGATAAAGATTTATTTGCACTAAAAGCAGGTCTTAGAATCAGACGAGCTGATACTTTTACCGAGCAGACTCTAAAGGTAAAAGGTGAGAATATTGGTGGTTTACACAAGAGAGTAGAGTACAACCTGCCAATTGATGATACAGCTGAAGTTCCTAATCTATTAAAATTCCCAAAAGAAGCTTTCCCTGAGAGCTTTGATGTAGATTCCGTACAGCAAAAGCTAAAGAAAGTCTGCCATATTAGCTTTACCCGTCACTTATTTAACTTATCTTTGTTAGACAGTGTCTTTGAAGTAGCTTATGACAAAGGCTTTATTGAGGTTAACAAAAATGGTAGTGATACTCCTGTACAGTATCCGTTAAATGAATTAGAGATTGAGTTAAAAGAGACTACAGCTAAAAGCGATGATCTTTTAAATATCTTCTCAATTCTATGTACTCATCTGGCAACTAACAATCTGCCTTTATTATTAGAGCCTTTTTCTAAGATGCACAGAGCTGCTTTATTACAGAACAGCTCTCAGATGTCACTAAACTTGTCTCCATTTGATACTAAATCTGATGCAACACAAGTAACAGAATACATTAAGAACTTAGTTGCAAGTTTTGAACAGCTCTATGGCTATTTCATTATTTCAAAAGATATTACTGTCTTTAATTTAATGACCTCTGTTCTAGAAGAATTATTACTGTCATTAAAACTCTTAAAGAAAAAGAATTTACCTGCCTTTATTCGAGGTCAGAATGAACCTGTAACATATAAACAGGATCTGCAGATCATCTACAGACTGATTAAGAACTTTTACAAAGTCTGTTTCCATTTAAAAAAGAAACTTTTAAATGCCAAGTTAAATGGTAAAGATAAGGTTATAGAGGACTTATTTAAAGTAGTAAGAGAGTCTGAAAAACAGAATAAGATGTTCTTAATCCCTCTAAAACTGCGTTTGTTACTGTCTTTGATTGCAAGTTAAGTCAAAAGTTACTAAGACAATAAGCGCAAAGAGAAAAGCTCTGTACTTACTACAGGGCTTATAGAGAAGCACGGATAGTAAAATGAAATTTAACATCATCCCATCACCAAAGAATTACGATGCTCTTCCTGAGATTTTAAAAAAGGAAGCAGAAAATCAGTATGCAAGATTAAAAGATAAGCTTTCATATGAGGAGTTTTACCTTTTTGAGAGCAGGGCTGATTTTAAGTTTGTATTAGCTTTATCAGATTTTATTGCTAATACCATTTTCAGTTATCCAAAAGAGAGTGCTGCCTTAGTAGCATCAGGAGCATTAGATTCAGCTCATTTTGCAGATTCTCACAAGAGCGCGATAGAAGAGTACATAACAGAAAAACTCTCCGAGTTTGATTTAAAAAAACGTCTAAGAGTAATCAGACGCACCAGAGCCATGGTTATAGCTTGGCGTGATCTTACAGGTGTAGCTTCAATTGATGAGGTCTTTTCATCATTATCAATTTTAGCTGAAGTTATTGTTTTAAGAACTTTAAAGGTTACACGCCTGCAGCTTAATAACGCCTATGGTGATGCTCTGTCTGATGACGGTACACCAATGCCATTACTGACCTTAGGTATGGGTAAATTAGGTGGTGGAGAGCTCAATTTCTCATCTGATCTTGATTTAATCTTTGCCTATCCATATGACGGAGAAACTAAAGGTAAGCCCCGCTCTTTAACTCATAAAGAGTTCTTTACAAGAATAGTACAGCGAACAGCAAACATGCTCTCAGATAAAACTGTAGATACATTCTGCTACCGTATTGATTTAAGACTAAGACCTTTTGGTGATGCAGGTACCCTTGTAAATTCCTTTGATGCTTTACAGATTTATTATGAGACACAGGGTAGAACCTGGGAGCGTTATGCTTTAGTTAAAGCTAAATTACTAGGTACCAATGAAGACTATGGTGATTATGGTGATGAGTTAATCTCCCTACTAAAACCATTTGTTTACAGACGTTATCTTGATTATGGTGCTGTGCAGTCTTTACGTAAGTTAAAGCACATGATTGAGTCTGAGGTACGTCGCCGTTCTTTAAACAATAACTTTAAATTAGGTCAGGGCGGTATCCGTGAGGTAGAGTTTATCGCTCAGGTCTTTGAACTTATGCGCGGTGGTCGTTTTGAAGAACTGCGTGAAAGATCATTACGTAAAACTCTAAAGAATATTAGAGCACTTGATCTGTTACCTGAGAATATCTGCACCTTACTTGATGACTGTTATGTTTACTTACGCCGCCTTGAAAATGTAATTCAGGAATTCTCCGACAAGCAGACACAGACTTTACCTGATAATGAAAAAGACTGTGCAAGAATGCTTGTTGCCATGAACTATCAGGATAAAGAGACATTCTTACACGATCTTGATGAGGTTATGAGGGCTGTACATGAAGAGTTTAAACAGGTTGTAGCTGACGATGACAACGGTCAGGAAAAAATAGAGAATTTTGACCTGTGGGAAGCTGACAACTCAGAAGAAGAGTTAAGCGCTGAACTTGATAAGTACCTTGTAAATAAGAGTGAGGATAAAGAGCTTGCTAAAGCTATCATCAGTTTAAAACATACCTTATCAAGAATGCCTGTTGGTCCTGTAGGTCGTGAGACCTTATTAGAGTTAATGCCAAAAGTGATTTATCTTGTGGCAAAAGAAGAGCAGGCAGCTACTATCTTCAGACGCATTGCAGGTTTAATTGAGCAGGTAGCTCTAAGAACTCCTTATATGCAGCTTTTGCGTGATAACAATTTGGTTCTAGAGCGATTTATCAAGCTTTTAAAAGACAATCATTACGCAAGTGAGCTTATTACCTCTCATCCAATCTTATTAGATGAGCTTTTCATACCACAGTACTTTGAGGCTCCTCCTAGCGCTCAAGAGTTCTTTGCCATGTTACAGGAAAGACTATTGAGAATTCCTCAGGATGATCTTGAAACCGTAATGGAAGAGTTGCGTCTTTTCAAAAAAGTTATGGTCTTTAGAATTGCGCTCTCTGATAAGGCAGGCAAGTTACCTTTAATGAAGATCTCAGATGCTCTAACCTGGCTTGCTGAGGCCATCGTAAAAGAGCTTATGATATTAGCATGGGATCAGAATTCTAAAAAGTATGGAATCCCAGAAGGTACAAGTGTTGATGATCCTGGTCTTGCTGTAATTGGTTATGGTAAGTTAGGTGGCATTGAGTTAGGTTATAAGTCTGATTTGGACATGGTCTTTATTAGAAAAGTCTGTGAAGGTACAACCAATGGTGTGTCACCAATTTCAGTTGACATGTTCTACCAGAGATTAGTGCAAAGAATGTTGCACCTCTCTACAACCAAGACAGTAGGTGGTGTACTCTATGACTTAGATATGAGACTGCGTCCTGATGGTGATACCGGTCTTTTGATCTCTGATATAGATTCTTTTGAAAAATATCAGTCAAATCGCGCCTGGACCTGGGAGCATCAGGCTTTGGTAAGAGCAAGACCAATTGCAGGTTCCAAGCAAATTATTGACGAATTTAACCGTATTCGTGAAGATGTGATAAGACGTTCTAAAGATGAGGTTAAATTAAAAGAAGAAGTAGTTGCTATGCGCGAGAAGATGCGCAAGCACTTAGACAGAACCTCAGATAAGCTTTACGATATCAAGCAGGGACCAGGTGGCATGATTGATGTTGAGTTCATCTCTCAGTATTTATTATTAGATAACGCCCCTCGCTTTAAAGATATGAAGTTATGGACAGATAATGTCAGAATTTTAGAAGAATGCTCTAAATTTGGCATTATTGATGAGACTGTAACACGACAGTTGATTGATGCCTATATTGATATCCGTAAGATTTATCATGAGTTATCTTTAGCTGATCTGCCAAGACTTGTGCATATTGAGGACAGACCTGTAAAGACTTTTGATGTTGAAAAGATCTGGAAAGAGCTATTTAAAGATGTAATCAGCAAGGAAATTGGTAATAAAGCTTAAGAGCTGTACTTTAACTACCTATAGAGACAAGATACTTAGGCTTTATTTTACTTAAAACTCAGGAAAAAATGATCTTCTACTGAAAAAAGGATCCAGAGGATCTTCATCGTCATCGTAAGGATTTACTAGAGGAAAATCTCTTTGAAGCAGAGCTTTGTCATTTGAGACAAGAGGTCCTTTACCTTTAGGACACTTATAAGCTCTACCTGACAGACCTACTCCTAGCATTCTCCTTGTAAGAGGGCGTGGGTAGACGTGTGTCTCTACAAGATGAGTGCCACCTAGTTTTGCAACAGCCATCTTTAAAGAGAATCTTGCGTTGTCAATGTGAGCAAAGGGAGCATTGGTATCAACGTCAGCTATAAAGGTACAACCTTCAACTTCAGTTGGCAGAGCGGTGATAATTTTATTAGCCTGATTAAGTTCCTGCTCAGAATAACAGCCCTGTAGAGAAACCGTCACAAGACTTACAAAAAGGCAAATAAATAAACTTTTCATTGAGGATAAAACCTACTTGTCAGACAAACCCGGGTAGCGGTTCTCCTCTGGATTTGGAGCTGTCTTAAAGCGTCTGTGTAACCACAGGTACTGACCTGGTGCCATTAAGATCATCTTTTCAATGATGTGGTTGATTCTGGTAGTATCAGCTAATGCGTCCTCTGTTGGGAAGTTTTGTAAAGGCTCTCCAACATACAGATGATATTTACCGCCTTCACGAATTGTCCAGGCAGGTTGCACCTGAGTGTTTTTAACTCTAGCTAAATTATGGGTACCTTCAACGGTTGCAGCCTCTTTTACAGCAAAGAAAGGAGCAAATGTTGATACTCTGCGACCATAATCCTGATCTGGAGCGTACCATATTGGCATGTTCTTCATTAATGCTTTGAGCATGCTACGAGGATCGTTTCTGTCAACTAAAGCTAGGTTCTTTCTTAATCTGCCTCGTACCTGAGCCCACTCCCAAACAGGGTGATCTGATGGTCTGTAAACACCAATACCAGGGGTAATCAAGGTTGCATAAATTCTTGCCATAAGCTCTAAAGTTACAAAATGGCAAGAGAGCACTAGGATTGGTTTACCAGATTTTGCAATTTCTAAGGCTTTATCTAACTGCTCTTTATCAATTGCAATATGTCTTTTTAATCTCCAGTCAGGCCAGAACCAGGCCATGCCAGTTTCAAACAGAGCGCGACCAGAATTCTCCATAACCTCTTTTGAGAGTTTGTCCTTATCAGACTTTGACATCTCAGGGAATGCTAATTCTAAATTTCTTTTTAGAACATATTTTCTTGCTGGCAGAATTTTTCCTAAAAGACTGCCTAAATGTTTTCCTATAAACATCTGCACAGAATAAGGCAGAAAGTTTACAAGACAGTAAAGAATAAAAACAGCAATCCATGCTCCCCAGAAATGGGGTAATAACATCTTTTTGACAAAAGCCGGCTTTGAGACAAAACCGTTGCCCCAACCTCTTTTTACTGTACTAAAGCGCTTATTATGTGCGCTTTCTTTACGTCTTTCTTTTTCAGAAATATGAAGTGAATATTTTTCCATGAACTATTCTTTAACTTTTTGAATAAAACGTATTGTATCCAATTTTAGAAAAAGTCACTAACAATCTTTGACAATTTGTCTATAAGTCTAAAGATTATTGTCCTAATACTAGGATCTTTTTGATAAATCTGTAACCGATTTTCTGACAATCAGCTCTGTTTTAAATGGTGAGATTTTAAATTTATTCTCACCTGATGCTCTGTCTAATGACAGTAATAATGCGTTCTTACCCATATCATCAATAGGATTTCTTACTGTAGTAAGAGCAGGGGATAAACATGATGATAAGAACAAATCATCAAAGCCTGTAAAAGATACCTCCTCAGGTACCTTTATTCCTCGGTTTTCAAAAATAGACATCGCAGATGCTGCAATAGTATCTGAATAACAGGCAATAGCTGTAAAAGCATTCTTATCCTTTTTCAAAACCTGTAGTAACTTTTCAGCTGCCTGTGCACCACCTTCTAATGATGGCGGAACACTTAACATCAGTTCTTCATTTACCTCTAGGTGATGAGCTTTCATCGCCTCAAGATAACCTTCTTTACGCTGATGAGCATCAATAATGTCAAAAGATGAGTTAATAAAAGCTATTTTTTTATGACCGTTTTTAATTAAATACTCAATCTCTTTATACATTGCGCCTTTATTATCAATATTAACGCATCTGTCTTCATAGCCTTTTAAAATTCTGTTGACTAAGACAATTGCTGGAAAGCGGGACATATAGTCTGATAAAACTGCATCATCAATAGCCATAGCATGGATAATCAGCCCTGAACACTGATGAGAGAGCAGAGAATCAATTGCATTCTTTTCTCTTACTGGATCATAAAAGCCCTGAGTAATTAAAAGGCTCTTACCTAAGCTGTTTGCAACTACGTCACATGATTTTATCATGCTGCCAAAGTAAGCATCAGAAATATCTGAAACTAAAATTCCAATGGTCTCACTGTCTTTTTTAGCTAAAGTTCTAGCGTTGGCATTTAAATAAAAGCCTAATTCTTTTTGTGCTTTTAAAACGGCATCTTTAGCACTATCGCTAACTTTAGCGGTGCCGTTTAAAACTCTTGAAACCGTTGCTACAGAAACATTTGCTCTTTTAGCTACATCTCTAATTGTTGCTGCCATGGTGTGTATCTTTGGTAAAATATATTGTTCAATAAAGGTGATAATTGATATTTTTAATCTATATTTTACATTAAATCGAAAATAAAAAATCAAAATGTGAAAAAGATCAAATTATTCTATTGTCATCTCAAAATTATGTTCTATAATTCATGTAAACGGTTACATAGGCATATCAATGCTTTTAGAGGAAATTTAAATATGGCTACAATTTTAGTAACAGGTGGTGCCGGTTATATCGGTTC
>ERZ1026884.1332-NODE-1332-length-13447-cov-106.700568_pt1 | contig 13447 bp, 21 predicted proteins | sample MGYA00380172_ERZ1026884 | MGnify/ENA primary metagenome ERZ1026884 (study PRJEB33269, sample SAMEA4719808) | human gut metagenome | biome: human-associated habitat; feature: organic feature; material: feces | place: Cameroon | collected 2013-10 ... | reverse complement strand
CCCTCACACTTCTGCAGCTACATTGTCCAGTACCTTAACAAATACCTTAACAAACCTCTACACCATACGTGCTTTAGCGCGCTAAAGTATTAAATCGCTTGACAACCAGGCAAATATATGCTATAATGAACTTGAGAATGAGGGTAGTATTTATACGTGAAAGGTGTAGAATGACCCTGGAAGCACGGTGGTAGAAGCTCCGCCAGCACACTGCTACAACTGCTTGGTAGTGCTCGTATTATACAGCCCGTTCTCACCATCATAAATAAATTAAAGGAGAAAGGGATTTATGAAAGCTAAACCACGTTTTAAAGACAAGCGTTTGAGTCATCTTATTTATGACGAAACGCAGTCGCCAAAGGCACGTACGAACACCAGCGGAATCAACGTTTCGTGGAGTGTATGCAGAGAGACGGTCGACGAAGAGAACGACACGAAGAAAGCCCTTAAGGGAAAGGAGATGATTGAGGAATGACCGAAGAAGAGATTAAGGCATTGCAAGAAGAAAACGCCAAACTTAAGGAAGAGAAAGAAACACTTACAAAGTCTTACGACACGTTGAAAGCGGAGAAAGAAGATTTTGAAAGTAAATACAATGCAGAACTTGAAAAAAGCAAACGAGCAATTCACGACGGTGCGCCGCTGCCCGACGGCAAGACTGGCGATGAATTATTCGCAAGTTTGTTTAAATAATATAAGGAGATAAAAATTATGGCAGTTAGCTCTATTCTTACGCAGTTAAAAGACATTTTTGCCTCGCCGTCGTATGCCGATAGAATTCCCGAAGCAACTCGGACGAAGATTTCTACGAACGGTTTCGGCGCAGAGGGTAAATACACGCCAACCGAATACAATGAAATTTACGGTCAGCTGCTCAATATGGTAGCAAAGATTCAGAATTTCGGCTTTAAGTATTCGGGGGTAGACTTCGAAAAATACAACAAAGGTTTCATTTCGGCAGGCGACGCGATTCTCGACAACTTTATCGACCTGGCAGATGTCGGTACGATTCCGAAACTTATCAACGCAGCGGGCGACAACAAAGGTGCCACGACGGTTGACCCTTACAAGATTAAGTGGGCGAACGTTAAGACCGCGTATTACGTCGGCACTTACGATTTGCAGTACCAGGTCACGACCCGTCTTACCGACGTCAAGAAAGCGTTCCTTTCCGACTCGTCGATTACGAATTTCGTTACGTTGTGCCGTTCCGTGCTTCCCGAATCGTTGAAGTACGACCGTTATCTCATCACGAGAAATATGCTCGCCGATTCCACGATTTATAAGGTTTCGAAAGACTTCGCCGTTACGCCGCAAGACAAAGACCAGCCCGTGTTTACGGCAGACCAGGCAAACACGATTATCTCGGTTATTCACGATTACGCCGATGCGCTTCGTTACAACACTACCGCGTACAACAAACTCGGCGTTCATTCGGCAACGGAAGAGGGTAACGCCGTGCTGTTCATCAACAGAGGTATTTACAACGCTCTCAAGACAGCGATGAAGAACGTGTACCACAATGAAATTGACTTCGGCGTTGATTCCATTGAAATGCTGCCCGACTTCGGTGAAAGCGCAGCTACTTCCGGTCAGTTCGCGGCGATTGTCGATAAACGTGGTCTCTATCTTTGGGACACGTTGCAGCCATATATGTGGGATATTTGGAATGGTTCTGGTCTCTACTGGAATACGTTCCTCTCTTACCAGGGCAAAATCGGCTACGCACTTCATCGTAACGCCGTTCGCTTCACCCTTTCGGAAAAGGCGGCAGGTTAAGCCAACTTTTCTCCTTAATTTTAACTTTGCCCGTGCAGAAATGTGCGGGCATTGTTCAAAGGAGCTATTATGATAGTAACGTTTTATAAGACAAAATTAAGCGCTCAAAATCGTTGCTACAACAAAAGCGCTTATGACACGTATTTAACGGGAAGAGAAAAACTTATCTACGAGTTTAAACAGAGTATAATTCCTAACACTGTTTTCTATGTACCTGCTAAGAAGTCGGACGGAAGCTATTACCAGTGGCAGTTATACAATTACGTAACGTTTGAGTATGCTGGACTTAAATGGGGTTCTTTCATTACGAAAGTGCAACCCATTGCAGCCAACGAAACTGTTTCAATTTCCCACGCAACGGATAACTGGTATTATTTACTTGAAAACGAGGTGGATTTTGATATGCACGGGCAAGTAAATCGGGCTCACGTAAACGATATGCGAGAAACTGTTGACGTAACGTCTAAAAAGACTTATGTTCCAACTCTCGATAACACGTATGTTAGCCCCGAAAGTTCGTGTTCTTCTAACGGCTTCAATGTATCATATACGGAAGTGTTGCAGTTTGATTCGAATAAGCCTGACGGCTGGCACTATTTGTATATACTTATAAACAATCCAAATCAAACGGGTTTAACTTATGGCGAATCTGGAGCCAGTAAAACAGATTATGAATCGAACTGTCATCAGTACTACAATAATTCGTTAGGAAAAAAGACACGTTCTATCAATATGTTATTGTGCGGCGTAGTCAACGACGACGGATTGATTTCGTTTCTTATTTCCCACTCGATTGAAACTAATCCTGTGGCGGACACTTTTAGAAGTTATATGATTAACTTGCAAAGCGACGCTATTACGAAAGTAATGGTTAGTGATATACCGCCTAACGAGTATTGCAGTATTCGTTCTGTTGCAGATAGCGACGGCAGTAAAGTAGGTTATATTTACTATAATCGTCCAAGTGATTCTATATCGTTAGGACACGCTAACAATCTTAGAGGTTTACCACAAAACTTTTCTATTTTGAACTATTTCAACGCAGTAACAACGTACGCTTATCCTACAAATGCCGCAAATAATTTTGTTTTGTATTCGGGTAATACTTCACTGGGAACGCATTACAAGAACGATTATGATACTTACATCAATTACGGAATTTGTAAGTTAAGAATGAGTCCCTACTGTGTATTAAATTACGCAGGGAAAACTGTTGATTATAGTAAGTATGAAAGTGCTGATGTGCCTACCGATTATTTTGAATTTCGTATTCAGTACGGTATTGACTTTTCGTTCAATTACTACTATTATTCGATACAAGGACTTAAAACACTTGATAAGTCGGCTTCGTTCACGTACGTAAATTGTTTAAATGCTTTCGACCCGATTGTAACGCGTTCTTACTTCGACCAGTACGATTTGAGTATAATCAGCGCTAACGCTGCAACGAAGAAAATCGATTTAGGATTCGGATTGTTTAAGTCGGCGGGTTCGATTGCAGGCTCGGTACTAAGTGGAAGCGCAAGCGGCATTATCAGCGGTTCATTAGGTCTTGCACAAGGCGTTGCATCTGTTGGATACAAGGCAAAAGCAATAAACGCGGAGAAAGAGAAAGCAGTCGGGCAAATTAACAACGGAGAAATTAGCTCCGATACGGCGGTTGGGTTCTACGCTTCTATGGGAAAATTGGATATATTTAATTTGTATCTTATTACACCAAACGAAAGCGGTTACAATCAGCTAGCGCCTATGCTTCACCGATACGGGTACAATACCCCGCTTCAGCTCGATGAAGTGTATAAGAATCATAGGAGACAATTCTTCAATTACTTCGAATGTTCTACTTGTGATATAGAGGGCGTACCTGCTGAAATTGCAGATGACCTAAACACAATGTTCGAAAGTGGTGTCCACTTGTGGAGCGGAGAAGTAAGTAACTGGAACGTAGCAAACTGGCAGGTGGGCGTATACGCTTGGATAGAGGAGACACAAAATGTTTAATCAAAACTTCAATAGAATCGGTTATCAGCTTTGTGCAAAGAACGGCTACGAATGGAACGAGAAAACCTACATTATTATGGAGCGTTTCCTCAATCTGTTTATGAGCCGTTATGAGTACGAGGGAATACCCGACGAATTCGAACACACGTACGGCAACAGGAATTTGTTTGAACTTATGTTGTTCTTCTCTCCTGCTGTTGCGTGGTTCAAGAAAGGTAAAGAACTTATGGCGTTGCCTGTAAGCGGTACTTATGAGTACAACGCAGCAGGTAAACCTATCAAGTGGACAGCGTATGCGATTAACGGTGCGTGGGATGAAGAACTTAATGAGGACAATAGTGTTCTTATGTTCAACGACCAAGCGATGTCAATTCCGTATTTGCAGCTACTTTACGAAGCGCGATTCCTTGTTAAACTGGATAGCGCTATGAATCAAAACATCGACTTACAGTCCAAACCGTATGTAATCGAAGCGTTTGATGAAAACGTTAAGAGTACAGCAACGTGGGCGGACTTAGTCAGCGAATTTAAATCGCGTATCGTTGTTCGCAAGAAGCGCGATAAAGGCGATAAGAGTGATTTACTTCAGTCGCAAGTCTTAAACCTGGGCGTGGAGCTACAAGTAGCAGAATTTATGAAAGCTTATAACGAGTTCCTTTTCAGAGGACACACATACCTCGGTATTAAGAACGTGAACATAGAGAAGTCCGAACGTTTACTTACGGGCGAAGTGAGCGCAAACGATATTCTCGTACAGAACAATTACACGAATGCAATGCTTATGAGACAGAAATGCTTCGACGAACTTCACGAAAAAGGTATTATCACCGAAAAGATTACGGTGAAGCCTACAGAGCTTAGAACTATGACGGCAGACATTTCGTCTATGTACCAGGCTCAAGGAATGTTTAATAAAGGGGGTGTAGGAAATGCAGGCAGTAATGCTCCGACTGAACGAAATAATTGATGAAGATGACCCGTTTGTCTTTGTCGCAGATTCTACGCAACGTGCACTGTACAACATCGTTTTAAAAGCGTACAGAACAGCGTATATCAACGCCGACAGCGTAGACGATTTCAAAGCAGGATTCGAGTTTTATTGGACGAAGAATATCAATAAATACAAAGATTTGCTTAACGGTAGCGGCAACCTTTTTCAAAAGCTGTATGATTTTCGTAATGGCACAAGTGTTCACAGCGGTAGCGATTCTACGAATAAACAGCAGACGAAAACGGAAACGTTCTCGCCAGGCGATAAGGTTACTACGAAGTACGGACATACTATGTCGCAGGACTATTCCGCTGACGAAGCAGATAACAGGAATACAGAAAAACGTTTTGAACAGAACGCCGTGGAAACATCTACAAACGCTAAAACGAAAGCGACTTACACGTACGGAGCCGACACCGATAAGGGTGATACTACTGAGCGCAGCGGAAGTAATACGACTACGACGAAATACAGTGGCGATCCAGATACTGTAAAGCACGATTTAACAATTACTGACACGTTGGCAGACTACGACCCTGTACGTTTTGAACAGGCTTTACGTGGAGTCAATCTTTACGATATGTGGATTGACGAATTTAGACCACTTTTTATGGAGATTTTATTCTATGACTAATTTTGCAGAGGGAATGGCGGGTGCAGCAACGTGTTTGCTTGCGGGTTCTTTCGTTGAAAGTATGCCAGCGGCAATCAGTATTATCTGCACTTGCGCCGTAACGGTTGTAACGTGTTTCGTTCAACTGTACAGATTGTGGAGAGACAGAGACAATGATATTAAGAAGAATAAAGAATCTTCTGACGAAGAAAAGGAGAAAGACGAAAATGTTTGAAACAGGTATGAGCGCACTTGTGCTGAAAATTTGCGGCGAATACGCGCAGTCTCTCGGACTTAACTTTCCGCCGTGCACACAGCAGGAAATCAATGCAATCGCCGAGTGGGTGAATAAGCATACTGTCAAGGACTTGCAAATCACGCAGGACGGCAACACACTTACGTTCACTTTCAACCAGGATAAAGAAACGACGTTTACCGTCGAATTACCAGAACAGTACGAACTTACGGTGGACGATTTGGAGAAGTTCATAAAAGGCAGTGCAACCGTGGTTGTGGACAGAAGTGAGGACAACAAAACGCTCGTTGTTTCACTGGATAAGAGTCAGCAGGTACAATATATAACGATTTCGAATACTTCAACTCCTCTTACTGCTGAACAGCGTGCAATTCTCGCTGCGAATGACAATAACTACATTATGTACAATTACGATATTTACAAACGTACTACAAAAATAGTTAACGTTTATCAGTACTTCGGTGGGTATGACGGGTCTGTAAGAGTTAAAACCATTTACTACAACGGCGGAAATGGAGAAATAACGTACTATGATGAATACTTGCAGGATAGTATTTGGTATTTAACCATTTCTCCTGCCTCGGCTACGCAAGGCACGCTGACCAGCGACCAGCTCAAACGTTTGAAAAAAGATATGAGCAATTCGATTATTCTCAATAACGAGATTTATCGCCTTGCAGATAACCAACATACTACGGGGGTTATGTCTTACGTACACACTGGATGGGATGGTACTTCGGTACAGAATAAGAGTATCAATATCACCGTGAGCACGGGCGCGTGGGCGTTGGTGCAAGGAAGTAGTAGCGGTGGAAAAATGTATAAACACGATTATACAATCACAGGAAGCGGAAGCGGGAACAAAGTTTATTGTACTGTTTATAAAAGCACCAACACGCCAATGACTATTTCAGAAGTGATTAACTTCTTCTCTTCTGCAGCTACCAGTGGTAGGGTTGTATTAGTCGGTGTAGTAACAAACTATACCACGGCTGGCGCGGGTTATTTTCAAAACATTTCTTCGCCAACCAGTTATGATGTTTATATTAACGGCACCGACGCAAACTTTACAATTTCTACAAGTAGCGAAATGACGCAAAATATAACTGAACTTTAACTTAAGGAGAAGAATTATGGAAGAGAAAAATCTGTACTACAAAGGAAGCAAAAAATTCTATATCGGACACCCCACTATAAACACTTATGAGTGTATCGGGCAGAGGGGTAGAGGAAAGACAACGTATTGGCTGCACGAAGCAACGAAACGTAGTATAGAAAATATACTCGACCATAATTCTTCTCGACCCGATAAATTTTACTTCTTAAGAAGAGGTGAAAAGGACTTCGATAAGATACGCCAAAAGGGGTTATATCAATCCCTTTTGAGCGTACCCGAATACAAGGACAGTTTACGCGGATATACAGCAGAAAAGCTATGGAACGGTCATATACTTTTGGGAAAGAAAGTGAACGACGGAAAAGACGATTATGCGTGGATTGACGTTGGATATTTCGGAGATTTAAACAATGTTAAAGGTGTATCTACAGAAGACGCTAACGTTCTGATTTTCGACGAAATTGTAGAAAAGTTACGCGCCAAATACAAAGGCGGAGACGGTGGCATACACGAACCCGAACTGTTGGCTTCGTTGGACGAAACGTTATTCCGAAACAAAGATAATTGGTTTATCCTGTTGGGAAATGCGGATAGCCCTACGAATCCTTACAACGAACATTTCGGTATTCCGTTCGGATGTCAAGCGTGGAGCGATAGAGACATTGGTTTCTATTATGAAGTCGATTATTCTGCTGACACCGAACAGGAAAAACTTAAACACTCAACGGGTAGACGATGGAGCAAAAGTGTGTACGGGCAGTATTCTAACGGGCACGTTGCCCTCGGCTCTATATCTGATACGCTTATTTGCGAAAAGCCGAATTATGCAGAACACGTGTTTAACTTTATGATAAGCGGTGAATGTGTTACTGCTTGGTTCGATGAAAAGAACGGTATGTGGTTTATGCACGACAATTACAAAGCAGATAAAACAAAACCTATCTTTGCTGTAACCAGTTCGGATATGAGTGTTAATTCGCTGTTCGTTGCATACAATTCAGACATAATTATGCAATTCCGATTCCGCTACGGTCAAGGACGTGTACGGTTCAATTCACAAAAGACAGCTGCTTTATTTTCTTTGATGATTTCTTTAACGCAATAAAAAAAGAGGGCTTTCGCCCTCTTTTATTGTTTATCCCAAATATCCAGTCGTTTTTCAAGTATTTCGCTGTATGTTATCATAGTTTTGCATTGTTTCTTCAACAGTTTTCTGTGTTTTCTCGGTAAAGAGTGAAATTTGTCTGTCCACGAAAACAGTATAAGCTTCTTTATCTTTTCATCAAGATTCCATTTTTCTTCGAAAACTCTATGTCTTGCTGGATTACAACTGTCCATACATTTCCCTCAACCATTGAGAATATTTTCGAGCTTGATTACAGTACAACATACACTGCTGGTGGTACCTGTTCAAAATGTCGTAATGTTGTTCTTTTATTGTGTGATTTTCTTGAGTTAAATATTCTTTATTTTCTCGTTGTATCGCCTGACAAACTTTTTCGTAATTATCAATCGCATTTCTTTGCATATATTCCAGCTCTTTTTGAGTGAATGGTAAAATTTTCATTATTCTCTCCCTAAATATTTAAAATACGGACATTGTTCCTCTCCTAAAGGAACTTCTTCGGCGCACACGCACCAAGTCTCTGTCCCTCTGTTCGGACACTTCCCACAATCTTTTTGATGAAATTTACATAAAGTACCTTTTTCATACCTATATGCACAATACATACAGAGGTAATTGTATTCTACACATCTAATCATATAACGCCTCTCTGCAAATACTTGAAGTTCGGACAAAAACCCTCGTAAGATTCCGCCGTATTTTCACACGAGCATACCCCATTTCTATCTCCAATCATACAGTGTTTGCAATCCTTATTGCATAATGAAAGATACGGCATATTCTTATTGTAAGCACAAATTTTACACAAATATTTATACCTGTTCTTTCTTTTCATTAATTTGCACCGCCTTTTGCCACGTTACACAAAGCACGTCGGTCATACAAAACAACGTTTGAGCGAAACGTACATAACCGCTTTCAGAAGTAACACTTGCTACTACGAGAGCGTGCGCAGCTTCTCTTGCTGCTGCTCTGCTGTTGTACTCTTTATCGAGCTTCAAGCCGTTCTTAAAAATAACTGTAGTGATATATTTCATTTCAATTCTCCTCTTCGTTATAATCCAAAGTCTTTACGGTACACATCGTGTCCAAAACGCCTTTCAATCCTATCATATTCGCATTTATGCTTTGAATAAAATAGTTTAATTTTGCGTAAAATTGTTCTACCACTGTATAAGTGGAGCGGTTTTCGCGTACCCCCGCATAAAATTCCTCTTTCATTTCGAATGTACAACAATCGTGCAAATTGAATGTAAAGTATACCAGGGTCGAATAAGCTTTCCCGTCTGCGACAACGTCTATTTTAAGCTTATCGGAATCAATCTCTTTCTTTGCAACTTCTGCAGCAACCTTTAAACAAAAGGTTTGCCTCATTAACCTGTTTATTTTCATACTTTTCTCCTCAAAATACCAGCCTATACGTTGTATTTTCAAGGTGCTTGCCGCCCTTGACTGTATGGGCTTGAATCTTTCCGTTAAACTCTGCATTCGGCACGAAGTTATCAAAAGTCATTTGCTTTGTTACTTCTTCGGGCGCCCCGCAACATTTAACAATTATTTGATTTGGGTCGTTGGAATATTCTTCTGTTTCATACATATAACGTTTACAACCCAAATATTTAGCGCGTTTAATGTAATGTTCAATTTTAAAGTAGCCGTACAGTGAATTGTGAATGGGTATGTCTGGTTCTTCTTGCCCTAATAGATACATACTATCCGTGTCGCAGTAAACAAATCTGTCCCAATTCTTAAGTATGTTTGTTATAAGGTATTCTCTTGAATAAGCCGTTATAAATGCGGCTATCGGGATATACCCACCTTGTCTCTTTTCTCCCTCATAACGTTTAAAAGAAACTATTCCTTTTTCGTTAAGATATGGAAATGAAAGCGTTCCCTCTTTAGAAGTAGCCTGCCAACCGTAAGCAATGTTCTGTTGTTTCTTTGCGCGTGCACGTTCCCCACCTTGCGTGTGTTCTTTTTGCAAACGCCACGGATAAAGATATTCATAATAAAGACTACCTTTCCCGTCCTCTTTTATTATTTCGTCTAATTTCATATTCTTTGCTTGCTCGTGATTCACTTCTTTCCCACATTTAGTGTCGAAAATATAACAATCTATGTATTCGAGATTCCAAACGTTGTAGTTTTCAAAAAATAACCTTAAATCGGGGGAGCATAACCACATTTCGCATACTTTATCTCCACTGTCTGTTAAATACAAATCTTTAATATAAAAACCTTTGAAATTTTTCCTCGCTATAGTGGGTACTCTGTTTTCTTTTAATGAAAAACTTGCCTCAAAATGTTGAACGTAAACTCTTGTTATATCTTGCTTGAAGTATTCACTATCTTCAGCAAAACCTTTAACTTTCATGGGTTTACCATATGGCAAAGGTTTATGTAACATTTGAGCAGGGTACATAGAATTTATATCTACACTTATTAACTTTTCATACATTTTGTTAAATCTGTCTGGTCTTAAATAACAATATCCGCCTCTATATGCTCGTCTAACATAATCATCTTCTTCATCTGTTAAATTTGGAAAAACTTCTAAATATTCTTCTTTTGTCCTGGCTATTGTGGGCTTAAAGAAAAGTCTTGAATTACCACTTTCTGTAAATGCTTTAAATCCGTGTTCTAAATCTTGAAGTAGTACTCGCATTACTATTTCTGTATCATAGTGTATATATGTTAGTTCTTCTTCTGTTGGTTTGTGGTCTGCTTCTCTTATAATATCGTAATCTATTTCTCCTTTTTGTATTGGTAATTTGTATATCTTAGCTAATTCTTTTACACTTGACGAATTGTGTTTTAAACTGTCATTAATAGTAACTGTATTACCATTTTCAAAACATATTTGGTAACAATAATGAGCACCCAAAGGAGTAATAACTGTTGTAAACTCTCCTCGTCTAAGATTCTTTTCTGCTGTAAAGGTGTACCCTTTCTCCAATAAATAAGAAAGAATATAAATTCCATCGTAAGAAAGATTGTGAAAAGAAAAAAGACATTTATTGAATCTTGATATGAAGTCGATAAAAGATTCAAGCGTTGTGCCGTTGTAATGTTTAAGCTGCCTATCGCATATATCCCATAACCAAACTCTTGCTTTATCGACATTCCATTGAAAGGTGGAAGTTTCGAAGTCAGCGGTGAAAAAACTCTTATACGCTGTATAATCAAATTTCAACCGTTAACCAAAACTTCTAAGATATTCAATGCGTTTTCTAACTCTCCACCGTTTATATATTTTAAATCTGCACCGTCGTAGCGATTAAAAGTATCGGATATTTCAAGAATTTGGTCGAGTAAACCTTTATAATTTGGTGCATATGTTTCAATTATTTTATTTATCGTTTCGTCGCTGTAATCGAATGTTCTCCATTGATTCGCCTGTTTTAATGTTTCTCGTATCGTCTCTATCGCTTCTATTGGTGTCTCGTTTATTCTTTTAAGTTCACCTTTTTGTCCTACTTTTATACTTGTCATTGTAGCTTCTAACCCGCCAAACCCTTTCGCTTTTTCTATAAGTTCGTTATCGCTCATTTTCGAATCAAACATACCTTTAAATCTATTCACAAGTTTTCTTGGTGTATATACAGGTATGTAATCTGTTATTCCGAAGCTGTATCGTTTATCTTTAATTTCCTTTATGTGTTTTCTATATTGACGTTGTAACTTCGCAAAAGACTTTAACTGTTCGTCGGTTATACCTAACTGTTTTAACAAATCTTCTGCTTTCATCTTAAACTCCTTAGCAGTGTTGTATCTACATAAGGACGAATCCTTTCCAAAGCCTTATAAACAAATTTAGTTACAACAATGTAATCGTGCTTATATTGAACTGAATTTGCCTGCTGATAAGGAGTTTTCCTTATATACATATCCTTCGAAATTCTTTGTGGCTTACCACCCCTGGAAAACAATAGTTTTAACATAACGCCATTCACATTCTTTTCTATGTTTATAGCGTTGTACTCAATCCAACCGTTTTCTTTCTCGTAAAAGATAACTATATATTTCCCTTTCGTGGGGGGGTATTTTGTTGGTACATTATAAAAATCAAATTTTTTATTCAAAATTTTTGACCCCCGTCTTTAATTAAAGATATAATTTTATTTTCGCACTTTCAAATAGTTAATTTTTTCTACTGTCTATAAGTAGGCGCTTTAGCACTTTAGCGAACTAAAGTGTATTTTAGATAAAAAATAAACACCCTAATTTTAGTTAGGATGTTTATTTGTATGTGTGTTGCCTGGCTGTCTTTACCTCACTTTTATTTGTTAATCAAAAAAATCGCTTGTTTTGTCGTTCTCTTTGATTTCGTCGGGAACGATTTCATAATCGGCAATACGTAACACGGGAAAGCGCTTGCTTAAATCCATACGCCCCGCCGTTACGGTGATTCGCGCCGACTCTTTCAGCGGCTCTTTGCCGTCAAGCAAAAATGCAACCGTGAGCCGCTTTTTATCTTTCGTGTCGCACGTCTCAAACGCGTTAAATTTTTTGCCGTCTTTGTTGGTTACCTCAAGCTTGCGTACGTAAATAGTAAACGGTTTCATTATTCATTTACCCCCGTTTTCTTTCTCTGTTCGCCGTTTAAGGCTTTCAACGCCGACATAACGCGCTTTTTGTACTGTTTGGCGATTGCGTTAAGGGTTTTACCCTCTACACCGTCAAAAGCTTTTACCGCGTTTTCGCAAGCCGTTTTGCAATCGTTCAAAGCGTTTTCGAAAGATTCCGCCGCCGCTTTGAGCTCGTCAAGCTGTTTAATTTTGTTTTCGATGATTCCCATTTTTAATACCTCGTTTCGATAGTTTCGTTATTTTTGAAATAATGTCGGATTGTTTTTACACAAGTATGTTTTTCGTCGAATATATCAACAGCTACATAATCGTTACAAAACAAATAATAACCCGCGACATTATTTTTTAAAGCCGTTTTTCTGTAAAAATCCCTTGCTTTTCTATATTGAAAAGCTGTATAAGCCCCACAAAAATATTGTATCATTTTGTACATCTGTTTTTGTGTTGTTGTTCCTACATAGTCATTAATACAGTGTACGGCGCTCAAATCTGATATATCTATTACACCCATATATGTATTATATGAATACAATTTGATAATATTGTTTTGCTGTTCAAAATACGCGTTCATATGTCTGAATCGTTTCATTGACAAAATTAACAGCCAGGTTTTAACACTTTTTCCGCCCTTGCGTTTCGTCGCGCCCTGTTCGCTCTTTGCTTGTCTTGCTCATATCGTCGCAAGATTCACCACAACACCAAACACCACGCGCCACGTGGTGCGGATAAGTTTTTATTAAATTGTAAAAATGCTTTGTACCAGGCAGCTGCCCGCGGTGAGCTTTCGTTCCCCTCACCCTTTCGACACTTATATTATATCATAAACCAGGTAAAAAAGCAAATAAAACAACATACTTTTATAAAAGTTTTTAATAGATTATTTCGATTGATTATAATTGATAATATCGATTTATATACTTGTTTATGTAATACTTAACAACAGTAGTATGCAAAATAGTTAACAATGCAGGCGGG
>ERZ1026884.1328-NODE-1328-length-13469-cov-6.710899_pt1 | contig 13469 bp, 10 predicted proteins | sample MGYA00380172_ERZ1026884 | MGnify/ENA primary metagenome ERZ1026884 (study PRJEB33269, sample SAMEA4719808) | human gut metagenome | biome: human-associated habitat; feature: organic feature; material: feces | place: Cameroon | collected 2013-10 ... | reverse complement strand
ACACGTAAGGAGTCGTCGGCAGCGTCAGATGTGTATAAGAGACAGGGAGGTATATATACATACAAAGAGGGCATGGCTTTTCGCCATGCCCTCTTATACTTTTGCTTGGTTGGTGCACATTAGGGGGTGCAGCTGTCTCAGCTGCACCAACAGAGTTGTTAGGCTGCTGCTTGGTTGGTGCACTTGAGACAAGTGCACCCCCTGGGGTTACTTCACGAGCAGCTTCTTAACCTTGCCGTCAGCGGTGCGAACGATGTTCAGACCCTTCTGGAGCTTAGAAAGCTTAACGCCGTCAACTGTGAAGAGCTGTGCCTCGCCATTAGCAGCCTCAGCGTTGATTGTGCTGATGCCGTCAACAACCGGCTCTACAACCTTAAGAGTTGCATCCCAAACGCCACCACCGTCTTCGAGGATAGTGCTTGAACCACCAGGGAGGATGCAGTTCCAATCGAACTTGAAGCGGATACGATATTCGCCAGCCTTAGCAGGAGCCTTGAACGAAGGTGCAGCATAAGTATTGCGAGCATCTCCTGTAAGTTCATCACCTACTGAGTTGTAACCAGATGCATCGTTCTTTGGGTTAGAGTCGAGAGAGTAGAAGCTGAATGCTACCAAATCGGTGCCAGTCTGATCCCACTGTCCCTCCTTATAAGAGAAGTCGCCGTCGTTGTCGAAGTCGATGTAAACGAAGCTATGCATCCATTCGCCTGTATAATCGAACGAAGCTGTCAATTCGCTGCCAGCCTCAACCGTGAACGGCTCGTCTGCTGTATGATCCTCGTAAGCAGCCTTTGAAGTCTTAACGCTCTTTGTCTGCTTTTCCTTGCCTGCCTGCTGGAGAGAGAAGCTGTTGAGCATACGTCCATGAGCACTTGTATTGAGAGCGTCCTTGTCGAAGTTGATAGCGTAGTCGTCCTTCGGCTCCTCTGTTGAGAACTCAGTGCCGTAAACGAGAGTGTAATCGAAAGACATGCCGAACGAAACGATCTTAACAGCACCAGAAGCGTTCAGATAAGCCTTGTCGTTATTGAACATAACCTTGAGGTTGCCCTTTTTAGAGTCAACCAATTCCTGATCAGTATCTGTGAATGTAACCTCTGGATTCGCAACCTCGATAGTTGTGATACCGTTCTCTGTCTTACCTGCGACATTCTTGAAGCTGATAGTACCTACGTTCACAGAGAGAACGTTTACAGAATTGAGGTTAGCGAGGATAACGTTGTAGCGGTCGTTGCCGAGCGACTCGATTGTGAGCTTCTGAGGATCGTTTGTGCCGATAGTACCCCTGAATGTGTAGTTGAGCTTGTCGCTGAAGATCTTTGTATCAACTACTGACGGCGGCTCCGGTGTCTCTGCCTTCTCGCCGTAAACGAACTGACCGTTCTCTGTTGTGAACTTGCAAACGAAGTCCTCAAAGCCGTTCTCGCCTACCTTTACAGAAGCAGAGAAGTCGGTGAAGTTGAGTTCTGTCTCGTCAGCGTCGTTCCAGAAGCCGCTTGTGTCAGATGTAGTGAAGGTAATGTTACCATCTTCGTCCTTTGTCGGCTTGAGGTTGAGGTTTTCGATCGTGAAGTCTTCGGTCTTAGTGCCTAAAGTGAGTTTCTTAAACTTAACCATATAAACGTCTTCCATGTACTCTGTGAGCACTGCCTGAGCGTTCTCGAAGTTAGTAACCTCATCGCCTGCCTTTACATAAGCGTTGCTTGTGAAGTTGTAAATGTTCGGAACGTAAACATTATCACTGAACTCGTAGCTGATCATGTCGCCGTTGCCGACAAGGATAGTGAGCTTAACAGATGCGGAACCCTTGCTGTCTGCATCAGCAGCAGGTGTTGCGTCAATCGTACCACCCTTAATAATCATAGACTTGCCATCGTATGGTGAACCAGGAGCGCTGATTGTAATGTTGCTTTCAGGAACATCAATCTGAAGTGTGCCCGCATTCTCTTTTGCCTCAAGACCTGCAATAACGATATCGCCAAGAGACACACGGTCTTCGCCTACTACTACATCCTTGAGAGTAGCTGTGTATGTGCCGTCAAGTTCCTTAACGAGCTGAAGCTTTGCATCCTTAACATACTGGTGGAAATCGAGGTAATCGCCCTCAGCAATTTCTTTCCAGTAAACAGTCTCAACATTGTTTGTAAACTCGTATGTAGCGGTCTCACCAGGTGTTGAGCCACCCTCCTCTGTTACAAGTTCTACAGACTTGTAGGTAGCGTACGGATGCTCGCCACGCAAAGAGCCGAAGTAGAGCTGGTTAGCGCCCTCCTGATAGAGGTTCGGCATAAGAGAAGCCTCGAACACGAGTGTGCCATCAATAGTGACGCCATTCTTGTCCATTACGATTGTGCAGTTAGAAATGTCCTTCACCTCGTAGAAACGGTTGGTAGCGCCGTTATCGCCTTTATAGCGATACTGAACAGCGAACTTGTGAACATCGGCAGTTGTAGCCCCCCAGTCAGTAAAGTTCTGTCTGTAGAAGAAGTGGAGTGTGCTTCCGCTTTCCTGATCCCAGTTTGCGATATCCGTACTGTTGGTAGAGATAGCGAAGATCTGCTCGTTGGTGCCGGTAAGACAGTTTGTCAAATCTACATTCGCTACAATCTTCTGGGTAGCCCAGTCGACTGTGATTGCTTTAGGTGTGATGGTACCGCCGTTAGGCTGAGTGCCGTCGGGAATAATTTTCTCGCTTGTGGTCTCAGCGAACGCTGTCAACGTCACCACCAACAATGCGATAAGAGATAAAATTTTCTTCATAAGAGATCTGTTTTGTTAGTTATTAATGTTAGTAAATTGTATTATTAGCTTTTAAGGGGGTGATGCACTTTAGGGGGTGCAGTTGTCCCAACTGCACCTACAGAGTTGTTAGGCTGCTGCTTGGTTGGTGCACTTCTTGCTCTGGCAAGCGGCAAAGCCGAGCGGAGACAAGTGCACCCCCTGGGTTACTTCACGAGTAGCTTTTTTACCTTGCCGTTGGCTGTGCGCACGATGTTGATGCCACGCTGGAGGTGCTGTATGCGTACTCCGCCGAGGTTGTATATCTCGACGTAGGTGTTGTCGTCGGCAGTGGTTAGGGTGTTGATGGCAGTATCGATTTGCTTGCCGAACACCACGCTCACGTCCGAGCCCATTGTCATAAAGTTGAGTTCTGCTACAAACTTCGACTTATCGGCAGAGAGTGTAGCCGTAAAGGAGGTGAGTGTAGACTTGCTTCCCTCGGTTACGCCTCCGATGGCTGCTGTAGAAGTAACGTTTACCCATTTGCCCTCGGTGGCCGAAGTGGCAAATGTAGTAACGCCAGTTTCTTTATCAACCGTAGACATAACACCATCAATTTCAAAGTCGCCAAACGTTTTGTATGCCATTGGTGCGAGTTTCTTAAATGTCACCTTGTATCTACTGCCACCCACTCGCTTCAGCTCCACTTCCTTCTGAGTGTAGTCGGTAGTTCTGCCTCCTCCACTTGTAACATGCAAATCGTCGGTAAACACCTGACCAAATGTGCAGAGCGTGGTCATCAGGAAGAATACTATAGAAAGAACTTTTTTCATATTAACTTTAGTTTAGATTGCTCAAATATAGCAATATTATTGCAAACGGGGTGCATTAAAACAAGTTTTAACATCATCAAAACTCATTTTAACACACCCCGTATAGTTGTTTGTTGTATCGTGTCTATATTACTTCAACACCTTAACAGTCTTGCCGTCAGCGGTGCGAACGATGTTCAGACCCTTCTGCAAGCCGTTCTGACGTGCGCCAGTAGCGTTGAACACAGCCACCGGAGCGGTCTTGCCTGCTACTACACCGTTGATAGCTGTTTCCGACTTCTTGCCAAATACGCAGTCAACCTTAAGCGTTTCTTCACCCATTGGAACAGAGAGTGAAATCTCAGCATAGAGCTTACCACCTTCTACTACAGAGTGGAGTGTAAGAGGAATTTGGTGTCCGAGAGCTTCCGCAAGCGTTGTGTTGCTCGGCAACTTTGCAGTGCCATCAAAGTCGTAAGTTGTAGCGTCGCCATTCTTTACGCCCTTGATACCCTCAACTATTACATCACCTACCTCAAACATTCCGAAAGTGAAGTTCTTGAGCATGAATGTAGATGTACCATCAGCTTGATGCTCAAGCTCAACTGTTGTTCCTTTAACAGGTTCCTGTGGAGCACCATTGAGCGAGATTTCGAGATCGTCGGTGAACTGTTCTTTTGTCTGAGCGTTAGCTGTTGTCGCCATGAATGCTGTCGCAGCAACGGCGAGTGTCATAAAAAACTTCTTCATTTTTTTATTTATTTATTAATGCAATTTACTTCTTCAAAACCTTCAGTGTTCTGCCGTCGGCTGTGCGCACGATGTTCACGCCACGCTGGAGAGATGTAACCTTCGCACCAGTGAGTGTGTAGATGTGCTTAACTGTGCCGTCAGCTGCTACTACTGTGTTCACAGATGTTTCTGTCGGAGTGAAGCTGAATGTGTAAGAAACCGCTTCATCATAGTTATCGACAACAAACTTACCTGTGCAACTTGTCACCTTCTTCTCTGCGTCAAAGCCTACGATAAACTCGAAGTCAGTATAGGGAAGATCTGTGTACAGTGGGTGTGCAGCTGTTGTCTTAGCCTTACCCTTCTTGCTTGCGAAGCTTGCCTCGCTGTCGCTGCCAGTGCGCTGAACGCCTTCGAACGAAACAGTGCCGAGGTCTACGCCTTTAGGAATAGCAACGTTGGTGAGCGAAAGGGTATAAACATCCTTTGCAGTCTCGGTGAATGTGACTGTTGTCTGTTTGTTGTTCATCTGTTCGCCATCATTATACGTGTAGCCAACGAGAGTGCCATTTACTGAGAACGGATCTGCCGGAACGAACGGCTCCTGATAGTTGAACCATGCAGTGAGCTTGAACGAAGGCTCGCTCTCGTCTGTGAACACGATTGTAGCATAGAGGTCACCACCTTCGTCAATACGTGCCTCAACCTTAGCCTTGAGGTTTACGTAAGTGTCGTAGAAGTTAGGAAGAGTTTTGATCTCTGGCTCTACAACGCCAGTGTATGTCACTTCGCCGTCAACTGTCTTCTTCTCAAGACCCTTCAAGAGTACGCCTGACATAGCGCCCTTCTCGGTGTCGATGTGCTCAATCTCGATACTCTGCGCACCGTCGCTCCACTCGCAAACCTTTGCCACTACGTTAGGATACTTAACGTTGCCTGCCTGACCGCCCTCGAATACAGAAACCACATCAGCTGTGAACTGCTCTGTAGCGGTGATTGTCGGTTTGTCGTCGCCACCGGTGCCGCCACCACTGCTTGTGCGTGTGCCTTCAAACACTACGTTTCTGTACTCCTTGGTTGTGTTAACCTGGAAGTATTTGAATGTGATGTAGATCTTCTCGTCGTCGATAGTTGACTTGCCGAGATAGTCAGACAACTCGAAATAGTATTTTGTAGCTGCGCCGAGGTTGCCGCCTTCGTTAGAGAAGGTGAAGCTGCCGCCGCCTGCCCACTTATAGTTCTCAATTCCGGCGAATGTACACTTTCCGAAGTCGTCGTTGCCGAAGATTACGCTCTCGAACACGAGTGTGTACTTGCCGCCCTCGCCCTGGGTTACGGCTACAGTTGTTTCACAATCACTAAACTCGTTCAACTTAGAGTGGAATTTTCCTTTGTAATACTGCTGTGCAGACACACAAAGTGTAGTCATCAAAAGGACTAAAAGAGTAAAGATTTTCTTCATAAGCTTGTAATTTTAAAAGGTTTAATTATTTTTCGTTGTTATGGTGAGGTGGTGAGATGGTGATGAGATGGTGAGATGGTGAGATGGTGAGGTGGTGTGATGGTGAGATTTGCCATTAAGCTGTAAACTAATGTCAACATCTCAACATTACAACATTACAACATCAACATCTCAACACCCCAACTTACTTGAGCTTATACATCACACCGAGCGTAGCGTACACGGGGTACATGGTCTGCTCGATGGTCTTGAACTCCTTGCGGAACACTCCCGACATACCCCACTGCACGTCGGCATAAGCGCCGAAGCGATGCGAGAAGTACCAGTCGGCACCGAAGTCGAAGCCGAAGTGCCAGTGGCGCATATCGCTTGAGAAGTCGTAGTCGCCACGCTCACCCTCGTTGTGTCCGAGCTCCACCTTCTGTCCGGTTGGGTCGCCCTCGCGCAGATAGCCATCGTAGGCGTAACCCGAGAAATCGTTGTTGAGCGCGTAAGAGAAGTAAGGTCCGAACTTCAAGCGCACGGCATCCGACACGTTGAACGTAGCCTGCAGAGGCAGCGTTACGACGAGCTGTGATGTCTTCGTAACGACATTGCCGGTGAAGAGTCCGCTGAGCGACTCGCCGCCCTGACGCATCTCCATTGAGTAGCTCTTCACGCGAGCGTCGGTCTCCATCGCCTTTGTCTGGAAGTGGAAGCCTGCCATCATGCCCCACTTCTTGGTGAGAGGCTTGTAGGCATCGAGCGCGAGAGTGAAGCTGGGCCTCGGCTTATAGCTATCGAGACCACGTATAGAGGCAGGCATACCCATCGGCATTGTGCCACCGATGTTGTAGCCGAGACGTGCCTGATAGTTCAGATTGTCGAATATTCCGAATGCTGACGCACTGTGCGCGCCGAAGAGCAGCGCAAGGGCTGCAGCTATTATTGTCTTCTTCATTTTGCTTGTTTTCTTACTTCTTGTATGCAATGCTTACCTTGTCGATGAGCAGTGTGCTACCCACAGCGCCCTCGAAGGCTGCGCCCTCGATGCTTGAGGTGAATACGACCGCCATACTATAGCCCTTGTTGGCAAGGATGGCAGCGTCGAGTTCGCGAATATAGTTGAAGTCGACTGCGAACTTTTTCCATCCGCCCTCGGTCTTCACCACGTTGGGCACTCGTGCCAATGCTACTATCTGCGGCGAGGTGAGCACGTTGTCGCCCGTGAGATAGAACGCTTTGCCTTCGCTGTCGACGTTGCGAAACACTACGGCGTAGATGTCGCCTCGGTCGATGCGTCCTTCTACCACCTTGGCGTTCTTGTCCTTGAACGTTGCACCCGGTGTGTACTGGTAGTAGCCGGAGAGAGTCACGGGGCGGTAGTTGATCTGGTTGTACGATCCGTCACCAAAGTGTGTAGCCATAAGCGGTTCCTTGGTAGCCGACTTCGAGTCGAACACACCGGTGAAGAGGTTGCCGGCAGCGATGCGCATGTTCACAATGACACCGAACGGTCCGGTGTCGCACGTCTCAAGCTTCACGGCAGCTCCGTCGTAGCCCTCAGCGAGAGGTGTTGTCGGATACTGGTCGGGCTTTGCAGAACCTCTGGCTATACTAAAACCAGGGTTGCCGGTCGCCCAGTTGTATCCATTCTCGTAGTCGCTCCACATGTAGAACTTTGATGTAGCAGGGTCGAGCGAGTAGTTCTCGAAGTTGTAGTGTATGTATGCAAGCTTATCTTCTGGCTGATCGGGGTTTTGGTTAGCCTCTTCAGCCTTGATAAACACGCGGTATGTACGGCTGTACTGACCATCTTCTGACGTTACGACGTATGTCACGGGGCCGTTAGCGAAGTTCTGTGCCGAGCCACTTTCGGGAGAAACTGTCGCTCCAGGGGTTGTCTTGAAGTAGACCGGCAGTGCGGTAACATCACTGTTTGGGCGCAGGTCGGGGAAGATAAGGTCGGTCTTTGTCGACTCGATGCCCAATAGTTCGGCGTTTGACTGCTGAAAGAACACCTCGTCGGGGTTCTCTACCTGGATGCGTGCTTCAACGATATCACACTCGTTGTTGGGTGCTTCGTCCTTAAAGCATGATGTGAGCGTTGTGGCGAACGCCACGATAGCGATAAGTGAGAATGGTTTTACCATTAATATTCGTTTTTGTTTATTACTACCAAGCCCATATCTAACTGAATTCAAGAGGGCTATAGTCGGCACAAAGTTCGGTAAAAAAAGCGACAAGCGCAAGAAAATACTTGCTTTTTTAACAATGCGCCTTAAAAAATGGTAATTTCTCGAACCTTTTGACAACAACAAAACCCATTAACACCATTTGTTTGTAAAAGAATGAGTAACTTTGCAGTTCGAATTTTATCAGGTAACGAATAATTAATCAGAGACACTATGCTTGGACTACCCAAAGATCCGATGATGCTGCTGAGCGTCATCAACACGCACTTGCGCGACACTTACCCCTCTTTAGACGCTTTATGCGACGACCTAAACGTGGAAAAACAACAGATAATCAGTCAACTTGCAGCAATAGGATATGAATATAATGAAGAGCAGAACAAATTCTGGTAACAGCACCATAGGCATGAGCCAGCACTACCGCACACTGCTCTCCATCGGCATACCCATTATGATTGGTCAGATGGGCATGATTGTCCTTAGCTTTGCGGACACAATGATGGTGGGACACCACAGCACTACGGAGCTTGGTGCTGCATCGTTCGTGAACAACATCATCAACCTTGCCATCATCACGGGCACGGGTTTCTCCTACGGACTGACGCCAGTGGTGGGTGCTCTGTTCGGTCGTGGCGAGCAGGCTGAAGCAGGCCAGGCATTGCGCTGCTCACTGCTTGCCAACACGCTGGCAGCGGTGGCGATGATGACGGTGCTCTTGGTGCTCTACTTCAACCTCGGCAATCTCGGACAGCCTGTAGAGCTCTTGGGCTATATGCGCCCCTACTACATGGTGCTGTTCGCGTCGCTGCCGTTCGTGATGCTATTCAACGCCTTCAAGCAGTTCACCGACAGCATCACGCTGACGCGCACGTCGATGTGGATATTGCTCTCGGGCAACCTGCTAAACATCCTCGGCAACTACATTTTTATATATGGCAAGATGGGCGCACCGGAGATGGGCGTTGTGGGTGCCGGCGTGTCAACGCTGCTCTCACGTATCATCATGGTGGTGATTTTCATCGTTGTCTTCATGCGCTCACGTCGCTTTGCTGCGTACCGCGAGGGTTTCTTCAAGCTCGGTTGGTCGCGTCCGCTGCTGCGCCGCCTCAACTCGTTAGGCACCCCGATTGCGCTGGAGATGGGTATGGAGACGGCATCGTTCTCGCTCTCCATCATCATGGTGGGCTGGCTCGGCACCATTGCCTTGGCATCGCACCAGGTGATGACAACCATCTCGCAGTTCACGTTCATGGTCTACTACGGACTTGGGGCTGCGGTGGCTGTACGCACAAGCTACTTCCACGGTCAGCGCGACGTGCAGAACGTGCGCCACACGGTGACGGCGGGTCTGCACCTGATGGTGATGCTCGAGGTGGTGCTTGGCGGCACCATCTTCCTGCTGCGCAACCACATAGGTGCGTGGTTCACCGACAGCACGGAGGTGTCGTCGACTGTGCTCACGCTGCTCCTGCCGTTCTTCATCTATCAGTTTGGCGACGGTATGCAGATCAACTACGCCAACGCGCTGCGCGGCATCGCCGATGTGAAGCCACTGATGCTCATTGCGTTCATTGCCTTCTTCGTCATCTCGCTACCCGTGGGCTACCTCTGCGGCTTCGTGTTGGGCTACGGACTGATGGGCGTGTGGATGGCATTCCCATTCGGACTGACATCGGCGGGCGTGATGATGTGGTGGAGGTTCAGAAGATACAAATAACACTTAAGTATGTGCCAGTTATGTCATACATAATATGGCACATACGTCATAAGTTTCTTTGACACAATATCCGTATTGGCAATTTTTATTAGACCTACTTCTTGCGTATCTGCAATAATTCTTGACGCAACAGACGATTGCGTCTTTTTTAGATTAAAGCGTTCTCTAACTGACTGATTATTCATACTCTTTCCATCCTCGTTTACAAGGCACGCATGTTGATAACAAGCCTCAACCTTCTCCTCTTTGGTCATATCTTTCAAATCCTTATGCGGATAGAGCGTAACCCTTGTACACATTTCCTCCTTTGCTATTTTTGCAGCCGGCAAATGCATTTCTTCAATTGCAGCAACAGCTCGGTCTATTCCACTACCACGGCGTTCGCAAAAGCCTAACAAGAACATATGTTCTGCTAACTTCTCATTGCGAGAGTTCGGCGGAAGGTCTATCAAACGATTTATATCATTAAGTGGTGCACCAGGGTTTGTTATCACAACACGATTAGAGAATATCTCTATCGTAATGCTTATACCACAAATATCAAAATCCTGATGCACCAAAGCATTTGCTACAAATTCACGAATAGCGATTCGGGGATAATCGGCTACATCTTTACGCTTAACACCGATATCCTCTGTTGATACATTTTTCATTATGAAATCAACTAATCCCTCAAAGCCTACCGCATAACCGTATTTACCAAATTGTTCAAACAGAATATTGCGATTATTAACTCCCATATATTTACGTACAACGACCTTACGACTACCGAGTTCGTCGAAATCGCTCAGATTGTTTGCAAACAAAATAGCACCCAGATTTGTGATACTCCAGTCATCATCCGCACCAATACAGAACCCACATTCTGCCATTCGTGCAATAATACTGTCTACAGACTTAGGAACAGCCTTATCTTGCAGTTCAAAGAATTTTCGGAAATTCAAAAGTTGCAAGACACCACTTTTTGTCAACCCTCTTTTTGCTACTCGTTCTTCAAACCGAAGACCTTGCGAGGTTGCAATCATATTACGCACTTGTAGGTCTGACATCTTGCGCGTTTGTCCATTCACTCTACAATATGCTTCGTGATAGTCTTTTCCACGTAAGAATATCGGCTTTTCCCTTTGTTCTGGCACATACACAAACAAAATAGGATGTCCTTCATATTCCAAAACAGCATGGTCTATATCTATTGCCTGTGACAAATTATTGTGAGCGACATTACCTAAATTTCTAACAATTAGCTCAATCTGCTCTTTGGAAAGCGTAACAAACGAAGCATCATCGCTTATACCATAAGCAAACATGCCACCACCATGGTGATTGCAAAAGGCACAGATATGTTTAGCCAATCGATCAGACTTAGACGACAGATTGCACTTCCAATCGAGTTCACTCAATTCATGAGGAATTGGTTTCAAACTCTCTTTTAAAATATCCAAAGCTTTATCATTCCAATTCATATATCTTAAGGCGTTTCGATTTTACTTTGCAAATAAAAAACCATTGATAATCAAAGTATTACAAACTAAAAGAATTTACTTTGCAAATAAAAATCCGTATCGTTTTATAGTTATTATTTCTTATCACTAATGCAAAGATAGACCTTTAACCGTAGAAAAACAAAACTTTTATGCAAAAAATAACAAGAGAGCAGTCTCCACTGCACCAAGCAAGAAGTGCACCAATAGCTTGGTTGGTGCAGCAGAGACTGCTGCACCCCCTAACAAAAAGCCTCGCAAGTGAGAACTTGCGAGGCTTTTGAGATGGCGCTTCAAGATGGACTTGAACCAACGACCCCCTGATTAACAGTCAGGTGCTCTAACCAACTGAGCTATTGAAGCATTTTCCTACGACAACTTGGCTTGTTGTCTGATTGCGGATGCAAAGGTAATAAGTTTTTCCGTAACACAAAAACTTTTCGGCACTTTTTTGTGTCTATTGCGTTATTTTTTTTATAAACACTGACGTTTTATGAGCGCAGATAGTAAGCAAAGGCACAAAAACTCCACATTATTTATATGTATTTGACGTTAATGTTGTACTTTTGTAGTCTGAATAATAACGAACTCAAAAACATAAAGAAATGCGAAAAATCATAACTATCGCACTGATGCTCCTGCCTATGCTCGCCGTAGCGCAGAACAGCAGCGATCATAACTACCGCGTGGCGAAGAACTTGGACGTGTTCAATGCCGTGTATCGCAACCTCGATCTGCTATATGTTGACTCGCTGAACGCCGACGAGGTGGTGGGCGATGCCGTGAACCAGATGCTGCGCTCGCTCGACCCGTACACGGAGTACTATCCGGAGGACAAGGTGGGCGAATACAAGCAGATGCTCACGGGCAAGTATGCGGGCATCGGCTCGATTATCTCGTACAGCTTCACACGCAAGAACGTGGTGATAAACAAGCCGTACGAGGGTATGCCGGCTGCGGAAGCGGGTCTGCGCAAGGGCGACATCATACTCGCTATCGACGGCGAGTCGATGGAGGGAAAGATGACGGCGTACGTGTCGGAGCGTCTGCGTGGCGACGCGGGTACGACGATGGTGCTGAAGGTGAAGCGTCCGGCTACGGGCAAGACGCTGACGCTGAAGGTGCAGCGACGCGCCATACAGATGCCATATCTGACGTACTACGGTCTGCAGCCGGACAGCATAGGATATATCAGCTACAACCAGTTCCTCGAGAACTCGGCGAAGGACGTGCGCCGCGCGTTCATCGAGATGCGCTCGAAGGGTATGCGCAGCCTGGTGCTCGACCTCCGCTCCAACGGTGGCGGTTCGGTGCAGGAGGCTCTGCAGATTCTGAACATGTTTGTGCCGAAGGGCAAGCAGTTGTTGGAGATGCGTGGTAAGGTGAAGAGCTCGAACAAGACGTTCTACACAACGATGGAGCCGATTGACACGGTGATGCCTATCGTGGTGCTCGTGAACGAGGAGACGGCGAGTGCGAGCGAGATTACGTCGGGCGCGCTGCAGGACCTCGACCGCGCCGTGGTGATGGGCACACGCACATACGGCAAGGGACTGGTGCAGGTGCCGAACGTGCCCCTACCCTACAACGGCAAGCTGAAGCTGACTACGGCGAAGTACTACATACCGTCGGGCCGTTGCATTCAGGCGCGCAAATACAAGCATACGAACAAGGGGTATGCAAGCGAGCACGTGGCTGACTCGCTGACGCATGAGTTCCGCACGGCGGCGGGTCGCATCGTGCGCGACGGCGGCGGCATAAAGCCCGATATCGAGGTGCTCCCCGACTCGATGCCGAACATAGCCTACTATCTGCAGTTCGCCGACACTACCGACTTGCTGCTCAACTACGAGATTGAGTACATGGCGAAGCACCGCACGGTGGCTGCACCGTCGGAGTTCGAACTGTCGGACAAGGACTACGAGGAGTTCTGTGCGTATGTCGTGAAGAGTGGTTTCGAGTACGACCAGGTGAGCGAGAAGTATCTGAAGGACTTGGAGAAGCTGGCACGCTTCGAGGGCTACTACGAGGATGCGAAGCCTGAGTTCGAGGCACTGAAGGCGAAGCTGAAGCACGACATCGCCAAGGATCTGGCTTATCCGTACAACAAGGAGCAGCTGAAGCAGATTATCGCCAACGACATCATGTCGGCGTACTACTTCGATCGTGGTGCGCTGGAGAACTCGCTGCGCTACGACAAGCAATTCGCCAAGGCTGTGGAACTGCTGAAGAATCCCGAGGAGTACCGTAAGACGCTTGCTCCCACAAAGAAGTGACCGCGTTTCTTCCCACGAAATACGATTTACGATGAAGATTCTCCCACAGATTACACTCTAAGTTTGCAGAAGAAAGCAATTAGGCTAAATAATC
>ERZ1026884.1324-NODE-1324-length-13492-cov-3.652006_pt1 | contig 13492 bp, 13 predicted proteins | sample MGYA00380172_ERZ1026884 | MGnify/ENA primary metagenome ERZ1026884 (study PRJEB33269, sample SAMEA4719808) | human gut metagenome | biome: human-associated habitat; feature: organic feature; material: feces | place: Cameroon | collected 2013-10 ... | reverse complement strand
AGCTGGCGAAGGACGAGTCGCTGTCGGTGTTCGGATATGGCAGCAACGGCTTCCAGGAGATGGTGGACAAGCTGGACGAGATCTGCGCCAAATACGGACTGAAGGTGATCGGAAAGGCGTGGCACGAGCAGGTTGACTGCAATAAATTTCTCCCCTTGCTCGGCATTGACAGCCTGCTGAAAGCCGGTACCGATCCAACGCTCTCCATTCCCGCGGGACGCTATTTCCCGGGCGGCTCCTTTACCATTTACGGTACGCTGAATCTTGGAGACGCGGCGGAGATGTTTACCTACCAATGCGTCAAAAAGGACGTTTTCTATGATGTGTTCGGCTACACGAATCCGGATAGCGTTGCCGAGAGAAACTATACCACATCGGACGGCGTACCCCTCCTGTTTCTGGAATCGGAGCAGAGCGGCATGATTCTGGCAGACCGGGAGGACTGCTTCCTGAGCCTGAGCATCATGCTGGACGGGAACGTCAGTCTCGAGGAAATCGCCGAATGCTTCGACTTTACGATTCAGCCTCAAGCACCCGACGCCGCCGCGGCGGATGCACGGGAGCAGGCTTCCAATGCGGAAATCATCAGCACACGGGACGACCCGAATATTGGCAGGCGTGCCACGTATGCCGAGTATGTAGAAGACTTAATCCGGGGCGACGAGTTCCATACCTCTACCGATCCGGAGTACACACCCCCTGTCAAAACCTATGCGTTTTATGACGCGGATGGTAACGGGACAGACGAGCTGCTCATTTTCTATGGTGACCGCATTGGCAGCATTGTCGGCATGAAGGACGGCGTCACGGATGAAGGAAAGAGCTACACTCTGATACCGTGCGAAGATCATGTTTTCATTGACTGGCCGAGAGGCCCGTATGTCGATGGGGAATACTGGTATCACATCTTCCGTTTCGCCAACAATGACGACCCGGTCTTCTCCAACCCGAAGGAACGAAGCATCGTCCGGCTGAAAAAGGACGCGGAGGGGAACTGGTGGCGGACATCCTCCACAGACCATTATGCGGATTTTGACACCAGAATCACGGAGGAAGAAGCGAAAGCCATCTTAGATTCCTATACTCCCATTCAACTGGAAACCCATCCCCTTTCCGAATTCAAAGAGCCATAACGAGCGAAACAGCGCCCCGTTTCCCCACAAGCCGGGAACCGGGGCGCATTTTGCTGTTGATATCCAGAATGGAGCGTGGCATAATAGTTGTACATACAACGATGTATCTACAACGAGTCAGGAGGCTGCCATGGATATTACGGAACGGAAAATCACCGAAATCACCCGGGAGGCGGAGAAGCTGGAAGCGAAGGGCTACTTCGTCCGCCGGGACGCCCCAACGACCGGCGCAGTCAGCTGCTGTACCCCACGGAAAAGGCGGAGAGCCTGAAATCCTCCAAAGCGGAGATCGAAGCGGCCTTTTACGAATATCTGATGAACACACTGACCAAGGAGGAAGCCGCCGCTTTTGCCGGGACGCTGAACAAACTCTACGCGGCATCCAAGGCGGAAAGCCGGGCAGGCTTTTCCCACTTTCGGTTCACTGTTCCGGTACAATGCCCGTGAGGGAAAACTCATAGCGCATGGCCAGTGCCTTGAACAGCTTCTGCATCACCTGTTCGGCAATCGCCCGGATGTCCAGCCCCTCTACGAACCGGATGACCTGCTCCACTTCCTCCTTCGGGACGTTGTACGCCCGCAGGCTCATGGTGAGAAACAGCCGCAGCTTCTTTTCCAGGGTCAGCTCCTCGTTGCAGGGGTGCGCCATGTAGCCGCGCATGATGCTGGCCGAGCCGATCTCCATATTGTAAAAGTCCCGCTCCGTAGCGTCGGGCAGATAGCTGCCAAAAATGCCGTGCAGTTCCTTCGCCGTCTCCCGGAGGATGTATTCGGAGGCTTCCTTCTCCGTGTAGGCTTCGATGTAGATTTCCCGGAGATTTTCGTTCAGCTCCGTCAGCGTCATCTGGATGGCCGTCTCCACCGCGTAGACGTAGACCGACGGCAGCTTTGCCCCCGCCTCATCCCGCGCCATGGCGAACTGGTTGGAGAACATGAATTCCACCAGCTCCGTCAGGACGCCGTCCTTGGCGCGAAAGATGTTCTGGAAGGTGCTGTAGGAAACATCTGCTTTTTTGATGATCTCTGCCAGCGTCGAACGCTTGTAGCCCTTTTCCAGAAAGAGCCGCACACAGACGGTGAGAATACGCTTTTTTGCAGGCAGACTTGCACTTGTAATAGCCATAGGGGTCACTCCTCTTTTGAAGCGGTAATACCACTAGTTTACCACATCCCGGGGAGAAGCGCAAGCACTTTTCCGGGGGCATGGGGGTCTTTTCCAAAAGGAATCTTAAGAAACGCCGGCATCGGCTTTCCGGGGCGGACTACTACATCACGAAACCCTTTTCTCCGGCGATCCTCCGGGCGCGGGTAAACGCCCGGCTGCGCCGGGAAACGAAATTCTCCTGGGTGGAACTGGACGGCTTCCGGTTCGATTTTGACCGGATGGGGCGGATTTCTGTGAACGGAAACGCCCTGCCCGTCACGGTGAAGCGTCTGCGTGGCAAGCTGGAGGACAACCCCTCCGGCCTCAATATATAATGGTCCCCAAGAAATAGACCACCTCTTCCAAATGAATCGTGAACGTGGTAAGATAAACCAAAGGAAACGAAAGGAGTCCATACTATGTCACGAGGGAAATACACACCGGAATTTAAGGCCAAGATCGTTCTGGAGGTACTCCAGGGAGAGCGAGATCTGGGCGCCATAGCTGCGGAGAACAACCTGAATCCCAACATGGTGCGCAACTGGAAAGCTGAGTTTGTGGAAAATGCGTCCAGCATATTTGAGGAGCAAGGAAAGGCTGAGCGGGAAGTAAAGAGGAAGGAGGCTGCTGCAGCAAAGGAACGGGACAAAATGCTGAAAACCATTGGTCAGCTGACTGTCGAACGAAACTTTCTGCAGGACTGCTTTCGCGCAGTCGGGAAACCCGTCCCGGAGCTTGATCCGGAAAAACAACGCTGAGCTGTCTGTGCGCCGGCAGTGCTTGACACTACCATACGTATCTTGACTAACAGGCAGGCCCATGGTTGTGGGTCTGCCTGTTTTATAGATGGGTGGTTGTTGAGCGCTTACCTTACAAGAAAACAAATAATCCGAACCCCTCTCCCATTGGGAAGACCTGGCTCGGATTATATTGATTTGGTGTAGCAGATGCACACGGTCGGTGGTTATGTTTATCCCATTTCTGCCATATAGGCATTACAGACTTCGGTGGCGTCTCCAATCATCTTGGGCTCTCCGTGATCCAGCCAAATGGCGTGGTCGCAGAGGCGTACGACTTCGTCAATGTTGTGAGACACATACAGCAGCGTCGTGCCGCCGGCCAATAGCTCCTTCATTCGCTTTTCACATTTTTGACGGAATTTATAGTCCCCTACGGAGAGAATTTCGTCAACGATCAGAATGTCAGGCTTGACCATGGTGGCAACCGAGAAACCAAGCCGAGCCTTCATGCCGCTGGAGTAGTTTTTGATGGGGGAATCCAGGAACTTGGAAATATCCGCAAATTCCACGATCTCGTCAAAATGATCTTCCATAAATTTCAGAGAATGCCCCAAAACGCAGCCGTTGAGAAAAATGTTTTCCCGGGCGGTACATTCCGGATCAAAGCCGGCGCCCAGCTCGATTAGAGGGGCAATGCTGCCGTTGACGGTGATTTTCCCCTTATAAGGCTTCATGATTCCGCTGATTGCTTTCAGGAGGGTGGACTTGCCGGAGCCGTTGACGCCGATTAAGCCCCAGGACTCGCCCTGGCGAACCTGAAAGCTCACATCCCGCACCGCCAAAAACTCCTGAAACATCAGTTCCCGCTTCATCAGCTTGACCAGATACTCTTTCAAATTGTCCACTTTTTCACTGGACAAATTAAATCGGATGGTTACGTGATCCACGTCGACCATAATTTTCTTCTCAGACATGGTTCGTCCCTCCTCAGATGTAAAGAATGAACCGGTCTTTGGTCTTCATGAAGCTCCAGACCCCCAGCAAAAGTGCGGCCAGCGCAGCGCCGATCCCGGCCAGAATGATCAAATGCCCCGGCATCCGGCCGTAGTAAACCAAATCCCGGAACTGTCCTACATAGAAGTACATAGGATTGAAATGCTTAATGAACCATTGGAGAGATTCCGGGAGAGATTCCATCGGATAGAAAATAGGCGTCAGATACGTCCAGGCCGTGGTGACGGCATTGTAGATGAACTGGCTGTCACGGAAAAACACATTGGCCTGTGCCAGGAACAGACCGAGTCCCAGGCAAAAAACGTACAATTGCAGCAAAACGCAGGGAAACAGCAGCGCGTACCAGGTCACCTTAGCTCTGGTGACCAAAAGCACAATGACCAATGCCCCCAAAGAGAACAGCAGGTCAACCAGTCCGCTGGTAACCTTCGCAACGGTGAAAATGTACTTGGGTACGTAGGTTTTTTTCATCAGTGCCGCGTTGTCGGTTATGGAAAAAATTGCCTGATGGGTGGACTGGTTCATAAAATTGAACAAAAGCTGGCCGCAGAACAGGTAGACCGGGAAATTCTGGATATTGCGCTTAAACATATAGGAAAACACCAGAGTCATCACGGACATGATCATCAGGGGGTTCAGGATACTCCAAAGATACCCCAAGAAGCTGCGGCGGTATTTGAGCTTGACGTTCTTGATGACAAGCAGTCGCAACAGATCACGGTAGATCCAGAAGCTGTTCAGGTATCGGGATAATTTGCTTTTTAGCATGAAGAAAACCTCGTTAATATGGAAGGAAATACTAATTTTCACACTGCATTTCTCTGAAAAACCTTGCGAATTCTGCGACCAAGCTTTACAAATGCGTAACGGATGGTATAGGGAACGCCGTGGTCAATACAACACTGTATGCCGCCACGAAGTTTGCAGGGCATAGCGCTATACCATGCTTTCTTCTGGAAAGCACTTTTTTGATTTCTTAGACAGATTTCATGGTGTGCCAGAAGAGTTTCGATCATAATGTGAGACACTTCGGGAATGTCATCTTTGTGTTCCTCGGATAGACTGCGGAAAATATCCGCCCACTTCTGATTGAAATCAAAGCTGAAGTATTCCTCAATGTGGTTCCTAGCGTCTTTGGCATACTGATGACGCATTCGATCATTTTGCAACAGCTTGATGATAGCGTCTGCAGCATCTTTCGGTTCGAAGGAAGGAATGGGGAGAATACCACGATTGCCTTGGCAAAGGGTAAGGTAAGGCAGTTCGTACATAACGCAGGGAAGACCAGCCATCTTACTTTCCTGAAGGACCAGGGGATAACCCTCGTATTCCGATGTCATCAGGAATATAGAAGAATTTCTATAGAAATTCTGAACATTTGGTTGGAATCCATGGAGCGTTACCGCATGGCTAAGTCCCAATTTTTGGATGGTATGCTGATAATTTTTCATAAAATCTTTATTGGGGCTGCTACCGACAATGCTCAAATGCGCATCCGGAATCTCATCTAAAACTCTGCACATGATATCCAGAGCATCCCGCGGGCGCTTCTCCGGAGAAAGACGTCCAACCCAAAGGATTTCCTTTTTGTCCAGTGCTTCGGAAGGCTTCCAGTTTTCAGCACCTTCTGTAAATGGATTGATGGTCTCATAGACATTCGGATTAAAATGTTTCCAGAAGTAGCGATCCGTTTGGCTCAGCGTTACTACAGCATCGGCCAGAATGTAAGGCGCCACAACGTTCTGAACGCTGTCGTAACTCCTCAAAACCGGTAGGGAGAATACATTGTGACAATGACCTATAAACGCCACATTGTTGACTTTGCACGTCAGCTCGTCCCACAGCATCAGGTTAGAGACCCAAGCGTGATAAAGCATTGCATCTACACGATATTCTTTCAGCTTGCTTTCCAGAAACGCAGCTCTGGTATAGTAATTATCGCGGTTGGTGGCTAAATTGTGGGGCAGCACAACCCGTTGAATACTCTTTGGCAGTGGATAGTCTTCGGGACTGGCAAGTTCATCTGTAAACAGAACCACTTGATATCCCATTTTTATAAAAATGGAGCACAGATCACAGACGACTCTCTGAGCACCGCCGTTTGCAATGGAATGGTAGTAGGCTGCTATGACCTTGGGCGTCCTGCCATCATATCGGAGGCACTCGGCGCCTTTCAGGGATTGGGCCATTTTGTAACAGTTGAACCACTGGGACTGCGCCAAAGCGGCAATGGTTCTGCTGGTACCCCATTTTTTAACGAAAATATCAAATCCCTCTGGTTTCAATTCTTCGTCGAGTTCATTGATAAACCGTGCCATGCAGTCCATCATCAGGCTAGTCTGAGCCTTTACCTCTGCAGCATGGTATTTTTCAGCCACGCCCAGTTTTTCGAGATATTCATGCATGGCTGTAGAAACATCTGCCACTGTACAATAGCGGGTAAACTGTGCAATGTTAAGGTAGTTGTGACCGGTGGCTCCCCGCCCAAAGTAGTAGTTATAGAGTTTCTTTTTGGGTAAGCCGCGGTAGCTGGTAGCATGAAGGGCAACGGCCCAGTACAGTAGCGCATCCTGTGCCTTGGGCAAATAGTAATCGGGAGTGCCTTCCACAGCCTGTTTGCAAAGTTTGGCCCGGAAGATCTTGTTCCATAGGGTAAATCGGTATTTTTCTTCCTGAAAGCAGGCACGGAACACCTTATCTCCTTTCAGAAAGCCATGGTATGGAGCAGCAAAGCGTTCCATACTCTGAATTCTGGCATCGGGAAGATTTGCTGCGTTGACGATAGTTGCATTGAAATGGAGAATATCCACAGGGTTATGCTCCATCTCCCGATACAGTTCCTCACAGGCAGTGGAAACAATCGTATCATCGGCATCAGCAAACATAATGTACTTGGAGTGGCTGTGACAAATGCCCCACTTACGTGCTGCCCAAGCACTGACATTCTTGTCAAAGTGATGTAGAAGGATTCTCGAATCCTTCTTAGCCCACTTTTTGAGCAGATCCAAAGAATCATCTGTGCTGGCATCGTCTACACAAATTATCTGGATATAAGGGAATGTCTGACTACACCAGCTTTCCAGAACTTCGTCCAGATACTGGGACGTGTTATAAACCGGCATAATAATGCTGATTGCTGCCTGCTCCATAGAATTACCTCTTTACTATTTTTTTCAAAATCAAATCAATTGTGTACGAAAATCCGTGATCGGACAGGCATTGGATGCCACGGCTCAGACGCATCCACCGCCAATCCGCTGGATGCGTCAAAACTCGCCGAAAAGATTCGTATTCGCTGGCGTTATAAAAGTAAGATTTGGGATGCCGGCATAAATCCAACTCTGCAAACCACTCGTTACGCAGCTTGTTATAGAGCAGAGTATGTGTGGGTTCTTTCAATGTTTCCAAGTTCCAAATACAGAAATGCACACAATAGTTTTTGAAGTCTTGTTCAAACCGAGCATACAGATTATATTGGGTCATCTGCTCTCGCAGTGCCAGCAAGGCCAAATAAAAGCAAGCCCAACTTCTTTCCCGGGTAACGGAGAGACTATCATGGCTTTGCCTGTGGTGTGCAAAAATATCCTCCATTACACCAATACGGCTGGCTCGTAAAAGTGCACTGAAAACGAACAGAAGATCATTGGTCGTGCGCTGTTCCTGAAATTTCAGATGCAGATCCCGGATAAATTCCGTGCGGAAAAGCTTATCCCATGGCCAGCCAATAAACAGCTTGAAGATGTCTCTGGAAACATCAAATACATTGAATACATCTTTTTCGGGAAGAAGACTTCGGTTAATAGAGTAGTCACAAAGGTGGAAGCTCTCGGAATTGAAAAAATCGCACCGGAATACGACCATATCTAAATCCAGTTTCTTGGCATGAAGATAACTCTTTTCCAGCATATCCGGCTCAAAAAAGTCATCTGCATCTAGAAAGGATAAATATTCCCCCTTAGCGACCTGGAGGCCGAAGTTCCGTGCAGCTCCGGCTCCGCTGTTTGTTTGGTGCAGTACGGTGATTCTGGGGTCGGCCGCAGCAAATTTTCTCAGAATCTGCGGAGAATTATCCACAGACCCATCATCAACACATATAATCTGAACATCGCGTAAAGTCTGAGAAGTAATACTTTCCAGACATGTTTGCAGATATTGACCAGAATTATATACCGGGATAATGACCGAAACTTTATAGTCAGACATAGCTTAATCCTTGTGAAAAAGGTCTCTGGTATAAACCTTCTCTCGGACGTCCTCCAAGTCCGGAGCAAATCGGTTGGCGATAATGACATCACAACTCTGCTTAAACTGCTCCAAGTCGGACATGACCTTGTTCCCGAGGAAAGTGTCTTCCTTAAGCGTTGGTTCATAGATTACCAGATTTACACCCTCGGCCTGAATTCGCTTCATTACGCCCTGAATGGAAGACTGTCGAAAATTGTCGCTGTTGGTTTTCATCGTCAGTCGGTAAATGCCCACTTGCTGGGGAGAACGTGCCAAAATCTGATGAGCAATGAAATCCTTGCGTGTGTGGTTGGAACCCACAATCGCGGCAATCAAACTTTGTGGAACGTCATCGAAGTTGGCCAAAAGCTGCTTAGTATCCTTTGGCAAACAATAGCCTCCATAGCCAAAGCTGGGATTATTGTAATAGCTGCCAATCCGCGGGTCGAGGCACACACCATCAATGATTTGTCGGGGATTAAGTCCCTTCAGCTCAGCATATGTGTCCAACTCATTAAAGAAGGAGACTCGCATAGCTAAATAAGTATTGGCAAACAGCTTTACCGCTTCGGCTTCCGTGAAGCCCATAATCAATGTGTCTATGTGTTCTTTTTCAGCACCTTGAACCAGCAAATTGGCAAAACAATTTGCAGCCTCAACCAATTCTCTTCTGGAGAAATCTGTGCCGACGATGATGCGGCTGGGAAAAAGATTATCGAAAAGCGCATTGGATTCCCTCAAGAATTCCGGACTAAAGAGGATTCTCTGATTGCCCGTTCTGGCGCGGATAGCTTTCGTGTAACCTACAGGAATTGTTGATTTAATGACAATGTAAGCGGAAGTGTTATACTGCATAGCCGTGCAAATTGCCGCTTCCACAGCAGAAGTGTCAAAGTAGTTCAATGTTGGATCATAGTTGGTAGGGGTTGCAATGATGATAAAATCTGAATCAGCATAGGCTTTCTTAGGGTCGGTGGTAGCAACCAGATTGAGATTCTTTTCCCTAAAAAAGCGTTCAATCTCGTCGTCTTGAATGGGTGAGATTCGCTGGTTAATGAAAGCTACTTTAGCCGGTATGACATCCAGTGCAACGACTTCATTGTTTTGAGAAAGGAGACATGCCAAAGATAAGCCAACATACCCTGTACCCGCAATTGATATTTTCATTGTTATGACCGTTCCCTTCCGCTGCGCTTCAAGGCACAAAAATTGGAATGCCACTAACGCAGCCCATGGAATTTCGTTTTAGATAGGCATAATGATATGAGTACATTCAAATCAGCCGAAATCATGATTTCTCCGGATTTTGTTATATAACTGAGAATTCAAAATTGCTTCCCACCCCTGCTTGCTCGTATGCAACCGGTTCATGATGCAAAATACGCTGTATTTTGGCTTCGCCAGGGCGTAGATCTCCGGAGCGGCGGCCTTGATATCCTTCATCAAGGTGGCCGCCAATCGCCGTCCCTCTTTCCTGTTGGGGTGCCCCAGCAGCGCCGTGGTCAGATAGCTGAGTACCAGCCCCTGAATCTTCATGGCGGCGTAGCGCTTTCCGCTCACTTCCGGCAAGGGCAGATATTGCTCCGTCATCCGGCGAATCACCTGCTCGGTGTGGCCGATGCGCTTTAACTGGTTGGCGTTGGACACGCTCTGATTCACGTCGCCAATGCGGTAGTCGTAAAGAAACAGGTCGAAGGGCATGACCGACTCGGCATGGCAACAGGGGAAGGTAGCATACTGGTGATCCTCATAAAACACATGCTCCAGCAGAGGCTGAGCGTATTTTTGGTAGAACTCCCGGCGGTACAGGATGCCGTGAAACGTCAAACTCCGGTCAAAACTCCGCCAATCGGACATGATCTCCCCAAAAGTGTAGGCCTTTTCGAATGCTTCCGGGAAGCTCCGCCAGTTTTTGATCGCGTCGGTGCCGATATCAATGGTGCGGTAGTGGGTCAGCACCACATCGCTGCCGCACCCTTCCAGCAGCCGGATCAGCTCCGGAAGATTCCCCGTTTCCACCCAATCATCCGCGTCGATGACCTTCAGGTACTTTCCCGCCGCAGCGGCGCAGCCGGTATTCAGAGCGCCGCCGTGACCCTTGTTCTCCTGAGAGATCAGCCGGACGGTGTCCGGGTAGCGGGCGCAGTAGTCCTCTGCGATCTCCGCCGTCCGGTCGGTGGAGCCATCGTTGACCACCAGAATTTCCAGCTTTTCCAGCAGCTCCGGCACCAGCATATTGTCAAGGCACTTATGAAGAAAGGACTCGCTGTTATAGGCAGGGATGACGAAGGTCAGAATTTTCATTTTGAATACTCCCATGTTTTCATCTGCTGCGCCTGCGCGCCGATCCGGTTCTCCCGAATTCCCCGGAAGGTAGCCCGCAGAGCCTGACCCGTGGTCAGGCTTCCGGCATAGAGCGGCCGCTTGGCGAGGGCATAGTAAACCGCGTAAGCGCCGGCCATGGCCGGACCCAGTATGTACCTGGTTGTTGCGCCCCGATTTTCAAAAAAGGCTTCCGTGAATCCGGAAAACCAGGTGGATGCCTCCTGGGCGACGGACGCGATCTCAACGGGAACATACCAGATCTGCAATCCCGACTTTTCGCAGTCGGTCAGAAATTTCAGCTCTTCCTCGGCGCCGTTTCCGGTGCCGGCGCCCAGAAGCTCGTCAAAGCGAATCCCGGCGGTCAGCAGACTCTGGCGGCGGAAGGAGATCTGCCAGGAGCTGACCTTCATCGTCAGCGGAAACCGCAGACGACGAACCTTGTCCGGAAAGGACGGCTGCCGGTTGGTAATCTTGAAAATGATCACGTCCGCCCGGGGCAGCTGGTCGTAGGCGGAGAGAATCTTTTCTTCATAGTCTGAAACGAATTGCTCATCGTCATCACACAGCAGACAGATATCCGCCGCAGACTGCCCGATGGCCATGTTCCGGCTTTTGGTCAACCCCCGCTGACGGGTGGAGAACATTCTGGCCGTACCCGTGGCGGTGGGATATTCCCGGTAATCCTCCCGGTCACACTGGTTGATGACGACCACGTCTCCCACCAGGCGGGAGGCGCGCACCAGTTTGTCATCCTGCTGGTGCATACAGGACAGTAACACATCCAACTTCATAGGCATTCAGAACGTGACCGGCGCCATAACGTACCGCCCGCCATCCAGCTCGCTGACGTACCACGCAAACAGCACCGCGAACAGCGCCAGCAGTGTAGCCACGCGGAACCAGGCCTTTCCGTACCATCCCTGCACCCGTTCCCGGGCGCCCGGTGAAATGCTGCCGATCAACATGAGCAGTCGGTTATTCTCCGTATCCCGAAACATGGCGGTGTAAAGCAGTGCTGTCATCGGCACCAATCCGATGCGGAAAAACAGCACGATCCTCAGCCACCAGAAGAATGCGAAGCAGATGGGCTGGATAGTCGCCGCAATCAGGATCATCAAAAATGGCAGACGAACCGCAGGCTCATCCAGACGATCCCTCAAAATCCAATAGGACAGCAGTGTCACCACCCAGAAAAGTGCCAGCAGCGTCCCGCCGCCCAGGCTTTCCAGGGTGTGGGGCAAATACCGGGGGTAAATGACCGAAATGCCGAAGTGAATAATGGGCTTTCCAAAAACGCCGAGGACAACGGACAATACGGCGCACCCTACCAGGAGCCATTTGTTGATGGGGATATTGTAGATAATGTACAGCCCCAGGAAGACCACTGCCGTCTTGTGGAAGCACATGGCTGCCAGCATCACCAGCAGAAAGGGGATCGGCTTGCGCTGCCGGATATAGCGGTAAGAGAGGGTCAGAATGGCCATAGCCGCCAACTGCCGCCAGAAAATAATGGCGTGCAGGTACATCCCCAGTGCCAGGAAGGCCATCAGCGCCACCATGGGATCCTCCGTTTCCTGACGGAAAGACTTGGCAAATAGGGGCAGGATGATTAGCGCCATTGCCAGAACCAATACCCGCTCGCTGTCAAACAGACGCTCCAGGATCCAGCACAGCAGCACGTATCCGATCTCAAACTTGTGGGTCAGCATCTGGCCAAAGCCCAGGTCGGGAATGATGGCGTACTGACGCATGTACTCCGCGATATCGATGCTGACACTGCCGTCCTGAATCGCGTATAACAGAATCAGAAAGCCGCAGGCCACGTAATAAATCAGCCTCTTCCGATCCGGCTGCCTTGTAAACTCATACCAGAACAAGAATCCCAGCATAGCCAGGTAAATCCAATAATAACCGTTCATGCGCTCTCCTCAGTTGATCATTTTCGGGGTCACCGCAGAAACCACAACAGCCACTTTTTGACACCATGGAAGGCGTAGGAGACAAAATACCGTATCGTTTCAAAGGACCCGTAGCCCATATAGCGGTAGGTGCGGTAGGTCATTTTCGCGGAATGCCACTTGGTGCCGGATTTCCCGGTCATGGAGATACGGTATTTCAGCAACGGCTCATTGATGGCGCAGCCTTTGTGGTATTTCCGCAAGACCTCCAGCCACATCAGATAATCCTCATGGCTGTCGTCGTGGTGCATGGGGAATTCCCTTGCCACGTCCGTGCGGATCAGTACCGAGGAACAGTTGATCTGGTTTTGCGCCTTGATATCATCGTAGGTGTACGCCGTTTTCACCGGGATAAAATAGCCGGTCAGCTTCCCGTCCGGGGTCATCAGCTCCCGCGCTGTAGAACACAGGACGGTTCCCTTTTTCTCCATCAGCTCCAGCTGCCGGCGGAGCTTGTCCTTTTCCCAGGCGTCATCCGCATCCAGAAAGGCGATGTACTTGCCCCGCGCCAGGGAAACGCCCCGGTTTCGGGTATCCGCCACGCCTAGGTTTTTCTCGTTTTTCATGTAGCGCACACGCCGATCCGACTCATAACGTTGCATGACCCGATCCAGGTTATCCTTGGAGCAGTCATCGATGACGATTACTTCCAGGGGAACATCCTGGCACAGCGCCGATTCCAATGCCTGCTCAATATATGCTGCGCAATTATACACCGGCATGATGACCGACACCAAAACCTGATCCATATTTCTATCTCCGCACATTTCCCGCATATCGTTTCTATGCGCCCTTCCCCGGCACATTCATGCAGCCGCGTCCATTTCTTTCCGGCTACCGGGATCCCCACAAATAACGAATGCCCTGCCCGGAGGAATATAATACTATTTCTTAGGGCCTATCTGAAAACTCAAACCTCATATATAAATTGCACAAAATCCAAAAATGCAGTAG
>ERZ1026884.1320-NODE-1320-length-13515-cov-7.272734_pt1 | contig 13515 bp, 26 predicted proteins | sample MGYA00380172_ERZ1026884 | MGnify/ENA primary metagenome ERZ1026884 (study PRJEB33269, sample SAMEA4719808) | human gut metagenome | biome: human-associated habitat; feature: organic feature; material: feces | place: Cameroon | collected 2013-10 ... | reverse complement strand
CGTGATGATGAAGTTATTAAAAAAGCTATTTTAAGTATTAATAAAAATCTAGATTTGAAATACGATAAAGAAGATTATATCGATAATTATATAAATAACTTTTATAATAATAAATATATAGATAATTATATCATTCAGCGCAATATCTATGAATTCAATAGAGTAATGGAAGTATTTGGATATGAAACCGCAAAGAAATATTGCTTAAAAGATGGTGTGGATTTAACAAAAGTACAACCATGTAAAGGCGCAGATGGTCAATGTAACATGGACTGTATTTATTTTCAAGGAGGTTGCCTCAATAATGAATAACAATAGAGAAACAATAGAAAAAGTACAGAAACTAATCAATGATAATACAGATTTTATAGTTCTTTACTATAATAGAGATAATATTACTTTAGAAGAACTTGCCGCATTTTACCAGCAGCTTGATTCAAGTATTAAGCCTGCTCTTGGACGCCCTATTCATTTCATTTGTTGTGATAATCATATGAAGTTAGAAAGCCGCACAAAAGAAGACATAAGGGAAATGTTATATAACGAAGATGATTATTGTGATTTCTGCGGCGAGGAGTATGCTGTAATGAGCGGGAGCCGCATGACTGCGGATGCCTTACATAAGGGTTGTACTGCGGTCTATTGTCCTAAATGTGGGAGGAAGTTGAAGAAATGAGTATGATGTTTGTTCCTTTTGGAGATTGGTCGCATGATGGTCATGGAATGTATGAAAAAGTTTTAATAGAGATTGAAGATACAGCGGCTTTGGGCAAATCTGTTCAATCTCTTAAAAAGAAATATGGAAAATATCTTTTCGATGATTTAGCGAATGATTATGGTTGTTCAAAAATTTCAAAAAAGATTTTCCAAATTTTGGAAGATAACAATTATAATTTTGATAATCTTGAAAAAACTGAGTACATGACTCTTCCCGTAAGATTTAAAGATTGGAAAGAATACGCCCAGGCGCAAATTTGTGAAAATGGAGAGGAAGATGAAGGTGGCTTCTCTCTTGAATCTATTGAGGATATTTATTTCTTTCTTTTGAGATTAGGTGGAGCAGAATTTACTATTTATAACGAAATCCCATTGTTTACAGATGAAACTGTAGGGTATGGTTGCTTCTATGACTAAAGTAAAACTGAAGCCCTCATTTGAGGATTGCCGCATTTGTATTGATTTTATGTTGAGTGGGAAGATACCCGATTGCCGCAAATGTTGGCGCATAAGTAATATTTTTGAATTGGTGGGAGTAGAAAAAGGTTTTTGGTGGGGAGATTATGCAATTATTAAGAAGAATGGAGAAATTTATAAAGTCCCTTATTATAGAGTAGAAATTATATCGGAGGATAAAAACGATGAAGATTGACTGTAAGACAATAGCAGAAAGAATGAAGGAAGAGATAAAAAAGAAATGTGCAGGAAAGGGCTTGCGGTTTGGCATCGTGCAAGTTGGAGATAATCCTGCGTCAAATGCTTATATTAAGGGGAAGATGAAAGATTGCGCGGAAGTGGGGATTGAGGCTTCTGTTTTTAAATATTATGAGGGCATTTCGCAGGAGTCTTTGAGAGAGAAAATTACTTTCTTAGTTAATAGTAATACTTTAGATGCTTTAATTATTCAGCTTCCTCTACCAGAACAGTTGCGTTTGGAGGGATTGGTGGATTTAATTCCGGCAAAGATGGATGTTGATAACTTAAAGGGGACTTCTCCTTTTATTCCTGCAACTCCAAAGGGAATTTTGATGCTTTTGGATTATTTGGGTGAAGATTTATGCGGGAAGCATTTGGTAATGATTGGTAGAAGTAGAATTGTGGGTGAGCCAATGGCGGCTTTAGCTACCGGAAGAAATGCTACAGTAAGTATTTGTCATAGTAAGACTCCATCAAATGTTCTGAAAGAGTTGTGCCGAAGTGCGGATATAATTGTGAGCGCGGTTGGAAAGAGAAATTTCATTGAAAGAGATATGATTAATACCGCTAAACGGCAGTTGTTTTTGGATGTAGGAATTAATAGAAATGATGAAGGAAAGTTGTGTGGGGATGCAAATTCCGAGATTTATGATATTGATACTCTTGGTTATACTCCGGTGCCAGGTGGCTTGGGCTTAATGACAAGGGTGGGGTTGTTGGAAAATATCAGTAGTTTGAGATAAAGGGGAGAGGGAAGGGGAAAGTTTTAGAATTGAAATCGTTTTTAGAATTGAAAATGACCGAACGAACGGAATTGAGGTGGTTATACCACTTTTCTACTTTTGAAAAAATTTTTTCCCGAAATATACCCCCATCTACATTAGGAAAGTCTATTGATGGCTTCGCCAGGAGGGTCTCTCAGCGTTCAATTCATACCCCTCCATCGGGCGCCTGCGACCGTTGAGTAGAGTGTAGCACACTTAGGCAAGTTTGTCAAGAGCTGGAGAAAAAGTATATTATACAAATTCCTTTCCCGAAATTTGTGCAAAATAACCATTGACTTCTTTTATTATTTATAGTATAATAAATATAGAAAGAGGGAGGGAAAACAAAAGAGATTCCATTTCCAACTTCTACCAGAAAAAATATTTTTCAAAAAGGTATTGACAAACTAAGGTGTATCTGTTATAATAAAGGTACAAAAGGAAAGGTAATAACCGAAAGGGGAACTTGATTATGAAGAAGATTTACTTCGATATGGATGGTACGGTTGCTAACCTCTATGGCGAGGATAATTGGCTGGATAATCTGCGGAATGAGCGTGAGGGTTCTTTCATCAACCTGCGACCTCTGGTTGACATGATGGAGCTGTCCCGTGTGTGCCACCAGCTGATGAAGCAGGGATACAGGTTCGGTGTCATCACTTGGTTGCCGATGGGCGCAAGCCGTGAGTTCGAGCGTGTGTGCGAGAGAGAGAAGAAGCATTGGGTTGATACCTTGATGCCTTGGGTTACAGAGTTCTATGCACAGACCTATGGTGAGCCTAAGCAGAGCGCACCCACCCACAGGGCCGCACAGATGATATTGGTTGATGATAACGCAGAGGTCAGGGCTAAGTGGAACACCGCAAAGCAGAGAACCAGCATTGACGCCACGAAAAATATTATTAAAGAATTGGAGAAACTACTTGACAACTAAGGTCAGGTGTGGTACAATAGAGGTACAGTAAGAGAGAGGAGAGAGGTAATGAAGAGAGTAGGACAGGTAATCAATGCGGCTTGCATTGCTTGGTTCGTATGGTTGTTCTTGAGTTGGGTAGATGTGATACTCCATAACACAATGCCCAATCCAGTCTATCAGCCGTGGAACTTATTCGCTTTATTCTTTTAAGGAGATGTTATTATGAAAGACAAGAAAATGTTCGTGCTGTTCACTGTCACTCTGTTGGTAATGGCGTTGTTCACTTCGATGATACGAATGGACATCAAAGAAGTGAAAAAGGAAATCACTTCCATTCCCGCACAGGAAACAACAGAAAGAGAGGACATGGGAAAATGTGGCAACCCTGTTAATGCCTTCACTCGTGTGGTGTGCGGCGAGGTGACAGCCATTGATGAGGATAACAACATCATTGAACTGACTGATGAAGATGGTGAAGTGTGGACTACTGAAGTAGGTTATGTTTCTGAATTTGACCTTAATGGTTATTATTGTATCTTCTTTGATACAATGGGAACAGATACCATTTATGATGATGAGATTGCTAAATTGTGGAAGGAAGTTTGGTAATTTTTAGAAAGAAGTTTGGTAAGAAATTACCAAACTTTTTTTGTGCAAAATAACTATTGACAAAAGAGAAAATCTGTGGTAAAATTGAGTGCGCCGCGGATGGGCGCTAAATTTGTCAAGGGGTATAATGCACAAATTTTTAGCTTGCGATTTGGTTATTTTGACTATTGACTATCTTCCCGAAATAGGTTATAATGTAGATACAATAAAGGAGGAAAGAAAAATGATTATTGCTATTATCGTTCTGACGGCTCTGCTGTCTTTCCAGTTTGTGGCTTCTATTGAAAAGGAGTGCGGCGGGCTTTGCGTGATGTTCGCTCTGGAAATTATTCTCTTTGCATTTATTATGAATGGGGTGACTTTCTGATGAAGATGTTTCTTTTGGGTTTTCTGGCTTGCTATGTTTTGGCTTCGTTGCTGTTTTTCCTGTATGATGAATATGATGTGGAAGCCATTGACTTGTTTATCAAACCGTGGTGTGTGCTGGCTATTGTAGTTTCTTTTGTTCCTATTTGGATTTACAAAATCTTTCGCCATTGGATTTGTGGCGTTGAACAAAAGAATGTAGATTTGACTTTGAAAACCGCTAAAAAGTGTAAAAATCTGCATTTGTTCGGGCGGGTTTGGTTCTATGTAGACTATGATGCAAGAGCATTAACTAACAAATTCTTTTTCTATCGGATAAAAAAGGCTTGACAAAATCAAAAGCCTGTGTTATAATGTAAGTACAATAAAGGAAAGAGGTAAATAAAATGAATACTCTGGTAATCGTTCTTTTGTCCATTCTGGCTTGGCAGTTGGTGGTAGCTATTGTATACTTTGCCTCTGATGAAAATGAAACTATCACCATGTGGACGGCCATTGGCTTTTGGCTCTTGCCGATTGCGTTTATTGACAGTATTTATGAATATGTTTCCTTGATGGTTGGTAGGCGTTACAATCTTTATCAATTCTTTGGAATAGTAGATGATAAGCCAACGCCTTATTATGGTTGGTGTCAGAATTTTTATATGACCCCTAAGACCGCAAGCAAGTTTGCAAGACTGTATGGGAAAGATGAAACTGTCAAAGAGAACTATTCTATTCGACTTTTGCGAGAAGGCAAAGAGTTTAAGTCTGCACCTTACAAACAGGAGATTTTGACTGACAAGAAACTGGAACAGGGGTTCGGTGGTTATTCTGCGGATTGGCTCAAAAAATTTCTGGATAGGGCTTGACAAAAGCCCTTCCAGATGGTATAATTAAGGTACAAAAGAAGAAAGGAAGTAAAAATTATGAAGGCAACTGGTATTATTCGTCGTGTTGATGACCTCGGCAGAGTGGTCATTCCTAAGGAAATTCGTCGTTCTCAGCACATCAAAGAGGGCGACCCGCTGGAGATTTTCGTGACTGACTACGGTGTAATGTTTGCGCCCTACAAGCCTAAGAACCTTGACAGCGCGGCGCAGGATTGGCTGAATGAGCACAAGACCATTATCGACAAGACCTATCCGAAGTTCAGCATTTACAACAAGACTGTGACCTGCGAAGCCATTATGGACGGTTACAGAATGACCGGTGAAGCAAAGTGTGACCCTCGCGACACTTTCAGTCCTGCTGTGGGTATGGTTTACGCTTGGTGTCGTGCGACTAAGCACCCTATTCCCTCTGAGCTGGACTAAAAAAAATAGCACAGAGGGCTTGACAAAAAGAGTCCTCTGTGCTATAATAAGTACAACAAGAGGTGATAGAATGACTGATAAAGAAAAGAATAAAATTCTTGTGCGGGCTTTGGTAGAAGCTGGACAGTACATGAGAAAGTATCTGCCCGCAGAGATACCAATGGAAAAAGATTACATTGATATTGTTGGCTCTTGTTTGATTGATGGAGCAAGCGACCCAACAGGAAGAAGATTTGTAGATTACTTTCTTGGTAGAGCCATTCGGAAAATTCAGGAGGAAGAAAAGCATGATTAAGAATGAAATCTTGCGGGAACTGCGCGAACAGGACGAGCTTTTGAAAAAGATTTTTGATAGGAGGGAAAAACTGGCAGAACTTGCGGGCGAACACTACGACGAGATTTGGGAAAAGCTGTATTCTGATGGTAAAAGCCACTATGATTTTTAATAAGAAAGGGAATGATAAAAATGAAAAAGACTTATGAAGGCATTATCAATCTGGCTCTTACTCTTGTGAACAGTATGAGAGAGGAAAAGGAGCAAGAACAAAAGCACCTTAAAAATGCAAGGTGTAAAAAGCCAAGTTTTGGTAATTGCAATTATGCATTGGGCAGACTTGCGGCAAGGGAAGGCTTGGAACCGCCAAGTTATGAAGAAGTGGAAGAACTGGTAAGAAAATATTGGTAAAAGAAAACGCCTAATTTTTAGGCGTTTTTTTGTGCAATTTCCACTATTGACAAAACCATAAAAAAGTGATAAAATTTACGCCGGCCGCGTGCGGCCACTATTTCCATTATACCACAGGTTGGCACTTTTGTCAATAGGCAGAATGAACAAAAAATAATAATAAGATTATCCCGAAATTCGTCATTTTAACGATAGACAGATGGGTTGCTATCTGCTATAATAGATAATGTCAGGAGGGAGTAGCCCAAGAAATCCAAGGGCGCGCGACCTTGAGAAAGTACAGGAAGTAAACAGATGAAGTAGGCTCAACTGCAAGTCGCCATTGTGGGGATTAAGCCGAAAAAAGTTTGTGAAACCTCTTGACACCAAGTACATAATATGCTATAATAAGTACATAAACAAGAGATGAAGAAACGATGGTACACTTCATTTCAGAAAGAGGTTCAAAATGGAAAAGATTGATAGACGCCGCAAGTATGTCCTTGTTCTGGATATTGAAACGGCAAACATTACCGAGGACGCCCTTGCCTATGATGTGGGCTTTGCGGTGGCTGACAAAAAGGGTCGTATCTACGAAACCCATTCTTACATGGTCGCTGAAATGTTCCTTGACAACTACAATAAGCCTTTGATGGATACCGCTTATTACGCCAAGAAACTTCCTAAGTATTGGGAAGATTACAAGGCAGGCAAGCGCAAGTTAGCTAAGATTTTGACCATTCGCCGCATTGTTCGACAGGTGATGAAAAAGTATCGTATTACTGATGTTTTCGCCTACAATGCGAACTTTGACAAGTCTGGTCTTGACAGAACTGTTAGATACTTGACTAAATCCGAGGTTCGTTTCTTTTTCCCCTACGGCACGAAAATTCATTGCATTTGGCACATGGCAACACAAGTCATTTGTCAGCAGAAAACCTATTTCAAAAAGGCGATTGCTCACAAGTGGATTTCCGCAAAAGGCAATTTGCAGACTTCAGCGGAACTGGTATTTGCTTACATTTCCGGCAACCCTGATTTTCAAGAGGAACACACCGGACTGGAAGATGTTACCATTGAAGTAAAAATTATGGCTAAGTGCTTTGCACAGCACAAGAAAATGAAAACTAATATTTACCGGCGCTGTTGGGCGATTCCGCAAAATTCTTTCAAGGAATTTGCGGAAACCGCTTGACAAAAGCAAGAAAGTATGATATACTTTAGATACAGTAAAGGAAAGGAGAACAAAAGAAAATGAAGTGGAAAGAACTGGTAGGACTCGTCGACCAAGTGTTCGATGATGTCGTGCGGGAAGATGGTGCAGAGTTCATCATCTGTCCCGAATGCGGCGAGCCGATTTATGAACAGGACTACAAGGGAAATAACCTTTGTCCCTGTTGTGAGTTCGATTTCTCGGAAGTGTAAAAACTTCCGAGAAAAGAAAAAAAAGTGCTTGACAAACTCCAAAACCTATGATATAATAAGTATGTAATCAAGGGAAACCTTGTTACAAATAAAAAATTTGGGTAGCGACCTACGCTGAAAGGATATGATTTTATGGCTAAGAAGACTAAGAAGATTAACCCCAAGGACACCCAGAAGAACGAGGTTATGACCGTGGTTCGTGAGGCTCTTGCGAACGCTGGTTATGAGGTTCTGGACGGTGAGGACTTTGCGATGACCAAGGGCACGGTTGTTATCCGTGCGGGCGTGTGCGATGTTCAGTTGAAGCCCATCACCCCGAAAGCTGGTATCGACCGCTACGAAGTGGTGGACGATGACGCCGAGTAAGGCAAAAATTGGGAGAGAGAAATCTCTCCCTTTTTTTGTGCATTTTTACCCATTGACAAAACCAAAATTTTGTGGTATAATTCGGCCCGGCGCTGGCGCCGGCTAAATCTGTCAAGTGGTAGGTTGCACAAATTTTGGGGCAGAATTTTGTGCATTTTGACGATTGACAAAATTCCCAAAATACGATATAATATATTTACAGTAAAGGAAAAGAGGTAATACTTATGAACATGAACTTACTTTTAATTTTCGTTGCGCTCTCGATTGTCAATGTGGTATTTTCTACCATTAAGAGCATCGTAACTATTAAGTCCGGTCCTTGGGTGGCGAGCATTGTTTCCGCCCTCTACTACGGTTATTATAACATCGTTCTGATTTACACTGTCGCAGATTTTCCTCTGTGGCAGAAAGTAGTAGTAACTGCGGGTTGTAACCTTGTCGGCGTTTTCATTGTAAAGTACGGCGAGGAAAAAGCAAGAAAAGACAAACTTTGGAAAGTTGAACTGACTGTCCCGACTGAATATAAAAACGCTGTTGATTTTGACCTGCGGACTGTTCCCCATTCTTACATTGAGTTAAGCGATAAGCATACACTGTTTAACTTCTACTGTGCTACACAGGCAGACAGCGCAAAAGTCAAGGTTATCGCTGACCAGTATGAAGCAAAATATTTCGTAGCGGAAAGCAAAAATCTTTGAGAAAGGGGTTGACAAAACCCCTTCCCCATGATATAATAAGAGTACAAAAGGGAAAGGAAGTGGAACACAATGACCTTAGAGGAAGTCATTAAGGTTCTGGAAACCATGCCTGCCGCAGACCGTTTCTTTGACTTTGGCAAGTTTGCCGCAGAACAGGGTTGGAAGTCTGCGAGTGGTGCTACTAAGTTCTGTTACATTATCCCTGACGCTGATTTTGTTATCAAGTTCTGCCGGAATAACAAGCGTCACAATGAGTGCGAACAGGAAGCAAGAGCCTATCAGAGCGGGAAAAAGTATGGTATCGAGCGTGTTCTGCTTGAAACTCGTTTTGTGTATGAAAGTCCAAATGGCACTCGGTTTTTCATGCAACCTAAGATTTCTGAAAGTCACGACAGAGTAAGCCGCAAGACCAGACAGAAAGCAATCCGCATCAACAAGACTGTGCGCCCCAAGATGTGTGAGAAAATCCGCAACAGTATGTACTATGATGACCTTGACAGAAATTGGTTGTCGATGGTAATTTCTTTGTATGGCAAGCGGTTTTGCCGTTCTCTTGAACAGTGGTCAAAAGAAAATCGTGTGAATGACCTGCACAATGCTAACATTGGTTATGTCAATGGTAAACCTGTCATTCTGGATTATTCTGGTTACTGCAATTTCTGAAAAAGGGGTTGACAAAAACAGCCCCGTGTGTTATAATAAGAGCATGAAAGAGGGGATGCCACTTGATTGCCGACAACTGAATAAAGTTTTGAAAAGGTTGTGATAAAAAGTGATTGAAATTAGACCTCCTTGAAACTCATTACTCTATTGATTAAACTTTTTTATTGATATTTTTTGATAGATTATAACTTCGGTTATAATCAAGGTGAGTTTTTTTGAATGTTATTTCTCTCCACCGAGGTTTAGTAATAGGAACCAAAAAGAAAACTTTCGCGGCTTAGTTCTTTATGGCGTATTTCTTGGCGGTCGCTTCTAAGATGAGGAGCCGAAGAAAACCCCTCTGATGGTGCGCAACATCGGAGTTTTAAGAACCAGATTTTGGGACGCTGAAATCTGGTTCTTTTTTTTGTACATTTTACCTATTGACACAAAAGAAAAAAGGGTGTATAATTTGGGTCGCCCGCACGCGGGCGCTAAAATTCCATTATACCACGCCACAGCAATTTTGTCAATAGTAATTTCGCACAAAAGAAAGATGAAATTTATCCCGGAATTCGTCATTTTGCCACTTGTAATCTGAGGTCAGATTTGATATACTATAATTGTTCCAAGGGAGGACGCAAAGTCAAGACCTCCAAAAAAAGTTTTCAGAAAATCGAAAAAACCTCTTGACAAAACCTCAAGCCTATGGTATAATAAAGATACAGTAAGGGAGAGGGAAGCAAGAGAGAGGTCAAAAGATTTCTCAAAACTTTCAAAAAAAGTTCTTGACAAACCGCCTAAACTGTGGTACAATATAATCACAGGGAAGGAAAACCCAACAAACCAGAAAGGAATTGATACTATGGCTAACAAGAAAATGAAGAAGGTCAACCCCAAGGATACCGCTAAGAAGGAGATTATGGAAGTCATTTCCAAGGCTCTGGCGGCTGCTGGCTACGATGTGGCTGATGGCGAGGACTACGCTATGACCAAGGGCACGATTGTGGCACACCACGCCACCTGTGATGTGCAGATTAAGCCTATCACGCCCAAGGCAGGCGTTGACCGCTACGAGGTCGTAGAGGACGAGGAGGGCTAAGCCCTCCCTCCCCTCAAAAAAAATCGAAAAAACCTCTTGACAAAACCCCAAACATCTGATATAATAAGTACATAAAGAGGAAGGAAACCTCCCAAACCAGAAAGGAAAACACTATGGCTAAGAAGATGAAGAAGGTTAACCCGAAGGATACCGCTAAGACCAACCTGATGGCTACTATCCGTGAGAGCCTGGAACAGCTGGAAATCCCCGTGGAGGACGGCGTTGAGTACGGCTTCACCAAGGGTACTCTGGTTATCCACGCGCCGGAGTGCGACATTCAGCTGAAGCCGATTACTCCCAAGGCTGGCATTGACCGGTATGCCAAGGACGAGGAGGAGGAGGAGTAATCCTCCCCTCCCGAAAAAAAGTCTTGACAAAAGCACTTCCATGTGCTATACTAATATCAGAAAGGAAAGGTGATAGGTATGGCAAAGAAGCTCTCTGATAAGGAAAAGGAAATCCGCAAGAACATGGAAGTGCTTGCTATTTCCAGAGCAGAAGCAGAAGAACTGTATGCGTTCGACCACGATGAAGCCGAGAACGCAGAAGCCGAGGCTCTGACTGAAAAGGCAGAGAAAGCAACAAAAGAGAAGAAAAAGGGGTCTGCGCTTGACAAGGTTCGCAACCTTAAAGCCAAGAAGAAGAAAGACGAAAGCAAGCAAGCAATCGTCAATCTTGTGTTTGAAGCTGTCAAAGGTTCGCCGCTGGTAGTCTTTCCGCAGGAAATGACTGGAACGAAAATTTCTTTCATGGACACGATGGGAAACTATTACAGCGTAGCAGTAACCAAGCACAAAGCGGCTCCCGATGGTTTTAAGGGGTGTGAGTAATGGCAAAGACTTCCAGATTTGCGGACTTGCCTACCGCAAAGAAACAAAAGAATGGCAAAGACTTCCAGTATGTCTATTTCCTGCGGATTGGCGACCCGCAGGAAAGACTTTTCAAGATTGGTACAACCAACGACCCACGCCGTAGAATGTTAGAACACGAAAGGAATTACAAAAAGCCTGTAACTGTTCTGTGGCTCTCTCCCAAGTTGCGCGGGCGGTTTACCTCTCTGAAAGTTGAGGAAGATAACAAAGAAAAGTGGATTGCTGGAACTAATTGGGAATACTTGCGAAATGACCGCTTTATCATTCCTCCAGAAGTTGACAGCGTAAAAATCACAATTAAAAAAGATTATTTTGTGCAACTTGCATAAAAGTTCTTTTTGTAGGACTGACCAAAAAGTCAGTCCTATTTTTGTATACTTTTACCTCTTGACAGAAGTAGAAAAGTGTGGTATAATTTCGGCCGGTCGTACGCGACCGCTGAACTTGTCAATAGGCACATTAGCTAATTTTCTGTGCTTCATTTTGTGCATTTTGCCATGTTGACTTTTTCCCGGAATTATGGTATTATAATAATACAGAAAGGGAGTGCAACACATGAGAGATTTTAATTGGGAACAGACCCTTTGGGCAGTCGTTAAGAACGATGGTTCTTTTGCTGGTGTTCCTTGTACTGGTTATGATGAAGCCTGTGACCTTGCGGCTCAACATGAGGGCGCGAGAGTTTTCCAGCTTTGCCCGGAGTTTGATTTTGATGATGAACCTGATGACATTGATGATGATTGCGGGTTCGATCCTTACGAGGGTTGCTTCACTTTTGATTGCTGAAAGGAGAAAATATTATGACTGAAAAGAATTGGAATGAGTTTCTTGGTCAATTCTTCCATTGCTACGAGGATGAAAATGGAAATCGCCCTTGTGACAACGGTTGTGTTTGCGATAACTGCATGACTGATGAAGCTATCAAAAACTGGGAAGATTTTCATAAAGAGTAATAAGAAAGAGAGGTTTTTACCTCTCTTTTTTTGTGCATTTTGTCTATTGACAAATGCGGCTCGGCGTGTTATAATTAAAAGGGGAAATTTGACTCGGCCGCGCTTGGGCGGTTTCCGCCGACACGTCGCCTATATGCAAATTTTCCAGGGACTTTGTCGATTTTTTTGGACGCCCCATTTTTTCCCGAAATTCAAGCCGACGCGTCATCCATAGGCGATTTCGCCAGGGACATTGTCGCTTCATTTTGACACGCCCAAAATTTTGTGCAAATTGTATATTGACATTTATTATTTTTTGTGGTATAATATATATAGAAACAAAAGAAAAGAATAAATTATTAAAAGGGAGAGTGTTCTATATGGCTAACAAGAATGTGACTAAGAAAATGCTTGCTGAAAAGGACGCTGAGATTAAGAAGAACATGGAAATCCTTGGTATCTCTCGTGAGGAAGCTGAGGAGATGTGGGCGTTTGACCATGATGAGATGGACTGCGAAGAGGTCGATGTCATCGAAGAGAAGATTAAGGAAAACCAGAAGACTGATAAGAAGAAGTCTGGCGGCAGCCCGCTCGACAAAGTGCGCAATATGAAGGCTAAGAAAAAGGCTGATGCCGAGAAACATAATATCATTCAGGCAGTTTTCGACTTCCTGCGCTCTATGGGCGATACTGGCTCTATTGTTTCGCCGCAGGAGATGTCTACCACTAAGATGTCTTTTAAGGGTGTCAATGGTGGTTATTACACTGTGACCATCACTAAGCACAAGAGCTGTCCCGATGGTTACAAGGAGGACTAAACAAGAGAAAAGAGAAACACTCTTCTTCTCTCTTGAAATTTTCTGATTTTTATTATATAATATATATACAGTAAGGGAAGAAAAAACAAAAACAAAAGCAATGGGATTGAAAAGGAGAAAGTGCTTATGCTGACTGTTCAGACTGATGAAAAGAAGACTCTGTTTGTATGCGAAAGCTGCGGCTGTGTGCATACCAAGGAAGATGAAGTGTTTCATCTTGGCGGCGTAGAGATGTGTACGGATTGCGCCAATCTGATTTCTATTGATGACCCTGGTTGTCATTTTCAGTGTAGTGAGTGTTATGGGAATTGTCTCCTGCTCTCCGATGCAAGACCTTATGTTTCTTGAAATTTTCTGATTTTTATTGTATAATATATATACAGTAAGAGAAAGATAAACTTTATATATTGTGGAAGTTAGCTTGATGGAGATTTTCATTATAAGGTTCTAAAGGAACCGAGGGTGCTAACGAAGAGTGGGGTGGGTTCCCCGCTTGACACTTCAAAAATTTTATTGTATAATATATATACAATAAAGGAAGAAAAAAGTTTGGACGAAGTAATTAAAAAACTTCTTTTGAATTAGCAATTAACTTGAAACCCTCTAAATTTTATGATATAATATATTATAAGG
>ERZ1026884.1317-NODE-1317-length-13520-cov-5.729892_pt1 | contig 13520 bp, 33 predicted proteins | sample MGYA00380172_ERZ1026884 | MGnify/ENA primary metagenome ERZ1026884 (study PRJEB33269, sample SAMEA4719808) | human gut metagenome | biome: human-associated habitat; feature: organic feature; material: feces | place: Cameroon | collected 2013-10 ... | reverse complement strand
ACAATGCTAAACAATATAATTTCAATTAAAATACAAATGGTGCTAAGGGTTTGGTAACACTCGTATGTCAAAATGTTAAACTCCTATAAAATGTTTATGTGTTTTTATATATATTAAACAGAATACTTTTTGTATCCTTTAAAATTATTTTCTATGTATGTTAAAGGGACAATGTAACCTAAACTTGTAAACGTGGTATTAGTTACTCTGCGCTCCCTAAAATGAGAAAGATTGTCTAAAACAAATTTTCTAAAAGCTTTCATCTGAAAGATGTAAAGCACACCATTCTGGTAGTTAGTAAAGTAATAAAACAGAAAATCTGCATTTGTTTTCATGAGACAACCTTTAGTCTGGTATTCTTCGTTACTGATAGTTTCAAAGAACATATTTCCAGTTTTATAAGTGTCGGTTTTAATTTCAATTAAAGCCTGTTTACCATTTGTGAAATTAACCACAAAGTCAACATCTTGTTTCTGGTAGAATTTATCATCAGAAACATCGGTTATAGAGGAGACATTAGGATGAAGCTCTAATATCCATTGTTTTACAAATTGCTCACCCTAATGTCCAATTTTGTTTGAACTGTTAAATTCGTATACTTTGTTACTCATTTATTGTTTATGAATTGCTACTACGGTTCATCCATATTAGCGTCACCCTTTCTATAACATATTAAACAACAGTGCTGTTGTTAAAAGTAGACAGGTAAGCCTTAATGTAGTTTACCATGTCATCATTGACAGTAACGATATTATTAGCCACAAGCCAACCAAGGAAGTTGGAATGAAGCTGACGAATATACGAAACCTTAAGAGAACCGTTGCCGTTAATGTTTGCATAGCCACCAATACCGAGACTGATTGCGTAGTAATTAAGGACATCGGTAGTCTTTTCGTTGTTTAGATAGCCTGTGTTAGAAGCAGGATACGGAGCTTCTGTAATAGTTGTCTTTGCAGAAGTGGTATCATTAAAATCTGCTTCCAGATTACTAATAGGCTTGTCGGTAGAAGCCTTACGAGGTGCCATAATTGTATCTCCTTTATTACATATTAATTATTTAAAAAGCGAAAAATGCTTCTTTTTCTTTGCTTCTTTCTCATGGATTTCGTTGGCGTAGTCAACGCCACACCAGAAAGACATAAAGAGAGGCCCATAACAATTATACCAAAATTTTGGGTCAATATCTGGATAATACATTTTTGCCCAGACAACAAAATACTTTTGATTAAGCTTCCTAATAGCTTCCCCAATATTGGTAATTTTACCTTGATGAATAAGCATTTCACACTCGTAATCTTGAAGTTCTTGTGAAAACATATTTTACCTCACTTTTTAGAAGGAGAAAACACTCCATTGGTTAGGTCAGAAATAGCCTGAGCGATTTCCATGATAACAGGGTCAGAAGCAGAAAGAGAGACAGTATTTTTCTGACCATCGGAAACCTTAATGGTATAAAAAGGATTTTTACTGGCATCTTTTGTAATTACGACAGAAGAAAAAGTATTCGGGGAGTTTTCGTACTCAAAGCCTTGAATAGTGTATTCTCTAACAATATTTGTCATATTATTACTCCTTTTTCTTAATGTACTCATATGATAGCACATAAGAAAAGGATTGTCAAGGGGGTATAAAAAAGAATTTGAAAGAATTTCCAAATGTTACTTTAAAAAGTAACAAATTGGTAACAGAAGAAACGCCAATGTGGAAAACTTTGTGGATAACCTGTGGAAAACTGTCCATTTTAGGCAAATAAAATGGCAATTTTATTTACCATTTTGATTACGCTCTGTATTAAAATTTTACTAAAATTGAGTTATCCACAGAGTTATCCACTAAAAATATTACAGGATGTAATCAAATCAGTCAAGATAGGTAAAAATCATCCAAATAAAATCTTCGTGTGCCTTCAACAGTCCTTTGGAACGAATGTAAACTTCTTTTTTACTTCTCTATATCCTAATTTGTACAGCTTTTCGGCTTTTAATTCTTGGATAGCAATGTTTCCTCTGTCATCATAATATTGTCTGGTGAATTTATAGAAATATTTTTCACCGTTGTTAAGATGATAAATATGGTCAATTTCTTTCTTGAAGCCATAAGTTGTCATATATTTATCAATCTTAGCATTGTCAACCCGGTCAGAAATCATTGCAATAAAAAGACCGATTACAGTTAGTATACCAATTCCCACTAAACATAGAAAAATGGAAATAGCAATCATTTTAGGTTCCACTTATTTATACTCCTTGTTATCAAAAAGGTACATAACCATGTCGATACAGCCATTCTACATCAACTGTATCAGGGAGTTCATTGTAATAATGTTCCATACAGAAACTCCAATTACCTTTCAAATCATAATAATTAAAATCACGATACATCATGAAATCATCATAAGATTTAAACATAATACGAACTGTATCTTTATCATGTGTATCATTCCAATATTTAGGATGAAACATTTCGCAAATAATTTTATCGGAATAATACCAATTATGAGGGTCAGACACATTCAAAAGTTTGCTAACATAAAATTCGTTGTAACTTTTTTCTTTAGAATCCGCTTCAAAAATTTTTTCTACAAGTTTGGTCTGGTCTTTCATGATTACAACTCCTTAAACATTCTGAATATCAATCAATTTAAAGCCAATAGTATCACAGTAATAGTAATGATGAACTCCAGAAATTTTTACATCAACAATATCAGAAACAGAAAGGCTTCTTCCGAAAAATGTTTTGTCTCGTCCATCTTGAAAGCGGTCAAAACAATATTCGCAAATGGCTTGCTGAACATTTGTTTCAGGGGCTTGCTCAGAGATATTAAGTTTAACAATACCATTCCAAACTCGAACATAATCGTTAATATTAATTCCAGCAATACCATCTTTAACTGTCCTCAATGGTCTAAAACAATACTTAGTAGAAACAGGACACTGGAAAATATCAACCTCACGAGTAACCTTCATAGTAAAACCTCCTATCTATTGATGTATATCAATATACCAGATAGGAGGCTATTTGTCAATAGATTATTAAATTGTTTTACAGAGGAATAATGGTGTTATCATTCTTAATAATTACCACTTTATTCCAATCGAAAGTGCCAATGCTGGGTTCAACAAGCTCAGAAGCGTAATCTTCCAAATTAGCATCACACCACTCCAAAGCAGAATCCAAACTATAAAAAGTTAAGGCATCTTCTTCTACTTCGGTAACACCTTCCAAAGTACGGACATTTCCATGTTCATCAACAATAGGCTTGGTAATATCTGTAATAAGATAATAATAATCGAGCTTATCAATCAAAGGAACGCCTACAAAATATTTAGTTCGCATAGTATCTCCTTTTAAATCTTTCCAAGAGGAATAACAGTATATTCCTTTTTAATAATTGCGGTTTTATCCCAATCAAAATATCCCGGAACCATTTCTTCAATTTCATGTTTTAGCTTGGGTAAATTTTCATAAGCCCAATCAATAGCTTCATCAAGATGTCTAAACATAAGAGCAAAATCTTCAAAAACTGTTAAAGATGTTACGGTAATGATTTTATTATCGCATCTAATAGGAGTATCATCTTCGTTTTCAGCATAAGCAACAAAATCATAAAGAAATTGTCCTTGTGTTTTGTAGGGAATTCCAATATAATAACAGGGAGATTCATATTCCAATAAATTATCTTGCATTATTCTATCTCTCCCTCAAATGGAATAATACAATCATGTCTCAAAAGTTCTTGACGGATGAACTGAAACTCTTCCCAAAAAGAAACTTTACTGCTTCCATCTCTTAGTCTTATAATATTTTCAACCACACCATTCTTATAAGTAATCTGAATATAAGCGGGGTCAATCTTAGGCTCAATATAGTCAATACGAGCGACAGAATCCAGATTAATCAGAGTGTTTTCCAAAGATAAAAACATTCTTTTATCCCTCCATATACTTCTCACACGTTTCCATAAGCCATCTACCAAGCATATACGCATCATCATACTTTAGATGAATCTTTGTGTATTTATAAGAGGAATGGTTTTTGGAACTTTCATTATGAGACAAAGAAAGATTGATGAATTGGTCAAGCTCTCCATTTTTTACAACAGCTTCATTAGATACATCCAAATTTTCGTTGGGATAATGAATCTTAAACTCTCTTTCTGTTACCAGAATATTAGCGGACATCAGTAAAAATCTCCTTCATGTTTTCGGAATACTGGCTGCAATCCTTATTAAAATACTGAGAAACTTCATTCAGTACCGTAGAAAACTTCTTGAAACTTCCGTCCTTGTTCTTGGGATTAATTCCCATTTCTTTAAGAAGTTGCATAACTTCAACAAGTTCCCCATGACTAATAATTCGACAAGCAGCTTTATAATTAATCTTTTCCATGTTTACCTCACTGTAAATCAATATTAAAACTTTGCTCAACAGTTCCTTCTGGGATATACGCTTTGTAATATATATTTTCATCGTAGCATTGAGCTTCAACAAAAGTAAAAAATTCAATCCATGTTTTATTCCACTTTCGACTGTATCGCTCAATATGGGGAGTACCATCTGTATAATTCAAATAGGTTTTATTAGCTGGAACATATCCATGCTTTAAACCTTCTTTTGTTGGATAAAAGTAATAATAGCATAAATCAGTTTCAATATACCCACTACGAAGATAAAATCTACCATGAGTGTTAAGGTTGTCTTGCATGGCAGTAATATTCCAAGAAGTATAATATTCCTCCGTGTTTGCTTTATTACAATAGAGAGCCCAACCAGTAAAATAACAGCCAAAATACCAAATTATGATTCCTAAAAGAATAAAGCAGACAGTACAAAGAGTTATCATACCAGCACCAAAAGGTTTATCTTCGGTACGGATATAAAATTTAGGCTTGTTTTGTTTTAAAGTATCTAATCTCCAATAAAGACAACGATATTTTTCTCTGTCTTTTTGGTCTGCATTATCAAACTCTTTTTGAAGAAATTTAACTTCTTTTTCCCAGTCTTTTACTTTTTCGTTATATTCCGCTTTCTTTTTGTTATATTTAATCCAATCCGTTATCGTATCTGCAATAAAAAGAACAAGAGGAATAATTCCAATAACAATCCAAATCATGTTTTACTCCATATCCATCAGTTTAAAGATAGCGGTAATATTAGGAAAATCTTCACTGTCTCTATGAGCATTAGTTAGATTCTTCAAAAGAAGTCCTGCTACCATAGCTTTATCGTAGCTGTCCCAACCATATGTTCTCATAGAATCAAATGCGTTTTTGTTATTCATCAGACTTTCTACACAAGCAAAATAAACGTGACGAGTTGCTCCAGCCCCCATGCGATAGAATGCTTGAATGACATAAACGCCATCAGGATGCACCTTGTCTGCCCAACCATAACAAGAGGTCGTATTACCCATAAAAGCGTTCCAAATCTCGCTGGTTTCATCCTGCAAAGCGTTCCAGTTATTGTAAGCCGCAGAAGCCAGAAGTTTGAAGTTGCCGAAGTGGTTAACCTTTTCTACAAATTCACTGGGAGTAATTTTATCTTCAAGATTAGTAATGTTCTTAGCCTGAATCATAATTCACAATCCTTTCTTAAAACCAATTAAGTTCCCAACTAACAATAGGATAACTACCATATTCATCTGGTTCTTTTGCGTGGATAGGTTTCAAAGTACGTCTATTGTCTACCTTATAACATTCGCCGTTCCAACTATCTTCACCAAACTCCAAGAACCATTCGCCAAGTACAGCTAAATTTTCCTGAGAGGGGTCTTCGCAAATAGCGGTATAATATTCCTCATATCCATACTTGTAAACCATAAAAAGCAACTCCTTTGCAGATATAGTTCCTTAACTTGTTTATACTATATCATACAAAGAAGTTGCTGTCAAGTATTTATTAAGTTTTCTTGTACAAATTAATAAAATAAAACTTTGTTTTTATCTTACATCTTTGAAAGATTCTCAAGTTCCATAGAAAGAATCTCTCGAATTTCAAGCGGGATGGCTCCTGCGTTTACTTCTTCAACATAAACATTTTTAAATTGTTTGAGAAGTTTGCCAATTTGCGTTTGCTCCATTACAATTTGATGTCTTGCTTTTTGAAGTCTGGCTCTTTCTTGCCATGTTTCGTTTTCTTTTTCTTTTAAGTTTTTAATTTGTTTAGAAATACAAAAAGTATTGGGACAAGTATAAACCCAACCATAATACTTTTCATAATCAGCAGTCATTGTTCTACCGCAACAAGGACAAATTTGAGTTTTAGGTTCCATATTAGCCAACCACCAATTCAGACATAATCTTTCTATGGTAGGGCTTATAGGAATCAAAAGTTACAGTGGCTCCATTATCCCACTCAACATCCATTGTAAGGCTGTTGCCATCGTCTTCATTAAGGTCATACCACATAGAACGAATAATGCCTGAGCCGAAAATTTTATGCGTAATCTTTACACCTTTTCGAAAATACTTGCACATTTCCTCAAAGGTAAAATCATTTTCTGTTTCTGTGTCCTCTGCATCATCTTCCCACTTCATATCGGAAGCTGACACATAGCCATCACTATGAGTAGAAGTTGTCATACTGTCCAGTTCCTCAATAGTATACTGGTGATTATCTTCTCCTTCAATAGAAAAACCTGTTACAAAAGGAATGTCAGAAGCATTTTCATTCGCCTTTGTCTTAAAGGGTTGTTCAAGGTCAATATCCTCAATAGAAGCACGAATCTCAAGCTTGTTAAGATACATTCCCATATACTTCTTCTGTTCTTTAAGCAACTCTAAAGAACAAGAAGGAGTAAAATTCAATTTCCCAGCTTCATAATTTACAGTCATATCGTGAAGCTTATCATAACGGATTCTTGTCTGCCAATATTCCCCAATAAAACGCTCCTTATAATCAGAACTGTTCATATAAGGAATAGTATCAGCAAGTGTTAAATTATATGTATTAAGCATATCCAATCTCCTCACATTTCTTAATGGGAGTCCATCTAACAACGGTCAAACCAGTCTTGGTCTGCCACTTGTGGTTGACAGAATCCCAATCAACTACCATATAATAAGTCCCACCATGAGTATCTTTACACATACAAAGATAAATACGAGTATCTTTAATGTATTTGAAGCCCATCATGTCTTCGGGACAATCTTTTTCATGCCATCCAATAATTTCGTAATCAATTACATTTGTATGACCATCAAAATTGTTATCCATTATTTTTTACCTCGTCCAAATAAGCATCGTCATATACAACGGTCTTGTTTTCAAAGTGGAAAGAATCTACCGGGTCATTGAGGATTACAACCTTTTTGAGATAAATATGGTCATAAGTAACCCAATAGGGTTTACCTGTCTTTCTCTTGTATTCATCTGCTTCATACTTCAAATCAGACAAAAGATTATAAATCATATACTTGTTGGTATAAGGCTTGGCAAGGACATCATGCAAATTATCTTCTTCAAAGCGAATAACATTATCGCTAAAACGAGGAGCGAAATAAGCAGAGCCAATATCATCTTGTGTTAGATAAAAGTCTCTATAGTTATCATAAATGTCTGTACCATACGTTGTCAAAACATAAAATTCATTGTCCATTATACGATTTCCTCCAAGAACATTTTCGCTCTTTCTTTACTTCCACGATTATAAAAATAATCGTAAAGATATTCTCTTTGAGCCTTAGTAAAAGGCTTTCTGTAATTATGCGTAACCTTGTCTTCGCCGTATCGCAAAGGATTATCAATCAATACCCAACCACGGTCAACAAGGAAGTCTCCAACGGTGTTAAATTCAACTTCTCCATTTTCTCGGCGCTTTCTATTAACAAGAAGAAAAGCGTGTTTCTCAATCTTTTTATCTGCAATATCTCTGGCTAATGCTTCGTGTTCTCCAAATTCACCTTCAAAAAACTCACCAGTGGGAGATAACCAACCATAACGAGGAGGATACCTTAAAGTAAGTTCTTCTCTGACTTTTTGTTCAGCCTTTACCATTTCTTCAGCCTTTTTGAAATCTTTATAAAAATGGTCGGATAGTCCTTCTTCCAAGGCAATATTGTTATATTCAAAGAATTTTTGAACGTCCATCGTTTTTGGAAATTCTTTACGAGTTAAAGGAGTTTGTTCTTTATCACCTTTAAGACAAAAATGAAGCCATTCCCAACCACCGTGTTTTTCAGTATAAAAATCAACGGGAAAGACAACCGATACGAGAAAGCATCCAATAGCTACTTCTTTAGTGTAAGAAAGGTTGTTAAGGGGAATGAAATTGCTGTTGCCCATTGCCTTCCAGACCTCGTTAATGTAATAATATACACCGGGTCTAAAAGTTTTACAGCCATTACACCCAATAATAACCTTTTCAGTGCAACCACATTTTACTTTAGCTTTTTTGTCCAGCCATTTCCAATAAACGCAAAGATTATTTTCACAATTAAACCCTTGTTTACTTGCCATAATACACACTCCTTTCATGTGCCTTAATTATAAACTAATATCCCCTTGTTGTCAAGAGGATATTAGGGAATTTATAAAATTGTTTAAAAGTCCATTTCAAATTTGAAACCGTGATTTTGCATGGATTTAATAAAACACTCAATATCTAATTCGACACGCTGAATATTTTTATCAAGAACCATGTTAAAATATTCGTCAACTTTGTTTAAAAGAGTATCTTTAGTAATAGTGGTAGTAAGATTGCGGATTTCTTTTTGCGCTCGAACATCAAGACCCCTAAAACCACTATTCATACAATACATCCAATTATTCCAATAATGGGTTTTATCGCCTTCGTGGACAAGTCTTTTCCACATAACAAATTGCCCAAGAGGGTTCTTGTCAAAAGCGTACATTTGAAAAAGTTCAATCAGGTGACTATCAACAATATCATCAAACATGATGAAAAATTCGTCTACTCCATGTCCACTACAACTATATTTGGTTTTTAACCCCACAGAATTAAAAAAGTCACAAGCATAACGGCAATCTTCGTCAAAATCTTCTGGATAAGTAAAGCGTTCAAGCTTTACAAAAGAAGTCCCAAAATCTTGAATCACTGTATTTTCTCCTTTAATTTAAACATAAAACAGCACTGGTTTTTTCTACTTTGTTTTTTCCATAGTAAAAACCAATACGGTCTGTATAATCTGATGTCTTTTTATTATACTTTTTGTAATTTCGTCTTGCGATTCTTTCCAACTTTCCAATGCGCTTATGCAAAGGATAAAAAGGAGTATTATAACTCCAAGCTATAGTATATTTCCCAACTTCTTCAATGGAATTGCCGTACAAAAAAGAGTAATAATAACCACAATGAGAACATTCGTCATATTCTTCTTCAATTCCAAAAGGCCCACTGTAAATTAATTCTTTATAGGTGTTTTGCCCACAAATAGGGCAATGAGTATTCTTTTTGTATTCTGCCATTACTTTTTTTCTTTATTTTCTGTTTCGGTTTCAACTTCAACAGAAGCGTCTTCGCCAACTTTGTTGTTTTTGTTAAGTTCATCAAATTCCTCTGAGTATTGTTTGTAGGCGTCTCTCCAATTAGAACCAAACTTCAGCATAGAAGTAATAAAATAAAGATTCTTCATGGATTCGTATTCCAAATCTTTAGAACGCTGACCCAAAGCGCCAAGGCCAGCACAAAAAGTTTCAAAATCGGTGTTAATAGTCATCATAAGATTAGCCATCATAAAGCCAAACATCTGCATAGCTTCTTTAACAGTAATCTTATCGTTGAGTTTTGTATCATCCCAATTCATATAATCAAGGAATTCCTTGGAAATGTCCAAAACATATTCGTCAGTATCTTTCTTGATTTTATTGGTATCAACTTTATCGAGAAAATCTGCCATATCTTTCAGTCCTTGTTAATATAATAAGTGGCAAAACAAGCCAAAGCACCAGTGTAAATAGCATACCACATACTACCAGTACGATAGACCTCAAGCAGATTCAGTACAGTAATAGCAATGGTAAGCAGTCCCATAACGGTCTTGTAATTAGAATTATTAGTGGTCATATAAACAACTCCCTTCATTTGATATATTAAATATACCATAACAAAGGGAGTTTGTCAATAGTTTATTAAATTATTTGTTTGGTGTAGTATCTGTCAAATCACTAAAAAGTCCCGTATCAGCACGAACTTCATAGCTTCGGTTGCCAAGATTTTCCAGATAGGTAAGAACAGCTTGCAAAGAGGGCTTATCGATTTTCCTTTGTTCAAGCACCTGTGCAAAATTCATTTTATCTTTAATAGTTCTACGTCTAAGCAAAAGGTCTTGCATCTTCTTAAAAGCTTTATAACCCTCAGCCGCATTAAGGCAAGAAAATTCAATGTAATGCTTCATGTCTTCAAGTTCTTTGTCAACCTGAGACATTTCCATAGATAAAGCACCAGAATCATCCATAGAGTCAATAAAAGCTCTAAGAGAATTTTTCTTGTCTTCAAATTGCTGTTCTACTTTGTAATACATTCTGCTTTTACCTTTAATGGTAGTAACATCATCTACTACTTGAGCACCAGAAGTTTTAAGAACAGCTTTCGCATCATAAGAAAGGTCTGTCATTACAATGGCTCCACTGGTTCTTTTTACAACACAAAATTTATCTTCTTGAAACATTTTGGGAAGATTAAGACGAACAAAAGAAACCGCAGAAGGAATCTTAGAGAAAGAGGTGGCTTCGGCAGAAACTTGAGTGTAGCGCCAAGGATTCATAGCGACATATCCCTTACCAAAACCCTTAACAACATAAGATGCCGCCATAATTAATTCTCCTTTTCTAACTTTTTCTTTCGCATAATTTTTTCAAGACTATCTCGTTCTTTTTCAAGGGCTTCTAATCTCTCTTTTGCATCTTCAACACACTTTTTTGTGAATTCGTGATTGGAAATTGCTCTTTGCAGAGTATTCTGAGCTCCATTAATATTCTTTTCAAGAAACTCAAGACGATGTTCTTCGGCTGTTTGCTCCATGAAAGCTTCAAAATAAGCAGGCTCACCATGCTTTACATGGACAAAAATTTTGTTAGTCCAATTTTTATATTTCCCATCTTCCCAATACTTCTTAAAAGTAGAATAAGGAATTACAGCCCAATTAGCACTAAAAGCGCCTTCCGCCTTATGAAAATTTTTGAGTTCTGAACTTCCGTTTACCTTGCAGACATAATACTTCCCATTTTCGTAAACAACAGGATAAAGGTTTTTCATTCTTGTTTTAAGGTTAATTTCATAAACCGTACCCAAAATAGACATATTCATTGCTCCTTTACTTTTTCTTTTTAATGGGAATGATTCTTAACTTAATAACAGTTTTAAGAACACAAGCATCTTTGCCAGCAAATACCCACACAAAACCTTTATGAAGATAAATTCTCTCAGAGTTGGTGCGAGTTCTAAATTGACGTTTTACACTTACAAGTTCTTCATAAGAAATTCCAAGTTGCTGATAATTACGAATAGTAAGAGCATCAATATTATATCCTTTATTTCTGGCAGAAGCAGCCATAGACCTCAACTGCTGGTCAGATTCAATTCCCAATCTTTCCAAACTTCTATCCTTAGAGTGAAAGGTCAAACGGATTCGACTGGCTCCGATTGCATTGTGCTTGTTATTTACATACATAAAAACATCTCCCTTCAAATATGTATTATATCAATTCGGTAATTGTATAATAGCATATTAAAAGGAAGATGTCAATAGTTTATTATGTTTTCTCTTTACCTTTACCAGTTAAGAGCCAGTGCATTTCAACCCCAGAATATTTAGCGATTTTTTCAAGGGTAGGATAAGATAAAATAGTTTTTTTATGTGCTATCTTTCTTATCAATTTTTCATTGCAATTAAGCTGTTTTGCCCAGTCTTTATAGCTTTTACCAGAAGTTTTGATTAGAAAAGCGGTTCTTTCCAGAACACCTTTCATCTCTTTTGTGTATCCTTTGTTAAACAATTTCTCAAAGAAATGTTTAATATACCACCAAAAGTTACTCATTAGTATAAATCCTCCGAATACAATTCATCTGGAAATTCTGGAACACACTGTTTGTTTTTTACTGCTAATGCTCTTGCTTCTTTTCTATTAAGAAAACGATTTTCAGATGTTAAGAAACCTTGTACGCTATTTTTAGGAGAAATATTAAGTCTATCTCCAATTCTTAAAATGGCTCCATGTCTCCATCCAGAAATAACAAAACCTTCGTTAATGTTTGTTGGAGCAAAAAGGTCAGGTTCTTTTCCATCTTTAAACCAAATAGCGGCACAAAGTATCTTTTCCATAATTAAATCTCAATTTCAATATTATCAGGCATTTCTTTGTTTTTATCAATAGAAACAATTACTGGAATCATAATAGTTTCTTTATAGTTCTCATGTCTTTTACTTGTTACAATAAAAGGCTTATCTTTCACATACCAAACATCGGTTCCAATACAATTAGAAAGAAAATTTCTAAGTGCTTTTACAAGATTGTCATGGTTGTCCAATCCCCCCCAGAGGGATTCCATTTTCATCAGTATTTTCTCCAAAGATACCATGAAGATATGCGTTAATGGTAATTGCATTTACATGATTCATGATGCCGTTAGTAAGCGTACTTAGCATCTTATCAATTCCATCCATTTTAATCCTCCACAGGCTTAAAACGAGTTTCAAATTCTGCGGGAATAGCTGTATAAAGCACCTCAGAATCAGTCATTCGATAAACCCAGCATCCATAATACAAAATGGTGCGATACTGCTTATCCTCTGTATGCCAAGGGACTTTAGAAAAGATAATCTGGAAACGGTTTTCATCATCACAACAACCCTTATAGGCTTCGTGAATCAAGAAATCCAGCTTTTCAGGAGTCAGTTCATCCTTGGGAAACAGTTCCTTAAATTCAATATATCTATCCCCAAGAAATTCTTTTACTTCATCAAAATTCTCTCCCCACCACTGAATTGCTTCAAGCTGAGGGACTTCCTTAAGAGTATAAATCTTAGCCATATTTTACCACCTTTAACCAATTTCTACAATCGTTCCACCAAACATTTCTTCTAAAATATTAATAATAGAATCACGTTCGGTAGGAATATACTTTTCTTTTTCTTTATCCCACTTATACCACCAAACATTTTCTCTTTCAGGGTATAAATAAGGGCCAAGTTCTTCAATCACGGCATATTTATAACAGTATTCAAAAATGTCGCACATATTTTCTTCTACTACTGCTTTAGCATCTTCTAAAGAATAACGAAATCCCGGAGTTCTCCAAGTAAAGGCTTTATTTTCACTATCTACAACTTCAATGGTTGTAATAAAAAATACATTATGATTCATAGTATTTCCTTTCAATCATTTGAGATATACAGCCTTTATAACATCCTCGATGCACTGTACGAATATGACCTTTGTGCCAAAACCATTTGTACCAAGGTAATTGACCTCTATAATGAAAATCATGTTATCCATCTTCATCAAGCCACATCCAATGGGAACAAGCTGTCTCTTATACACATCTCCGAGCCCACGAGACT
>ERZ1026884.1312-NODE-1312-length-13552-cov-3.746092_pt1 | contig 13552 bp, 11 predicted proteins | sample MGYA00380172_ERZ1026884 | MGnify/ENA primary metagenome ERZ1026884 (study PRJEB33269, sample SAMEA4719808) | human gut metagenome | biome: human-associated habitat; feature: organic feature; material: feces | place: Cameroon | collected 2013-10 ... | reverse complement strand
AGTTCTCTTTTTCTTTGTTTTCGTGTTACCTATGTATTATAGCTCAACAAAAAAAGAACTTTGACGCGCTAATTAAGCGCCACCTGCGGCAGACGCGCGGCAAAGCGCTGTTGCGCCTGGGCAAGCACCTGCTCATATTCCTGGTGATAATTGGGATTTTGCCGAAGTTCCCGCATGCATTGCTGTGTTTCGGCCAACAGGCGGCCGTCTGCCGCAAGGCCGGAGAGAAAGCCTGCGCCATGCTGCACCGTGCCTAAAAACTCGCCTGGCCCGCGCAGCTCCAAATCTTTGCGGGCGATTTCAAAGCCGTCGTTTGTGCCGCACAGGGTGGTCAGGCGCTCGTTTGGCTCGGCCATCAGAAAGCACCAGCTTTCCTGCGCGCCGCGGCCCACACGTCCGCGCAGCTGATGCAGCTGGGACAGGCCGAAGCGATCGGCATTCTCGATCACCATGACCGTGGCCGACGGCACGTTTACGCCCACCTCAATGACGGTGGTAGCGATCAGCACATCGATTTCACCGGCCGAAAATGCAGCCAGCGTGCGTTCCTTTTCGGCGGCATCCTGCGCGCCGTAGGTCAGCCCAAGCCGCAGGCAGGAGAGCGCGCCGTTGCACAGCTCAGCATAGGTATCCTGGGCGCTGCGCGCGGGCAAATCCTCGTTTTCCTCCACCAGGGGGCAAACGATATAGCATTGATGCCCTTGGGCGGCCTGCTCGATGATGAAGCGATAAAGCCCATCGCGTTTGGCTTCCGGCACGATGCGTGTGCGCACGGGCGTGCGGCCCGGCGGCAGCTCATCCACAATCGATAGATCCAAATCGCCATAGAGAATCAGCGCCAGCGAGCGGGGAATGGGCGTGGCAGACATGACCAGCACATGCGGCTCAAAGGCTTCGCCGCCTTTTTTTGAAAGCATTTTACGCTGGCGCACGCCGAAGCGATGCTGCTCATCGGTGATAGCCAGCGCCAGACTTTGATACGCAACCCCCTCTGAAAGCAGCGCATGGGTGCCGATGACACATTGCCATTCGCAGCCAGGGAGGCACGGCGCTCGGCAGCCTTCATGCCGCCCAGCAGCAGTCCGCAGCGAATGCCAAGCGGTGCAAGCGATTTCTGCGCGCTGTCAAAGTGCTGGCGGGCCAGAATCTCGGTGGGCGCCATCAGCGCGGCCTGATAGCCTGCCTGCGCGCAGCAATACATGGCGGCGAAGGCGATGGCCGTCTTGCCGCAGCCTACGTCGCCCTGCACCATGCGGCGCATGGCGGTATCGCGCGCCATATCGGCGCGAAGCTCTTCAAAAACGCGCTTTTGCGCCTGCGTGGGCGTAAAGGACAGGCTGCTCCAGTAAGCAGCGCCATCATCAGCCTGGATGGGATGCGCGCGGCCAGGCGTGCCGCGCAGGATGGACAGTGCAGCCTGATAAAACAGCAGTTCTTCAAAGGAGATGCGCCTCTGAGCCAAGGCCAGACTCTCGTGGCTGTCTGGCGTGTGTAGCTGCCGCAGGGCGAAGTTGCGCTCACATAGCTGATAGCGCAGCCGCAGCGATTCAGGCAGCGTTTCAGGACAGCAAGTATCCAACTGGTTCAGCGCCTGCGCAATCAGCCGCATCAGTACGCGCGACGAAATGCCAGGGATGGTTGGATATTGCGGCAGAAGCGCTTCTTTTTCTTCAAAGGAGGGGCTATACAGGGTGATTCGCCCGGATTTGTCGCGGGCAGGCTGGCCGTAGAGCAGCAGCTCCTCCTCGGAGGACAGCTTATCTCGTACCCAGGGCTGATTGAACCATACCAGCGGCAGGGCGCCGGATTCATCCTGCAGGGTAGCGCTCACGCGGGCTTTGCCATGAAAATAGACCAGCTTTGGAGAACCCTTAAGGTATCCGCGCACGCAGGCAGGCGTGCCGGGGGAAAGCTGCGCGATGGGCGTGACCCTGGAGGTATCCCGATAGCTTCGCGGCAGGGTTTGTAAAAGGTCGGCCATCGTATCAATGCCTGCCTGGTGCAGCGCCGCAATGCGGGAATTGCCAATGCCCTTCAGGTCCTGAAGCTCCATGTCAATCCTCCCTTTGCGTGTGCTATAAGAAAAAGGCTATCCAAGGATAGCCCTTTATAAGCGTGACAATGCTTATTCTACAGACAACAGATAGTAGTACAGCGGCTGACCGCCCATGTGCACTTCCACATCGCAATCCGGATACAGCGCGGAAAGCTCCTCGCTCAGCGCTTCGGCATCCTCCTGCTTGGTATCCGCGCCGTAGTAGATGGTGATCAGGCTGTCCTCGTCCGTCACCAGCTCCTTCATCAGGCTGATAGCGATATCGTGCACGCTGTTGCCGCGCACGGAAACCTTGCCGTTTTGCAGGCCAATGATATCGCCCTCGCTGATGTGCATGTCGGCAAAATCGCTGTCGCGCACGGCGTAGGTGATCATGCCTGTGCGCACGCGCTGCGCGGCCTCGTCCATGTTGGCGGTGTTCTCCTCCGGCGAAAGATCGGGCTGGAAGGATACGACTGCGGAAATGCCCATGGCTACGTTCTTAGTAGGCAGAACGACGACGTGCTTGTCGGAAAGCTCTGCCGCCTGCTGTGCAGCCAGGATGACGTTGCCATTGTTAGGCAGGACGAAAATGTTCTTGGCGTTGATGCTGTCGATGGCGTTTTGCAGATCTTCGATGGCGGGGTTCATGGTCTGGCCGCCCTCTACGATTACATCTACGCCCAGATCCTTGAAGATGCCCGCAATGCCTGCACCCTGTGCCACGGAAACCATGCCGTATTCTTTGGGCGGGTTCTCACGCGCCTTCTGCGCCTGTTTCTGGCGATGCTGTTCCACCATGTTTTCAATGATGAAATCGCTCAGTTCGCCCAACTGCAGGCCGTACTGCAGGGCCTTGCCGGGATCGTTGGTGTGCACATGTACCTTGATCAGCGACAGATCGCCCACGACCAGCACGCAATCGCCGATGCGATTGAGATGGCGGCGGAAGGTGGCGATATCGCTGGGCTTGGCATCCATGCGCAGATGCTGAATCAGGAACTGTGTGCAGTAGGTATATTTGGACTCTTCGTCGTGATCGTCCACAAAGTCCTCTACCGGGGCGGCGGCGTCCACGGGAGCAAGGTCGATATGCTCTCCGCCCAGCGCAGCGGCATAGCCTGCATAGATGCACAGCAGGCCGCGGCCGCCCGCATCCACCACACCGGCTTGCTTGAGGGCAGGCAGCATATCGGTGGTGAGCTTGAGAATGTTTTCACCGCTGGCAAGGATTACGCGCATCAGCGCATCATAATCATTGGGGGCGGACTGCGCCTGTTTTACGGCTTCTTCAGCAATGACGCGCGCGACAGTCAGGATGGTGCCCTCCTTGGGGCGCATGACGGCCTTATAAGCCACCTCCGCACCTGCTTGCAGCGCCTGGGCAAACTGGACGGGGGAAATCTTTTCAACGCCCTCCAGCGCGCGAGAGAAGCCGCGGAACAGCTGGGACAGGATGACGCCGCTGTTGCCGCGCGCGCCGCGCAGCGCGCCCTTGGCCAGAGCTGCGGCAGCTTCGCCGGCGTTTACATATTCCTTGCTGCTGATTTCGCGCGAGGCGCTCATCATGGTAAGCGACATATTGGTGCCCGTGTCGCCGTCCGGCACGGGGAATACGTTCAGCGCATCTACCGCTTCACGGTTTTTTTCCAGCTGCGCGGCGGCTGACACAGCCATCTCGCGCAGCAACAGACCGTCTATCAATTGAACTTGAATCAAGGCTATAACCTCCGAACATGCCGCAAAGCGGCTGAATATGCGCGCAAAAGAAGCCGGATGAAACGAGTGCCGGCTTTATTGCACGCGAATGCCTTCCACGGAAATGTTAACCTTGCGCACTTTGACGCCGGTCATGCTTTCCAGCTTATATTTGACGACTTCTACGATCGTCTTGCACACCACGGATACGGAAATGCCGTATTCCACCACGATGTAGAGGTCTACGTCCAGCATATCCTCTACCATGCGCAGCTGAACGCCCTTGCTCAGGTTTTCGCGGCCCAGCCATTCCACAATGCCGTCCTTGGCGCGCTTGGAGGACATGGCCACGATGCCGTAGCATTCCAGCACGGCGTAGCCGACTACTTTGAGCATTACGTCTTCCGAAATGTAGATGGTGCCGATATCATTCTTGATTTTGCATTCCATCGATTTGAACCTCCTGATGTTGGTTCTGACCCGAAGGTCACGCTCTATTATACAGGATTTTCCGCAATTGTGCAAGCCCGCAGCGCAAATGCCGCACTATTGCCGTACTATTGCAGTTTTTCAGCGTTCTGCGCGTCAATTGTGCTCTTTTTAACCGGCGGATCACAGTGCTTACACGGGGTAAGGTAGGAATAGGCTTCGCTGTCCAAGTCTGCATAAGTGCACTGCCCCTGCAGCGGCAGATATTTATCGCGAATGTAGGAGCAGTTCTGATCGGCGTGATAGTTTTTGCCGCCGGTTGGATTGTAATAGAAGATTGTATCATCCTCTACCGGATAGGGAATGGGGCGAAGATCCTCATCCCAGATCAGCAGCTTTGTGCCCAGGGGCACGTTATCCCAGATCCATTTCATGTTGATGCCGTCCTCGTTCTGCTTGCGCTGTACACGCACGCAGCCGTGGCTGGCTTTTTCGCCCAGGTATTTTTCCGTGTAGGAATAATCCTTGATATTGTATTTTTCGTTCAGGATATAAGGCGTTTCATGCAGAATATCACCGCAGTTAAAGCGCATGCCGTAGCCGCAGGTCATATTGCCGGATGGAAAATCGCCTACCTTGCTGCTTAAATAAAACTCGCCCGCCGGGGTTTCGTTCCAGGGCTTATCGCTGGTGGGATAGCCGGTGGAGATCAGCAGGGTGGCGAACAGCCCGTCCTTGGTGAGAATATAGAGCCGCTGCGTCATCTTGTCGATCAGCAGGCCGTATTCCGTCTTGGGCGTGAAGACCTTCAGCTTTTTGGTTTCCACATAGCCCTGGATCAGCTCGTCCGTAGTGCCATAGCCGCGGCGATTGGAGTTGTTGGGGCCATAGCTGGAATTATAGGCTTCCACCAGCGTCCAGCCGTCGTCGCGCGTTTCCAGTACATGCACGCCCTGCGTTTCACAGGTGATTTCGCCCACGATATTGCTGCGCGCGGTGGACTTATCCGGCGTTGTGCGCAAGCGATAGACCTGTTTTTCGGCTTCCTTGCCCGTGCCGGAGATCACCGTCATAGGCGAAATCATCACGTCCCATATGGCTGCCCAATCATAATTGCCAATTTCCATAGACCAGAAATCACCGGGAATCGTTTCCGTGACGGATTTGGATGCGCGATAGACCGGCGCGGGCGTGGCCGTGGGCTGCGGCGTGGGGGTAGCGGGCGCGGAGAAACGCAGCGTGACGGCGCTTGCGCTGCTGGAAAGCCCTGCATGACTTGTCAGTACCGCGTTCAGCGTATACTCGCCCGCGGGCAGATTGCCGGGCAGGGAGATATTCAAGGTGCTGCTGCCTGCCTGTATTTGCGTGTCTTCCAGCGGATACAGGCCGTTGTTGTCGATGCCTGTCAGCGTCAGGGAGAGCGCGCCGTCCGCAGTAACAATGATGGAAAGCGGCAGCGGTTCATCAATGTAAAGCGCGTCGTTTTGAACGGCGATATAGCGAATCTGCGGAGCGACTTCGCCAATGGTCAGCGTACGCAGTACGGTTTGATCGCCAGCATGCAGGCGCAAGGTGTATTCGCCTGCTGGCAGCGCCTCGCCTTGTGCGTTCAGGCCGTTATAGGTTAGGTTCAGCATGCCTGTTCCAATTTGCAAATTGCTGCGCAAGGTATACGCGATATTGCCTTGGCTGTCCAGCAGCTCCAGCGTAATGGCGCAATCTGTATCCACACTGATGCAGATGCGCTCCGCCTTGCCGGGAGAGAGCGACTCAGGGGCGCAAACAAAGCCTGCTTCCAGCGCAAAGGCGGGAACGATGGCGAATATACAGACGATCAGCGCCGTCAGCGCGAGAACTTTCAACCGCATGGGGTACTCCTTTGTGAAAATAAAATCAACCGTTCTTTATCATAACAACTGCACGCCCCAAATGCAAGCAATTCGCCCCGGAAAATAATTGTAAAACTTTTCATTTTGCCGTATACTGTAGGCAATGTCGATTGAAGGGGCGGTGAGCGCAAGCGATGCTGGAGCAGGTACTGACGGCGCTAAAGAGCATCCGCGCGCCCGTCGCCACAGACGAATACGATCTGCATCAGCTGGCCTGCCAGGCATTGGCACAGGCGGGCATCGGCTGCGTGCATGAGGCGCAGCTTGCGCCCCGCTGCCGCATTGACGTGCTGTGCGGGCGTGTCGGCATTGAGATCAAGCGCGGTCGGCCGACGGCCTCAGCGTTGACGCGGCAATTGACGCGCTATGCGCAAAGCGGCGCGCTGGATGCGCTGGTGGTGCTCAGCGAGCAAAGCGTCAGCCTGCCTGAGCAGATTGCGGGCGTGCCGGTGCGGCTGGTTTGCCTGTATAAGCTGTGGGGGCTGAGCGACGCGGGCGGCGGAATGGAGCATCCGCAGGATGAAACGCTGATCAAGGCTGGCGTGGCTATGCGCTTGGCGCAGGACGCGCTGGCGCTGCCCAGGCTCGAAAGCAGCGATTATCAGGATGCGGACGTGCCGGCGTATTTACAGGATGCGCCGCCTGCCGGGCATTATTACGGCATGCTTTCCTATAATAATCGCCGCAAAAGCTGGACGGTGCGCGGCGAGCCCTGTGTGATTGAACTGTGCAAGCGCCTGTTCCCGGGCACGGACGGCGGCAAGCGCGGCGAGGCGCGTTTTACCAATCACCGCCGCATTGTGGGTGATCTGAACTGGCTGATGCTGCGCTATCCGCTGCAAATCGCCCCGCGCGATCGGGAACGCTGGGAAAAGGCCATCAGCGCCGCACGGGATTATGCCGCCGCGCGGCAGCGCATACAGGACGCGCCACCGCAGATGGAGCCGCGCGCGGGCAGCTTTATTGGCACGCTGATGCCCTTCCAGAAGGCCGGACTTTCCTGGCTGTGCGCCACGCCTCGCGCTCTGCTGGCCGATGAAATGGGCCTTGGCAAAACGCTGCAGGCGCTGTGCTGCCTATGTAATACGCAGGCGTTTCCGGCCATTCTGGTGGTGCCGCCGCACCTGGTGCGCAACTGGCAGGCAGAAATCGAGCGCTTTATTCGCATTGAAGGTCGAACACCGCGCGTGCATGTGCTGCGCGGGCTGACACCCTACGCCCTGCCTGAGGCGGATATTTATATCGTGCATTATCTGCTGCTGCGCGGCTGGAAGGATGTGCTGCCCAATCTGCGCTTCCGCGCGGCCGTGTTTGACGAGGCGCAGGAGCTTCGCCGCGCTGGCAGCGAAAAGTACAGCGCTGCCAGCCTTTTATCCGAAAGCTGCGAGCGTGTGATCGGTCTGTCCGGCACGCCGATCTACAATCAGGGCGGCGAAATCTGGAATGTGGTCAACATTCTGGATTACCACTTCCTGGGGGATTGGGAGTCCTTTACCCGCGAATGGTGCTATGGCTATGGCAATAACGTGGTCATCAAGCCTGACCTGCTGGGCGAGCATCTGCGCCGAGAGGGGCTGATGCTGCGCCGCACCAAGGCCGAGGTGCTGCCCGAGCTTCCCGAAAAACGCCGGCTGGTGCAGCAGATTGACGCGGACGATATGGTTTACCGCCGGTTGATGCAGCCTGTGCTTGAAAAGCTGCGCCTGCTGCGCGCGGACGGCGACATGCCGCCCTCGGCGCGCGCGCTGCTGATGGATCAGATTTCGCTGGAAGAACGCCAGGCCACGGGCATTGCCAAAGCGCCTTTTGTGTGCCAGTTTGTGCGGGCGCTGCTGGAAAACGGCGAGCGCGTGCTGCTCTTTGCGCATCATCATGCGGTGATGGATATTTATCGGCAGGAACTGCATGCCTTTTCACCCGCCTTCATTACAGGCCGTGAATCGGGCGCGCAGAAGGAGGAGGCTGCCGCGCGCTTTATGCAGGGGCAAACGAACCTGTGCTGCGTATCGCTGCGCGCCGCGTCGGGGCTGAACCTTCAGCGCGCCAGTTGCGTGGTGTTTGGCGAGCTGGATTGGTCGCCCGCCGTACATTCGCAGGCGGAGGATCGCGCGCACCGCATCGGCCAGCGGGATTCGCTGCTGTGCTACTATCTGGTCAGCCCGCAGGGAAGCGACGCGGATATTCAGGAGGCGCTGGGCCTGAAGGTCAGCCAGTTCCTGGGGCTGATGGGCGAGCGTGCGCCCACGCCCGATCTGATGCAGTCCGACGCCGATTACGCGCGACGCTATGTAGAAAAACTGCTGTCGCGCGAGGTTTGACAAACGCGCACATTTGTTCTATGATATTAGCGCATTACATGTCGGGAGGCAAAGCATGCGCATTTTGGGCATTGATCCAGGCTTGGCCACGCTGGGCTATGGGGTGATCGACACTCAGGGCAGCAAAATCACCCTGATTACCGCAGGCGCGGTGATTACCCCGCCGGATATGATCACGCCCGATCGCCTGGTCAAAATTCGCTGCGATATCCGCGAGCTGCTGACGGTTTATCAACCGCAGGAAATCGCCTTTGAGGAGCTGTTCTTTTCAAAGAATATCACCACCGGCATGAATGTTTCGGCAGCGCGCGGGGTTACGCTATGCGCCTGCGCCGAATATACAAAAGAGCTGTTTGAATACACGCCGATGCAGATCAAGCAGGCTATTGTCGGCTACGGCAAGGCCGATAAGCACCAGATTCAGGAAATGGTGCGCATGATCCTGCATCAGGAAAAGATCATCAGGCCCGACGACGCGGCGGACGCCGTGGCCGTGGCCATCACCCATGCCAACACGGGAATGCTGCGCGAGCAGTTCCGCATGAAGTAAGGAGCAAGCATGTACGCATACATTACAGGCATCGTGGCGGAAAAGGGCCACAACGAGCTGGTGATCGAGACCGGTGGTATCGGCTATCAGCTGATGTGCAGCATGAATACAGTGCAAAACGCCGTGTCCGTGGGCGAAAGCATGCGCGTATATACCTATCTGAATGTGCGGCAGGATGGGCTGGATCTCTTTGGCTTTGAATCGCGCGAGGAGCGCGAGATGTTTCTGCGCCTGACCGGGGTGAGCGGCATCGGCCCGCGCACAGCCATCGCGATACTGGGCAGCATGCCGCTGCGGGATTTGACGCTGGCCATCTTGATGGGCGATACAACGGCCCTGTGCCGCGCGCCGGGCATTGGCAAAAAGACGGCACAGCGCATCGCGCTGGAACTGAAGGAAAAGATTACCGACGACGAGGTGAACGCCCTGCCGCAGGGCATGGCAGCTACCGCGCAGGCGGCGCACCGCCGGGACGATCCCGTGGCCGAGGCCATGATCGCTCTGCAATCTCTGGGCTACAGCCAGGGAGAAGCCATGCAGGCGCTCAGCGCCGTCAAGGATAAAAGCGATCAAAGCGACGAGCTGGTGCGGCTGGCGCTTCGCGGCATGATGTAAGGGCGGGAGGGCGCTTATGGAAGAAGAACGCTTGATAGCCGGCGAAATGCAAAGCGAGGATATGGAAATTGAAACCTCGCTGCGTCCGCGCTCGCTGCGCGAGTATTTCGGCCAGCAAAAGGTAAAGGACAGCCTGTCCATCTATATCAGCGCGGCGCTTCGGCGGCATGATTCGCTGGATCATATTCTGCTCTACGGCCCGCCCGGCCTTGGCAAAACCTGCCTGGCCGGTATTGTTGCGGCCGAAATGGGGCAGAACATCCGCATCACCTCCGGTCCGGCCATCGACCGCGCGGGCGATCTGGCTTCCATTCTGGTCAAGCTGGAACCGGGCGACGTGCTGTTTATCGATGAGATTCATCGCCTTTCCCATGCGGTAGAAGAAGTGCTCTACTCCGCCATGGAGGATTATGAAATCGACCTGATGACGGGCAAGGGCCCCACGGCGCGCTCCATGCGCATCGCCCTGCCCAAGTTTACGCTGGTGGGGGCGACCACCCGCGCGGGTCAGCTTTCCGCCCCGCTGCGCGACCGCTTCGGCATCATCTTCCGACTGGAAATGTACTCGCCCGAGGAGCTTTCCCAGATCGTCAGCCGCAGCGCGCGCATCCTGAATGTGAAAAGTGATCCGGAGGGTCTGCTGGAAATCGCCCGCCGCAGCCGCGGCACGCCGCGTATCGCTAATCGCATGCTCAAGCGTGTGCGCGATTACGCCCAGGTGCGCGGCGATGGCAAGATCACCCGCGAAATCGCCAGCGAAGGGCTGAGCATGCTGGATGTGGACGAGCTGGGGTTGGATCGTGTGGATCGTACCCTGCTGACCACGATGATCGATAAGTTCGGCGGTGGCCCGGTGGGGCTGGATACATTGGCCGCGTCTACGGGTGAGGACGCCAACACCATTGAGGATGTGTACGAGCCGTATCTTTTACAGTTAGGCTTTATCCAGCGCACGCCGCGCGGCCGCATCTGCACTGCGGCGGCCTATGAACATCTGGGAAGAGTAAAGCCCGCTTCGCTGACCGAAATGGTGGAGCAGGGATCGCTTCTGGATCCGTCAGACGAGGATTAAGCGGCCTTTAAGAAATACAGCATAAAAGGAAATGAGCTTTGGCATGAAAACAAGCGATTTTGATTATCATCTTCCGGAAGAGCTGATTGCCCAAACGCCGGTAGAGCCGCGCGATTCCAGTCGCATGATGGTTTGCAACCGTAATAACGAGCGGCGCGAGGATCATATTTTCCGCGAGCTGCCGCAGTTCCTGCGTCCGGGCGATGTGATGGTGCTCAATGAAACGCGCGTGATTCCCGCGCGTCTGCTGGGCGTTAAGGAAAGCACGGGCGTGCCCACCGAGGTGCTGCTGCTGCGCCGACTGGATATGAACACCTGGGAAACGCTGGTAAAGCCGGGTCGCCGCCTGCATCAGGGCGATACGGTATCCTTTGGCGATGGGCTGCTGCGTGCGGAAATTATGGATACAACGGACGCGGGCGGGCGCGTGGTGCGCTTTATTTATGAGGGCGTATTTGAAAGCCTGCTGGATAAGCTGGGGGAGATGCCCCTGCCGCCCTACATCCATGAAAAACTGGACGATCCTACGCGCTATCAGACGGTTTACGCGCGCCTGGATGGCAGCGCCGCCGCGCCTACCGCTGGCCTGCATTTTACGCCCGAGCTATTGCAAAAGGTGCGCGATATGGGCGTGGATGTGGTGCCGGTGCTGCTGCATGTGGGACTTGGCACCTTCCGCCCTGTCAAGGAAGAAGATGTGGATCGTCATATCATGCACAGCGAATACTATGAGGTGTCGCAGGATGCGGCGGATCGCATCAACCGCGCGCGTCAAAACGGTGGACGGCTGCTGTGCATTGGCACCACCTCCATGCGCACCATTGAAACCGTGGCGGACGCGGATGGCGTGGTGCATCCCGGCAGCGGCATGACGGATATCTTTATCAAGCCCGGCGTGCCCATCAAGGCGGTTGATATGCTGCTGACCAACTTTCACCTGCCGCAAAGCACGCTGCTGATGCTGGTTTCGGCCATGATGGGACGTGAAAACGCGCTGGCCGCCTATGCTGAGGCGGTGGAAAAGCGGTATCGCTTCTTCAGCTTCGGCGACTGCATGCTGCTGGGCAATGATTTGCTGAAATAAGGAAAAACCATGAAAATAGCAGTATTTGGCGGCATGAACATGGATATCTGCGGGCGTACGGATCATCCGCTGCGCCTGCGGGATTCCAACATCGGCCATATTCAGATGCAACCCGGCGGGGTAGGGCGTAACATCGCCGCACGCCTGGCGGAGAACGGCGCGAAATGTGAGTTGTTTACCGTGCTTGGCAGCGACGTGATGTCCGATACCTTGCGTGCAGATTGTCAAAAACGCGGCATTTCGCTGCAGCATGCGCTTTGTTGTGAGGGCGGCGCGTGCGTGTATCTGTGCATGCATGACCTGGACGGCGATATGCTGCTGGCCATGAACGATATGGCCTTGACTGAGCGGTTGGACTGCGGTTATGCGCGGTCTATACTGCCTATTCTGGCGGGCTTTGATCTGTGCGTGCTGGATGCAAACGCCCCGGCTGATACGCTGACATTCCTGGCGCAGGATCTGAAAATTCCTACGCTGCTGGATCCTGTCAGCTGCGCCAAGGCGGAGCGCGTCCGCGCGGCGCTGCCGCATCTGACGGCCATTAAGCCCAATATCTACGAAGCCCGCGCGCTGACCGGCTGCGATGCGCCCGAGGATTGCGCCCATGCCTTGCTTGCGCAGGGTGTGCAGCGGGTGTTTATTTCTCTTGGAGCGGAGGGCGTGCTGTACGCGGACGCGGAGGGAAGCGGTATCGTACCGGTTCTCCAATCCACCGACGCGCCCAAAACCGGCGCGGGGGATGCCATGTGCGCAGGAATCGCCATGGCCTTGGCAAGCGGTAAAAACACACCGCAGTGCGCCCAGGAGGGCATGTGCTGTGCGCGGCGTTTTTTGCTCGATATAGATCAAAAGGAGTGATTTTCAATGAAAAATCTGCATGAGTATCTCAAAATTTCGCCTGCTGTGCAAAAAGCGCTGGACGAGGGCCGTCCTGTGCTGGCGCTGGAAAGCACCATTATCAGCCACGGCATGCCGTATCCCCAGAATCTGGAAACAGCCCGCCTGTGCGAGGCGGAAGCCCGCAAGCACGGCGTGGAGCCCGCTACGGTGGCAATCATCCACGGCAAGCTCTGCGCGGGCCTGACCGATGAAGAGCTGGAATACCTGGCCAAGGCCGGCCCCAAGGTGGCCAAGGCCAGCCGCCGCGATCTGCCTATCCTGGCTGCGCGCGGCGCGGACGGTGCCACCACCGTTGCCGCCACCATGCTTGTGGCCGCCATGGCGGGCATCCGCGTGTTTGCCACGGGCGGCATCGGCGGCGTGCATCGCGGCGCTGAGGTAACGATGGACATTTCCGCCGACCTGGAGGAGCTGGCGCGCACGCCTGTGGCCGTGGTCTGCGCGGGCGCTAAGAGCATTCTGGATCTGGGCCTGACGCTGGAATACCTGGAGACCAAGGGCGTGCCCGTGCTGGGCTACCGCACCGAAACGCTGCCCGCCTTCTATACTGATGAAAGCGATTTCAAGGTTGATTACCGCATGGATTCTCCCGAGGAGATCGCCGCCGCCGTCACCGCTCAGCGCGATATGGGCTATCCCGGCGGCATGCTGATCACCAATCCCATCCCGCATCAGTATGCCATGCCCAAGGATGTGATCGACGCGGCTATTAACCAGGCGCTGGCCGAGGCCAAAGAGCAGGGCGTCAAGGGCAAGGCGACCACGCCCTTCCTGCTGGCGCGCGTGTGCGAGCTGACGGGCGGCGAGAGCCTGAAGAGCAATATTAAACTGGTGCTCAACAACGTCGCCCTGGGCGCGCAGATCGCCGCCGCGATGCATTGACAAAAATTTGAATTATTTTGTAAAAATGTTGAGCTATAATACATAGGTAACACGAAAACAAAGAAAAAGAGAACTCATGT
>ERZ1026884.1303-NODE-1303-length-13621-cov-3.224163_pt1 | contig 13621 bp, 23 predicted proteins | sample MGYA00380172_ERZ1026884 | MGnify/ENA primary metagenome ERZ1026884 (study PRJEB33269, sample SAMEA4719808) | human gut metagenome | biome: human-associated habitat; feature: organic feature; material: feces | place: Cameroon | collected 2013-10 ... | reverse complement strand
GGAGAGAGGAAGGAGCGGATCGGCGGCAGCAGGAGCAAAAGAATGATCTTCCATAAGGTCAGATCGTTTTATTCCAAAATATCCGCAAAGCAAGTCGACTTTGTCCATGCGCGGAATGCGCGTGCCAATGCACCAAGAGGACATTGTTGCTTTGCTAAGGTGCAACGCTTTAGCAACTTCAGCCTGAGTTTTTCCAGACGAATTTATATAGTACGTAAGGTTACGGGCGAAAAGCTTCCGAAATTCTGTTTCACTCATATATCAAACCCTTTCTCAAATATCTTTAACGCGATTGTAACGGTTAGAATTGAAAAAATCAATACAAAATGTAAACAGAGTATACAAAAAGTGTTGACGTCTACAAAAAGTAGACATATAATGCGAGCAGAACGAAAAGGAAGGAGGGGCGGAGATGCCTAAAATTCATGTGAATGCAGCAAGAGTAAATGCTGGATTATCGCAGGAAGATCTCGCGGGTAAGATGGGAGTTACAAGGCAAACAGTTATTGCTTGGGAGCAGAATAAGCGTGAGATGTCTACACCGCAGGTATTTATGTTCTGCCATATTACAGGGTTTTCTATGGACGATATTATTTTGCCTAAGAAGTCTACTTAAAGTAGACTTCGTGATAGATATCTATCACAGAGAAGGAAGACCTTGACGGTCTTCCTTAAAAGGGCACTACGAAAGGAGAAGGGAAATGAGCACGAAAAAGATCAGGGTTTTGACGTGTCCGGCAAACGGTGAGCCGTACCTAATCTCGACAGAAAGGAGAAAGCCATGAGAGTACGAAACATTCTCTCCGATGGGACTGTCAGAGAGTCAATGGAAGGAATGGTGATTCCTTCTGACAGTGAATTTTATGCGGTTTTAGCGGAAATCATGAGAAACAGGGGGAAAGCAGCATGAAGGGTATTTTATCGTTTGGCGGGGTGATATGCCTGCTGGAGGCGACGGTCATGAGCGCTCTCTTCGACAAGACATCAGCAGCAATCGTCTTCTTCGCGATCGGCGCTGTGCTGACCATTCTGTCCGTCTGGATGGAAGACAGGGAGATCAAAAGACGGCGGGAAAAGGAGCGGTCCGAAAGGCTGTACAAGTACCAGAGAAGATACCAGGGCGACGACATGGAAGATGCGGGGTGAGAGATGAGGACAGTGATTTTAGGTGCTGTTTTTCCTGATCGCTTCATGGCTTGGAAAGATCACGGAGAAACAGGCTACCAGTTATGAGGAGCTGGAGGAGCAGGATCCGGGCCTATGCTGCGCTTTTACGTTTATGACGATGCCATTACTTATGGGAATGGTGCTGACAGGGGCACCGGTAACTTTCTTCGTGGTGCTGGTGGTGATTTCAGCGATTGATTGGGTGTTGATATCAAGGCGACCAAGCTCATGGGGTGCCTTCGCATTCATAAATGCAGGCGTGGATATTTTGGCGGTTCTTCTCTTAGTAAGTCAGATAGGGCCGAAGCAATAGAAGGGAATTCGGATTGTGCAGCGGCGACATCTTGATCAACAACGAGTGATTTGTAAAAAGAGTCCAGACGAAAACGGAGATCATCAGAGATATAGGCGTATACACCAAAGAAGTCGTGACCAAGACTTTTCTGGTCTTCTCGATCTCCAAAGGAAAGAACTTTGCCAACGGAAGACAAAAACGAGCAGATGGCAACACGACGATTTTGAGAGTAGTCTTCAGCAAGCTTTTGTTGAATGTCAATGGTACGCAACTTGTTTTCGTGGTGATTTGTCATTGCTGTTGTAATGATGGGGCCAAAGACTGTGCCGAAGATAGAGATAAAAAGAGCTGCCCATGACAGTGAAGAATTATTCATATGAGTTACCTCCATATAGGGAAATTTTAACAGATTTGATGATTAAAGGAAAAAACATGCAGGCAAGAGTAAAAGAGGAGCGGAGCCAGTTGATCCGGGCAAGAGCAGCCGGAAGAAGCTGGGACAGCTTGGCGGAGGAGTACGGAGTCAGTAAGGCTGCCGTACAGATACAGGTCGCACGTGGGAGAAAGGGGAAGAAATGAAGAAGATCAGGGTACTTTTTTGTCCGGTGAATGCGAAGCCATACATTGTAGGGCTCACCGATACGATGGAAACGATGGAGATGGCGGTAGGTGGAAAGGTGAAGGCAGTGAAGATGCTGTCAGAGCCGCACGTGCTGATGCTCTGCAACCGCCAGAACGCAGGGGAGCTGAACCGGAACCTTCCGGACATGTCACTTTTCGGAAGAGCGGGGGAGAAGCTGGAAGTCAGAGGAGATGTCATTTTCTGCGGAGTGAACGGAAAGGACTACCTCACCGGTCTGCAGGAGTCCATGAAGCGGATCCTTAAGGATTCAGCGGTGGAGGCATTTGAATGGACGCGGGGCAGATGATCGTCCGCTGCATCTTCGGCGGACAGGTGCAGGAAAAGGCCGAAGCCAGGGGAATGCGGCCGTGGTGCGATGAGCACTGCGTGGACGGCAAGAGGGTGGAGTGCTACTGGAAGTTGAAAGAACTTGGAATTCTGAGCAAATAAAAAGGACGCGCTGGGAAGACGCGTCCGTAAGGAAATCCTGCGAATGCAGGAAATGTTTGACAGGAACAGAATAGCACACCCTGACGGAAATGGAAAGGCCGGGAGATCCGGCCTTGCGGACACGGTAAGCGTATCCACAAATCAGACAGGGAGAAAAACAATGCCGTATATCAGGCGAACAACGATGGCCGGAAGGACCATCATTCTGGAGGAGTATTTTTCCGGAAGGATCGGGAAGAAGGGGAGAGGATCCCCGCCGCAGGAAAGAACGAAGGAGGAGGTGGAGAGAGCCCACCTCCGCAGACAGGAGAAGCTCCTGACGAAACTCATGAACGCAAACTTCCGCCCGGGAGTAGATCAGCACCTAACCTTAGAGTGGGGGAAAGGACAGGACCATCCGAAGGATTCCGCTGAGATGAAGAGGCAGGTGCAGGCATTTCTTCTCAGGATCCGGAGAGCATACCGGAAGAGGGGGAAAGAGACGAAGTACATCTACACGATGGAGATCGGCCCGAAAGGATCACGGCACGTGCACATGGTCCTCTCAGACGTGGATCTCGCCGAGGTGGTGAACCTATGGAAGGCGGGACCGGTGCACGCAACACCTCTTTACCCGGACGGGAATTATCAGCAGCTTGCGAGGTACTTCATCAAGTACTCGCAGAAAACAGAGAGGACAGAAGGCCAGAAGATCGGCCGGAGATGGAACAGTTCCAAGAACCTGATCCGTCCCGTGCCGAAAATCCGGAGAATCACAGAGCGGACCTTCCTGCGGGACATCCCGCAGCGAAAGGGGTACTACATCGATCAGGAATCGGTCAGGACGGGGCCGGGACTTGGTGAGAATGGCAGACTGTTCCGCGAGTGCATTTATATCCGGATACAGGAGGACGACCATGCAGACAAGCATTTACGTCGCGACCGACGTTAAATCCTTAAAGGCCGGAAGGAGTGGCCACTACGGCTACCTTCTGCAGGCGACAAAAGGAGGGAAGACGATCGGGGAGCGTATGGAGTGGCAGGAGGGAGAAGGAGACACCTACGGTCTGCTCCTGCGGGCGATAGAGGAAGCGGCCGGAAGAATCAAGCCGTCCGCAGACTGCAGGATCCTGATCATCACGGATTCGCAGCCGGTGGCCGACGGCATCCACAATCTTCACAAGTGGGAGAAGGAAGGATGGAAGAGATCCAAGGGCCGGACGATCAAGAGGAAGGAGGAATGGAAGAGGATTGCGGAGAAGCTGAAAGGAAGACAGATCGCAGCACTCCGGCAGGATATTTCCGGAGAGCTGGAACGAATGAAAGGAGAAAGAAATGTTTGACAAATTCGGGGAATTCAACGGTTTGGAAGAATTGAACAGGGCGGCTGACGGCTTAAAGGAAGAAGGAGACCGGGCCGGGATCCTTGCGCTGGCAAAAGAAAACGGCATCGAGAGGGAGGATGCCGTGGATTACTGGAACGGAGACGCGAAGTCCTTTGCCACAGGAAACACAGCAGCACTTGGAAGAATCCATGTGCTGCAGAAGGAGAGTAAGATCCCGAAAGAAGCCAGCACCGTGATCTATGGCATGGCAGAGACGATGTGCGTAGGCGATGAGGCTGTCCAGAGGCAGATCATGAAGAAGGGTGCCAGGCTTGACACGATCTGGAAGCACATGGAGGACCTGGCACGGAAAAACAAACAGGGCTCCTGCGGCGTGGCCTGCGGGACTGACGCGGATCTGCGGAGAATGATCCTCTCCGCACTGGAAGAAGGTGTCCAAAATGCGAAAAAGTGAACTGAAAAAGCACATCCCGGAGTCTTTCCGGAAGGATCCGGTGTCGGAGCTTTTCAAAGTCGGCAGAGATAATGTCTACATGCTGGCCGGCATAGAGAAATTCGGTCCGTACGGTGTAGGCACAGCGAATCACACAAGGAAGATCGCGCATTTCACATGGGGAAAAGACTACATCACAGCAGTAGTCCAGCAGGAAGGAATCATCTGGTCCCACACACTGGCAGAGACATACGGTCTGGAAAACAGGACGAAAGGAAAGGACTCTGCGTTTGCGAAATTTCTGCGCAGGGAAAAAAGCAGAGCGTGGGGAATCTGCGACTTCGAAGATCATATAAACGCAAAGAAAAGAAGAAAGGCAGAAGATAGAAAGCAGAAGAGAATTGACGACTTCATGGCAGCGAACACGCCGCAGCTCCCGAATGGATTCACACAGAGAATTCGGGAGATGGGAAAAGACTTAAAGCCGGGCGAGAATATGAACGTCAAGATGTTTCAGAAGATCCGGGACGGCGCGGTGATCGAGCGGATGTTTGAGATCTACCGGCCCGAAGAGGAAGGCCAGAGGATCAGGATCAGTGAATTATGTCGGGCCTTCACGGCAAACTATGGGGAACTGTGGAGCGACTGGTACTACGGTGAGTATTACGACCGGATCGGGAGAAGGCAGAAATTCTGGCCAAAGAAGCAGAGCATGGCGCCGCTCCCGAAACGCTATTCTGTCTACGACAATTTTGACACCGAGGATTTGACAAGACAGCAGGAATCCTGTCTGCGGATCATGAGCGGGCAGGCAGATCCGTCCTGTGTGCTCAAGCTGCTTTATAAGTTTCCGGAGCTGGAGGCGGTGATAAAGTCCGGATGGACGCATATCGTAGCGGATCTCTGCGAGGGAAAGTACGAAGGATGCGCGGCTGACACGATAAGGCAGCTGGAGCGTATGCCAAGAACCACCCAGTCCAGACTCTGCCGGACAAATGCCGGGTGGGGGGCGTGGAAAATTCTGGAGGAGAACCCGAAGCTCTCCGACCGGTGGCTGAACGAAATCAGTAGGTGGAAGCTGCCGTACAAGATTAACACAGCGAGAAGAATCGGCAGTATGGTCAACTTAAATCACGCGCTGACACTTATTGCCGGATCCGGAAACCTGACACAGAACAGGATGGATAAATATATCGATTATCTCCGGATGGCAGAAGAAAGCGGCCGGAACATCCACGACGAGCTGATCTACAGAGACAAGAGATGGGAAGAGCGCCACGACGCCTATCTCGGAGAGATCAACATCAAAAAGAACAAGAAACTGGAAAAAGAAAGAGAAAAGAAGTTCGGAGCAATCACGGAGGACTACGAGAGGAACAAAAGGATCTTCGCATGGCAGCAGGACGGCGCCTGCATGGTAATCCCGAAGTCTTTCCGGGACATCGTGACAGAGGGAAGAAAACAGCACCACTGCGTTGGAGCTTCTGACAGATACATGGCATCCATGGCCGGAAGACAGACGTGGATTATTTTTCTTCGTCATACCGAGGACCCGGAGAAACCGTGGTACACCATCGAGACGGACGGCAAGAAGATCCTGCAGTTTTATGCGGCCTATGACCGCCAGCCGGAAAAAGACAAGGTATCAGCAATTCTCAGGGAGTGGATGAAATCCGTCCGGAAAAATTTGGAAAAGGTATTGAAGGAAGAAGCAGCAAAGGAAAGAGAAAAGAGTGGAAAGGAGGGAATCCTGCAGGCAGCAGGATAAAAGAACATGAATCAGGAAATGTTAGTGAAGTACGGCGGATACGGGGGATTTAAGGCAAAACTGGATTTTGTCATAAAAAGAACCGCCTCCGATTTTGTCCAGATCGGGAAGATGCTGAAGGAGGCACGGGACACCGATATTCTGGAAGCATCCGGTTATTCAGGCATGGGAGAATTTGCAGAGAAGGAATACGGACTCAGGCCGGATCAAACATCCCGCTTCATCGGGATTTATGAGAAATTCGGGGACGCAGACGGAAACCTCCTCCCGAAGTATGAAGAGCACGGACTGACAAAGCTGTCCGAGATGTTGACACTTCCGGATGCCATTGCGGAAATCATCCCGGCCGATCTCAGCAAAGAGGAGATCCGGGAGATCAAGACAGAGGTGAAAGAAGAGCAGGCGATTACGCCGCTTGAGGTGGCGATGGAGGGAGAAGCCGGAGACGATGCGCTTTACGAGATGATGAAAGCATATTTTCACGGCTATCCGGATCTGTTCAGAGCCTGCAGGAAAGCGTGGGAGCATCCGGACGGGCGATCCGCAAAAGATGCCATTCTCGATATGCTGATGCCGTCCGGTGTGGGAATCTTAGAGTCCCGTCCGCAGGGTATGGGGAAGGTCCTTTTGACATTTAAGGGAACAGAGCAGGATCCGGCACTCACGAAGATCCGCACCGAGGAGACGGAAAACATCGGCTGGAATGACCTGTTCATTGCCATTTCTTCCGTCCTGACAGGCAACGTGTCGCCGGAAGAGCACTGGGAAGCTATTTACGGAGAGCCGATGCCGGAAGAAGAAACAAAGGAACCGGCTCCCGAGGCAAAAGTGAAAATTGCGCCAGCGCAACCGGAGAAAATCGAGAAGAAACAGAAAGAAATGCCGGATTCCCCGAAGGCGGAGCTGAATCAGATGCCGGAGCCGGAGAAACATGATGAACCTCAGCTCCATGGAACGCAGGATGACCGCGACTGCATCAAAGTAATCAAGGACAAGACGGGATTTCTGGAAATGCTCTTGAAGGACGTGAAGCGCCTGAAGCCGGAAGAGGAAGCATGGAGTATTGAGGATCTGATGGAGAAGGTGGAGAGCGCAGGTCAGGAGCTGCAGGCAGCTCTGATCGACTTTGCATCCGTAAGAAGGAAAGAGGCGAAAAAATGACAGGAACATGTAAATATTGCGGGCAGGTCAGGGAAACCTTCGTCCCGGAAGAAATCGAGGAGACACAGGAAAATCTGGACCGCCTTGCCACGGAGCAGTGTGACTGCGAGAAAGCGGAGAAGGCACGGGAGAAGCGGCAGGCAGCAGAGAAAGGAAAGAGCACACTGAAAAAATGCTCTCCAGGTGGCCGGAAGCAGCGGAGGAAGCCGAGGTACTGGTGAATTTGATAAGCAGTGGAGCACTGGAAGCGGTAACGCTCAAAGTGCCGATGAGCACAACGGTCAAGGTGAGCGTAAACGGAAAAGGCAACATTGTGGTAAACAAAACCACAACGATACAGGAAAGGCATGAGCTGTGAAGAAAAAGAGCATTGTCACATCCTACATGGCCATTTCATCCATTTCCGGAGAGCCGGCTGAAAACACTCACCATCTGATTTTCGGAGGAAGTATGCGGAAACTGGCAGACGAGGACGGTCTGACGATTCCGGTGACGGCATGGGAGCACACGGCCGGGCCGGTAACGCAGCGGATTCATGACAATTCGATGGCGGAATCCCTCAGCAAGATATTGGGGGAAATCGCCTGGGAGAAAGAATTCTATCGGAGACAGTGCACGAAGGACGACGAAGACCCGGCGCGGGACGCATTCAGGAGGAGATATGGGAAAAACTTTGTTTAACGCGGCAGCAGGAGCAGCGGTCATGATACTGATTTTGATTGCCGTCATGATGGAAAGGACGAAGTACGCAGAGTACAAACCGGCAGAGTACAGAGGAGAACAGAGAAGATGAACAGAGCTATTTTACTGGGCCGGTTGACCAAGGAGCCGGATGTAAGACAGTCTCAGGGAACTGAGCCGGTCACGATTGCAAGATACACGCTTGCAGTAGACAGGCGGGGCAAGAAGCAGGAAGGGCAGCAGACGGCGGACTTTATTTCCTGCGTGGCATTTGGCAAGGCAGGAGAGTTCGCGGAGAAATATCTGCACAAGGGAACCAAGATCTGTGTGTCCGGCCGAATTCAGACGGGAAGTTATACAAGACAGGACGGAACAAAAGCATATACGACAGATGTAGTCATTGAGGAGCAGGAGTTTGCTGAGAGCAAGAGCAGCGACAGCGCCGGCCGGAATACGATGGATGACCAGATGGCTACGATGTATGCCGGGGCGGATGGAAGGCAGAGAAGTCAGGGAGGGCAGCAGGACGGAGCCGGGCAGCAGGGATCCATAGAAAGTGCTATGGAAGGATTTATGAACATTCCGGAAGGGATTGACGAGGAGCTGCCATTTAACTGAGGAGAAGAGAATGGATATTTTCGAAGTATTGAGAAAGCCGGAGCGGATCCGAATACAAATCAAAAAGTGCGCAGCGGAGATTGAAGGACTGCACGAGGGAGTCAAGCCAAAGGCGATCCGATACGATACGGACAGAGTACAGAGCACGGGACAGACGGATCCGATGGCAATCTATGCATGCAGGTTGGAAGAAAAAGAAAACGAATTAAAAGTCCTGCAGAAGAAGTATTTCGAAGCACTGGAAGCAGTAGAGAAGATGGTCAAATCTTTAAGACTGCAGGAAGCCACGGTGATCACGTTGCGGTACGTAAAGGGCGAGAGCTTCGCCAAGATCGCGGACGAAATGCACAGATCGGAGAGATCTATTTTCAGAGATCACAAAAGAGCGATTACAGCGCTAAAAAACAAAAGTTGGCAGTGAATGGCAGTTGGACATGTGCTACAGTATTAACATCAAAGGACGCAGGAAGAATGAACTGCGTCCTTTTTGCGTGGAGGAAAGATGAGAGAGTACACGGCTAAAGCGAACCGCTTCTATGCGTCGGCACGGTGGAAGAAATGCCGAGCGCTTTTTCTGACAGAGCATCCGTTCTGCGAACACTGCCTGCAGGCAGGAAGGATCGTACCGGCACAGATCGTACACCACAAGATCCACATCGACAGCGACGAAAAGATCGAAGACCCGATGCTTGCACTTAACCCGGAGAATCTGGAAGCGCTCTGCCTGCCGTGCCACGACAAAGAGCACTACAAGAAGAGCGAGGTAGCAGCGGACCTTACGTTCGATGCGAATGGAAACCTGATTCGGCGGAAGGAAAAATAAATCGCGCGGAGAAGGCAGGGGGGCACCACACCTGACGCCGCCGCGCGGCTCTCGGTGCGCTGGGTACAGAAAAAGAACTGGAGGGTGATTTTTCGAAGGGGGTGTCCTGAGTGGCCAGAACGAACAAAGAATTAACCAAAGAAGAAAGAGCTGCCAAAAAGTACCGGATTCTGAAGAATACATTCAAAAATTTGCCGAAAGAAAAGCAGAAAATCGCGGAGGATCTGATAAAAAACGCGGCTTTTATGGCAACGACGCTGGAAGATCTGCAGAAAGAGATTAACCAGAACGGTCCAACGGAAGAATATAAAAACGGCGCAAACCAGACCGGAAGAAAGCCGAGCAGTGCCGCGACAATTTACAACAAAATGCTGCCGTCATACAACTCATGCATCAGGAATCTGATGGCACTGCTCCCGAAGGAAAGCGAAGAGGAGAAGGATGGCTTCGAGGATTTCTAAAGTTGCTGCAAAGCGGCCGAAGAATTACATCAGGGAGTACAACCGACAGATTCAGTCCGGGAAAATCAAGACATCGGAAAAAGTGAAAATTATATACGCCAGACTGGTAAAAATGCTCGATAGCAAAGCCCCGTTTAGTCTGGATGACGCAAACCGCCCGATAGAGTTTATTGAGCGGTTTTGTAAATCATCAAAAGGAGAATGGGCAGGCAAGCCAATTAAGCTGATGCTCTGGGAGAAAGCAGCGATTCAGGCTCTTTACGGATTCAAAGACCCAAAGCACAAAGACAGGAGACTTTTCAAGGAGCTGTTTCTTCTGGTTGGACGGAAAAACGGGAAATCAACACTGCTTTCCGGACTTGGTCTTTACATGCTTACAAAGGACCATGAGGGCGGCGCAGATGTTGCCTGCGTGGCCAGCAAGAAGGATCAGGCAAGGATCGTCTACGATGAGGCAAAGCACATGGTGGAGCAGTCACCGGTGCTACGGAAAAGGATCAAGTTACACCGGCTGGATATGAGCTACGAGAGAACATACTCGACCTTCAGCCCCTTATCATCCGACTCGAACACAATGGACGGTCTGAACCTGCATGCTGGCATTATTGACGAGCTGCACTCAATCAAGGACCGGAACATTTACGACGTTGTCAGACAGTCAATGACGGCAAGACGGCAGCCAATTCTCTTTGAGATCACGACAGCACCGATCGGAAACATCGAAGGGAGCATCTACGAGGCACAGTACAATTACGCCTGCCAGGTGGTAGAAGGGACGGTGGAGGATGATAAAATTCTGCCGATCCTTTACGAGCTGGACAAAACCGAGGAGTGGATAGATGAATCCGCGTGGGTTAAGGCAAACCCGTCACTCGGAGTCACAAAAGACAAAGAGGAGTTAAGACGGAACGTCGAAAAAGCTCGTGTGGATGCTTCATTTCGGCCAACAGTGCTGACGAAAGATTTTAACGTCAAGGCAGTATCAGCAGATACCTGGCTGACATGGGAGGAGCTGAACAATGAATCAACGTATGAACTTGCGGATTTGGAGGATAACTACTGCATCGGAGGGTGCGATCTGTCCGCAACGACAGACTTGACATGCGCAACGATGATCATACGGAGACGGAACGACGGAATGATCTACGTACTGCAGCATTATTTCTTGCCACAATCGAGGATAGACTTCCTGGAAGCGACGACGAGCAAGGAGGCACCGTACAAAACATGGGCGGAGCGCGGGTTGCTTACAATCTGCCCAGGAACAATGGTGGACTACTCGGCGGTCACGAAGTGGTTTCTTATGATGCAGCAGGAGCACAAGCTACTCATGTGGAAATGCGGATACGACAGGGCGCTGGCAGGATACTGGCAGCAGGAAATGTCGGACACCTTCGGAAAATCCGTCATGGAAAAAGTTATCCAGGGACCGATCACATGGACGGCTCCGATGCGGGAACTGGGAGCAATGCTCTGCGACAAGCAAATTAACTACAACAATAATCCGATTCTGAAGTGGTGCCTGTCCAACACGGGAGTAAAAGCCACAGGATCAGTCGAGGCAATCCAGCCGGTCAAGATCCAAAAGAACAGGAGAATTGACGGAATGGTGAGCCTTTTAAACGCATACACGGTATACACAAAATACAAAGAGGATTTTTTAAATCTGGTGGGATAAATGCTTTTTACAAGATCAAAGAAAAAAAGAAAAACAGAGCAGCAGACCTTTACGCCGATCAATGTGCCGACGTGGGAATACAGGAGCTTTAACGGAGATATTTTCACGATCGAGCTGTTCGTGGCATCCATTGATGCACTAGCACGGAACATTGCAAAGATAGAACTGCGGTCCATCCGAAGCAGGGAGGACGAAGTCTCCATTACTGACAGGACATCAGACGTTGCGAAGGTGCTGAAAAAGCCGAATCCGTACATGACGAGCTACGATTTTTTGTATAAAATCGCAGCTCTTTATTATGCGACGGGGAATGTTTTCATCTGGCCGGAATATGACGGAGAGAAGCTGGCCGCGCTATGGCCGGTAAACTATTCCAATTTTCACCTGATCAAAAATCCGGACGGAATTTCCTATACGGCCAATTTCCAGCTCAACTATTTCCAGAGCTACTACGTGCCGTACAACAACCTGATTCATCTGCGGAACCACTACTTTAATGATGACCTGATGGGGGATGTGAACCACACGGAAACGCTCTGCGAGCTGTTGAACGCGCAGGATCAGGGAATCATCAACGGAATCAAAAATTCCGCAATAATTCGGGGAATCCTAAAAGCGGCAGGAGTCATCAAAGAGGACGATATGGACCGGGAACGGAAAAGGTTCGTGAAGGACAATTTGAGCGCGGCCAACAACGGCGGAGTGATTTTCATCGACAGCAAGTTTGACTATCAAGATCTTCAGTCAAAGCCGTATGTGATCGATGCACAAATAACTTCACATCCGAAAAATACGAATCAGTCTATGAGGGAAGAATCCAGCCGTTTGCAATCATGCTGACGCAGGCGATGACGGCAAAACTTTTTTCAGAGCGGGAGCAGAGCTTCGGGGCGGAGATCGAAGCGTCCATGAGTAAAGTTAAATATCAGCCGACTTCGACCATGGTGGAGGTAATTAACGCGACAAAGGAACTGGGACTTTTTACGAGGGACGAATTCAGGGAAATGCTGGGATACGCACCGCTTGGAGAGGAACGAGGCGGCAATGACATCATGATCGCGGCGAACAACTACGAGGCAGAAGGAGAGGAAGACTATGACGAAACCGGAGAAAAATTCGACGACGAAGGGCAGGAAGAGGATCCAGATGACGAAGAGGAAGCACTCTTTGACGACATGGCCGACCAGCTGGACAGCCTGATTGACGAGATGAACCAGTACATGGAGGATCTGGAATGATCGAGGAGAGATACCGGACAAGAAAGAAATCCGGAGCCTATGCAAGCAAATACTATGATCCAGACAAGGCACACGAATACTACATGAAGCACAGGAGGCTGAAGGGAAGAACGAAGAAAGGAACAACGAAAGCAGGATCCCAGAAGCAGTCCGCAGCCGAAAAGCAGATCGTAAAGGATGCGAAAGAAAAGACGGATGAAAACATCAAAAAGCTCCGGGAAACCGTAAGTGAATGGATCGACAAACAAAAGGAGCGCCTGAAGGATCCAAACTTGAAAGCAGAAGAGAAAAAAAGGATCCGGGACAACATCAGAGCGGTCCGAAAGGAAATGCAGGTCCAGATCAAGAAAGCCAGAGAGATTTATGCAAAGTTCAAAGAGGCTGCAAAGAATCACACGCTGAGCAAACTCGACAAAGAGCTGAAGGAAGAGGAAGAAAAGAAGGGAGAGAAGAAATGAGCGAAACAGAGCTGCGCGCTTTTTCGTGTGTGGTGGAAGCGAGAACGGGAGAAAAAGAAGGCCGAAGTCTTGTTGTAGAAGGTATGCCAATTGTATTTGGGCAGCAGGCAGACATCGGAAGCTTTTATGAGATTATTTCACGGGATGCGTTGGAAAAAACGGACATGAAAGATGTCCCACTTTTTGTAAACCATGATACCTCACAGGTGCCGCTTGCGAGATCCAGAAACAACAACCAGAACTCAACAATGCAGCTTTCCGTTGGAGAAGACGGAGTGCACATTCTGGCAACACTGGACGAGAAGAACCAGAGAGCGCAGGAGCTGTGGTCAGCTGTCAAACGTGGAGATATTTCCGGAATGTCCTTCATGTTCCGGGTGGACGGAGACGAGTGGAAAGAACTGGAGAGCGGGAAACCAACAAGGACCATCAAGTCAATCAGC
>ERZ1026884.1302-NODE-1302-length-13621-cov-6.102388_pt1 | contig 13621 bp, 8 predicted proteins | sample MGYA00380172_ERZ1026884 | MGnify/ENA primary metagenome ERZ1026884 (study PRJEB33269, sample SAMEA4719808) | human gut metagenome | biome: human-associated habitat; feature: organic feature; material: feces | place: Cameroon | collected 2013-10 ... | reverse complement strand
CAGCAATTCTTCGAAAGTCATCTTTCCGTTTCTTGCCGCTATTGTCTGCCAGATAATACCGGCATTTGTTCCAATTTCATGTTTCATAATTGTGTGTTTTTAAGTTGTTTTTTCTTGATAGATTCTCATACGTGCTTCAGCCGACGAGAGTCGTTTCACGATTGCTTTCAGGCGCAGACCATACATTACGCAAGCCAGCGTTGCATATACCGCCACCTGACACCACAACCCGATATATTCGTGCCGAACATCGGCAATGGAAGCGCCGTTGCCCATGATGCGCAAGTAGCCGTTCATGCCGAATGTGGAAGGGAACAGCCACGACACCCACTTCCAGAACGCCGGTATCTCCGACCCTGGCCAAGAGATGCCCGACATGAACAGCAGCGGCACAGAGAGGAACACGAACAGCATGATGCAGTCTTCTCTTCTGTAAACCAGCACCGACAGCACCATCGCCATGAAGATGCACGCCAGGATGTATGGTATGATGAAGCGCAGGAACACCCAATAATCGCCAAGATTAGGCAGCCCGAACCACTTCGTGACAGCCGTGTACATGTATATAGCCATGAGCAGATAGAGCACGAAATAGAAGATAGCCTTGCCCGTCACTATGTCGAACGGACGCCTGTACCATTTGCGTTTGGGCAGCATGTGCGCCAGACACTTTTCGCGCTGGTTACCCATCGACATGCCTATGCCGAGAAAGAGCGTCTGCTGGATGATAAGCATCAGCACGGGCGGTATGAGGAAAGCTGCGAAACCGCTTTGCGGATTGTACAGACTGATGTAGTCGTACTCCACCGGCATACGCGAAATCTCCTCGTCTTCGCGTGTAGAAGGATGCAGATACTTCTCCACCTTGATGTCGCGGTTCATGTCGAGCGAGACGTTGTTGGCGGCAAGCAGCAACGCCTTGTAATATAGCAAGGAACTCATGTTGCAGTACAGTCCTACAGTGGTCTGCTCGCCACGCCATATATCCTGGTTGAATGTCTTTGGTATGCGCAGCACGCCGTATATCTTGCTTTCCTTCAGCAGTTGCTGTGCCTCAGCCACATCATTGCATCGTGCCACAAAACGAGCGTCGGGCGTGGCATCCATCTTGCGAACGAACTCGCGGCTCGTCGTGCTGTTGCAGTCGTCGATCACCGCAAACGGAACGTCGCGCACCACCTCATTGGTATAAACATACGAATAGAGCAACGGATAGCACAGAGGTACGAATATGATGAAGATAAGTATGCCCTTGTCGCGCATTATCTCCGTCATCTCCGTCATCCATATTTGAATTATGTTAATGAGCGTTCTTTTCATTATGGTACATATTTATGGTTCAGGAACAGACTGTGATAATGGCGCAGCGTGAGCAGCGGCAACAATGCGAATATCGTCATTGCGAGCAAGCTGTGCCAAGCGTACACGATGCTGTATCCGTTTAGAGCCTGATTGACATATAGCAGATAGTAGTGGCGCAGCGGGAACAATACCGACAGCTTCTGCAGTATGCCGTCCATCGCTGTCACGGGGAACGTGAAGCCGGCGAGCGAGAACGACAATATGCCCCAAAGCGAGCAGAGACACATCGACAGACGCATCTGTCCGCATACGCCGAATAAGAAGGCGGCAAGTCCTTGTGCGCCCAACACCGTAAGCATACCGATGAGTATCATCGGCAGCAACCCACTGTTGCAGGGAAACTGCAGGAAGCGGTAGAAGTAGACGGCGTAGAGTATGGCTATAAGCCAGAACACAAGCGTCTGCGGCAGCAGCTTGCCGACAATGGCTGTGAGCGGCGACTTGCCCGACATGCGATAGAGCACAAGCTGTGTGTTGCGCTTCCACTCAATGCCGATGGTATATGCCGCCGACAACATCACCAGCAGTATGAAGATGCCCGGAATGAGCATGTTGTTGAGATACACCGAATAGTCGAGATACGGATTGTTGAGTGGATGCGTCTCCACTTTTATTGGCTGTATTACACCCATTGCCTGGCGTTCTGTGAGGCCGTGCGCATAGAGTTTCTCGCGTGTAAGCGCCAGTCCGGTCAGCTCGGAAGCATAGCGCATGTCGCGCATCAGCAGATTGCCCGGCACGTAGTAGCATTCGTTGGTGTAGAACGATATGCGTGGCTGGCGGCTTGCCAGAGCCTTTTCAGTAGTTTTCTTCGGCAAATAGAAGAAACCGTATATTTCGCCGCGCTGCATAGCCTTTCTTGCCTCGCCGAAAGTGGAATAGTGGCGTACAAGCTTCACCTCCTCCATCGACCCGAGTATACGTGTGATGGTATGCGTGATGTGCGTGTTGTCCTCGTCGACCATTGCCGCCGGCAACTTGGTTGGCAAGCCTTCGCTCATCAGCGATGTAAGGTAGATAAGGCAGAACAGCGGCGCAATGATCATGCAGAAGAGGAAGAGCGGACGATGTGAGTACATCTTCAGCTCTCTTCCGCCAATCATGGCGAGTCTTCTGATTGTCTTGCTTTTGATGTTCATGATGCTGTTGGTTTTATTTGCTGATGTTCTTGTTGGCAGCGTCTGCCGATGCCGGCTTCTTCAGCACAGCCGACATTCCAGACAATACGCCGTCGACCGGCTGCAGCGGATGAGCCTGCACCTCGAAGGTCTTAAGGTCGAGGTCGTCGAGAGCCTTCGTAGCTTTCCACACGGCAAACGATCCTACGTCCTTCATCAGCGTGATGCGCACGGGTATGGTCTTGTCTACGGCTGGCACATACACCTCTGCCTGCGTTCCGATTGAATAGCCCTTCAGCTTGTCTTCGCGAATGTTAAATGTGAACCACACGTCGCTCACAACAGATACGTTCATGATAGGAGCACCGGTGCCTACAAGCTCGCCCACTTCGGGGAATATCTCCGTTATCTGTCCGTCGGCAGTAGCAGTAAGTACGGTCTCCTTTATGTACGAGTTCACTTCGGCTATGGCTCCCTTGGCACGTTCTGCCTGCGCCTGCGCCATGCTCTTGTCCTCTTTTCGTGCTCCATTCACAGCCATGTCGTATTTTGCCTTGGCAGCTTTTTCGGTAGCAACAGCAGCATCGTACTGCGCCTTAGCCTCATCGCGCTTCTGCTCTGCCATCACTCCGCTTTCGAAGAGTCGCTGCACACGGTTGTAGGTCTTTTCTGTGACATCAACGGCTGCCTTCGACTTCTGCCACATCTCGTAAGCGGCCTGAATGTCTTCCTGACGAGCGCCGTTATGAGCTTTCTCCTCCATAGCCCTGGCAGCATCGTACGCAGCGTTTGCCTGCGAGAGTTTAGCTTCCACATCCGGAGCCTCAAGCACAACGAGCGTGTCGCCTTTACGTACGAAGTCGCCCTCCTTCACTCTTATCTCCAGCACACGCGCCGGCACTTTCGACGAGAGACGATAGTCGGTTGTCTCCGCCTGTCCTTCGAGCGTTTCCTCCTTGCTGGTGCGGAACAGTCCTACAGTGATAACTACTACAATCACGGCAATAAGAACCAAAGCCATTGCCAGTATGCTGGTGAATATTTTATTCTTTTTCATTTCTACGTTTTTACTGATTAAACATTTCTTGTAAGCGTATATTGTAAGCTATATATACATCCTCAGGTTGTATTGTATCTTATAAGTGTGTATCGATTGCGCCAATGGCCTTTCTCAGATACAAGTTGGCAAGGCGCACGTCTACCTGAGCGTTCACCCATTCCGACTTTGCCTTCAGCCATGCAGTCTGCGCCTCCATCACATTGCTGAGCGTTACGACGCCCTCCTTCATGCCGTGGTTGGCGTAGCGCAGGTTTTCTTCAGCCTCGTCTACGCTGCGCACGGTGGTCTGGTATCGCTCCAGACTCTCCTGCAGCTTCTGCCGGCATTGATTCACCTGCAGTTCTATCTTCTCCCTCACCTCTTCGGTCTCGTATCTGTGCATGCAGGCTTCAGCCTTGGCAGCCTTCACCTTATAGGAGCGGTCGCCCCAAGTAAGTATAGGCACATTCAGCGTTACGCCTACGTTCCACATGCCCTTGAAGCGGTGTTCGAAACTGTTGAACACCGAAGGGTTACTGGCAAGATAGCCTCCCATCAGTGCCAACTTCGGCAGATATTCAGCACGCGCCAATTTAATTTTCTCATCATATATCTTGTTTTTAAGATAAAGTGCTTGCAGTTCCTTACGATTGCTTTCGGCTTGCTGCATAAGGTTGTCGGCTGCCTGGTTGACGAGTTCGCCATTTCCAATGGCTTCAGCCGTCTGCGCTTTGTTGTCGATATTGTCTTCCACCTCAATAGGCTCATTCATGTCAAGTCCGCATATTCGGCATAGGTTCATACGCGAGAGTTCGATGCCGTTGTTCACCTGTATGAGTGCCACGCCAGCCTCGTTCACTTTCACCTTCACGCTAAGCAGGTCTGCCTTTGTTGCCATGCCTTCCTTCACGAGTTGTTCCACATCGCTCTCCAGTTTGTCGACCAACGTCTTGTACCCTTCGGCAAGTTTTTTCTTGCTGTGCAGTGCCACTAAGTTCCAGTATGCATCGTCTACCTCAACGATTATATCCTGCAAGGTTTTGTCGTACATAGTGCCCGACGCCTGCTCGGCATATTCGGTTATCTTGTTGTACGCACGTATCTTGCCACCCATGTATAGAGGTTGTGTGAGTGTTACAGCCACAACACCAGCGTTGCGTGTGTCGGTGTGCAATGCATCTACAAGTCCCTGTCCTGCCGAGTTAAGATGCGCACTCATTGGAGCAAGGTCGGGCACCAAAGCCGAAAGTCCGGTTCCTATGTTCGACAGTTTGTGCTTCTGGTCGTCGCTCAGCAGCGACAGCTCGCGGCTTGTGTACATATACGCACCCGTGGCAGACACCTTTGGCAAAAAGTTTGTCTTGGCAGACTTGTGGGTGTAATGGGCTACCACTTTGTTCTGCTCTTCCATAAGTAGCGACTTGTTGTTGCTCACAGCCCGTGCTCTCAGCGAGTCGAGCGGCCAATAGTTGCCAACGGCATGAACGTCGGCAAAGACAAGCGACATTAGTCCAAGTATAAATACTTTTTTCTTCATCTTGTGTTTTATTACTTTCTTTTTGTTTGTCGGCAAAATTACTACCATTGCGACACTTTTGCGTATCCAAATGTGTATGTTTAATGTTCTAATGTGGAACTCATTCCACATCAGAACATATTTTTCACCCATTATACTACTAAATACGATTGTTTATTGCTATATTTGCCAGCAATAAAACCTCTCACATATGGCAAAATCAGACAGAATAAACACAACCGACATCAAACAAATGGCAAATAGTGAATTCGTAGACTATGCTGACAATGATGTAGTTATAATTGACGACTTACGCAACTTTGAGAAGTTGCAGACTATAAAGCTCGACTTTCTGCTTATCATTGTGGTTAAGTCGGGACGTGTGGAAATAAAGGCGAACAATGTAGATTCTACCGCTTCGGCTAACGACATCTTCATCTGCCAACCGAACACGATACTGAACGAATGTCTGTTCAGCATCGACTTTACAGCAAAAGCTGTGTGCCTATCATCAAAGATTGCACGCAAGATGCTGCACATTAGTGATGTGCTTGACCTTTCTTTCTACTTGAAGAGCAAGCCCATTATTCATATCGACGAGCAGAACATGAACACATTCGAGAAATATCATGCCTTGTTGTCCGAGCAGTTGCTGAAGGAGAACACCAACTATAAAAAACAGACTATCGGATACCTCGTCAGTTCATTCCTTTTCTGCCTGCTTAGCATCATTGAGCAGTCGAGCCCGCAAAGAACCACTTTACACATGTCAAGGAGCAGTGTGATATTCAAGCAATTTGTAGAGCTACTGACTTCATTGGAGGTAAAACCAAGAAATCGGGATTATTACAGTAACAAGTTATGTATAAGTAGCAGGTATCTATCGAATATATGTAAGGAGAACAGCGGAAAGACCGCTTACGAATGGATTATAGAATATGCTACAGAGGACATCAAACGGCTTCTATCGCATTCGGACATGAGCATAAAGGAGATTTCCAACTACCTCGAATTTCCAAATCTCTCGTTCTTTGGGAAATACGTAAAGGCACATCTCGGCTGTTCGCCAACCGAGTTCAGGAGGATAAAAGGCAGGCAAGTAGATGCTTCAGCGGACACTGACAACAAGAAATAGAGCGTTTGAAAACTTTAAATAATAATAAACCATTACAATGCAATCTTTATTGACCCACGCACTTGTTTATATGTCAATTAATTAGTAACTTTGCGTTGTAATACATCAATAACAGAATATATTCAAGCGGAACAAAACAAATTCAAGCAAAAAGAATAAACAACTAATTATAAACAACTAAAAAACCAAGCATTATGATTAAACATCTACGCTTTTTCATGCTTAACCTGCTCGTGCTCGTTAGCGCAGCGGTTATGGCGCAAAACGAGACAGTGTGGAAGTCGCTGACTTTCCCTGACGAGAACAAAAACAACAACAAATGTCAGAACTACACTACAACATGGACAGCCAAAATTGGCGACACCACATGGAGCGTGAGCAACTTCAACAACAACAAATGGAGTTGGAAACACATCAGATGTGGACGCAAAAACAACAATTCTGTAGCATCTATCATGAACGACGCTGCTTTCACAGAGGCTGTTACAAAAGTGGTTGTAAAAATCAGCGAGGCAAAGCAACTGGACAAGGTGAACTCTATAAATCTTGTTGTTGCCAAAGACAAAGCTTGCAAGGACATCGTTGAGACTGTTGCAGGCATTGAGACTGTTGCAGGCAGTTTCGGAAAGGAAACAACATTCGCCGACGACCTCACCTTCAACATTACTGCTCCTGCAAAGAACCTCTTCTACAAGTTGGTTATCGACATGAAGGGCGGATCTGAGAATGGTTTCATTCATCTTGACGGCATCGACTACTACGCCGGCACTTCCGACACAAGCACATCGCTCACCTTCGGTGCGGACGTTGACGGCAAGACATTCACCGTACGTCAGGGCGACAGCTTCGCAGACAAGACGGCTACCGTTACTCCGACTGACGCAAAAGGCTCAATCAGCTACGCAAGCGACAACGAGGAGGCTATCAGCGTGAACGCCACTACCGGTGCCGTTACATTCCTCGCTTTCGGCAAGGCTACCATCACAGCCACATTCAATGCAGGCGAGGGATACCTCAACTCAGAGGCTTCCTACACCATCGACTACCGCCAGGCTGCCGACCCGACAAAGGTACTCTTCGACACCAACGAGGGCGCTTTCAACAGCTTCGGCAATGAGAACGGATACAAGGACGGCGAGTTCGACTTCGTTGACCTCAACGGCGACAGCTACACATTCACCGTTCACAACGCTATGCTTAACAACCACGGTGGCGGTTTGCAGCTGAAGAAGGCTTCTACCTCTGACGCTACAACGCAGGGCTACGCCGTTTCACCGACATTCAGCAAGTTCCCATACGGCTACCGCGTAACCGTGAAGTACAAGGACCAGAATGCTCCTGAACTCGAATGCCCGGGCCATGAGACAGAAGTTAGCTCACAAGACGATGCAAACGGCACAGCGTACATGGACGTACCGTTCGCTGACGGCACATTCAAACTCTTAGGTGGCAGCCAGGTGGCTTATGTGCAGAGCATCGAGCTGACTCCGCTTGCTAAGAAAGAGGCTACTACGATGACATTCCCACAGGAAGAGTACACACTCAACATCGGCGAGGAATTCACCGCTCCTAAAGCAACAGTGAAGGGCGAGGACGGCAAGACTATCGAGGGTCTTACACTCCTCTACACCAGCGACAACGAAAACATCGCAGTGGTAGACAACACTGGCGAAGTGCTTCTCGGCGACAAGGAAGGCACTGCCACCATCACAGCCTACTTCTACGGCAACGAGAAGTATGCGGCTTGCCAGGCTTCTTACAAGATTAAGCTAATAAAGAAGCAGCCGCAGCCCGTAACAATGACATTCCCGCAGGACGTTTACACCTGCTACACCAACGAGGCTCAGTTCTTCGACGGCTTCAAGGCGACCATCAAGAACGCAGCAGACGAGGTGCTCAACCTCCCCGTTACATACTCAAGCAGCAACACAGACTTCTGCATGGTAACCGGCAGCGGTCTGGTAGTGCTCTCGGAAACTCCGGGCGAAGTGACCATCACAGCCAAGTTCGCCGGCAACGACGACTATCTGCCGGCTCAGGCTTCATACGTCATTAAGGTGATTAAGAAGGAGAAGAAGGACGCAGGCATCTCGTTCGAAGACACAATGATAATGATAGACCTTGCAAACCCGAACACAACTGTTAAGGACCTCGGCTTCCTGAATCCGAACAACCTCGCAGTGACATACTCTTCTAACAAGACCGACGTTGCAGATGTTGACGCAGAGGGCAACGTGACACTGAAGAAGGCTGGTCGTGTGAACATCGACGTTACATTCGCAGGCAACGACGAGTACAAGGCAGCTTCAGCTTCTTGCACACTCATCGTCAACGACTACCGCACCACACCAGAACTCTCGTTCGACCAGGAGGAGTACACAGCCAACATGCGTGAGGGTAACACCTTCAGCGGTGCTACACTCTACAACGAATTAGAGGTGGCTCCGCTCTCATACACCAGCTCTAACGAAGAAGTGGCAGAGGTGGCAGCCAATGGCGTTGTAATACTTCGCAGCACGGGCGAGACAACAATCACCGTATGGTTCGCTGGCGACAAGAACTTCAAGGCAGCTTCGGCTTCTTACAAACTCAAGGTTGTCGACGAGGTGGTTGACGGCATCCAGAGCATCACCATCGACAACATGCCTGAGGACGCAAAGGTTTACAACCTCAATGGTCAGCGCGTGAACACGAAGGCTCTCAAGAGCGGTGTCTACGTAGTGAACGGCAAGAAGGTAGTGCTGAAGTAAGCGCTGCTTTAGCTGTGCTAAAGTGCTACTTTATACATACTAAAGCGCTGCTTTATAGATACTAAAGCGCAGCTTTATTCATAAACTTACGGAAACCACAGTACCTTGTTTGGTGCTGTGGTTTCTTTCGTTTTGCCACCGCTCGCGTTCGCCACCCGATCGGATTCCGTACGCTACCCGATCAGATTCCGTTCGCCACCCAATCAGATTCCGTACGCCGCCCGATCAGATTGCGTACGGTGAACGATGACTTGCATAGGCTTTCTACACCGTAAACTATGTACATAATACCCAACTACTTATAGCTTAAACGCGCACATACTATTGACATACATCAAAAAAGCTTCTGTTGCGATATTAAAAGCATAAGAAAGAGGCACTAAAATTTGGCGATGTGCCTCAAAATCAATACCTTTGCAATGTTTTTCATGGTATTAGATTTAAGGTTAACAAAGGTTGGGACTCGGCGGAGCCCCTTTTTTTGTGCCCATAGGTTAAGTACGCAGCACTTTTTGATGACTTTATTTAGTGACTTTATTATTGCTATCCAGTAAACAAAAAAATAAACACGCTTATTTTGTATTGTCTTCAATTTGCACTAACTTTGTAATTTGAAAAAGAAAAGCAAAAAACCGAAGATATGAAGATTCTAACAGGAGCTCAAATCAGAGAGCTCGACAAATATACAATCGAACACGAACCCATAGCATCCATCGACCTCATGGAGCGCTCGGCAAGAGCCATCTGCAACGCCATCTGCGAGCAGTGGACACAGTCGACACCAATCGTAGTGTTCGCCGGTCCGGGCAACAACGGCGGCGACGCACTCGCCATGTCGCGTATGCTCGCAGAGAAAGGGTACGTGGTGGATGTGTTCCTCTTCAACATACACAACCACCTATCGGAGGAATGCGCCAAAAATCGCGACCGCATCATAGGCGAAGGCTTAGTGCGTAAGTTCACAGAGGTAACTGCCAACTTCGAACCGCCACAACTTACCGAGAAGACGCTCGTCGTAGACGGACTCTTCGGGTCGGGACTGAAGGAACCGCTGACAGGTGGCTTCGCCTCACTCGTGAAGTACATCAACCAGTCGCCCTCGCAGGTGGTGAGCATCGACATACCATCGGGATTAATGACGGAGAGCAATCGCCCGCAGGAGGAACCTGCCGTGGTGAAGGCAAACGTGACACTGACGCTGCACATCAAGAAGCTCGCCATGTTCTTCGCCGACTGCCAGCAGTACTTAGGCGAGGTGCGCACGCTCGACATACGCCTCTCGAAATACTTCATCGACACATTCCCCTCGCTATACGATACCATTGAGACCTCGTACATCAAAAGTCTGATGCTGAAACGCGACGACTTCGCACACAAAGGCTCCATGGGCAACGCGCTGCTCATAGCCGGCAGTCGCGGCATGGCGGGCGCAGCAATACTCGCCTCGAAGGCGTGTATGCGTAGTGGCGCAGGAAAGGTGACTGCACTCACACCGCACTGCAACCTTAACATCATGCAGATGGCTGTGCCGGAGGCCATATGCCTCGTCGACCGCGAGAACTACTACTCGGAGGCTATCGACACCGACTGCTATCAAGCCGTGGGCATCGGTCCGGGACTGGGCAAGGAGGAGAGCACAGCGCTCGCACTCATGTCGCAGCTGCAACAGACCAACTGCCCCATAGTGCTCGATGCCGACGCGCTGAACATGCTCGGCGCACACGGCTCGTGGGTGCAACAGCTGCCTAACAACATGATTATGACACCACACCCGCGCGAGTTCGACCGACTCGCAGGCAGACGCATCACCTCCGACTACGACCGCCTCACATTCGCACGCGACATGGCACGCGACCTCTGCGCCTATATCATACTGAAAGGTCACTACTCGGCACTCTGCCTGCCCGACGGAGGCGTGGTGTTCAACACCACCGGCAACTCAGGAATGGCAACAGCCGGCAGCGGCGACGTGCTCACCGGCATCATCACCGCACTGCTCGCACGTGGCTACTCGCGCAAGAACGCCTGCCTCATGGGCATGTATCTGCACGGAATGGCAGGCGACATCGCCGCCAAGCGCGTAGGCAAAGAGAGTCTGATAGCAAGCGACATCATCGACAGTCTGCCCGAAGCATTCAAGAACTTAGAGAAATAGAATATGAAACACATCCTTTCAACACTAATCCTCGCCGCACTCACCACCCTACCAGCGTTCGCAGGCGGCAAGAAGGAGGCTGACGGACTCGTCTACTACCTCCCGAAAACGGCAGTGCGTATGCACGTGCTCGTAGAGAAAAGCGTCACTACACCCGGACAGCTCAATGAGTACTCAGACCTCTACTTCAAGACCGCAGCACCGCAGGTGACAACAACCGACTACCGCATCGTTGGCGTAACGTTCAGCACAACAGCTATGCGCGACGAGAGTCAGCGCCACGTCATCGGCATCGACAAGAAGCACACAGTGCTGTCGGTAGACTGCGACGCGAATGGTGTGCTGCGCGCCATCAACACAAAGGCACCGGCAGCAAAGGAGGAGGAACCATTCCGCCCCGCACCAAAGGCGAAGCCGCTCAATCCGCGCGACTATATGAGCCAGGACATCCTCGCCGCAGCCAACCAGCCAAAGATGGCACAGCTCGTGGCACAGGAGATATACGACGTGCGCGACTCGCGCAACTTGCTCTCGCGTGGCGAAGCCGACTTCATGCCGAAGGATGGCGAGCAGCTCCGACTGATGTACGAACAGCTGAACCGTCAGGAGCGCGCACTCATGCAGCTCTTCCAGGGCACTACAACGGTAGACACAACAGAGTATGTCGTAACGCTCGTACCCGAGAAGAAGGCACAGCACGTCATGGCGTTCCGCTTCTCGAAGAAGTTCGGACTCTCTACCACCGACGACCTCTCTGGCGAGCCCTACTACGTGGACATCGCAGAGGAGAACGTGACGGCAGAACCGCCCGTCGTGCACGAAATGGCTAATAAACTGAAAGACGAACTGCAACTCGCAGTGTGTCTGCCCGGAAAGATACGTCTCACACTCTCGAACAACGACAAGAAGATAGCTCGCTACGAGATGTGGGCAGCACAGTTCGGAAAGATCGAAATGCTCAACGGAGCTCTCTTCGGTAAGAAACTAACATCGAAGATACTGCTCGACAGCGCAACGGGAGCAGTCACAGAGCTGACAACCGAACCGCTGGAATAACACCGAAAGTCGACCGACACGGTTACTAAACCGTATAAATTAAAAGCAGCGAAGACACAAAAGTCTTCGCTGCTTTTTATTTGTTCAAATCATTACTTCTTATTTCTATTGGCACGCTGCTCGCGGTACTTCGCCTTCTGACGTGCCGAACCACTACCATGGGCACCTGTGATGTATTTCTTCTTCTTTGCCTTGGTCTTCACTTTGCCGTCATCGTCCTTTCTGCCCGATGCGCCGCCACGACCCCAAGAAATGCCGTTAGCAATGATTGCATCAATATCGTCACCTTTGCTCATATCTGTCTTTATTAGTTATTCAAATCTTTTATATGGTGAAAACCTCAAGATATATCAACATCTCAACCTCTCACCACTTCAACCCATCAGATTAATGATGGAAGAGGCGCACGCCTGTGAACGCCATTGTGATGCCATACTTGTCGCAGGTATCAATAACATTATCGTCGCGAACCGATCCGCCTGCCTGTGCGATGTACTCTACACCGCTCTTGTGCGCACGCTCGATGTTGTCGCCGAACGGGAAGAACGCATCTGAGCCGAGTGCCACGCCGCGGTTCTCTGCTATCCATGCCTTCTTCTCCTCCATTGTGAGCACCTCTGGCTTCTCCTTGAAGAAGAGCTGCCATGTGCCGTCGCGCAGCACGTCGTCGTGGTCCTCAGAAATGTAAACGTCGATGGTGTTGTCGCGGTCGGCGCGACGGATGCCGTCAACGAACGGGAGGTTCATTACCTTCGGGTGCTGACGCAACCACCAGATGTCTGCCTTGTTGCCAGCGAGGCGTGTGCAGTGGATGCGGCTCTGCTGACCGGCACCGATGCCGATAGCCTGACCGTCCTTCACGTAGCATACAGAGTTCGACTGTGTGTACTTCAGTGTGATGAGCGAGATGATGAGGTCGCGGATAGCTTCCTCGGTGAAATTCTTCGACTTTGTAGGTATGTTCTCGAACAGTGCAGGGTCGTCGAGGCGCACCTCGTTGCGTCCCTGTTCGAACGTCACGCCGAACACCTGCTTGCGCTCAATTGGAGCCGGCACGTAGTTCGGGTCAATCTTTATTACGTTATATGTGCCCTTGCGCTTCGCACGGAGGATTTCGAGAGCCTCGTCGGTGAAGTCGGGAGCAATAACACCGTCGCTCACCTCACGCTTGATGAGTGTAGCCGTAGCAGCGTCGCATGTGTCGCTGAGCGCCACGAAGTCGCCGTAAGAGCTCATACGGTCGGCACCACGAGCACGGGCATACGCACATGCAATCGGAGAGAGCTCCATTTTAACGTCGTCAACGAAGTACACCTTCTTCAGAGTGTCGCTCAAAGGCAGACCAACAGCGGCTCCTGCAGGCGATACGTGCTTGAACGATGCTGCAGAGGGCAGACCGGTTGCAGCCTTCAGCTCCTTAACGAGCTGCCAAGAGTTGAGCGCGTCGAGGAAGTTGATGTAGCCAGGGCGACCGTTAAGTACTTCGATGG
>ERZ1026884.1298-NODE-1298-length-13644-cov-10.286776_pt1 | contig 13644 bp, 27 predicted proteins | sample MGYA00380172_ERZ1026884 | MGnify/ENA primary metagenome ERZ1026884 (study PRJEB33269, sample SAMEA4719808) | human gut metagenome | biome: human-associated habitat; feature: organic feature; material: feces | place: Cameroon | collected 2013-10 ... | reverse complement strand
TTTAATAACAACACTCTTTAAATTTAAAACTATAGTTGTTACATCTTCAATAACACCATCTATTTTTTGAAATTCATGCATTACTCCGTCAATCTTAACACTAGTAATAGCAGAACCAGGCATTGATGAAAGCATAACTCTTCTTAATGCATTACCAATAGTTGTACCAAAACCTCTTTCTAAAGGTTCGATTTCAAACTTTCCATAATTGTTTTTTTCAACATATTCTGTAATTTTGTATTCCGGTTTTTCAAAATTCATAATATCTTCCTCCCCTAATTTCTTGGACGTTTTGGTGGTCTACAACCATTGTGTGGTACTGGTGTTTCATCATTAATAGCAGTAATTTCTAAACCAGCAGCTTGTAGTGAACGAATAGCATTTTCTCTACCACTACCAAGTCCCTTAACAAATACTTCTACTTTTTTAACTCCAGAGTCCATTGCAACCTTTGCAGCAGCCTCAGCACTTTGTCCAGCAGCAAATGGAGTTTTCTTTTTAGAACCCTTATAACCAATTGTACCAGCAGAAGCCCAGCTAATTACATTACCATTAACATCTGTAATAGAAACAACTGTATTATTATAAGTTGAATGAATATGAGCTTGTGCTTCAGGAATATTCTTTTTAACTTTTCTTTTTCTTCTATTATAAGCCATAATTTACCTCCTACTTACCTACTTTTTTCTTATTAGCAACTACTTTGCCTTTACCCTTACGAGTCTTAGCATTTCTGCTTGTTCTTTGACCATGAACAGGTAATCCTTTTTTATGTCTAACACCTTGATAAGAATTAATTTCCATCTTATTCTTAATGTTCATTTGAACTTCACGTCTTAAATCACCTTCAGTTAAATGATTTTCGATTTCTTTTCTTAACTTAGCTTCATCTTCACTAGTTAAATCTTTAATCTTCTTATCAGGATCTACTCCAGTATTAGCACAAATCTTTTCAGATAAACTTCTACCAATACCATAAATATAAGTAAGTCCAATTACTGTTCTTTTCTCTTTTGGTAATTCTACATTTCTAATACGAGCCATAAAACAATCCTCCTAACCTTGTCTTTGCTTATGTTTAGGGTTATCACAAATAACCATAATCTTACCTTTTCTTCTAATTATTTTACATTTTGCACATATTTTCTTTACTGATGGTCTAACTTTCATAAAAATACCTCCTATTTTCTATATGTTATTCGCCCACGTGTTAAATCATATGGTGAAAACTCTATAGTAACTTTATCACCCGGTAAGATACGAATCATATTCATTCGTATTTTACCAGAAACGTGAGCTGTTACTACAAAGCCATTTTCTAATTCCACTTTATATTCATCTTTGATAACATCTATAACTTTACCATCGACTTCAATCTTAGCTTCTTTAGCCATCTTTCACTCTCCCGTTAAAATTTCATATCCATCCTTAGTAACAACAACAGTATGCTCAAAGTGAGCACTAGGTCTACCATCTTCAGTAACGATAGTCCAGTCATTATCTAAAACACAAATATGTCTGGATCCGGCAGTTATCATCGGTTCTACCGCAATAACCATGCCTTCTTTTAAAATCATTCCGGTGTTATATTTTCCATAGTTTGGTACATCAGGATCTTCATGTAAATCACGTCCAACCCCATGACCAACTAATTCTCTTACAACACCAAGTTTTTGCTTATTACAATATTCTAAAATGCGTGCTCCTATATTATATAAATGAGCCCCATCATGAATCTCTTTAAGCCCTATAAAAAGTGCTTTTTCAGTATGATGCATAAGTCTTTGCTTTTCAGCATTAACTTTGCCTACCGGATAAGTCCAAGCTGAATCAGAATGAAATCCATCAATAACAACACCGATATCTAGTGAGATAATATCTCCCTCTTTTAAAACTCTATCATCTGGTATTCCATGAACAACTTCTTCATTTACTGATGCACAGATACTAGCTGGAAATCCTTCATAATTCAAAAATCCAGGTATTCCTCCATGCTCTCTAATAAACTTATCAGCTTCATCATTTAAATACTTAGTTGTTATTCCCGGTTTAATTAAAGACTTTAAATACTGATGTGTCAAATAATTAACATGACCAGCTTTCTTCATCTTCTCAATTTCTTCTTTAGTCTTAATACTTACCATTACTTAATCACTTTCTCAATATCTATAAAAGCCTCACTAGCATCCCTATTAGCATCAATTCTAACAAGAACACCTTTCTTATCATAAAAATCTAATAAAGGCTTTGTATTTTCAATATATGTACTATATCTAATTCTAAATGCTTCTTCAGTATCATCAGCACGTGATATTAAAGTAGCACCACAATTATCACAAATATTATCTTGTTTAGGTTTCATAAAATATTTATGATAACTACGCTTACAATTAGGACAACTAATTCTACCTGTTGCTCTTTTCATTGCAAGCTCTTCATCAACTTCTAAATAGATTACTGCATCAGCAGTCTTACCTAATTCACTTAATAAAACATCTAACTTTTCTGCTTGACTAATATTTCTAGGATATCCATCAAGAATAAAAGGTTTAGTAGTAGCACTTAGTGCTTTAACAAGTAACTCATTAACTATATCATCACTTATTAAAGCACCTTTTTTCATAAGCTCAGAAATATTTAATCCAAGCTCACTTCCACTTGCTACCTCTTCTCTTAATAAATCTCCTGTGGAAATATGTTCATAACCATATTTAGAAATAAGTAAATCACTTTGAGTTCCTTTACCAGCAGCAGGAGGAGCTATAAAGATAATATTCTTCATTATCTTCTTCTCCTTCTCTTAGCACTTCCAGTATAACTACGAGATACAATTGAACTTTCTAACTGTTTATATGTTTCTAATGCAACACCAACAACAATTAATAATCCAGTTCCTCCGATAGTAACATTACTAGATAGATTGCTTATCTTACTAAAGATAATTGGTAAAGCAGCTATAACCATTAACCCAAGTGTTCCAACTACAGTAAGTCTTGTAATAACATACTTTAAATACTTACTTGTAGCTTCTCCTGGAGTAACACCAGGAATATAACTTCTACTTTTATCTAAATTTTCAGCCATCTCATCAGGATTTAACTCTAATAAGGTATAAAAATAACCAAATAAGAAGATTAAAACCATATATAATAAGAAACCTGTATAACTAGTATAATTAATATAATTATTAACAAAATTTGTAAAAGCAGTTTTATTTATTACTGTAGCAATAAGTGAAGGTATTCCTATAATTGCAGAAGCAAAAATAACCGGAATAACACTTACTGAATTTAACTTGATTGGAATAAATGATTTCTCACCACCATATGCACTAGCAGTACGATTAGAATACTGAATTGGTACTCTACGCTCTGCCTGTTGCATATAAATAACTCCAACAATAATTCCTAAATAAACTAATACAAATAGAATAAATAGAATAATACCAGTCCATGTTGTAAATGTTTCTGCAAGTACTAACTCATTAAATGCAGTAATAAACGTCTGTGGTAGCGTATTAACAATACCCGCCATAATTAGTAGTGAAACACCATTACCAATTCCCTTTTTAGTAATCTCATCACCTATCCATAATAGGAAAGCAGTACCAGCAGTTAAATAAATCGTAGAACGAATAATAACTCCAGTTCCAGCACCCTTTAAAAAGGCATATGAGAAGAAATAACCTTGAATAACAGCAAAGATAATACCTAAATATCTATTGATACGATTTATCTTCTGTCTACCAGTAGCTCCTTGTTCTTTTAATTCTTTAAAGTAAGGAATAATATCCATTTGTAATAACTGCGTAATAATTGAAGCCGTAATATAAGGTCCAACACCTAACGCAAATACACTAAATGATTTTAATCCACCACCACTCATCAAATTTAAAAGTTCAAGAAAACCTAAATTTTGAGTTATTTCTTTTGCTCCAGGAACCATAATATTAGTTCCTAAAGCGAATATTGCTAAACACCCTAAGGTGAACAATATTCTTTTGCGTAAATCCTTATTAGTAGGACTAAATAGTCCCTTAAGATTTGCAAACATTAAATCACCTCAGCAGTTCCGCCAGCACTTTCAATTTTAGTAACAGCTTTAGATGAGAATCTATTAGCTTTTACTATTACTTTCTTATTTAATTCACCATCACCTAGTACTTTTAAACCAGATAATTCTTTCTTAATAATTCCTTTTTCTTTTAATAATTCAAGAGTTACTACATCACCATCATTAAATTTATTTAAAGTATCTAAATTAATAATAGCATATCTAACTGTAAATCTCTTATTATTAAATCCTCTCTTAGGAATTCTTCTATATAATGGGCTTTGTCCACCTTCAAACCATGGTTTAATAGAAACGCCACTTCTAGCTTTTTGTCCTTTTTCACCACGAGTTGATGTCTTACCCATTCCAGATCCAGGTCCACGACCTACTCTTTTAATATTCTTAGCTTCTGGTAAAGAGTTTAATTCATGTAACTTCATATTATAACTCCTCCACTTTTTTGCCACGTAACTCAGCAATATGCTCAGCAGTACGTTGACTCTTTAATGCTTCTAAAGTAGCCTTAGCAACATTAACTTGAGTATTTGCTCCTAAAGACTTAGAAACGATATCTTTAACACCAGCAATCTCTAATACAGCACGAACAGCTCCACCAGCGATAATACCAGTACCTTCTTTAGCAGGTTTAATCATAACCTTAGCTCTTCCACAAGTACCAATTTGTTCATGTGGAATAGTTCTTCCATCTACTAATTGAACTTTAACTAAGTTCTTATTAGCAGCTTGAATTCCCTTCTTAATAGCTTCAGGTACTTCGATACTCTTACCAGTACCAATACCTACTAAACCTTTTCCGTCACCAACTACCATAGTAGCAGCAAATCTAAAATGACGTCCACCTTTAGTAACCTTAGTAACACGAGTGATAGAAATAACTTTTTCTTCTAAAAGCTTCTTTTTAGGTTCGAAATTCTTCTTAAATTCTTTTCTAGGTTTTCTATCCTTATTAAAGTTTTTATTACCTTTATTTTGAGTAGTATTATTAACTACTTCAGTCTTAACAGTTTCTTCCATTATTTCCCTCCCTCTAGAATTCTAAGCCGTTTTCACGTGCTGCATCAGCTAAAGCTTCAACACGACCATGATATTGGTATCCACCTCTATCAAAAACAACCTTACTTATATTAGCTTCTTTAGCTTTTTTAGCAATATCAGCACCAACTAATTTAGCACCTTCGATATTACCACCATTTTTAATTTTTAATTGAACACTAGAAGAGCTAGCTAAAGTAGTACCAGTTTCGTCATTGATTATTTGAGCATAGATTTGTGTATTTGATCTAAATACATTTAATCTAGGCATTTCACTAGTTCCACTAATATTCTTACGAACACGTTTGTGTCTCATAATTCTTTGTGAATTTTTAGATTCTTTCTTTATCATAACTTTACCTCCTATTTAGCTGCTTTCTTTCCTTCTTTACGTCTAATGTATTCGCCTTTATATCTAATACCTTTGCCTTTATATGGTTCTGGTTTTCTTATTTTACGAATATTAGCCGCAAATTCAGATACTTTTTGTTTATCAATACCACTAATTGTAAGTTCTGTATTAACTTTAGATTCAACACTTAATCCAGCAGGAACTTCAACAATTACAGGATGAGAATAACCAGCAGTAACAGTAATCTTATTACCAGCAACTGCAAAACGGTATCCTACACCAACTGCCTCTAATTCCTTAGTATAACCTTCACTTACACCAATAATCATATTTTCAATTAAAGAATTAGTAGTACCATGAATGCTCTTTGTAAAAATAGCATCATTATCTCTTGAACAAACGATTTCATTATCAACTTGTTCAATCTTAATTAACTTATTAAATTCATTAGTAAGTTCTCCCTTAGGTCCTTTAACTGTTACAGTGTTTCCATCTATAGTAACAGTAACACCAGCAGGAATAACAAGCTTTCTATTTCCAATTCTACTCATAACTCATTTTCCTTACCAAATATAGGCAAGTACTTCTCCTCCTAGCCCATTTTCACGAGCCTTTTTATCAGTCATGATTCCTTTTGAAGTAGAAATAATAGCAATACCTAAACCATTTAGTACTCTAGGAAGTTCTTCATGTTTAACGTATACTCTTAAGCCTGGTTTACTAATTCTCTTTAAGCCAACAATAACTCTTTCCTTCTTATTTTCTCCATATTTAAGTTCTAATTCTAACATATTAGATTCAGCATTGACTTCAAAATTACTAATGTAACCTTCTTCTTTTAAAATAGCTGCAATCTCTCTTGTCATCTTAGTATTTAATACAGAAACTTTTGCATATTTCATTTGATTTGCATTACGAATTCTTGTAAGCATATCAGCTATAGTATCATTTACCATCATAATTATAACTTCCTTTCTACCAACTTGATTTCTTTACGCCAGGAATCTTACCATCATTTGCAAGTTCTCTAAAGCAAATACGGCATAATCCAAATTTACGTAAAACTCCGTGAGGTCTTCCACATCTAGTACAACGAGTATATGCTCTAACCTTAAATTTAGGAGTTCTTGAATTTTTAACTTTTAAACTAGTCTTTGCCATCGTCTATCCTACTTTCTAAATGGAAGTCCAAAGCCCTTTAATAAAGCAAGTGCTTCTTCATTTGTCTTTGCAGTTGTTACAAAAACAATATCCATACCTCTTAATTTTACTACATCATCAAATACAATTTCAGGGAAAATAAGTTGATCCTTAATTCCTAAAGTATAGTTTCCTTTGCCATCAAAAGCCTTAGGAGAAATACCTCTAAAGTCTCTAACACGAGGAAGTGCAATCTTAATTAATTTTTCCATAAAGTTATACATAGCATCACCACGTAAAGTAACTTTAGTACCAATTGATTGACCTTCTCTTAATTTAAATCCTGCAATTGATTTCTTAGCCTTAGTAATAACAGCATGTTGACCAGTAATTGTCTCTAAATCTTTTCTAGCAGCTTCAATTAACTTATCATCATGTGAACCATCACCAACACCAATGTTAACTACGATCTTCTCTAATTTAGGAACTTCCATAACAGAAGCATAATTAAATTCCTTCATTAAAGCATCTTTAATTTCGTTATTATATAAATCTTTCATTATTTTTCACCTACTTCTTTCTTAGTAGATTTTTTAGTTGTTTTAGCTTTCTTTTCTTCAGTAACTACTTTTACATTAGATACATGAATAGGATTCTCAGTTTCTAAAATTCCACCAGTTTCATTTGTTCTACCAGGTTTTAAATGTTTCTTAACAACATTAATACCTTCAACAACAACACGGTCTTTTTTCTTTAAAGTAACAAGTACTCTTCCTTCCTTGCCTTTATCTTTTCCAGCAAGAACTTTTACTTTATCTCCAACTTTAACTTTCATCTTAGCCTCCTATAATACCTCAGGTGCAAGTGAAACGATCTTAGTAAATTCTTTATCTCTTAATTCACGAGCAACTGGACCAAGAACACGAGTTCCGATTGGTGATTTATCATCTTTAATTAAAACGCAAGCATTATCATCAAATTTGATATAACTTCCATCTTCTCTACGTAATCCTTGTACACTTCTAACAATAACAGCTTTAACAACTTTTCCTTCTTTAACAGTACCATTTGGAATTGCCTTTTTAACAGTTCCAACTACTACGTCTCCGATATTTCCATATCTAACCTTGCTGCCACCTAATACTCTAATAACCATAAGTTCACGAGCACCAGAATTGTCAGCAACTTTTAACTTACTTTGTTGCATTACCATAAGAATTACCTCCTATAAAACAACAGCTTTTTTAGTTACTTCAACTAGTTCATATCTCTTAGTCTTAGATAATGGTCTAGTTTGAGCAATTCTAACTGTGTCTCCAACCTTTGCTATATTATTTTCATCATGAGCAGCATATTTTTTAGAATATTTAACTCTCTTTTTGTATAATGGGTGATTACGATAAGTTTCAACTAAAACAGTAATAGTCTTGTCATTAGCATTACTTACTACTCTACCAATTAATTCAGTTCTCTTAGTTTCTTTAGTTTCCATTATTCTTCACTCCCATCTTTTTCAGCAAGAATAGTTTTTAATCTTGCAACATCTTTTCTTAAAGCATTAATCTTATGAGGTTTATCAAGATTACCAACTGCTTGTTTCATTCTTAAATCGAATAGTTCTTTTTTTAGTTCTACAATCTTAGAATTAATTTCATCTTTATTCATCTTACGAATTTCACTAGTCTTCATTCTTTACCTCACAATCTTCTTTCTTGACGAATTTAGTCTTAACGCTTAGTTTATGAGAAGCAAGTCTTAATGCTTCACGTGCAACGTCTTCACTGACATTAGCAATTTCAAACATTATTCTTCCTTCTTTAACTACAGCAACCCATTCTTTAACATCGCCTTTTCCTGTACCTTGACGAGTTTCTAAAGGTTTCTGAGTACGAGCAAGTTGTGGGAAGATATTAATCCATACCTTACCACCACGCTTCATATAACGAGTCATCGCAATACGAGCAGCTTCTATTTGTTTAGCACTAACATATCCACCCTCTTTAGCCATTAATCCGTACTCACCAAAAGCAAGTTCTTTATTACCTTTAGTTTTTCCTTCATAACTTAATCTGTGAGGTTTACGATACTTAGTTCTTTTTGGCATTAACATCAGAAACACCTCCGTTATCTTTCTTAGTTGGAAGGATTTCTCCTTTATAAATCCAAACCTTTACACCAATCTTACCATAAGTAGTAGGTGCAGTAGATGTAGCATAATCGATGTCAGCGCGAATTGTATGTAGTGGAACAGTTCCTTCTGAATATCCTTCAGTACGAGCCATTTCAGCTCCACCTAATCTACCAGAAACAGCAGTCTTAACACCAACAGCTCCAGCCTTCATAACATCTTTAATAGCTTTCTTTTGAACAGTTCTAAAGTTTCCTCTGTTCTCAATTTGTTTAGCAATTTGATCAGCTACAATTTGAGCACTTAAATTAGGATTCTTAACTTCAACGATTGTAACGTATACATCTTCATTAACTAATCTCTTAATCTTAGCTCTTAACTTTTCAATATCAGCTCCACCATGTCCAATAATTACACCTGGTTTAGCAGTATGAATTTTAATTTCTGTACGATTTTTCTTTCTTTCAATAACAATTTCAGAACAAGCAGCATCCTTAAGTTCTTCTGCTAAAAAATCTCTAATCTTTAAATCATTATTTAATAATTTAGCATAATCACTCTTAGCATACCATTTACTCTGCCAATCCTTATTAACTCCAAGTCTTAATCCATTAGGATTTACCTTTTGTCCCATGCTTAAGCCTCCTTAACTCCGTCACTAACTTTTACAAAGATGTGACTTGTTCTTTTATCTCTTCTATCAACCTTAGTTCTTGAACCAAACTTAATTCTCTTTAAAATAGGACCTGGATTGATATAACATTCAGATACATATAAATTTTCTTCTTTTAAATTTAAATTATTAACAGCATTAGCAACTGCAGAATCTAAAACTTTAGAAATTAATCTACTAGCTTTAGTATTAGTAGTTTTTAAAATGCCTCTGGCTTCTACAACGCTCTTACCTCTAATTAAATCAAGAGTCATTCTTGCTTTACGAGGTGCTATAATAGCCATTTTATGTAATGCATATGCTTCCATCTAATCCTCCTACTTATTTCCAGCGTGGCCTGTAAACTTACGAGTTAAAGCAAACTCTCCTAATTTATGACCAACCATTTCTTCAGTTATATAAACTGGTATAAATTCACGTCCATTATGAACAGCAATTGTATGACCAATAAAGTCAGGGAAGATTGTTGAACGACGAGACCAAGTTTTTACAACTTCTTTTTTATTATCAGCATTTAACTTTTTAATTTTTTTCATTAGACTTTCATCAACGAAAGGTCCTTTTTTTAAACTTCTTGCCATAAACGATCCTCCTATTTCTTCTTACGACTAACAATTAACTTGCTAGAAGCTTTCTTTGGTTTTCTAGTCTTAAGTCCAAGAGCTGGTTTACCCCAAGGAGTAAGTGGACTCTTACGACCGATAGGTGCACGACCTTCACCACCACCATGTGGGTGATCATTAGGGTTCATAACAGAACCACGGTTAGTAGGTCTAACTCCCATATGACGAGTACGTCCTGCTTTACCGATGTTAACAAGTTCATAATCCTCATTACCAACAGCTCCAACAGTAGCCATACATACGCCTAAAACTTTTCTTGTTTCACCTGATTGTAAACGTAAGATAACGTATGCACCATCTCTACCAAGAATTTGAGCACTTTGTCCAGCACTACGAGCTATTTCAGCACCCTTACCAGGTTTAAGCTCTACACAATGAACTACAGTACCAACTGGCATATTTGCTAACTTCATAGCATTACCAACTTTGATATCAACAGCTTCTCCACTTTCAATAATTGTTCCAACCTTTAAATCTTTAGGAGCAATAATGTATCTCTTTTCACCATCTTTATAAATTACTAATGCAATATTAGCACTTCTATTTGGATCATATTCAATACTTTCAACTCTAGCTGGAACTCCAAATTTATTACGTTTAAAATCGATTACACGATACTTTTGTTTAGCACCGCCACCAATGTGTCTAACAGTCATCTTACCTTGATTATTACGTCCACCAGTTTTGCTCTTAGATTTAAGTAAGCTCTTCTCTGGAGTACTAGTAGTAATTTCACTATTAATTAGAGTACTCATTCCTCTTCTACCATTAGTGGTTGGTTTATACTTTCTAATTCCCATAAGTATTCACCTACAATTCTATAGAATAACCATCACATAAAGTTATGATAGCTTTCTTATAAGTCTTTCTTTGTCCAGTATATTTTCCTACTCTTTTATCCTTTGGTTTAGTATTAAGAGTATTAACACTAGCAACCTTTACACCAAATGCTTCTTCAAAGGCTTGTTTAATTTGAACCTTATTAGCACTCTTAGCAACCTTAAATACATAAGTCTTACCATCACTTGCAATATTGCTAGATTTTTCTGTAATAACTGGTGCATAAATAATATCTGATTTCATTAGTTAAGCACCTCCTCGATTGCTGCTACAGCAGCTTCATCTATAACTAAAGTATCAGAGTTTACAATATCAAATACATTTAACTCTTCTGCTAAAATTACATTAACCTTATCTAAATTTCTAGAACCCATATATAAGTTCTCAGCATCATTACTAGTAACAAATAATACTTTACCAGTAAGATTTAACTTATTAAGCATAGCTTTAATATCCTTAGTCTTTAATGAACTCATTTCTAATGAATCAACAATAATTAATTCCTTAGCTTGAGCCTTTAATGATAAAGCACTTCTTAAAGCTAAAGTTCTTTCCTTTTTATTCATCTTGAATGTATAACTTCTTGGATTAATGCTAAGTGCAACTCCACCGCCTCTATAATGAGGAGCGCGAATTGAACCTTGACGAGCATTACCAGTACCTTTTTGTTTATATGGCTTTCTACCACCACCAGATACCTCTGCACGTGACTTAGTCTTTTGAGTTCCTTGTCTTAAACTAGCAAGTTGTAAATCAATAGCTTTCTTTAAAACAATCTCATTAGCTTCACAATCAAATACATTCTTATCTAAATTAATATCTTTAACTTTTTCACCATTAAGATTAATAACATTCATCTTTCCCATGATTATGCCTCCTTGCTTTCTGAAGCAGCTTCTGTCTCAGTTGTTTCTGGTTTGACTTCTTCTGAAACTTCTACTTCTTCTTGTGCCTTAGGTTCTTCATAAGAAACTAATTCAAATGTTTCTTTATTTCCACCCTTAACAGCTTCTTTAATTAATACTAATGAATTCTTAGCTCCTGGAACATTTCCACTAACTAAAATGTAATTATCTTCAAGATTTACATCAACAATTGATAAGTTTTGAATAGTAACAGTATCAACTCCCATATGTCCAGATAATACTTTACCCTTTAAAACTCTCATTGGTCTCATAGTACCCATAGATCCTGGTCTTCTATGATATCTTGAACCATGTGTCTTTGGTCCTTCACTTTGGTTATTACGAACAATAACACCAGTGAAACCATGTCCTTTAGTAGTTCCGGTAACATCTACCTTTTCTCCTACTTCAAATATGTCTGCTTTTATAGTACTTCCTAGTTCATAAAGAGATGCATCAGATACTCTAATTTCTTTTAAGAAGCGCTTAGGATTGACATTAGCCTTTTTAGCATGACCAACTTCTGCTTTAGTAGCACGGCTTGCCTTCTTGTCAGTAACACCTAACTGAATAGCTTCATAACCATCAGTAGCTTTAGTTTTAACTTGCATTACTGTATTAGGTTCAACGCTAACTACTGTAACAGGAACGATCTTACCATTTTTCGTAAATACTTCGGTCATCCCGATTTTACGACCTAAGATTCCTTTCATCTTTCTTTCCTCCTACTTTTTTATTTTGTTTGAATTTCGATGTCTACTCCACTTGGAATATCTAAGTGAGTTAAAGCATCCATTGTATCCTTACTAGGATCCTTAATATCAATAAGTCTTTTATGTGTGCGCATTTCAAATTGCTCACGAGCATCTTTGTACTTATGTACTGCTCTTAAAACTGTAATCTTTTGAATTTCAGTTGGAAGAGGTACTGGTCCAGAGATTTCTCCGCCTGTTCTTTTAACAGTATCAACAATCTTAATTGCTGCAGCATCCAAAACCCTATGATCATATGCTTTTAGTTTGATTCTTACTTTTGACATGTAAATGTCCTCCCTTCGTTCATATCTAGTATAAACATAGCTCCGTTACGAATAACCTGATATTTTGTAGATAACGTTTTAACAACATTACCTAGCGTATCAACAACCTCGCACATCTAAGCCAGTCAAACCAAGGCTAATTATACCAGTATATTCTATGTTTTGCAAGCCTTTCTAAGCCAAAAATCGCAAAAATTCGCAAAAAAAATGATAAAACCTACTTTACACATAATTCAGTTTTATCACTAACTTCACCTAATTTCTCACTAAAACTAACAATATCTTCAAAAAAACTAAAAACTTTCTCATCACAAACAGTACAAGAAGAAACGCACGAAACCGCTCCAAGCATTACGTCTACAAAGTTTTTAAGTTCATCTCCTTTTAATCCACTAAATATAGAAGAACATCCCTTAGGAAACATATAAACACTCTTATAATGGCAAGCTACTTTTCCATCTTTAACAATATTAACACTTAGTTCCAAATATCTTCCAATATCATCCGTAAACTCTTTAACATTACTAAATATAGAAACTCCAAAGCATCGTAATAAAGCTCCGCTAGCAGTTTCTTCACCATATCCTAAAATAGAACTATATAAACAAACCTTATTTAATGCATCACTAACATTCATATTAACCTCTTTCAAAATGAAAAGTATCATAACATGCATTTTACAATAAAGCAAGCACTATGGTATAATAATTATGAGGTGCAAAATGAAATTAAATGTAATCATCCCCTGCTATAACGAAGCAGGAAACATTGAGCTAATGCATGAAAAATTAACTGAAAGTCTAAAAGACATTAAATATGAATTAATTTTTATAAATGA
>ERZ1026884.1296-NODE-1296-length-13666-cov-8.464845_pt1 | contig 13666 bp, 16 predicted proteins | sample MGYA00380172_ERZ1026884 | MGnify/ENA primary metagenome ERZ1026884 (study PRJEB33269, sample SAMEA4719808) | human gut metagenome | biome: human-associated habitat; feature: organic feature; material: feces | place: Cameroon | collected 2013-10 ... | reverse complement strand
TAATAGCATATTGCACAAAATTTTTCCCCCAAACGCATATATTTTTGTGCATTCTGCTAGTAGCCACAAAATATAGTGCCCACACCTCTGGCAGGGCAGGGGAGTGGGCACATGTAGTAATTATTACGAAATGTTAGGTCTCAAAACCTTGATAGCAGTCATGCCACTGTGATTGTCCCATCTGGGGTAGTCCATCGGTGTGCCGTCCATGTTGCGGATTCTGTCCAGCATCACCGGGGAGTTGCCCGGCATGAAACCAGATACCTGCACAGTGACACCATAAGATGCAGGCCTCTTAAAGTAAAGGATAATAGCGTTACCGTCATTAACGTAATACACTTTGTCAAGACTGTCCGCAACGTCCCATGTAAGGGTATTGCCAGTGCCAGCAGTTGCGGCATAAATAGCCTGATTGAGCTTGCGGTTGTCAACTGCACTGATCGCGAAAAGATTGCCGGATGCGGGGCTGTTGCTGATATAGATTGTAATATCAATGTTGTTGCGGTCCATGATGCGAATGGAGCCCTGCGACGTTTCGGAATTATCCGGCACCGGAATGTAAGCGAATGCCTTGTACTGTTCGGGGTCCCCGGTCTCCGACTGCCCCGCGACTGTGTATTGTGTCTGATCGGTGATTGCCAAATCAATGCACCTATGCTCTCCGGCCTTGCAAATATACTGGCTGTTGCCTGTAAAAATATACTCGCGCTTGGTGTAGATATAGGCATTATTGATCTTGCACATCATGGCAGTCACCGGGTATTTGCCGATGGTCTGCACCGTGGTGGATACTTTGGCACTACGGTTAATTACACCACCGTCAACCGTCAGCTGCGGGCTGGGGCTTGTGCCGATCAGTGCAATGGCCGCGTTGCCCTCTCCGGTGGTTGCCGTGTCATCATTAACCGTATAAATCAGGTTGTTAATATAGGCAGCTGCCTTGCCCGGCCCATCAAATACGATGCCTCTGCGGCAAGTATCCAAGTACAGGTTGGTAATGTGCACATCATTGTTGGTTACTTTGAGGCCGTTGGTGTTATCCCACCAGGTATTTGCATCCGCTCCACCGGTGCCGCCCGACGGAATGCCATTGTAGGTGATCCAGTTACACCCAAACACGTTAGTACGGCAGTCGAAACCTGTCTGACATACCATTGCCAGAAGGTTGTTGCAACAGCAGTCAGGCGCACGGTCGCCCCAGTAGAATGCCACGTTGCCCTCGACGCGCTCGGAGGGGTGCACATCGCTAAAACCCCATACCGAAACATTATCCATATAGCAGTACCGGCTTAACGAGCTATTAAACGGCTGCAGATACACGCCATAGGATTTAACGTTACCGATGCTCACATTATAGATGTAATTGTCGGTATATTTATCGGTCGTGAACACAATACCGCCAATCATGCCGTTACAAATAATATCCAGATTTGCAATGACAATATTGCCGGTTACGGTGTTGCCTGTCACCGTAATAACGCCTTGATTGCCAAAGGCAGTAGGATTGCCTGTATACTGCAAAATCGTGTCACTGGTTCCGCGTGCCGGGTCCCTGGATGCGCCTGCGCCGTACAAGCTATGTTTGAGCCGTAACGGTGCACTGATCTTGTATGTGCCAGCGGGGACAAACAGCGGGACATCCGGGGAATGATCGTTGATGGTGCTGGTGATGTCGTCCGTACCGTCCATTTTGAGGGTCTGGAAAGTGCGGATATCAACCGGGCTTGCAGGAATAGTGGTAAAATTAGCATCATCGCGAATAACAGCGACTTTGCGGACATTGCCGCGATAATCAGCAAGGGGCCACCAGTCGAAATTATCATTGTATTTCTGAATAACCTGTTGAGTGCGGGTTAATCCGTGCAACCATGTGCCTCCGTCGCTGCCAATGTCAACCGGAGTATTCGGGTTGCTGTAAACTTTGAGCGCTGCACGATCACCTGCGGCCTTGTTACTTGTAACGGTAAAAGTTTCCGCATGGATACCGAAATTGCCGGAAACCGTCTGTGCCAAGTCACCCTCGGTTGCCTTGTCGATCTTGTTGGGGAGTACCTTGTTAATGTCCCCGACGCTATTTTTCAGCTGCGTGTCTGCGTCCTCGCGGGCCTGCTGCTCGGCCTCCAGGGCCGTTTGCAGCTTGGTGTCTCCGTCCTTTCTGGCCTGCTGTTCGGTGTTCAGGGCATTCAGCAGGTAGTGCAAGATTTCATTGGTGGAGCTGGTCACGCAGTTAGAACCGGGAACATATGCGTCGCCTGCGTTCATGGCTCTGGTAATGCGCACCAGCGCACCATTGACCCATACCAGGTCATCAACGGCCCTTGCAGCCGTTGCCGTGGTGCTGTGGCCCTCGTCGTTCGGGGTAATTGCTTTCTTTACATTAGCAAAAAGCTCGTCAAAGTTTCCGATCTTGGTCCAGTATTCGGTGCGGTCCAGGGATACGCCAGACGGCACCGGCTGCACAGACAAGTAAGCGTTGCCCTGGCTGTCAACGACTACTGTGTTTGCCTCGTACTGACTGGTGATGTCCCACAGGATGGGATCTGCATATTTGATGGTTGCAAGGCTGACAAAGTTTGTCAACCGCACGTTGAACTCGTTGAGCACCTCAATAATCCAGTCAAGATTCAGGTCGTGGAAATTGGTGTAGGGCGCTTTGTGAATAGGATAAATGTTATTCATGTTTTGCATCTCCTTAATATACCAGCAGGCAAAAGTGCGTCCGAATGTCCGAAACGATTTTTTGCACTGCATTTTCCATTGCAAGGGCCAGTTCTTTGGCGATCAGGTCCTGCGGGTCTTTGCCCGCCCGGCCTTTCTCGGTCACGGTGTCTTTATATTCATCACTTGATGTTGTTGTGCTGGTGTTGGTGGTTTTCTGGTCGTCGGTGGTGGTGTCCGTACCGGTGCTGGTGATCTTGTTACCGGTGCCCAGGGTGGTGGTGCTCTGTTCAGCTGGCACCATGGTCCCGCTATCAAAACCCGTCACATCCCGGGTAGTATTGTCACTGCCAGTATTTTGGCCGATAGTAGTAAGGTTGGGGGTCCTGGTGGTTCTGCCTGCCACCACGTTGTTGACGTTGGTGATGCCGTGGTTGATCCCTGCGTGATCTGTGGTGCGGGTGCGATCATCCGACGCTAAAACATCATAGTCAAGGCCCAGGGCTGCAGCGTACCGGGTCCAGCTGGGCAGCATGGTTTCCGAAAACACGCCCAGGGCTCTTTTCATGGCGGGGCCATCGGCATACAGTACCTCAAGTTCCAACGTGTCAAAAAGTAACTGATTGCATACCGCTTCTTTTGAGACGCTTTCGGGCACTTGCAGGTCGTCGAATAGTGCCGGGTATCCTGCCAGTAATCCGTTAAAGCTTAGTGTTGCGTGCATTGTTGGTCACCTCCTGCATGCCGGTGTCGGGTGGAAATCTCCAGTCAACCCACAACTGTGATCTGTCAATTTGGAAAAGCTTGTGGACTCGCTCGCATCCACGCTGCAGGCTGTCCAGCCAGAGCGATGCTTTTGCAGCTGTCTCGACGTTGTTGGAATTAACCTCATCCGTCAACATACGCTCTTTTTTGCTCGTGTTGGTATTGGGAATGCCCACTTCCGTGTCAAAAAGTGCTTTGATGGTTTTCAGGGCCGTCAACAGCTCGTTGGTAATAAAATTGCCTTTCAGGTCCGACGAAAAATACATCCACGGGGTTTGCCCGGAGGCCCCCGTTTTTGACGCTTTGAGCAAAGAGGAATCAACAAAAACTGCGGGGTCCCCCTGCATGATCTGGTCGAACATTTTCTTGAAAGATTCTGCGCCGGCCTTGTTACCGGCAGCAAAGACATATGCCAGGCGGCTGTTGATTAAATTGCTCTGAATGGTCTGGGCTGCAAGGGCCATCATATCCCCATAATATGCCACAATATCCACCATGCCCCTATAGTCCGGCTGCAAGTTGATGATCTCGCATTGCCTGCCGATCTGCAAATACGGGGAGCCCTTAATAAAGGGATTTGCAACGATGGAGTGCGTGGGATTATAGAAGATATTGATGCCGGTCAGTCCCATGCGATCATATACCAGGCCGTACCGGTCCGTGTTAAACACCGTCACACCGCCGGACCCAAATACCAGGTATTGCAAGCGGTTGCTGGGCCAGGTTTCGGGGAGCGTCCACCGAACCATTGACACCGCTTCCAAAAACAGATATTTGCGGAAATAATAGGACAGGCCGTTGCCCTTGGTGTGCATAACAGACGGTGTCACCGGTGATACATGGGTATTGATCTGCTCGTAACTGTAGGGTGCGTTCACAGCAGCTTCCCTCCTTTAGCCATCTTGAACAGCAGCCACACCGGCAGCTTGCCGGTAGGCCACGGACCCGGCCCTGGGGGATTGCCTGCATCCCATTCTACTTCCCAAGTTCCCACCTGGTTCGGAATACCCAGAATAGCGGAGGGGTCGGTTCTATACGCTGTACCATAACCGCCTACCCAGTATTCCCAATGTGTGTGGATGCCGCTTGCGTTGCCTGTCTGGCCCTGCTCTCCAATATATTGGCCGCGCGTGATGGTTTCGCCCACGGTGTGAATCTGTTTCGCAAAATGGGCTGCAAGCCAATAGCTATTATCGCCCATTTTGACGACGATATAGTTGCCCCATGAATCATTGCCAGTTGTGCCACCTTGCCACTTGTGGGCAGTGACCACCGTACCGGCCATTGGTGCATATGCTTTGTGATTTGTGTGTACCGTGTCAATGCCTCCATGTACTGACCCATCAGAATAATGCGGGTATGCGGCCGACACTCTGATTGTGCTCTGGTCGGTGATACATTGCTTATATACTGCCATTGTTTGCGCACCTCCTATTCCAAGAAAAAGCCGTTGCGCATAAAGCTTTTTACGCTGTCGATCTCGGCGGCCGTCGCTGTCAGGGCTATGCTGGGGTCGTCGACCATGATGAACCCCGGAATAGTAGACAGCTGCACACGCTGGCACAGGGGCCTGCCGTGATCTTCGTTGTTGTCGTCCACGATCTCATAAAAGGCACCGGTCAAATACGGGGTGATACCGTATTTTGCGACGCTGGCCCCACCGCCTTTTGATTGGCTGGTCACTGTGGTTTGCTGGGCCCCGGATGCTATGCCGTTGATAATATCCCCGTTGCCGAAAAAAGATGCAAGGCCACCCGCCACAGCACCCACGGCTGTTTGAATCAAGCCACCCACACTGGCAAGCTCGTTCACGTTGGTCGCGATCTGCGCCAGCTGCACCGGCACTGCCACATTGCTGGACGTGGAAAAGATGATGGTGCGAAAATCTTCCCGGAACGATACATCTAATACAGCGTCCCCGGTGCGATAGTCAACCGTTAATTGGCAATACAATCTGCTTTGCATCACAAACAAGTTCGCATTCAGCTTGATTTCACCAAATGGCGGGCAATATAACGTATACTCGGAATATGGGGCCCCGTCTGTATATGCGCCTCTCGTGCTGCTCTGCGGATGGTGCGGGGTGACAACACTAAATGTAAATACCTGCTTGTCGTTATTGTTAGCTATCACATAAGCGTTACCCACGTTCTGCATCTTCCACCAGCCGACGGGAATTTCTGTAATGGGGGTCCCGATAGCGGCGTTTCCGCACGGAATCCAGAAAGCCTTTGAAATATACTGAATCGGGTTAAACAGTGCTTTGGTCAGGTTGCTGCTGATCTCGTCCGCGCTGATATTCAGGTAGTCAGTATTTGCCAAAAGTGCCTCCATGAGCTTTTGAAATGCGGTGCCGCTCATTGCCAGATATATGGCACCGCCAAAAGACACATACCCCGGAGCATTGACCGCGACAACAAAAAAACCTCTGTTGCCCTCCGGGTCATCAGTGAACGGGGAGGAACTTGCCTGCACGGTCTTGGTGATGATAGGTGCTTTTGTGGGGTACAAGCTATCTACAATATTGGAGTCATACTTGGCGGACGATCTCACAACATACTCGGTTGCGCTGCTGATCTGGTCCCGATAACTTGCAAGGGTGTCAACAGTCAAGGATGCAATCCAACGTGCATCAGAATACGTCCAGTTTTTAATCCAGTAATACCGGCCAAAGATGGGAATGCTGCAATAATTGTACCCAGTGGGGTTGCTCTCTGTCGCAATCTTAATTTCGGGGTCGATGATGGTACACGGGGCTTTCAAGTTGATCTCAAACGACTGCCCACCGCTGGGCAGCTTGGTGCTGTTTGAGCGCTTGGTGATCTGATAAAATGTTGCCTGCATGTGCATACACCTCCTATAAAATAACCGGCGGGCAAATGCCCGCCGGTGCCGGTCAGGACTTAGAGGGGTCTGCGTCCTTGTGCGTGGTGGTTTTCAGGGTGGAGACTTTGGCCGCCTGGGTTGCGCTGGGCGCGGTCACGTCGCCGGAGGTCATCAGGAACAACACGGCGTTTTCGGTAAAGTCGTCGTACCAGGACCAGCCATAGTGATACCAGAAATTGGTGTACAGGCCGCGCGCGTTCATGGGCGTCGGAACCACACGGGACAGGCGCGGGGTGTAACCGATTGCATCCCAATCCAGCAGACACCCAAAAACATTGGTCAGCTGCACAGCTGCGTTTTTGGTTGCCGCGCCTGTGGTGCTGGTAACAACAGGTGTCGCGGAAATGGTTTCGCGCTCGTCGATGTTCTGCCAGAACGTAACCTGCTCGGCATCGCGGTATTTGAGCATGTTATCGTGGAATACCTCGGGAATAACACGGGCGTCAATCTGGCTCTGGGTGCCGCTGTACAGATAGAGGTGCTGGCGATCATACGGGGTATGCCGCATGATGTTGTAAGTTTCGCCGCTGATCTCCCAATTCTGGTGCCAGTTGATGGTGCGTTCTTTCAGCAGGCGCGAAATATCGTTGATACGGCCATATGCGTACTTGGCAAAACTAGGAAAGTTTGCTTCTTTGTACACATCGGCCACAGTCAGCTTCGTTCCCTGCTGGGCGTTGTATTCATCCAGCAGATAGACGACACTGTTAGGGCTGGTGACGGTCATGCCAGTAAGGTGGTTGGCCATCAGGTTGTTTGCCAGGTTGCGCCGGTCAGCTTCGATCTGGTTGGAAAGATGCAGCACGAACGAGGACCAGAACTGCGCCAATTCCTCGGGGCCCTTGAATGCTGCTTCCATCTGGGTGTCTGCCTGGGTATAGACGCGGCTGTAGTTGGTCTGCCCATAGTAGTTAGTCTGCAAAACTTTGGGCTTGTGGACCTCGTACATATCAATGCTTTTGCCATCTTCCAAGGCCCACGCCTTGTCCGTCACCGGGTCCGAATCGCAGAAATTGATCTTCCGAACATGGTTTGCCCAGTCGTCGCCAGTAACCTGCAGGCGCTTCATGGGTGCGTCATAGGGCCGAACCGCAAAAATAGTGCGGCCCAGCACCTGGCTGATAGCCTTAGTATAGTTGTCGGTGCCGGTCAGCAAAGTGGCCTGCGCAACAGACACAAAACTGGACGTGTCCACGATGGGCGACGTGGGTTCCTGCCCGGTCGCCATTTTGTTGATCTCGGTCAAAATTGCGGCAATGTCCGCAAAACTCATACCAAGCGGCATATTATTTTACCTCCTGTCCATACGTGGGGTCAATAATGCGGGCCGTTACCGTGCTGGCATCGGCTGCGGGCTGCTGCTGGATACCAAGGCCCAGCGCATTGGCCTGCAAGGTCTGGGTCATAGTCTGCATGGCCTGGGTGCTGGACTGCTGGCCCTGCAAAATCTGCTGCAGCAGAGTTTCAAGGCCATCATACTGGCCACCCGGCTGCTGCACGGGCTGCGGGGCGGGCTGCTGCGCGATCTGCATGGCGGGCGGGGCCGCCAAAGGCGGGACCTGCTGCGGGATAGCAGGATTCTGCACAGCTGCGGGAGCCGTCTGCACGGGTTTATCCATTGCTTCAATCTCGGCTTTGGTGTAGCCGGCCATAGCAAGGGCAGCTTTCTCACTGATTTTCAACTTTAGTCGCCTCCAATACAACGTATGTTTCGTGTGCCAGGCAGTTAATCACCTGGTCTTTGTCTCCTTTGGTGACGGGGCCCACCGCACAACACTGTCGCGTGTGGGCATCATTGGCCCAGTCACTGTAATAGCCCAGACCCAAACGGGTGCACAGTTCAGCCAGCAAGTATGCACGTTCATTGGTGATGGACTGGGCAAAAATGATATAACAGTTCATTGCGGTCAGCCTTTCTTAATGTCATCCAAGGCAACACGCATTTCGGTGATTGCTGCCGTGTTTTCTCTGACCACGGTATTGCACTGGTACCACATCAGCAAAAATGCCGCGATCGGAAAACCGACGTTAGAAATAGCCTGAATCACAGTGTTAGCATCCATTTTGTGCACCTCCATAAAATAATGAATAGAATAAAAATCCCCGGTTCTCGCGCTGGCTGACGCTTGCCCGCCCCTTCTGGGGGCTGCCTTTGGGCACCGGGGATTAACTTTATTATATGCGATTGTAGAAAAAAAATCAAGTAGTGCTGCAATATTCGCGGAAAAAAATTTCATCTGAATACCGTTCAAATTCGATCTGCCTTTGCAGATACGCGGGCCAGATATACCCATACGCGACCCGGAACCGTTTCCGCTCATAGTCGCCGGTGCCGTATATGGGCATCTCACCGGAGCGGTGCCGACATACATAATAGACAGGCTTGCTCTTGTGCTCATAGATGCAGCACCGGCCGATCTGCACAAGTGGATAGTATTCACGCAATGGGCGGTTTGCTACCAGGCTTTTTTCCTCTGCACTGTATTGGTTTTCAATCGCGGACCGGTAAAAGTCGGTGTCGCTCATGGACCGGTACAGGGCTGTTTTTGCTTTTTCTTTTGCGATGGGGCTGTCTACCAAGTCAATCAACAAAATACCCTTGTCTTTCAGCATCTTGACACGCTCTTTCTTGCCGATCATCTTTTCAACCGTGTCTGTGATGTCCCATTGCATATAGTAGGGGTTTGCCATGCCCACAGCATTCGACATACACAGCAGCGTAATGGGTTTTTGCCCTTGCAATTCGCGGTTACGGTTGACAGTCTCGTATATATTTGCAAGGCCCACACCTTCACCGCGCCGGTAATAGTCAGATTCCTCTTTTTGGTATTCATCCAAAATTATAATGCTGGTGTTTGGGCTGGAAAAACCACGGGTCCGGGCCATAGTGACAACATTGCCCAGCACCCCCGACATCTGCGCTGGTCGAATAGGGACCCCGGTGTCAGTATATGCCCCAGCGTTGCCCACTTCGTACATGCCCGCTATTTTTGACATTTTGAATGGTGCATAATGTGTTTGCAAATCATTGTTCAGCGGGGACCAGGGCCACATCAACGGGGATGAACATATCAACTCCGCCTGCTGCGGTGTGCGACGCAAATATAAAAATTCCTCCTCCGTCTGGTGCACATGCTTTAGTGCACCGTACGTCTTGCCGGTGCCGCGTCCGCCCCAGATAAAAATGATGGGGGCACCGGTGGATAAAATGCCGTTATCCTCCGAAAAATTCGGCCATCCCTCATCTGTGTAAAGCTTAATCATTAAACTACCTCCATGATCTTATACCCCAGTATCTTGGCGTATTCGTCAGTAATGCCCAGGGTGTAGGTATTGTCACAGATACATAGGTTTCTTGTTATATGGACCCGGTGCCCATCAACAATAAAGTCGGGCACATTTGGCCGATCATTATATATGACTTGGTTGCCTGCCGCAAGGCAGAACGTAAAGCCTGGCCGGAATGCCTCAAAACCACCCCATAGGGCCAGTTCAAGCCCACCTTTCTGCTTGCTCACTCCGGCTATTGTGGTGGTGATCTTCCCGCCCTTGGTGTAGGTGGTTGCGTACTTTTTTGCACCCCAGGTCATAAACTCTGCATAACTGTGTTCTTGCTCGTACACTCCCATATAGTGGGTATGCCCTTTGGGGTCTGTAGCACAGGCACCATTATCTTTTGCAAGCTGCTTCACGGCTTTATTAAAATCAGTCAAGTCAATGTCACCCATGTATTTTACACTGTCGGTGTCACAGTATACGCCATTTTTACCGGCAGCCCATTGGGCTATTTTTAGGCGCTTGCGCGTGTGGGCTGTTGTCCACACACCCCATTGATACGGCAGGAATAGATGGGGTCGGTGATCGTTATAACTGCCCTCTGGGTCGTCGGTGCATTCGCTCCATAGGTCATCTTCAGAATCCTCATCAAAAAGCGTATCAAGCTGCAATGGGTCTTGTGCCATCATACCATAATAACTATTCAAGTCACCTTTGGCTTTGACATAGTACAAGTCTTGCCCTGCCACACCTTTCAGGGATGTCTTGCCGGTGTAGCTTTCTTTTACGCAATCTGTCAAGGGCTTTGGTAATTTGCCATAATCGGATGTGTACAGGTCCAGCACATTTAGGGCATCCCAATCATATTCCTTGACAATAATCCTGAAATCTATATCGGTTATGGTGATCTCGAAATGGTCAGCAGACAATAATCTGCCGTTGTCGTTTATATACCCCTCACAGTGCCGGACCTTGGCAAGGGGAATATAAGGAAATCCCCACCACTTATACCGCTGGCGTAATCCTTTGACCTGCAAGCGCATCAAGCATGCCTTGCCGTGCCGCATACATTGCATCAATCGCTGCACGGTCGCCGGCTCCTGCCGGAACGGGGACATTGGGAAATAGCATTCGCACTGCACGGCAGGATATGCGCTTGACATATCGACGGACCCAACGTTTTCAAGATGGAGCCCCACATAATACCGGTTGGCATGTGTGTCACCGCCCCGGAATGCTTCCCGCAACATCTGATATAGTTCCCACGACGGCAGCAGGCGCTTAACTCTGTTAATGCCCCATTTATACATTGCTTCCCGTGCCATTCGTCTGACATAGCCGGTACGCGTCAATGGCAAAGTGTACAGGTCATCACCGTCGCGGTTCATCTCAATTAGCAGGCACTCTACAATGCACCGCACATCATTGATGCAATACGCTAGTTCTGTAGATGACAACGGGGTCCAGGGATACCGGACTTTGGAATAATCAAGGGCCCCTGTTAATTTGGCATGCGGGGCACCCAGCTGCTTGCCCCAGGCATCCAATGATAGGTTACTATGCCGCATACTGCACCGGTATTCTATGGCGCGATTGTCGCATTTCAGGACCCTGCGGGGTTTGCTGGCAAACACATCACCGGGGGCAAAATTCAGGACCCCAGACAGATATTGAAATTCATGAGACAGATTATGCACATACATGCACAGATACCATGCACCTTGCGGCCCACTATTGGCCCGCAAATAGTCGCTGATTGCATCAGTAAAATGCAGCCATTCATCCCAAGTTCTGCCTATAATAGTAACATCAAGGCCTAACTGGCATTGCCAGATATACATGATGGTGTGAGGGTTCCCATCTATGTCGGTGCATACTCGGCTGGTTTCAATGTCAAATGCGCACGGCATATTGACGTATAGGCGCTTCTTGTTGGTCTTGCGTTTCTTGCCTTTGGTGTGCTTGCAATCCAAGTGTTCCATGAGCCACGGGACAGGGTTGTAATTACAAGCCTCCACCAAAACCTCCGCGCAAGTCGGCAGAGCTGCTCCCGTCGCTGTAGTCCCAGTCTTTGCCATAACTTACCTCACCTTGCTGCCATTTGACAAAATCATCAATGCTGACATTATAACCGCCTTTCTCGCGCCAGTACATGACGGGTTGATCTGACGGGTAATAGTACACGCCGGAGGCTTTGACGATCTCCCACCATTCTGACAGGGCCGTATACTGATCTTCGGGGACCTCGGACACGTCAATGCCTCCTACTTTCATTTTTTCGGCGAATTCCTCACGGGCCCCGCCCACGGTGGAACCTTTGGAACGGATAAAACGCGCAACATCTGCAAGGGCTTGTTCCAACGCTTTACGATCTCCGCGCATTGCTTTGATGGTCGGGAATCCGCCTGCAAATTCCTTGTAAATGTCACTCGTGCTGCTAATGGGGTCCTTTGACAGTCGCTTGATACGTTTCTGCGCAATGTCGCGTAATCGCGTGTATTCTTTGTGCATCTCACTGTCTGGCCAGGATTCCAGGGCATACGGGGTATATAGTTCTGCGTCATATTTAAGGGTTGCTCTTGCTTTAGCTGCGCCGACGGCCATGCTTCTCACGTTCCTTTCTATCCAATATCATTAGATACCAGTCAAGGGGATCTGCTTCAATCTTCAAATACCTAAATAGGGCCTTGGCCCAGTCGGAGCAGAAAAACTTTGTATCCTTTTCGATCACTCCGCTGTATACAATAGCCATTGCAAGGCCCTCAATGGGGTCATCGCTTTCTAGCAGTATGGACCTGTTAATGCTTTTCATGATGATCTCCTAAAACAAATAAGGGCCACAGCACCAAGTGCTGTGGCCACCGGTCAAATTAAACCAGGTTCAGGGACAAAACCTGACCTTTCTTGGTGCTAATCAGCGCGGGTTTGATCTTCACAGGTTTGGTCCAGGTGTCCGGGGTGCCCAGCAGCGTAAACATACGCTTAAGCGACTGATAAACCCCGACGGACACACAAGCGTAAGACTGGCCGTCCTCCGTGATAAGGACAATACGCGGGGCGATCACCTTACCCTCCGGTGCATCCTCCTTGCTAACCTCCACGCACTCCACGGACACATGCACCAAGGACAACACTTCGTTGACGTGCTCTTTCAGCTTGTTCACGGGATTGCTCGTGGCATTGTAGAATGCAACTGCTGCGGAGCGATCAGCAAGGTTCATGTCGGTATACCCGACACCGGTGTTCATCACGTCGGACACCATCATGGCACCCTTGTTCTCGGTATTCATCATTGCTTCAGACATAATACAGACTCCTTTCATTATGGCCCTGTCATCATCAGTACCGGGCGGGCGGTCCCGGTAGACGGCCCTGTTGGCCGTTTCGACTTTAATCGGTGCTGTATTCACGATAGCAGGATGCAACCACGTCACGGACCTTTGCCGCACCCTCGTACATGAGCCGGGAGGAAAGGCAGGTGCCTTTGAATGCCTCCAGGGTTTCGACTTGCTCATTGCAATGGATGAGGGCCTGCCGGAACCCTGCAAGCCATGCCCGATCAGTAGCCGTTTTAATGGCATCTTGGGGTCCCTCATATTCGCAGTACGTCATGCTGCCATCCGGGTGAATCTCAACGATGAACTTGCGCATCTTCATGTAATAGACCTTCTTTCTTACTCTTTGCAATAATCAAGGCTCTGATCTTGCAACGCAAATACTAACTTGGTGATCTTGGAATCCTTCGAAAAAATAAACATATAGTCGATGGTCGCTTCACGATATACACGGGGCATGAACTGTAATTCACCGGACCAGAGAGGCAAGGCACCGTTCGTTGCACTGTACACACTGGCCAGAATGTCAGGTGCTATAGAATAACAGATACGGTAGATGTCCATGGGGGTCATGTTGCACTTTTTCATGGTCACTGTTCCTTTCTTATTGGATTATATATAGTATAACAGGCAAATGTTAAATGAATATGAATAAATGGTTACAAATAATTACAAGTTGACCCACTCCCCTGCCCTCCAGGGGTGTGGGCACTATATTTTGTGGCTACTAGCAGAATGCACAAAAA
>ERZ1026884.1291-NODE-1291-length-13706-cov-3.612190_pt1 | contig 13706 bp, 8 predicted proteins | sample MGYA00380172_ERZ1026884 | MGnify/ENA primary metagenome ERZ1026884 (study PRJEB33269, sample SAMEA4719808) | human gut metagenome | biome: human-associated habitat; feature: organic feature; material: feces | place: Cameroon | collected 2013-10 ... | reverse complement strand
ACGCGGGTTCGTGCGTGCCGCTCGCTTCACCGACAACAACAATCGCGGTTGTGCCTGCCGGGTAGGAATCGGCAATCAGCGTTTCGTCATCGCCGATGTAGGTCACGTTGTCCGCACCCGCCCGCTTGCAGATGGCATCGTAGATGGACTTGCCCTCCGTCTTCAAGCCTGTCTCGGAGGAAATCTTCCAGCCGCTCGACAGCGCATCAACGTTCTTTGCCAGCGCGCCCACGACCAGAATCTGCTGACCTTCCAGCGGCTGCTGGTTCTCGTACTTCACCAGCGTAACCGCCTTTTCCGCGGCTTCCATTGCCTTCTGATAATGCTCTTCGCTGCCGACAACCTGCGCAATTTCGTCTGCGTCGGTGTAGGGGTTCTCGAACACGCCCAGCCGGAACTTCGCCAGCAGCAGACGGCGGCAGCGATCCGTCAGCAGCGACGGGTCAACCTGATCCACCATGCGGGTGACGTCGCGCTGACCCATGCCGCCCATGACATCCGCGCCCGCCTGCATCGCCACGATATGGTTCAGACCCCAGTCGGTCTGGATAATGCCGTCGTAGCCCAGACGCTTGCGCAGAACATCGTTCATGACCACAGAGGATTCATGCGCGTAATTTTCCACCGCGTCGCCGCCCAGATACGGGACGGTCGAATAGCCGTAAGGCATGATGGACGCGGGATGCACCGTCAGCGCCGCCTCAAAAATGCTCAGGTGCAGCGCGAACGTTTCGTCATCAAACACCAGCGGAGAACCGTCCACGCCGCCAGTCTGCGGGCCGGAGCCGGGGAAATGCTTCACGCAGGACATGACGGAATCAACACCAATGCCATCCGTGCCGTTCTGCAAGCCCGTAATCGCCGCGACAACCATCGCCTTGGCGGTATCCGCGTCCTCGCCGTAAGTTTCCTGATTGCGCCCCCAGCGCGGGTCAGTCGCCAAGTCCGCGTTCGGAGAGAGGCTCATGCGGACACCCAGCGCCTTCATTTCCTGCCGCTGAATGTCTGCCAGTTCCTGCACGAGTTCCGCGTCGCCCGTCGCGCCCAGCGTGATGGCGTCCGGCAGAATCGTCGTGTCGTTAATCCAGCTTGCGCCAATGACCGAGTCCATGGAGAAGACGACCGGGATACCCAGTTCGCTTTCTTCGCACAGGGACTGGACGTAGTTCATCTTTTCGCCCGCCGACTCCTTGCTTTCCGCAAAGTAGGTGTACGTCAGCGCAAAGCCGATGTCCAGATCGCTGAACCAGCTTTCTTTGAGCGTGACCAGCGTCATGTGCGCCATCTGCGCCGCCTTGTTCTTGTCGCTCATGCGGCTCAGCAGGTCTTCCGTGCGCTCTTCAGGCGTCAAACGCCAGTCTTCATACGGGTCAAGCTCGCCGTTTTTGTTCAAGTCCTTGAACTTGTAGCCGTCCTGCTCCAGAATATCCAGTCCGGCAGTTTTCAGCACAATCTGCTTTCCTTCATATTCCTGCACGACCGTCGTCAATTCGACGACATTGCTTTCTTCCTCGTCCTCTTCCGCCAGCACACCGGGCGAAAGAAGCATCATCGCGGAAAGGGAGAGCGCCGCGACGCTTTTGAGCAGTTTTTTCATGAACCTTTCCTCCTTGTTGATTGCGCCGCGCATTACGACGCTGTGACCGCGCCTGACATCTGACCGCTGATGAGGTACTTGCCCATGAAGATGTACAGCACCAGCACCGGCAGCGCCAGAATCAGCGAACCAGCCATCTGCACGTTGAATTCCGCCGCCATCGTGCCCGCCAGCTCGTTCAGGGCAATGGTCGCGGGTTTGGAATCATAGCCGCCGAGCACCAGCGCGAACAGCATCTCATTCCAAATGGACGTGCACTGGAAGACAAAGACCGTAATCGTCGCGATTTTCGTGTTCGGCAGGACGATTTTGCGGTAAATCTGCCATACGCCGTTGCCGTCGATCATCGCCTGACGAATCAGCGCGTCCGGCACGTCGGCGTAGTACCCGCGCATCATGACCGTACACATCGGCATACCGAATACGGCGTGAACCAGCACAAGACCCCAGAGGTTATCGTAGAGGTCAAGGGCGTTAATGGTCTGCAAAAGCGGAATCAGAATCGCTTGGAAGGGCAAATATGTTGCCGCGACCAGCGCGATAAAGAACACGTTGTTGAACCGGAACTTCCACTTGCTCAGTGCGTAGGCACAAATCGAACCGAGGAACACCGATCCCGCCGCACCGAAGAGCGTCACCAGCAGGCTGGTCATCAGCGGCTGCGCAAGCTCTTCCATCGCGCTCTCGTAGCCCTCCATTGTCCACTCTGACGGCGGCGTAATGGGCGTGGTCGTCATCACTTCACTGTTGGACTTGAAGGACGTCATCACCGTTCCCCAGAACGGCAGCATGTAGAAAATCAGAAACGCAATCATGATGAGGTAGTACACCACATGCAGCACCGTCATGTGCCACTTGGGTTTTATTTTCGTCGTCTGTGCCGATTGTTCCTGCTTGCTGCGCTCAATACTCAAATTATTTTGCATTTCATGCTCACTTCCTTCTGTTCGTCCAGTAGGTCAGCGGCAGAATCAGCACCAGCACCAGCGCAAGCAGGAAGCAGCTGATTGCCGCGGAATACGCGAAGTTGTTGTTCTGGAACGCTTCATTGTACATCCAAATCGGCAGCGTCCACGCGGCGGAGGTGGTGTAACCCACCAGCGACACGATGAAGTCAAACGAGCGCAGGGCGTACATCGCCAGAATCGTGATGCAGGAACCCATCGCGCCCTTAAGCTGCGGAATGATGAGCTTGAAGTAGATGCGCGGCATATACGCGCCGTCCAGCTTCGCTGCGTTGATGACGTTGACCGGCACGTTCTTGATGGCGGCGAGGAAGATGACCGCAACGTAACCGGAGAACTGCCAGACCATCGCAATGATGATGGACAGCATGATGGTAGAGTTGCTCGACGCCCACATCAGGTGCCCAGCTTTCATCGCGGCGGATACATCCACGCCCAGAATCGAAAGGAAGGAATTCAGCACGCCGCCTGTTGGACGATACATGTACGCCCAGACTGTGCCGGTCACGACGAAGGACAGCGCGAACGGCAGCAGAATCAGCGTGCGGAACAGCGCCGTGCCGCGAAGCCCCTGATCCATGATGAGCGCCAGCCCCAGACCCAGCAGGAGGCACAGCGGAATCAGGCAGAACAGCAGCAGCGTATTGCGCAGCGACGGCCAGAAGTCGGGGCTGGAGAACATCTTCGCGTAGTTGCCGAAGCCGCCCCAGCCGTAGCTTGCTTCCAGCTGTCCCGACTCCCAGTCGGACACGGAAACCCACAGGTTCCAGCCCAGCGAGACATACACGAAGTAAATCAGCAGCGCCGCCGGGATGCAGATCCAAATCAGCGGATGCCGTTGGAGAAAGTGGTGTACCGGGCCGACTGTTTTAGGCGCAAAGCGCAGCAGCAGCTGGTACACGAGAATCACCGCGACGATGATGGCGCAGAGAGCCCAGAACCTGTCATGGGAAAAGGTCATGAACGCCAGATTCTCAAAAAATTCAGAAAATTGTTCCATGGGCAAATCCCCTTCTGTTGCATTCTGTTCGAGGTTTTGCTATCAGCTTTGAAGAAAGCCCGTACAGGCTTGGGCAATTCCGCTGCGCCTGTACGGGCTGATACATCATTCGCCGTAGCTCAGACCCCAGCCGTAGTCATACAGCGGGTTTTCAAGGTCGAAGGACACATCGCCTTCCTGATTGCGGACAGAATCCATATCCCGCGGGAACTGCAAGGGCGTCTTGCCCGTGGGGTTGTTCAGTCCGAAGAGCGTTTCCGCAATCGCGATGCCGCCCTGCGAGCCCGGATAGTACGCTTCCAGAATCGCGTTCGTATTCTCGTCGCACCACGTCAGGATGTAGGGACGTCCGCCCGTGACGACCGTCACCATCGGCTTGCCGCTGGCTTTCGCCGCTTCGAGGATTTCCTGCTGACTTCCGGTGATTTCCAGCGTGTCGTAGCCCCACGGCGGATCGTGCTGGTAGCTCGGTTCGCCGACGGACACGATGATGATGTCCGCATCCTTCGCCAGCTCCGCAATGCGCTCAACGTTGTCGGATTCATAGATAACCGTTGCGTTTTCGCCTGCGTAAGCCGCTACTGCGTCCGCAATGGTCAAGCCCTCCTGCGCGGAAGACCAGCCGCCGACCAGCGAGTCCATGTCGCCGGCGCGCGGGCCGCAGACCAGAATCGTCTGCTTCTCATTCTGTTTGAGAGGCAGGATGCCATCGTTCTTGAGCAGCGTCATTGCCTTGCGCGCCGCCTCAAGGTTCACCGCCTGATGTTCCTCGTTGCCGACGAACTGCACGGCGTACTCCACGTCGCAGTAGGGATTCTCGAACACGCCAAGTTCGAACTTCGCCTTGACGATGCGCGTCGCCGCCGCCGTCAGGATGTCTTCGTCAATCTTGCCCGCGTTTGTCAGTTCTTCCATCTGGTCAATCAGGCGGATGGATTCGCCGCCGATGCCGTCCACACGGCTCTCGGTGATGCCAATCAGAATGGCTTCTTCGTCGGACACTTCTTCACCCATCATCGTGCCGCGGCCTTCCTGAATCGCCCAAATCATGCCCCAGTCGGTCTGGATGATGCCCTCAAAGCCCATTTCGTCGCGCAGCAGGTCTTGCAGCGTCGCCTTCGAGCCGATGGCGGAGTTCTCCATGTCCAGCTCCAGCGGGACAGAGTAGTACGGCATGATGGAAGCGATGTTGACTTCCAGCGCCGCATAATACGGCTTCAGGTGAATTTGCAGGGTTTCCGCGCTGGAAATGATGGGCGAGGTGTCCTTGCCCTCCATCTGCGGCCCAGCGCCGGGGAAATGCTTCATGCAGGCCACGATTGCGCCGGTGTTCAGCCCGTCGCGCCCATTCTGGAACGCAACAACCTGCGCCGTGACCATCTTCGTCACAAGGTCAGGGTCTTCGCCGAACGTCTCCATGACGCGCCCCCAGCGGGGTTCAGAGGCAATGTCGGCTTCGGGAGACAGCGTCATGCGGACGCCGATGGCGATATGCTCATCGCGAGCAATTTCCGCCAGACGGGTGACAAGGTCTTCGTCGCGGGTTGCCGCCAGCGCCAGATTATGCCCGGTAACGGTCGCGCCGGAGACGTAAGACAAGCCATGCACGGAGTCCATCGACACCAGCACCGGCACGCCCAGACGAGACCCCTCAGCATACTCCTGAATCGTGTTCATGGACACCGCAGCCGCTTCCACGCTGTTCAGTTCGCGAATCAGCAGCATGCCGATGCCTTCCTTATTGCACCACTTGTTCAGGTAGGATGGAATCTTGCCATCGGCGCGCGGCAGGTACGTCGGGTGCTGCATCTGCGCAATTTTCTCGCGCACCGTCATCTGCCCAACCAAGTCCGCCGTGCGGGTGTCAGCGTCCAGACGCCAGTCCTCGTAGGGGTCAAGCGTGCCGTTGCTGTTCAGGTCGATAAACTGGTAGCCGTCAACTTCGATGATGCTCTTCACATGGGGATTGAGCGTCGGCTGGGTGTAGGTTTTTTCCTCCGCCATCGCGGGAGCAGCCCACAGTCCGGCTGTAAGCGTCAGCGCACCCAGCATCGCCAGCGAGCGCCGCATCCATTTCTTAGTCAACAAGGTTCCATTCTCCTTTCACGCCAGCTTCCTTAAGGATGTTGACGATCTTATTCGCGAAATATTCCGCGTCGTGGTCACTGGACGTAGCGAACTCCTGCACCTGCGTCTGAAGGCTCATAGACGCGCTCCAAGGCAGCGCCGTGCCGTGGGTGAAGCTCGGATAGCTGCGGATCGTGTCGCTGATCAGTTCGTTCTTGAACTTAAGGGTCAGTTCGTTGTAGCAGTCATCCGGGGTATCGGTGTAGGGCGAAATAGATTCCTTCAAAGCGGAGAACCGCTGCTGAACCGGCGTGCTGGACACGTTGTACGCCCAGCGCAGACCCGCCTCGACATCCGCCGAGTCATTGCTGACGACGAAGCCGTCGATGTTCATGCCAAACCAGCCGTCCGTGCCGGGGAACGTGAAGATGCCGTAGTCCTTGCCGTATTCCTGCCCCATGCTGGTCATCAGCGGCTGCATCCAGGTACCCATAATCTGCATGGCATACGTCCCGGCGACAACCTGACCGCTCGCTTCGTACCAGTCGCGGCTGGAATGGTCGGGCGCGACGTAATCCATCAGCTTGGCGTAGGTCGTCAGCACCTTCGTCACATCCTCGACGTTATAGATGCCGTTGATGAAGTCCTGATAGATTTTAGGGTCAGTGCCCATCATGATGTCCTCGAACACCTGGCACGCCGGCCAGCCCTTGCGGTCGCCGAGGTCAATCGGGTACTCGCCGTCGGGCATTTTCGCCGCCAGCTGGTCACAGATGTCCCAGAACTCGTCCCATGTGATGTTCTCGTGATCCGGAATCGCAATCCCGTACTTCTCGAACACATGGATGTTGTAGAAGATGACATTCGTCTTGTGGATGCCAATCGGCACGACGTAGTTCTTGCCGTCAGGCGCGGTCAGCAGGTCCTTGATGCCCGGCAGGATGCGCTCGTTGAGCTTCGCGTAGTCCCACAGCTTGGACAAATCCAGCAGCATGTTCGCATCAAGGTACGGCTGAATTTCCTGACCGGGATGCGCCTGGAATGTTTCAGGACTCTTGCCTGCCTGCTGAAGCACCTTGACCTTCATAACCATGGCGCCGCCGGCGCCGCCCGGAATGGCGTTCGACTTCGTTTTCACCTTGCCGTACGCGCCTTTGAATTCGTCGATGACGGATTCAATCGCATCCTTTTCGCCGCCCGCCGTCCACCAGTGGTAGACATTGACCGTGCCTTTCGCAGAAACATCCTCCAGCACAGCGGCGAAATCAATGTCATCGGCGCTGCGCTTCTCGCGCTTGGCGGCAAAAGCACTGGTCGTCAGCGACGTAATCGCCAGCACACCCGTCAGCAGCAGCGCACCGAATTTTTTCAGCTTCATTGCTTGTTCCTCCTCTGAGAATACAGGGAATCTGTTACTCTTCCACGAACGTCATCGTCGCCCACAGGCTGGGGTCCTCGTCCACGTTGTGCATTGTGGGTTTGCGGTCGCGGCCATCCAGCTGCGCGGAGTACTGCATCCGCAGGCTGTGAATGCCGGGGCACGGCAGGTCAACGTCAAGGATGGAGAAGTCGAAACCAACGGTCATGCCCGCAGCGGGAACCAGCTGCGCGATCTTATCATTGGAGAGGTTGTGCAGCGGGATCTTGCTTTCGAGGATGTAGCCGCCCATTTCCTTGTCGCGGACGGTCACGGCTTCGTAGTCGTCGAACACCAGCTCGTCGCCGTATTCGCCCTGCGTCTCCCAGCCGAGATTATCAGCGATCATGTCGCGGTCAATATAGTTGAAGAAGTCATATTCGTCCGTGGACTGCACGATGCGCCAGTCGGTCGCTTCGTACGCTGTACGGTTCGGGTCGGCGTTGGGGTTGGTGCTGAAGAAGAGGATGATGGCATCCAATTCATCCAGCGGGAAACCTTCGCGGTAGACAAACGGCGTGTCATCCCACACCTTCGCGGCGATGTAGAGGTTCTCTTCATCCCACATGGCGTAGATTTCCATCGAGCAGTCCGCTTCGCCGTCCCAGTGCTCAATCTGATCGACAATCTGCTTCTCGCTGTCAATGCGCAGGCAGCGGCTCGTGTCCCACTCGCTCAGGTCGCCGTCAATGACGACGTTCTTAGCGTGCGGGGCCTCCAGATTCGCGTCGGAATACGCCAGTGCAGCGGGGGCCGCAGCAAACATAGCCAGTGCCAGCACGGATGCGGCTGCCTTGCGAAGCCATCCAAAGTGTTTCATGTCTCGTTCCTCCCTTTCAACATCGGAAACAAACTCAATTCGCACCATGGCGGTGCTTTCGTGATTCAGTATAATCCCAGTGCCTGTTTTGAACAAGGGAAAATCCAGCACTGCTATTGGGAAAATACAAAACACAACCAAACTTCCTTATGCGGCATTCGCTTTTTGTGCGCTTCAGTCAACACGGGGTACTTTCCTTTTGCATTTTCTCTGCGTATGTGCTATACTGCTTTCATCAGCACAATGCAAAATAGAAAGGACGGCATGTATGCGAAAACTGACGTGTATGCGAATGAGCGCGAAAATGACCATCCTGTTTTCTGTGATTGCCGCCTGCATGATTGCCGTCAACTCTGTTCTTGCGACGCTCTCCGAGATACAGAACATCCTGCTGTACGAGGAAGACAACCTGAACGCGATGGCGAGCAAAATTGTCGCGGCGTTCGAGCAGAACATCACCGTCATGGGCTATGTGCTGGACGGCTTGAAACAGGATAATGACTTCATGGCTGCGCTCAATACCATCTACACATTAGGCGAAGACATGGAGACGACGTCCGAATACCATCAGGCGCAAAACACGCTTTCCGCCGCGCTTTTCCATGAGCCGCTGAACGACTACTTCTACCGTATCAACGTGCTGACAATGGACGGTTTCTACCTGTCCAGCCGCTACGAGACGATTGGTCTGCTGGAAAACTACTCGGATGAACTGCGCACTGTCATGCTCCGCCTGCCCTACCTGAACGAGCGCAACCGGGGGCTGAGCCAGAAGACGCTTGTCCGCCCGCACATTGACCCGTGGTTCGTCGCGCGCCCGATTTCTATCTATACGCTGATGTCCCCTGCCGTTTATCATGGCAAACAGATCGGCTTTGTGGAGGTCAATGCGCTTTCAACCGACCTGTTCGACATTTTCTCCTCCAACGACATGGCAGGATTCCGCGCCACCGCCTACGACGCGGACGGCCGCCTGTTCCACCGCAATTTCGATGACACCATCGACTACTCCGCCGCCGAATACGGCAGCATGACCGAGTGCAGCGACGAAAACGGCGACACCTACTACGTCGTCAAGGAGCATTGCAGCTGGCTGGGCTTCGACATTTATGCCGCACAGCGTACCGCGGTTTTCGAGTCGTCCATCCACTCCGTCATCCTCCACCATGTGCTGGTCAGTCTGCTGGTGCTGTTCATCGCTGAAGTGTTCATCATCCTCTCGTCGCATCAGCTCAGCCGCTCGATTCTGCGCCTGACGCGCAAGGTTTCCCAGCTGTCCGACCCGGCGGCAATAGCCGAGCGTCCCCTGCTGCCCGAAGAAATGCCGAAGGTTACAAACCCGCACGACGTGGAGATGCGCGAACTGGAGGACGTATTTGACAAGCAGGTAATAGAGCTGAAAACTGCCCTGCGCAACGACGCAGAACTGCGCGAGAGCAATCTCCGTTCACGGCTGAACGCGCTGCAGGCGCAGATTAACCCGCACTTCATTTACAACACGCTCAACATCATCTCCGCAAAGTCGATGGAAGCCGGGAACGAAGAGGTCATCGACATCTGCGGCAAATTCGCCCAGATGCTGCGCTACTCCACCGACCTGCGCAGCAAAACCGCGACGCTCCAGGAGGAAATCGCCCACGTTCGCAATTATCTGGCACTCGCGAAAGCTCGTTTGGAGGATCGGCTGGAATACACCATTGACATACCGGACGCTTTCTCGCATCTGACACTGCCGAAGCTCTCCCTTCAGCCCATCGCGGAAAACGCCATTTCCCACGGCTATCAGGGGTCAAGCGGCACAATTCACATCACCATCTCCGGCACGGTCGATGAGGACGGCTGCCTGCATCTGCTGATTTGCGACGACGGCTGCGGCTTCGGGGAGGAAATCCTATCGCACCTGCGGGAAGAATTCAGCCGCATTGAAGCAGGTGAACTGACCGAGCCGGAAAACACGTCCGCCCACATCGGGCTTGTCAACACCTATCGCCGCCTGTTCTATTTCAGCCGCGGCGCAATTCGGATGCGCGTCCGCAATGACGGCGGCGCAGTGGTCGAACTGATTGAGACGCACACCAGTGAGGAGGAAGACGATGTACACCATTCTGATCGTAGATGATGAACGTCCCGCGCAGACGTTCCTCAAAGCCATCTGCCAGAAATACTGCCCTGCGTTTGACACCATTCTGCTCTCCGGCAGCGCCGACGATGCCCTCCGGCTGATGGCGCAGCAGCACGTCCATGTGCTGGTGACGGACATCAGTATGCCGGGCATCAATGGCATTGAATTGGCGCAGCGCGTCCGGCAGCTGTATCCGCGGACGCATACAGTGATTGTCTCCGGCTACGCGGAATTTGAGTTCGCGCGCGGAGCGATTCAGGCGGGCGTGGATGATTATCTGCTCAAGCCCGTGGAAATCCAGAGTTTCCGGCAAATTCTCGACCGAATCCGCGAAACGCTCGATGCAGAAGCAAATGACCTGATGGAGGAAACGCTGACTCGCCTGCTCTGCGGTGAAACAGTCGATGAACCGCTGCTCTGCTCTCTGTTTTCCAGCCGTATGATGCGCTTTGTCCTTGTCCGGCAGGGCAATTTGTTCACCGCACGCTTCGCAAAATTCCGCACCGCGCAGCTTCGTCAGGTGCATCAGGCGGGCTGGATTGCGTTTTATGGGCGCGATGAGCAGGAAACAATTCTCCTGCGCAGCAGCGCCGACCGGCAGAAGCGTTTCCCCGACGAGCTGTCCGACCTGCTTAAAGCCGACTTTCCGGATCTGCCCTGTACGGCGATTTACGCGCCGGAAGATGCCGACATTCTCACCTTGCCGCAGTTTTTGAGCCGCGCTGCAGGGCGCATGGTGAATACCGTCGTCATCGGCAAGGGGCAGCTTGTTCCGCTGAACGCACCGCAAAGTGCCTTACAGCCGTCCGTCCTGTCCGCTGCGACAAAAAAGCGCCTTGCGTCATTCGTCGAAACAGGCAATACACGGATGCTGAAAGAGCTGTTTGTGTCCCTTGCAATCGAATGGAATCAGAACAGCCTGCCGCAGATTCAGGCGGAAGACCTGTGCTATCAGCTGATTCTGTACACGGCGGACTTGGGCGTTCCCGGCCCCAAAAGGAAGCGCGAGCAGATTCTGCGCGAGGCAAACGAACTATACGGCAGCGCCTCCTCCTACGGCGACCTGCTGGCGAGCCTGTACTCCCTGATTTTTGAGGAAGGGTTCATCCGCGACAAGAACGTCAGCGCGAACGAGCTGTGCGAATACACGCTGAATTACATCCGCGAGAACTACGCCCAGCCGCTGAGCATCCCGCGTATCTGCACCGATGTTGGCATCAGCCAGACATACCTGTCGCGCCTGCTGCGCAAGTATGCCGGAACGACGTTCAACACCTTCCTGACGCAGTGCCGCATGGACGCCGCGAAGCAGATGCTGCGCGACCATCCGGATATTCTGCTGCATGAAGTGGCGGCGTGCGTCGGGTATGACGACCAATCGTATTTCAGCAAGATTTTCCGCAATGAAACAGGCATGACGCCATCGCAGTATGCTGCGACGTTTGCGGCAGATGCGCCGACTCAGCCGCCGAAAACGTGATTTTTCCTTTTTGCCGCCGATCAACTGGCGGCTTTTTTGCTTTTCATCCGTTTTTCATTGCGGAAAAAAGCGTCACTTTTGCCCGTTCCCCTTGCAAATCAAGCCAAAATCGGCTATGATAAGATTGTGGTATTTTGAGCCTGTGATAAGGCTTTTGACGGAGGGATTTCAGCGTGTCCGATAGATTATCGAAGATTCGCAATTTCTGCATTATCGCCCATATTGACCATGGCAAGTCCACGCTGGCTGACCGCATTCTGGAAACGACGGGCGTTTTCCAGAAGCGCGAGATGGTGGAGCAAATTCTGGACAGCATGGAGCTGGAGCGCGAGCGCGGCATCACCATCAAGTCCAAGGCGGTGCATATGCACTATACCGCCAAGGACGGCAAAACCTACACGCTCAACCTGATTGACACGCCCGGCCATGTGGACTTCACCTACGAAGTCAGCCGTGCGCTGGCGGCGTGCGAAGGCGCGCTGCTGGTGGTGGACGCGACGCAGGGCATTGAGGCGCAGACGCTGGCGAACTGCTATATGGCGCTCGACCATGACCTCGAAATCATCCCGGTCATCAACAAAATTGACCTGCCCAGCGCGCAGCCGGAAGAAGTCCGGCAGGAAATTGAGGACGTTATCGGGCTGGATGCGTCTTACGCGCCGTGCGTGAGCGCGAAAACTGGCCTGAACATCGATCAAGTGCTGGAAGCAGTCGTGAATTACGTTCCCGCGCCGCAGGGCGACGAGAATGCGCCGCTGCAGGCGCTGATTTTCGATGCGTTCTACGACAACTACCGCGGGGCAATCTGCTTCATCCGCGTCAAGCAGGGCACAATCCGCACGGGAATGCGGATGCGCATGATGGCGACGGGCGGCGAGTTCGACATTGTGGAAGTCGGCACGTTCGCGCCGAGCTATCAGCCGTGCGACGAATTGAAAGCGGGCGACGTAGGCTATGTCGCGGCCTCCATCAAGGATGTGCGTGAAACCCGCGTCGGCGACACAATTACCGACGCCATGAATCCGGCGGATTCACCCCTGCCCGGCTATCGGCAGGGGTGACGCCGATGGTCTACTGCGGCGTGTATCCGGCGGACGGCGCGGACTATCCGGCGCTCAAAGATGCGCTGGAGAAGCTGCGCATGAACGACGCTTCCCTTTCTTTTGACCCGGAAACGTCCGTCGCACTGGGCTACGGCTTCCGCTGCGGCTTCTTGGGGCTGCTGCACATGGACATCATCACCGAGCGGCTGGAGCGCGAATGGGATTTGAACCTCGTCACCACCGCGCCGAGCGTCATCTACCGTATCACCAAAACCGACGGCACGGTGCTGATGTGCGACAACCCGATGGCGCTGCCGCCCATTGGCGAAATTGCCATGATGGAAGAACCGTTCGTCCACGCGGAAATCTTCACGCCGCAGGACAGTGTCGGCACGATTATGGACTTGTGCCAAGACCGGCGCGGCATCTTCCTTGACATGCAGTACGAGGGCACGCGCGTCAAGCTGAATTACGACATTCCGCTCAACGAAATCATCTTCGACTTTTTTGACCAGATTAAGAGCCGCAGCCGCGGATACGCCTCGTTCGACTACGAATTCAAGGACTACCGCGAGAGCCAATTGGTCAAGCTGGATATTCTGCTCAACGGCGAAATCTGCGACGCGTTCTCCATCATCGTCCACCGCGACAAGGCGTACGGGCGCGGGCGCTCCATCTGCGAGAAGCTCAAAGACGTCATCCCGCGGCAGATGTTCGAGATTCCGATTCAAGCGGCCATCGGCGGCAAGGTCATCGCGCGTGAAACCGTCAAGGCGATGCGCAAGGACGTGCTTGCAAAGTGCTACGGCGGCGACATCAGCCGAAAGAAAAAGCTGCTGGAAAAGCAGAAAGAGGGCAAGAAGCGAATGCGGCAGTTCGGCACGGTGCAAGTGCCCAGCGAGGCATTCCTTGCCGTGCTGAAGATGGACAGCAACTGACGCTGTCAGGAGGAAAAAACATGCTGTACCGCAAGGCTCAGGTCAGCGACCGCTGGCTTCGGGCGCCGCTCCAAGCGCCCACTGCGCTGCATCAGCCGCTTTCCTACATTTCCCGCAGCCATATTGCCGACGTGTTTGCGTCGCAGGAGAACGGGCGAAAGGACATTTCCGTCTGCTTCACGGGGCATCGGGCGATTCCGCCGCAGGAGCTTCCCGCGCTGACAGAGCGGCTTGACCGGGTGTTGGAAGCACTGTAT
>ERZ1026884.1275-NODE-1275-length-13893-cov-3.993713_pt1 | contig 13893 bp, 13 predicted proteins | sample MGYA00380172_ERZ1026884 | MGnify/ENA primary metagenome ERZ1026884 (study PRJEB33269, sample SAMEA4719808) | human gut metagenome | biome: human-associated habitat; feature: organic feature; material: feces | place: Cameroon | collected 2013-10 ... | reverse complement strand
CCTGCACCCGCGAAGGGTCTTCGACCCTCTCGACACCCATTTCGCGATTGAGTTGGTAACACTTTCAGGCAATGCCCGCGTGTTTATCCAATGAACCTTCGGTTCAGTAAAAACAAAAGGATGAATCAAACCATGAAGAATTTCGTTTTCATTTCCCCGAATTTCCCCGTCAACTACTGGCAGTTCTGCCGTCAGCTGCGCAATAACGGGCTGCGCGTCCTCGGCATCGGCGATCAGCCCTATGATACCCTCCTGCCCGAACTCAAGAGCGCCCTGCACGAATACTACAAGGTCGGCAGCATGGAGAATTACGACGAAGTGTACCGCGCCGTCGCGTTCTTCATCAGCAAATACGGCCGTATCGACTGGCTGGAGAGCAACAACGAATACTGGCTGGAGCGCGATGCCATGCTCCGTACCGATTTCCACATCACCAGCGGCTTCCAAGTCAGCGATATGCCGCGCATCAAGTTCAAGTCCAAGATGAAGGAATACTATCAGAAGGCCGGCATCGCGACGGCGCGCTACCATATGGTGGATAATTTCGACGGCTGCAAAGCGTTCATCAGCGAAGTCGGCTACCCCGTCATTGTCAAGCCGGATAACGGCGTGGGCGCATCCCACACCTACAAGCTGTCCAGCGACGATGACCTCCGCCACTTCCTCATCGTCAAAGAGCCGGAAGTCTCCTATATTATGGAGGAGTTTATTCACGCCGAAGTCAACAGCTACGACGCCATCATCAACAGCAAGGGCGAGCCGATTTTCGAGACGGGCAACGTCAGTCCTGTCTCTATCATGGACATTGTGAACAACGACGACAACTCCGTGTACTACATCGTCAAGGATTTGCACGATGATGTCCGCAAGGCGGGCCGCGCGACGGTGAAGTCCTTCGGCGTGCGCAGCCGGTTCGTGCACTTCGAGTTCTTCCGCCTGACAGAGGATCAGCCGTCGATGGGCAAGAAGGGCGACGTGGTTGCGCTGGAGGTCAACATGCGGCCGTGCGGCGGCTTCTCGCCGGACATGATGAATTTTGCCAACTCGACCGACGTGTATAAAATTTGGGCGGACATGATTGCCTATGACAGCACGCTGATGCCGCAGGGCGAGCACGCCTTCTGCGCGTTTGCGGGCCGCCGCGACGGCAAGCACTTCCGTCTGTCGCACGAGCAGCTGATGACGAAGTACGCCGCGCAGATGAAGATGGTCGGCCGCGTGCCGGACGCCTTGTCGGGCGCAATGGGCAACATGATGTACGTCGCGAACTTCCCGACGGAGGACGCGATGAACGCGTTCTACGCGGATGCGTGCGAGACGGTGTAATCCCCCCCAAAAAAAATAAGCAGGCTGCCTCTGAACGCATCGGAGGCAGCTTTTTCGTTGCTTTTTCGTTTTCCTTTTCCGCTCAATGTCGCGAATTCCGCCCATCGCGCACTTTTTCGTCAAAAAGTTAGCTTTCGCTAACTTTTCCGCTTGACAAACCACCCATTATCCTGTAAAATATCCGTGTTAGCCAAAACTAACACGCAGGAGGACACCATCATGCTGGAACGCGCGCTGATTGACCACGGCTCCCCGACGCTGGCGAATATGAAGGTCGGCAGCCTGTTCACCTCGTCCTGCGCGGATGCGACGGGCTTCCGCGCGGAATTTCAGCGCGTGCAGGCAGCGCTTGAATCGCGCGGCGTGTCGCTGACCATCCTGCGAGTGCAGCAGGAGCGCGCGCTGGTGTACGTCTACCGGCAGGAGGCGCTCGCGGCGCTGCTTGCACAGGCGGATGTTCAGGCGTTTCTGCGGGCAATGGGCTACGGGGATATATCCCCCGACGGCGCACTGGCATTCCTGCGGCAGCGCTTGGCGGAATCGCCTTGCTTCCCGCACGAAATCGGTGTTTTCCTCGGCTACCCCTTGAGCGACGTCATCGCGTTTATGCGCGACGGCGGGCGCGGCTGCCGATGCAGCGGATGCTGGAAGGCGTACACGAACGAGTGCGAAGCGATGCGCATTTTCCAGCGCTACAAGGCGTGCCGCGCGGCATACCAGACGCTTTTCCGCGCCGGATGGCCGCTTGAACGGCTGACCGTCCGCGCATAATTTCCTATTTTCTGCATCCGCCTGAGCCATCTGCTCATCCTCGCTTGAAAATAGGACGACATTGAAAGGAAGTTTTTCTCATGAGCAAGATTGCGGTTATTTACTGGTCGGGCACGGGCAACACGCAGCAGATGGCGGAGGCCATTGCGAATCAGGCGCACGCGGATCTCTTCGCCGCGAGCGAGTTCTCTCCCGAAAAAGCGGCGAACTACGATGCGTTCGCTTTCGGATGCAGCGCGATGGGCGCGGAGCAGCTGGAAGAGGATGAGTTCGAGCCGATGTGGAACGCGGTTGCGCCCGTGCTGGGCAGCAAGAAGGTCGTGCTGTTCGGCAGCTACGGCTGGGGCGGCGGCGAGTGGATGGACATTTGGAAGCGTGATAACGCGGGGCTGAATATCGTCGATACGGTTATCTGCCAAGATGCGCCGGATGACGACGCGCTGGCGGCGTGCCGGGCGGCGGCGGACAAGCTGGCATAATCAGCAAAATTGCATGAAAACACAGGGCGGTCGGCATAAAAAGCGGACTGCCCTGCTTGTTTATCCATTCAAAAGCCGGAGCGCCGCCAGCGTTTCCGCGTCTGCCGCACCGGATGCGTCAAGTCCGCTTTTCTGCTGGAATTGGCGGAGCGCCTGTTCGGTTTCCGCGCCGAAATCGCCGTCCGCGCCATGCAGGGGCAGGGGGAAGCCCGCCGCCATCAGCGCGCTTTGCAGCCCTTTCACCGCGTCGCCGGAATCGCCGATTTGCATCAGCCCGATTCGCCCCGCGAACATCGTCAGCATCCCGTGGAACTGCCAGCGGGTCGCGCTCGTGTCCGCCTTCACGCCGCCGCTGGAGCAGTGCAGAATCCGCAGCGGGTTCGTCTGCATGACGACGCCGACATGGTAGTAGTCGCGGCGGTCGGCGGAGGAGGCGTATCGGCTCGGCAGGGCGTACCCCTTTGCGCCCGGTTCGTGCGCGCGAAAGACGAGTTCGCCGCGCCGGAGCTGCCCCGCGCCGCGCAGGGGATTCAAGTCGTGCATGGCGTTGCGCGCCGTCCAGTTTGTGCCGTGGATGCCGCGCCACTGCCCACCGCTGCGGCGAATCGCGCCGATGACCAGCCCGATGCAGTCGCAGTAGCCGTCCGAGCCGTCGCGCCCCAATCGGTAGCGCGGATCAGCCGCCTGAATCCGCCGTACATTCGTCAGAAATTCGTCGATGGTCATGTTTTCACCCCGATTCAGCCTATGCGAAAAGGCGGTTTGGGGTGCAAAAAAAACGGAGCAGCCGCAAAAGCCGCTCCGCAATCAGTTCACTTTGGATTACGCATCGACGCGGAAGGCGTAGATGGTCGTCGTGTCGTAAATTTCGCCGGGACGCAGCGTCGTCGTCGGGAAATTCGGGTGATTCGGCGCATCCGGGTAGTGCTGCGTTTCCAGGCACAGACCGGAGTAGGGCAGATAGTGCATTCCGCCCTTGCCATCCGCGTAATCGGTGGTGCAGGCGGTGTAGAACTGCACGCCGGGCTGGTCGGTGATGACCTCCATCGTCCGGCCGGATTCCTCGTGGTGCACGCACGCGCACAGCCCCATCGCGCTGCCCTTGCGCAGGACGTAGTTGCAGTCGTAGCCCTTGGCGTAGCGCATCGGCACGCACTCGTTCATGCAGTCAAGCCCGTCGCCGATGAGCATCTCCTCGCGCAGGTCAAGCGGCGTTTGGCTGACAGGCATGTAGCCGCCCGTCGGAATCAGGCCGCTGTCCACCGCCGTCACCACGTCGCTGTCGATGTAGATGGCGTGGTCGCGCACGGTGCCGTGGTCGTATCCGGCAAGGTTGAAATAGGTGTGATTCGTCATGTTGATGACGGTCGCCTTGTCGGTCGTCGCCTGATAGTGGAACGTCAGGTTGCAGTCGTCGTCCCACGAGATGGTCACGTCCGCCGTCAGATTGCCGGGGAAGTTCTCCTCCATGTCCGCGGAAACGTAGTGGAACTTGACGGAATCCACCGTATCCCCCGCGACGGGCGTCGCCTGCCAGACCTTCTTCTGGAAGCCGATTTTGCCGCCGTGCAGGGTGTTTTCGCCGTCGTTCTGGTAGAGGTGATATTCCGTGCCGTCAAGGGTGAAGCAGCCGCCGCCGATGCGGTTCGCGAAGCGCCCGATGGTATCGCCCATCGCGCCGTGGCCGCCCTCATAATGCGCCAGCGTATCGAAGCCGAGGGCAACGTCCGCCAGCTTGCCGCTCTTGTCCGGCACGAGGATATTGGTCACAATCGCGCCGAGGTCAAGCATGGACACGGACGCGCCGGACTGGTTCGTCAAGGTATACATCGTCACGTTCTGACCATCTTGGGTCGTTCCGAACGCGCGGGTGGTAATCGCCATAGTGTTTCCTCCTCCTACTCTTGCGTGAATCACGCTTCGGCTTTATTGTACATCACGCGGGGGATTTGTGCAAGGGGGAAGGAAGAAAAACGTGGGCAATATGACGTTCGAACAGAGCGGCGCATTTTCATTCCCTATACAAATCCCCCAAATTGTCAAGCGAAAAAATCCCCCTCCTTGCAGGAATGAGCCCCCTTCGCGGCGAATCAACATAGAAACGGCAGCTGTCTGCCGCGAAAATCAAAATGCAAACAATCCGCCGATTTGGCGAATGTGAAGGGAGCGCTGACTATGTTGGATTTGGGCGAAAATTTGCGCAAGCTGATTCTGGCGGGCGTTGGGGTCGCGGCGGTGACGAAGGAAAAGGGTGCGGATGTGCTGAATGAACTGGTCAAAAAAGGCGAACTGACCATTGAACAGGGCAAGGTGCTCAACGAGGAACTCAAGCACAATATTAAGGATGCCATCCGCGAGAATGTGACGATTGTCACGCCGCCGGATGATGTGATTTCGGCGGTGGATTCGCTCTCCGATGAGCAGCTGGAGGCGCTGAAGGCCCACATTGCGGCGCGCGAGGCGACGAAAAAGGCGGCGGCATCGGCAGAATCCGACGAACCGACCGAGAACTGAGGGCAGACAGCATATGACAGAGAAGGAACAGCAGCCGGTTGCGCCGGAAATCCCTACCGAAGCGGCGGACAAGCCCGAAAGTGACAATCCGCCGAAAAACGAGAACCGCCGCGGCGCGAATCAGGCGGAGCGGGAGCGGACAATCGCCCAGAATCGCCAGCGCTTGCGCGAAATTGTGGACGTGGTGCGCAAGCATGACATCCTGCACGGCATCACGCCGGAAAAACTCTGCGCCATTATCGAGGATCTTGGCCCGACGTTCATCAAGCTGGGGCAAATCCTCTCCATGCGGTCGGATATTCTGCCGCGGGACTACTGCGAGGCGCTGAAAAAGCTGCGCTCGAACGTGTCGCCCATGCCCTTTGAGCAGGTGCAGCGCGTGGTGGAAACCTCCTACGGCTGCCCGATGGAGGAAGTGTTCGCGTCGTTTGACGAGAAGGCGCTGGGCAGTGCGTCCATCGCGCAGGCGCACGCCGCCATCCTCAAAAGCGGGGAGCGCGTCGTCGTCAAGGTGCAGCGCGAGGGCATCCACGAGGTCATGAGCCGCGATATCATCCTGCTCAAACAGGCGTGCAAGGTGCTGAAATACACCCCCGCCGGCAGTCTGGTGGACTTCAATCAGGTGCTGGACGAAATGTGGGTTGTTGCGCAGGAAGAAATGAATTTCCAGACCGAAGCGGCGAATCTGGAGCGCTTCCACGCGCTGAATCAGGACGTCGTGTTCGTCACGTCGCCGATTCTCTACCGCGCGTACACCACAACGAACGTGCTGGTGATGGAGCGCATCGACGGCATGGGTATCGACGAACACGACAAGCTGGTGGAAGCCGGCTACGATCTTGCGGAAATCGGCGCGAAGCTGGCGGACAACTACGTCCGGCAGATTATGGAGGACGGCTTCTTCCACGCTGACCCGCATCCGGGCAACATCCGCATCCGCGACGGTAAAATCGTCTGGCTCGACATGGGCATGATGGGCAGCTTGAACGAAAAGGAACGCAAGCTCATCGGCAACGCGATTGTCGGCGTGGCGCGCGGCGATATCGCCCTTGTGCGCGACGCGGTGCTGGGGCTGGGCGAATTCCACGGCACGGCGGACAAAAAGCAGCTCTACCGCGACATTGAGGCCATGCTGGATAAGTACGGCTCGGCGGATTTGGGCACGATGGACTTGGCGGAAGTGTTCGAGGACATGACCAGCGTCATGAAGACGAACGGCATCGCCATGCCCAGCAGCCTGACGATGCTTGCACGCGGTCTGGCGACGATTGAGGGCGTCGTCGCTGACCTCAGCCCCGAACTGAACATCATGAACGTCATCACCGCGCGCATCGGCGACCAGATGTTTGACAACGTGGACTGGCGTGCGCTCCTGACGCAGGATGCCCGCGCCATCTACGAGAGCAGCCGGAAGTCGCTGGAAATCCCCGCGCTGCTGGCGGATATCCTGCGCACAGGCTTAAAGGGCGAGGCGAATCTCGGCGTTGAGCATCACGCGGGCGAGGACGTCCGCAAGCTCGTTATTGCCATGGTGCGCAAGCTCTGCCTGATGCTGCTGTCGCTGGGGCTGCTCATCTTCGGCGGCGCGGTTGCAGGAAACGGCCCGCAGGTGTTTGGCTTGTCCATATACAGCAGCGGCTGCTTCGTGCTGGCGATGTGTGCCGCCGGATTTGCGCTGTGGAACAAGAAAAAATGATGGAAATCCCTTTTGCATTGTTGACATGTCAATAAAAATGCGCTACAATGGGTTGTGACAACGAAGAGGAGGAACAATCCATGCGCGTGGATAAATCCGTGATTGTGCTGTTTCGGCAGATGAACCTGTTCCTGAACCGGGAATTGCTGGACGAGAAGCTGACCTCGTCGGACGTGCTGTATCTGGCGCTGCTGTACGAGCAGGACGGGCGCACGCAGGACGAGATGGCGGAGGCGTACACGGTGGATCGCGCCGCGACGACCCGCAGCCTGCAGGGCTTGGAGAAGAAAGGGCTTGTGCGGCGGGAAGTGGATACGTTTGACCGACGGATTCGGCGGGTGTATCTGACGGAGAAAGCGATGCAGTACCGCACGGCGATACGGCGGATGGCGGATGACCTGGCTGATGCGCTGTTTGAGGGCATGAGTGAGGAAGAAGTGAAAGCGTTCATGGAGCAGGTGGAAGCGATGGGGCAGAGGGCGCGTAGGTTAAACCAGCGCCAAGAGCGCCTGAAAGCGAAGGGAATAGACAAGTAAGGGAAGCGCGACCAAGCCGGACAGCCAAAAAAGGGTCAAGGGACAATGTCCCTTGCAGGGTCAAGGGGCGGCGCCCCTTGTGGGGTTTGGGGCAACGCCCCAACCGTTTCACGGGCGACCAGTATGCCAAATGCGCTCAACAAAGGCGCAGGCAGCGAAGCGTCCCTGCCAGTAACTTCGCGCTCCCTCAGGAGCGCCCCCAACTTGCTCTATTCACAACTTGCATATTGTCGCGCCCATTGGCGCGACCGACCAGCATCGGGAGAAGAGTTCTTCTCTCTGTGCTGGTCTTTCTCGTTGCAGGGGGAACCGCGCCTGCGGGTGTGAACAGCGGCGTCCCCCCCATTTTCCGCCCCCCTCTTGCATAAACCCGAAAAATAGCGTATACTGTGGTCAGGAAAGAAGAAAGGCAGGGGACAAGCGTGCAGCAGAAATCCAGCGGAGGAATGACGACAAAGCGGCTGATTGCCCTGATTGCGCTTGCCGTACTGGCGGTCGCGGTCATCGTGTTCGCCGTGCGCGAAATCCGGCTCTATGGTGATGTGCAGGTGGAGCAGAGCCGCACGCCGACGCCTGTGCCGGGGTACGGCAACGTCATGCAGGTCACGATTGACCCATCCCTGCCCACGCCCGTGCCGGTGCTGCGTTCCGGCGCACAGGGAGAAGCCGTCTGGCAATTGCAGGAGCGCTTGCAGGCGCTGGGCTACTTGAACGGCAGCGTCGATGGACAGTTCGGCCCGGCGACAAAAGAGGCGGTGCAGCTGTTCCAGCGCCAGCATGGACTGACGGCGGACGGCATCGTCGGGGAAGACACGCGCGAGCTGCTCTATTCTGACAGCGCGCAGCCGTATGCCACACCGACGCCCGCGCCCACCCAAGCCGCGCAGGTCACCGAAACTCCCGCGGAGGACGATATGATCCTCCTGACGGCGGAGGCGGAAAACACAATCCCGGTTGGCTTCACGGCGGATGGACTTCCGCTGCTGGTCAACCGGGATTCTCCTTTGCCTGATGATTATCAGCCGCAGCAGCTGGTCAACATGCGCGACTACTGTGACAGCAGCATCGTGAGCATCAAGGGCAGCGAAATCGAGGGCGAGCAGATTGCGGTGGATGCGCTGCTGGCGATGCTTATGCAGGCGCAGTCGGAAGGGCTGACATCATGGCAGATCAGCGCGGGATACCGGAGCGTCGCCTATCAGCAGAAGCTGTTCGACGACAAGGTGTACAGCTATCGTCAGCAGGGCATGACTGGCGCACAGGCGCGGAGTGCGGCGCGCAAACTCGTCGCAGAACCCGGATGCAGCGAGCATCACACCGGGCTGGCGTTCGACATCACCGTGCCGGGAACGTCCTTCGGTGGCACAAAGCAGGCGAAATGGCTGGAAGAACACTGCTGGGAGTGGGGATTCATCCTGCGCTACCCGGCGGACAAGACCGCCATCACCGGCATCACGAATGAGCCGTGGCACTTCCGCTACGTTGGGGTGGATGCGTCAATGGAGATGCACGAGACGGGGGAGTGCCTGGAAGAGTATGTGGAGAGGAAGCAGAGCGAATAATCGTTGATTGTTCTTTCAAAGTGTGATATAATATAAAGCAGGAGGTGGAAGCAATGTTGATTCAGTCTGAAACGATGGTATCTATTGCTGATGCAAGCCGTGACTTTTCGCGCGTTGCGCGGCTGGTTGACGAGAAAGGTTCGGCGGTTATTTTGAAGAATAATGCGCCGCGCTACTTGGTAATTGATTTCAGCCGTGCAGAGGAATATCAGGAAGCATCTGACGAAGAATTGCTTGCGCTTGGTGAACAGCTTATTGAAAAAAACCGGGTTGCGTATGAGGCGCTTGCCAAATGATTAGGCTGACAGCGAAAAACGTCATTGCACTGCATAAGCAGATGATTGAGAAAACCGGCGGCTCGTATGGTGTACGGGATGAAGGCTTGCTGGAATCTGCGCTGGCAAGTCCCTTTATGACGTATGACCAGATTGAGTTGTTTCCATCGGTGTATCAAAAAGCTGCCAGACTGTGCTTTGGTTTTGTGAAGAATCATCCGTTTATTGATGGAAATAAACGGATAGGAACGCAACTCATGCTTATTCTCCTTAAAAAAAGCGGCATTGAGCTGTTTTATACGCAGGAAGAACTGATAGAGGTAATTCTCCATGTAGCCGATGGTACGATTGGCTATGAAGAACTATTGACGTGGGTGCTTGAACATAGTTAATGCGTTATCACCCAATCCCCATCGTATCCAGTGCCATCATGAGGACAAAGCCCGCCAGCGTCGCGAGAACCATCAGACGCTGCCGCGGGCATTTTTGGCATTCCGGCAGAAGCTCCGCCAAGATGACCGTCACCATGGCGCCGCCGGAGAGCGAAAGCAGCAGCGGCAGGGCGGCGCGGACGCGAATCGCCAGCAGTGCGCCCAGAATCCCCGCAAGCGGCTCGACTGCGCCGGATAACTGTCCGAAGAAGAACGAACGGCGGCAGGAATAACCGTCGCCGCGGAGCGGCAGACTGACCGCCGCCCCTTCAGGGAAGTTTTGCAGCGCAATGCCGATGGCAAGCATCCACGCGCTGCGCCACGCCGATCCGCCGGGGGACGCCAAAGCACCGAACGCGCAGCCGACCGCCAGACCTTCGGGAATGTTGTGCAGGGTGATGCTGCCAATCAGCAGAACGGTTCTGCGGCGCACGTCGGACAGCGGCGTTCGGCGCATACGGCGTGAAAGCAGCGCATCCGCCAACAGCACAAGCAGCCCGCCGAGCAGAAATCCGCCGCTGCACATCAGGAGCGGGCTTTGCCGGAGGGAATGCGCGGACGTCAGCGCGGGCGCAAGGAGCGAAAAGTACGACGCGGCGAGCATGATGCCCGCACCGAGCGCCATCAGCAGGTTCATCACGCTTGGGTGAAATCGCCGGAGCGGGAATACGAGCGCCGCACCCAGCGCCGTCAGCAGATACATAAGCAGCGTCGCGAGAATGGCGGCGGATAAGGGCGATAAAGTCATCACAAACACATCCTTCCAAATAGAAAATTGCAGCACCGAACAAATGGCAGGAGGATTCTGCCTTCATCATACGCCGAGGATGGAAAAAAGTGCGGAAAGTCAACCGGATGCATCCAGCGTCAAAAAAAGATGAAAAACCTTCCGCCTGAAAGCAGGAATTTCGCCGAAAACGTAGAAAGAATAAGGGTTGCAATTTTGGCTTGAAGGATTTTTTTTGCCTTTGGGCTTTCAGAAAGTGTGAGTGTGATTCAAGCATGACCCAAGTCCCCTACACCCTGCGCGTTCTGGCGGGCGAAACGGAAACCCGTTACGGTGAGCGGCTGTATCACAGCGGCGCAGTGCATATTGTGGAGAAGAGCGCAAAACGCCTGAGCTGCAAGGTCGCGGATGGCGAAATGTATGATGTGGTATTCACCGACGACGGCGAAAGCCGCTGCAGCTGCCCGATTTATGAGGAAGCCGGCGCGTGCCGGCATGTGGTGGCGGCAATGATCAAGTGTCAGGATGAAGGCGCAATGGGCGATATGGTGCGCCGCAAGGCGGAAGCGGCCGGCCCGAAGCTGATGGCGGCAATGGATCGCGCGCTGCCGGAGGAGGGTACCATCCACATGGAGGTTCGCCTGACCCTCGAACCTGTGCGCGACCAGATTACGCCCCGCATCCGCATTTGCCTGCTGATTGGCGAAGAACGCCTGTATGTGGTCAAGTCGATTCCGCAGATGATTGATGCCATTGACACGCAGACGCCTGTGGAGTACGGCAAGGGCTTCGTGTTTCACCCGGAATGGATGCGCTTCGGCACGGTGCAGGAGCGGATTTTGAAGATTCTGCGCGCGCTGTGTCTGGCGCAGAAGGAAGCTGGCGCGCTCCTGCGCGGCGCGGAACAGCGTGATTTGGCGCTGCCGGAGCCGTTCGCGGAGGAAATCCTGCGCGAGCTGATGAACACGCCGTTTCGCCTGAAGGTCGGGGAAAAGACGGTTGCGGTCAAGCCTGTGCGCGCAAGGAAAATCCCCTTGCAGTTCCGCGTCTCCAGCGACTTGCACGGCTTGACGGTCGTCGCCATGTTCCCCAAGGAATTCCGTCCGCTGCTGCCGTCCTGTTCCTTCGCGCTGGTGGGGGAGAACGTCGTGGCGGTGGAGGAGCAGCAGCGCGGCGTGCTGCGCGTGCTGTATCAGGAGCAGTTGGGCGGACAGTGCAGCTTCGACTATCCCGTGCGCGAGGCGGCGCGTGTGATGGGCGAACTCGTGCCGTTCCTGAAACTGACCGGGCTGGTGGAAATCTCCGATGAGCTGCGCCGTCAGCTGATTCAACTGCCGCTGGTGGCGCGTGTGTATCTTGACCGTTCTGCCAATGGTCGCGATGTGGTGGCGCGGGCACAGTTCCGCTATGGCGATCGCACCATTGACCCGTTTGACGAAACGCCCCTGCCGGAGAATCTCCCGCGCGGCGAAAAACTGCTCCTGCGCGACGCGGCAGCGGAACGCAAGGTGCTGGATGCGCTGGGGGCGGCGGGCTTCATCGTCAGCAAAGGGCATGTGTATTTGACGGGGCAGGAAGCCATTTTCAACTTCGTCAGCGAAGGCTTGCAGCATTTGCAGGAACTGGCGGAAGTGTACCTGTCCAACGACTTCAAGCGCATGACGCCGCGCAAGCCGAAATTTGCGGGCAAAATGCGCTTGAACGGCTCGGCGCTGGAGCTGAAATTCACCCAGGACGACGAACCTGCGCAGGAAATCCTCGCAATTATGGAAGCACTGGCGCGCCGCCGCCGCTATTTCCGCCTGAAAGACGGCTCGTTCCTTGATTTGTCCGCGATGGACGAGTGGCTGCCGCTGGCGGATTCCATCTTCGAGGCGGCGCAGGCGGAGGGCGCGGAGTCGGTCGCGATGGGGGACGACACCATCCGTTTGCAGGCGTACCGCGCGTGCTATCTGCAAAGCTTGCTGGAGAGCCTTGGACTGCCCATCGAGGTGGATGAAAAGACGCAGGCAACCGTTCGCCTGCTGACCGACCCCGGCCAGGTGCAGGACGTGAAGCTGCCCGACGGCTTGAGCCTGCGCCCGTATCAGGAACGCTGCTTCCAGTGGCTGCTGGCGCTTGACCGGCTGCACATGGGCGGTGTGCTGGCGGACGACATGGGCTTGGGCAAAACCGTGCAGGTGATTGCGCTGCTGATGGCGACGCGGCAGGAAGGGCAGGTCAGCCTTGTTGTCGCGCCGACGACGCTGACGTATAACTGGCTGAGCGAACTTGGCCGTTTCGCGCCGGATTTGTCGGTGATGGTGCTGGGCGGTTCGGCGGCACAGCGCGCCAGCCAGATTCGCCACGTCAAGGAAGCGCACGACGTGGATGTGCTGATTACCTCCTACCCGCTGATTCGGCAGGACATCGAGCAGCTGACGACGATTGAGTTCCGTTTTGCTATCTTGGATGAAGCGCAGCACATCAAAAACGCGGGCAGCAAGGGCGCGCAGGCGGTTCGCCAATTGCAGGCGCAGACGCGCTTTGCCCTGACGGGTACGCCGCTGGAAAACGGCGTGGGTGAACTGTGGAGCATCTTCAACTTCGTCCTGCCGGGGTATCTGCTCAGTTACAGTGGGCTCGGAGATGTGTATAAGAGACAGGCTATCAGGATGGAACGGACGCGGAGGATTTGCGCCGGCGCATCAGCCCGTTCCTCATGCGCCGCCTGAAGAAGGAAGTGCTGACCGAACTGCCGGACAAGATCGAATCCGTGTTCACGGCGCAGATGAGCCCGGAACAGGCAAAGGTCTACGAGGCGACGATGATGCGGCTGCGTCAGCGCGTGGACTCCATCGTCAAGGAAAAGGGCTTCGAGCGCGGGCGCACGGAGGTGCTTGCGGCGATTACCCAGCTGCGCGAAATCTGCTGTCATCCGTCGCTGGTTTTGGACGACTATACGGGTACGTCCGGCAAGCTGGATATGCTGCTGGATATGCTGCCGGAAGCGATTGCGAAGGGGCGGCGTGTGCTGCTGTTCAGCGCGTTCACCTCGATGCTCAAAATCCTTCGCCGCGAGCTGGATGATGCGGGTTACGAAACGATGTACCTGGATGGCGACACGCCCGCACAGCGCCGCGTAGAGATGGCGGAGCAGTTCAACGCGGGGCAGGGACAGATTTTCCTGATTTCGCTGAAGGCGGGCGGTACGGGTCTGAACCTGACGGGCGCGGACATGGTGATTCACTACGACCCGTGGTGGAACCCGGCGGCGGAAGATCAGGCAACCGACCGCGCGTACCGCATCGGGCAGACGCGCAAGGTGGAGGTGATTCGTCTGGTAACACATGCTTCGATTGAGGAGCAGGTGGTTGCGCTGGGGCAGCGGAAGAAAGCGCTGTTTGACCAGCTGATTAAGCCGGGGGAATCCATGGTGGGCGGACTGTCGCCGCAGGAGATTATGTCCTTGTTCCAGTGAGGGAAAAGGGGTTCTTCACGGAAAGTTGTGGGGAGCAAACAAGGGCTTAGGCGAAGCCCCCAAAAGCTGCACGCGGAAGGAGCATGAAAGCGCGACCAACTCAATCGCGAAAAGGG
>ERZ1026884.1268-NODE-1268-length-13928-cov-10.297484_pt1 | contig 13928 bp, 13 predicted proteins | sample MGYA00380172_ERZ1026884 | MGnify/ENA primary metagenome ERZ1026884 (study PRJEB33269, sample SAMEA4719808) | human gut metagenome | biome: human-associated habitat; feature: organic feature; material: feces | place: Cameroon | collected 2013-10 ... | reverse complement strand
TATTTTTCGATATCCACCCCTACATATCGAGTATAGGTGTATTTGATGATACATATAGACATTTTATTTGCCATTTTATTCTTTCTTTTTGGTTATACCTTTATAATATAGTAATATTGAGGGAAAATTTCAAAAATAAGCGCCAATATTTTGAAAAAAAGTATTGGCGCTTGATTATTGAATGATGTGTAATTCCTATATAGCTGTAATCTGTTAAATCAAATAGCTATTTTACTGACCCTCTATATTTTCAAATATGCTATAAAACTTTAAGATGGTATCAGCAAACCAATTCACCAACTCGTCATCTGTTTTGTCCAAAGTGTCTGTAATAAGCCATGCCCATTTGTTCTTCTGCTTAGTTCCTTGTTTAAGCTTCAGGTCTGGTAATTGGGTGAGGACATCATTCTTGGCTATAAATTTATCCATTTGTTTTTTGGCATCTTCACCATTAAGTGTACTGATTGTTACGGTGGTAATGCCATAGCGAACACTATAACCACAGTCATAGAAGAAATCTTTGCGTCTTGGAGAATTGAAGTTAATATATGGTCTGCCCTTTGGATTGCTGATAGAGGAGCCAATAGTGCTCTTGATTTTGTCAATGACACTGTTCCAAAGATTGTCACACCACTCTGATTTCTTGTTTGTTGAAATCTCTGCAGAAGAATCCATGTCTTGGTTAATCTCAAGCGGTGAATCTCCGCTATTGTTGTCTTTTATCATCTGCATCAGATTGTCGAACCCCTCTTTGCCGTAATTGTCTAAAATCAGATTACGCTCAAACTTGGCTATGGCATTCAGCACTTGGCTTCTTGTTACGCCATAAACAAACTCACGTCCAGCTCTAATTTCGTATTTATCGATGTTCTGATTATGGACTTTTGAGCATTCTAGATTATAGATATCATCAGTTAATAAACTTCTAATAATATCATCTGTTCTTCCTGGTTGCTCAGGATATTCAAAAACTTCAAACAACTGACAAACCTCTGGGATACCGGTACGCGATTCGTTATAGATTCTTGCCATAGCAGATTCCCATTTGTCAATATTGTCGTTTTCTTCCGAAGTCTGGCCTATCTTAAGCCAACCACCTTCCTGCAGTTTCAACTCTGTATTGGAAGAATACTGAGGCGTAAGGCGCTTGGGACCGAATACATAAATTATAGTTCGTTTCATTTGTGTTGCATTTAGTGAAAGATTTGTATTAGTCCTGCTAATATTAACATGAATAGGAATATTCCTCCCAAAATAATACCCATCCACTTGAAGATGTTTTTAAATTTGGAATTTCCTTCTTCAATCATTTGGTTATACTGCCAAATGAGCATTTGAGCATCCTTGTCATTGGGCATGGAAACTTGAACCTTTGCAATGGTTTGTTTCATTTTAGCCATCCAAGCTTTTTGAATCGGGTTTTGGACAGAATTATCCGCACCACTATTGCTCATACATAGAGTCATAAATTCCAAAATGTCTTCTTTTGTATTTGGAATCGGGAAGTTTTGTATGGCTTGAATGGTTCTTTCTTCCACTTGCTGCCTTGCGGCATTAGTTTCAACCGCTGCTGTTTCCTTATCTTTAGCATTGACTCTATTTTGTAACAAAGCAGACTGAGATTGTATTTCATCTATCTTCTGCATAAGCAATCTGGTTGTCATATTGGCACCAACATTTACAAATTCATGTCCACACTCTTGGCATTTTGCAGCCATGGAAGGAACGATGGCACCACAAGCAGGACACTTGCGTACATCACCATATTTCTCAGACTTTGGTGCGGAGAGTTGGGCTGATTTGGCCTTTTCCATCTCCAATTGATACTGTTGGTTCTCTCTTGCTTCTTTCTTCTTGAGTTCCACAAGACGAGCATCCAGTACCATTTCGAATTCGTCAAGGTCAATGCCCATGGCCTCGGCTTTCTTAAAGAGAATCTGTTTCTCTTTTTCTGTGAGCACACCATCTGCCAATGCTGCAGAGATGAGTGCTTCTAACTTCTCATTGTACATCTTGATCTATTTTATTGTTCAACAATAATATTTATCTCTATTTACATCCCCGGCATAGTAGGAGGCATTCCCGGCATCTGTGGGGCGGTACCTTGGAACAATGGAGCGAGTTCTGCTACATTACCGGCAAACTCCCACTGCGCCATACCGTTCTTCCAAACGTATGACTGCTGGGTGAACTGACCCTGCTGAACGAGCTGCTGGAGCTTGTTCCAATCGCATGGACCATACTGCTGACCATTGATGCCAATATAATACTGTACCTGAGGAACAGCAGCACCCATGCCTGGCATCTGAGGTGCACCACCCATGCCTTTCTGACCTGGCATCTGAGGCGCTCCACCCATCTGACCCATGTTGTTCATGCCACCCATAGTCTGCTGGCGGAAGGCATTGATACCGTTATCTGTAGCATTGTTGAGAACACCAGCATTGAGGTTTGCCTGATGAGCACCCATAAAGGTCTGCTCTGTCTGGAGACGAGAAGCACGCTGCATCTCCTCACGCTGAATACGCATGGTTTCACGCTGGTTCTCCAAGTTCATGCGCTGCAACTCCTCCTGACCGCCAAGGTCGAGTTCCTGCTTTCTGCCCATGGCATCGAGATTCAACTCAGACTGCTTCTTGAGCATATCCTGCTGAAGGTCGTTGTTGAGGTTGAAGTTGGAAATCTGGGCATTATGTTGAGCCATCATACGCTCCTTCTCCAGGTCGGCAGTGAGGGCTTTGAGTTCACGATAGCCACGGCTCTCCTTATCTACGTTGATGCCTGTGATGTCGAGACTGCGGATGGTGATGCCGAAAAGCTTCTCTACCTGTGGAGTAACACGCTGCTGGATGAGTTCGCTAATCTCAAAAATCTTGCGCTCAATCTGAACTACAGGAATCTGAGCGTCAGAAGGGGCATTGCTAACTACACTCTTGATGAACTTAGTGAGCTGGCCACGAAGCTTATTTTTGAAAGTCTCGTCGCTGTAACCCTCATTGCGGTTCACACTATGGAAGAGATCCATGTCCTCGATAGCATATACTACGGCACCATGTACAGATACTGGTACGCCATAATCTTGCAGACGTGGGTCGAAGACATCAAAGTAAGGGATGGCGAAGTTCAGCTGACTACCCTTGCTCAGATTGCTGAGGTTGGTCAGGTTGTTCTGTTCCACTCTTCTCGCTGCTTCCTCGGCAGCCTGTCTTTTCTCTTCTTCTACTTCCTTAGAAGATTTAAAACCAAAAAATCCCATATTATTTCAGTTTTTATGATTGTTATTTACTATAGAGTCCCTTTGTAGGGGACAGATTATTTCGTTGTATAGATTCGCTTCGTCTTGCCATGGGCATCTACTTCTACGAAGGTGTCAGCTCCATATTGGCGGCTTGCGTCGTGATAGTTGAATGAATATCCCGTTTCGTAATTGCCGTCGATGGTAGGTCGGCTTACCTGGTCGATGCTATCCAGCGTTTCCGGTTTCAAGCCCAGCTGCTGGTACAGATGCTGCTCTACCATGTTTCGGATGGCATTGAGATTCTCATCCACATAACCACGAATCTGGTCGATGAGCGACTGGTTGCTCTTATCCTTCTGCAGCAGGCGCTGTCGCATGGTCTTCTTGAGCGGAGAACCGTCGGCCTTGATAGGAGCTGGTGGCATCGCATCATTCTGCAGGGCAGATTCAACCACATATTCCCTGCGGCGGACATGGAGCATCGGGTTGCCGTAAAGACAGAACATCAGGGCTGTGCTCATAGAGAAACTGTCATCTTCTACATGTCGGCACATATTGAAGTAATCGCACTTAGCCTGGAGCATTGCCTTTCCGCCCGTCATACCCTTGAACTGATAGAGTGGATAGAGGCGCATCAGCACCTCGCTGCCTGTGCCTGGATTCAACAGAAGTTGGCGGGCTTCATCCGTTTCCTCATTAGAGAACATCGGAACCGGAATGAGCGAACCGGTATAGAGCAATACGCCACCTCCGTAGAGGGCGCTGAGCAACATGGAGTCGTTGCGCTTGTAACCGGCATATCGGGCTCCGAAACAAGCCACGGTATTGAAGACTCTTGCCCTGCCTTGGTTGAGGAGCGAAGGATTGAATGCTTCATCCTCACTATAGAATCCGCACATACCCTCTGCATTGGCACCATGAAGATTGAACATCAGCATATCTGCCTTGTCCAGAGACTTGCAATAGATGCTGAGGCTTTCCGCATCTTCGGTCAGCAGCTTCGGACTGATATACATTCCGTTGCGAATCAGCTCTGGATCGTCGGTATTGTAAAGGAGCGGCAGGTGCTGGGTCATCGTGCAGCTGGCAGGAATCCAGTCGCGGTTGCTGATCATCAGGACATTGCCAACAGGAATACCGCCGCCATACATACCGCTGATGTTGAAGTAAGCACCGATGTCGCTTCGGATATCCGTATCGAGCTGACCGTCTTCCAAAGGCAGACGAGCCACATTGTTGCGGGCGCAACCTACGGTGAAGTCTGAATCGCGACTGTCCAGCAAATCTACGATATAGGTGCCTTCGAAGGCATAGCAGGTATCGGTAGGGATTCGCTCGCCGCCATACGGCCATGGGTCTTCGATGCGAGGGATAGGAATCACATCATCACCTCCTATTATAAATAGGTGTAGGTCGGGACCAGCTGTCAGGTTGTTGTCTGCGATGCAGCGGGATACTGCTTCATTGCATTCTATCCAGGACGGAGTCTCATGGGTGGAATCCAGTCCATATTGCGAGATGTCGAGGAATGTCCAGTACATCTGCTGGTCGTAGGCATTCTGTATGAAGTCGTTGAAGACATCATATACTTCCTGGATGGTGCAACCGTATTTTCTAGCCAGTGCATTGCCATCTGTCAGGATGATGCCATAGTGGTCTTCCAAGGGGTCGGGCTGGTCGATGGGTTCATCAGCAGTTCTTGCTTCTGATGCCATCTGCACGGCTTCCGGCTGTGGAGCCGCCTTGCTTTGTCCCGGCATCGGAGGTACTGGGGCTGCTCCCGGCATCGGAGGAACTGATGAAGCTCCCGGCATAGGTGGAGGAGTTGCACTGCCCGGCATGCTTGCCATTTGAGGCTGCTGACTGATTGCATTGACGTTTCCCAGTCCCATATTGTTGGCCGCCTGCAGAGGGTTGAAGCCTCTCATCTGGTTGAGCTTCACGTTCTGGGCATTAAACTTTGGCATCGGAGGAGGTGTAGGCATCTGAGGTGGTACAGCCATCTTGCTCTTTTCCTTCGGGATGAATTCCGAAAGGGTTGTATCGCAATAGAACTGATACCATTCTTCTGGCTGAGGCTTATCCTCCAACATCTCCTTCACGGCATACCATAGGGCACTTAGCGGTTCACTCATTCCGTTTTGTACGGCCTGGTCGAGATACAGGATGGTTTGCTGTCTGTAGTAATCCTGCTTGCCATTCTTGTGATAGTCGGCAAGATTATCAAGAGCCATCAGCAGGGCGATGTCGCCTTGCGGACAACCGAAACCGCCCATTCTTGGCAGAAGCACGGTGGCATTGTCGATATTGCCGGTCTTGATGAACGCTACATGAGCCCAGAAGAGTTGCCAGTAGTTATCGGTACGGGAACCGAAGAAGGCAAGGGCGCACTTGTCGGGATACATCGAGGCAAGCAACAGATGATGGTAGAACTGGATGTTGTTATCATTCGTCATCACACGTGCCAACTGCTCCAGACTGTTGAACTTGCGTTTCAGGATGTCGGTATGGTTGGTCTGGATTGCATTGAAGACCTCGGTCAGAATCTGCTCTGCCAGGAATTCGTTACCTTTGCTGCCTTGCAGGATATGGATGTTCTGGCGTACCTGATCTATGATCTGGTTGGCTCTTAGGGGAGCAATATGCCATTGGATGCTCAACTGGTTGAGCTCTGCCAACTTCTGATTATCCAACTTTCCATCCACCAGCCGTTCCTGTACAGCCTGCAGAAAGAGAGTCTCATTCTGCTGATAGATCTCTGTCTGAGTCTTCTGTGCCTCATATACAGTCTGGTTGTTAACCGTACTGTTGTTGGTGGTATGGGTTGTTGTTGAGGTGTTATAGTTGTTTTGCGTATTGTGGGAGTCGGAATGGATTCCGCCTACCACAGCCGCATCACCATCAAGTTTAATATCGCTCATAGTCTGATTACTTTATATGTTTAGACTTCTTGTTGCATTTTCTGGAGAGGGCTTACCATTGGAAAGGGGCGCCACAGTCTGGGCAGTTTGGAGTGCCTGGTGCAATGTGGATGGTATGTCCGCAGTTGTAGCACTGGCATTCTATCAATTCCTGCTGAGGAGCTGCCTGCTGAGGAACCTCCTGTTGAGGAGCAGCTTGGCTTCCTGCTGTATTTCCTCCGAGTCCGCCATTGAAGGCATTCAGGTTGTTGGCGGCAGCTGTGCTTACCTGCGAGATATTGTTCATCGCCACATCCTGGGTATGATCTACTCGCTCCTGCTGGCGTCGGTTTTCCTCTTCCAGCTGGTTGATGCGCTGTTGCTGCTGGCTTTGCTGGGCGCCGCTGATGCCGGTAGCTGTATCTTTTATCATGCCAGCCATCTTCATCATGGCTTCCATCTGGGCATTGCTGTTCTGCTGCTGCATCTGTAGCATCTGCTGCATCATCGCTTCCTTTTCTGCTGCGGTCTGTCGCAGGTTTTCGGCTTCCTGTTCACCGCTATAGGCGTTTGTCATAGCTACCTGAGCATCTCCGGTGAGGTGGGAGAGTTGTGCGGCACGAATCTGTTCGGCAGTCATATTGGCGAAATGGTTGTCACGATTCATCTGTTCATTGCTCTGAATGGTGGCTACGTTCTCTTCGTGCTGATATTTCTGCTGGTCGAGCTGTGCCTGCATCTGAGCCATCTGCTGCAACTTGTCCATCTGGCGCTGGTGACGGTTGGCTTCCAGCTGGTCATCGTCCATCTTTTCCTGGCGGTTGCGCTCATAGGCAAGACGGTCGTCTTCCAGTTTCTCGTTGCGTTCCAGGAGATGGTCTTCCTTATCCAGTTCGCGTTGGCGCATCATCTGCTGGAAGTCGTAATCATCTTCCTTCACCTTTCGGTCGAAGTCACGGTTGTATTCCTTTTCTTCCAGCATCCACTGGCGTTCACGCTCTTCATCTTCGATGCCCCAGTTACGGCGGCGTTCCAGATCTTCACGTTCCCAGTCGTGGTCGGTGCGGGAATCATCGAGTGCCCATTCTGCCTTGAGACGGGCTGTGTCGATGTTCTGCTGGCTCTGGATGCGCATGATTTCCGTGATTTCCTCACGAGGAATCTTCTTGTGGGCAAGCTCATCTTCGAGCACTTCCATTTCCTCCTGCTTGACAAGACGGTTCTTGCGGAGGTCTTCCAGGGCTTCGAACTCCTCTTCCTGGGTCTTTGCCTGGCGGATGCGTTTCTGACTTTCGAGCATCTGGACGAATTCCTCCAACTCATCATCGTGGAGCAGCTGGTCTTTGTTGATACCCTGGAGGGCATGGCGCAAACCCTCGGCGTTTTGTGCAGAAGAAATCTGCTGGGAGTTGGCCTCTATTTCCATTCGGTTGCGGAATTCTCCGGTGCGGTGCATGAAGTTGAGTTCCTTCTCTGTATTGTAGAGCTGGCGTTCTACCTGACGGAAACGCTCAAAGTCCTGGTTGCTGTCGGTGATATTCAGAACCTGGGTGCATTCTATGCCGAATACCTGCTGGTTGATGGTCTGGCGGATTTTCTCTTTCAGTACATTTACTGTTTCTGCAGTCAGTCCGGCAGACTCGTAGTTCTGGTTGCGGAGTTCCTGGCGCAACAGGGTTTCTACGGTACCATTGAGCAACTGCTGTAATTCTCTAGTTGTTACGCTGTTGCGGTCGGTAAGGTAATTGGTGACGAAGGAATGAATATCGCTGATGCTCATCTGGAGAGATACTCCAATCTGTACATCGTGAATACCCATCGGAATGGTGTATGGCTGGAAGGCAAGTTCGCCATTCTCGTTCATCGCTCCACCGAAAGTGAGGGTGATGAAACGGTTGCTGACGATATAGACCGACAGGATAGGAGCCTGGGTGATGCGGGCTAAGATGCGGGCATAATCCAGTTGGCGCTTCTTGGCTTTTTCTTTCTGCTCACCTTTCTTTTCGCCGAAGATGATGCGACCGAGCCAGTTGAAGCCACGGCCTACTTCTCCTACGATGCCGAGCTGGCGGAAGGTAGGTTCTGCCTGGCGCTTGCGGTCACGTTCACGTTTTTCGGCTTCTGCCATATCTTTCTCTGCCTTTTCAACTGCATTCTTGATTGCAGCCTGCTCTTCTTCCACAGACTTATAAAAGAGGTATGCACCTGCTGAGAGGGTTGAAACCAGCTCACCATTGGCAAAAATGATGGCGGTGCAACCTTCCTGAACGATGATACCTTTCAGTTTTTCTATTTCGTCGAGTTCACGTTCGCTAATCTTGCGAGCGATTTCTCCTGGTTGGATATTCCAGATGGTTCTGCCTCTTACCACGTCAACACCATCTACAGCTTCCATACTGCGGCGGTCGCGGGCACGTTCAGCTTCTCTTTCGGCTGCAATCTGTGCCTGTTCAGCCTGCTGCTGCGCATTTCTGGCATCACGTATTTCTGACTGGTTTTCAGTAGCTTGCTGGTTAACGGCTCTTCTCTGTTCTTCTGCAATCTGGCGATTGAGCGCACCACCAGTCATAGCGTTTGCTACAGAGCGAACGGCATTGGTGAACATACCCTTGCTGGCTTGTGGAGCCTGAGGGGCTTGAGGAGACTGTGGAGCCTGAGGCATTACTGGACGCTGAGGCTGCATCGGTTTTGGGGGCATACCCGGTGCTTGAGGTCTCATAGGTTGAGGCTTCATAGGCTGCTGAGGAGCCATGGCTTTCAGTGGTTGAGGACGTTGAGGCTTGTTGACACCTTGTGGCTGGGTTGGAGCCTGTGGTTGCAAGTCAATAGGTTGTCCACACTTCGTACAGAATTTCATTCCTGGTTGCAGCGTTGCGCCGCATTTCTTGCAATATGTCATAATGGTTATTGTTTTTAAGATTAAATGAACTGATTATTGTATCAGCGCAATAAATATGGCGATTAGCAGAATCACCCAGAAGAACTTGATGAAGCATCCTATACATCCAGTAATGCCTTCACCTAAGAGTCCTCCGAGAAATCCCAGTAGCTGTATTCCCCAGCCTAGAATGCCGAGAAGTACAAATGCTCCGATTCCTATCAATATGATAAGTAGTATTGTCATATCACCTTTAAGAGTATTTCATTTACTTTATACAATCGTTAAGAATATCAATTTACGTTGATAACTAATTCATGTTTGGGTGCAAAGATATATAAAATAAATGAAACTGAATTGGTTCAAATTGGTTCAATTTTGCCTTGATTTGGATCAATTGACCCAAAAATGCATTTTTTTGGGTGAAAAACGCTAAAAATGGGGCTTTTTAGCATTTCTTAAACTTTTGGGAGGTGTAGTTTGAGAGGAGTGCCTTTCTCCCGCTGAAGCCTGTTTACCTCTTCCTTTCCCGATTTGTATTCCCGAGTTTACACCTTATTATATATATAGGGGAATGGTTGCCGCAATTCCCCTTTCTTTTCTCTTGTGAAATGTGGAAGCCTACCCCCTTTAATGTCCGTTTTCAAAACTGATACTGTCCCCATGTGATAGGGGAGGAAGATGGGATGTGTTTGCGATAGCACCGCCCTAACTATATAAAAATAGATAGTTAGGGCGGTGCTATCGCTTATAAGTCCGCCCTAACTATGTTAAAAAAGGTAGTTAGGGTGGTGGTATCCTAAGTGAGGTAAGGATGAGTGCCCTTTTCTAGTCTTTTAATGTAGCCAAAGGTATAACCTTTACTCCATCTTCCCTGGTATAAGCCATTTCGCCTCCTGTCATGACAATCAGCAGGTCTGGCTCTCTGAGTGGCATCTGATGCTCTGTCTTGTTCTTCTCACGAATCAAATCCCGTAGTTGCAGGAGATGCTTGGCACCATCTTCTATCTCCCGACTACCCAACTTGCATTCTATCAAGGCATAGCGGCCATCTGCAAGATGAAGCACGATGTCTGCCTCCAGGTCATAGCGGTCGTGATAGTAAGAGACTCTACCTCCCAAGGCTTGCGAATATACCTTCAGGTCGCGAATGCACATACACTCGAATATGAAACCAAAGGTTCGAAGGTCTAATTCCAGACTTCTTGGTGACATACCCAAAGCAGCAACAGCTATGGAAGGATCTACAAAGCAACGCTTGGCTCCCGAACGGATTGCAGCGGCTGAGCGGATTGCCGGACACCATGCCTCCACATCTTCTATGACAAACAATCGTTGCAGGGCAGAAACATAATCATCAAATGTTGGCATCGACGTTTTCTCCATTTCTACCGTGATGTCTGCCAACATCTTGGATTTCTTGACGAGGGTGCAGATGTTCCGGGCATAAGAACGCATGATGAGTCGAGCCAAAGCTGGCTGTCTTCTTACGCCATCTACCCTCGATATATCTTCATCGCAAATCACATTTACGTAATCCTGTGCTATCAGTAATTGTGCCTCCTGCGAAGTGACGTCCAGTGATGCTGGCCAACCGCCTCGGCAAGCAGCGAAAATCAGTTTCTCCACGGTCATGTCTGACAGAAATCCATCAATATCGTAAGCTGGGTCATCAAACAATAAACGTAAAGATATGGAGCCTGTTGATTCCTTTGACTCATAAAGGCTCATAGGATACATGGGCATCTTGGAGATGCGGCCAGTACCTGTATGCATGATTTCTCCGTTTTTGTCTTCGACGACTGTAGAACCGGTTAAGATAAACTGACCTTTCTGGTTTCGCTCATCTACGGTATTCCGAACAGCATCCCATAAAACTGGTGCTACCTGCCACTCGTCTATCAGTCGTGGTGTTTTGCCTTTGAGCAGCAAGGATGGTTTGGTGCGTGCCGTCGCCAGATATCCTTCACGCTTATCTGGATCTTGCATCTTGATTACGCTCTTTGACTGCTGCATGGCCGTAGTGGTTTTGCCGCACCATTTTGGTCCAACAATCTGTACTGCTCCAAAGGCTTCCAGACGAAGTTGGAGCATTTTGTCTGCTATTCTATCTAAATACTTCATATTCAATATGTTTTTGTTTGCAAAGATAGTAATAAATAGTGGAATATGCAAACGATTTTGTATTTTTGTGGTACTTTATTTTGTGTTTTAACGGTATTTTACTTTGTGTTTTTGCGGTCCTTTACTTTGTGTTTTTGCGGTAAACGGCATTTTAATGTCCGTTTTCAAAACTGATACTGTCCCCATGTGATAGGGGAGGGAAAGAGGATATGTTTGCGATAGCACCGCCCTAACTATACAAAAATAGGTAGTTAGGGCGGTGTTATAGCTTATAAGTCCGCCCTAACTATGTTAAAAAGGTAGTTAGGGCGGTATTATCCTTGCAGATTTCATTTTTTCTGGAAATGTAAATCCCCAATCTGCAAACTTCAACAGGTTGGGGATTTATGTTTTATATTATCTTCTTGTTTTACCAAAAACGTCGGAATGTGTGCCCGTAGTCAGCATGAGGAGTGTTAACTCCTCATCATTCTGTTCCCATACTAGCAGCCAGTTTGGGTTTATATGAGCCTCCCATTCGCCTTCGTGGTTTCCGTGAAGAATATGTGGCTTATATTCTTTCGGCAGGCATCCTTTTTCTACCAGAATGGCTATGGCTTTTCGTAGGTCTTCTATGGGATAGCCGCGCTTTTTGCAAAGCTTTAAAGCTTTGTCAAATCTCTTTGTAGTGTCAAGTTTATACATTATTCTCCTAAGATAGTATCAAACATTTCATCAACAGAATTCCAATGGGTAACTCTGCCTTTCTCCTTGTCTTCTTCTGCAAGTTCAAGATCTGTTTTCTTTGGTCTCATGACAGAAATAGAACTAACGCCATTCAGCATTTTGATAGCGTTCTTCAATTTTGTCAGCATTGCTGGATCTGATACTGTTACCAGTAATTGAGGTTCGTTTATTGCTGATGTATTCATACTTACTCCTTTTTAAAAACATTCATCAATTTACAGCAGCAAAATTACATTTTTTTCTCGAGACAACCAAGCGAATTAAAAGAAATTTTTATTTTTGGTATAGAGTACCCGGTTTTATGTGCTAACTTCAAGGATTTACAATCTCCTGGTGGTATGATGGATGGAAGTCTCATCTAACATCATGCCCTAATGAACGTACCTTCTAAAATCGAAACAGAAGAGTTCGCAAACTTAGTAAAACAGTTCGCCAACGGAGCAAAAACAGTTCGCCAACGGAGCAAAAACAGTTCGCCAATGGGGCAAAAGAGTTCGTAAAGGCAAAAAAGCAATCTACAAGCTCTTTGTTTCCCAATGTCCGTTTTCAAAACTGATACTGTCCCCATGAGGATAGTTTTTTATCTTGGTATAACTGGAGTTGCTGGAATAGAAATCCCCAACCTGCAAAGTTCGACAGGTTGGGGATTTCTCAAGTTTATACATTATTCTCCTAAGATAGTATCAAACATTTCATCAACAGAGTTCCAATGGGTAACTCTGCCTGGTGGCAAGATGAAGCAGAACCAGTTGCAGGAAAAGTTGAATGATAAGATGAAACGGGATGAAGAATTGGAGCAGATGAAGTGATGGCTAGGTGTGAAATTGGAATTTTGGGTAAAATTCAACAGAAAGTTAACAAAAATGTTGGTAATGTGGAAATAAAAGTATATTTTTGCGCATGTAAACAAGTACATAACATTAAAAATTTGAAGATTATGGCAATAGAATTTAAAACAATACCTGTCCTTCATGGTGAGGCTGCAGCTCGTTTCGTAGAAGCGGCTGATGAGGCATTGGAAAAGCGTGGCTCCATTGACTTCTCCAAGCAAGTAGCCAAGGCTCGTGCTATATTAAAACGTTCAAAACTGTACATTTAAGATGTTAGAACAATGTGATTTTATGGAACTGACAGAGGAAGTTTTGCAGCAATGCAAAGGCTTCACTTGTAAGGATGAGGACATAACTGAATTCTTTACCCAAGACTATGCTGACTATGCCTATCAGTTGTTAGGAAAATCATATTGCTTTGTTAAACCAGAAACATCTGACATAGTCTGTGCATTTACTGTCGCTAATTCGAGCGTGAAAGTTGATTCACTTCCTTCAAACCTTCGGAATAAGCTTAATAGAAAGATTCCGAATGCCAAGCGAAGACCACAGTATCCTGCTGTATTGGTAGGACAGTTGGCTGTAAGTGATTTGTTCTGTGGACATCATGTTGGAGACGAATTGTTGGATTTCATCAAATCATGGTTTATTGACCCGCTGAATAAGACTGGATGCCGGTATGTCATTGTTGATGCTGTCAACCATCCGAAAGTGTTTGAATATTATCAACGAAATGGCTTCAAGTTCCTGTTTTCGTCAGATAAGGAAGAATGGACGTTCTTACACAATAAAGGTCTAGAGCCTACAACTCCTATTGAGCCGATGAAAACACGGCTGATGTATTTTGATTTGATTTATCTCCGCACAAAATAATAAATAAAAGATAAGAAGCCCCTCAGGCGCGCCGAAAGGCAGCATACTAGAGGGGCGTTACTTATTTTAAGCAGTAACGAAATCCATAGGGATACGTTGCTGCCTGATTTTTTCCTTGGTTCTAATTTTTAATATTCTTGTTCACAGCTGTCCCGTTAAGTGGGGAATAGCTTAGAAATATCATTCTGATGTAATCCTATATTTGATAAACAAGTAGCTACATATACAAAAAAACAGAATCCCAAATGAGCAAAATCATGTTTTTGCTACTGTTACTTTGTGTTTTTGCGGTAAACGATATTGCAATGTCCGTTTTCAAAACTGATACTGTCCCCATGAGATAGGGGAGGAAGATGGGG